>Ga0181596_10000927_pt1 | contig 30219 bp, 7 predicted proteins | sample 041ome_6_FD_148655 | JGI IMG/M metagenome (GOLD analysis project Ga0181596, IMG submission 148655) | Coastal salt marsh microbial communities from the Groves Creek Marsh, Skidaway Island, Georgia - 041402US metaG (spades assembly) | ecosystem: Environmental > Aquatic > Marine > Intertidal zone >... | reverse complement strand
GTGCTTGATGACGGTTCGCTGAAGTGTTGGGGGTCCGGTGACTCAGGCCAGTTGGGCAACGGTTCGTGGAACGATGAGACCACACCAACCCAGATTTCAGGCTTAACCGCAACTCCTGCGTATGCCGGCTCAATCTACGGTCGTCCATCGTCCGTGACCGCCGGTGCTCACTACACCTTCACTGCGAACAATACCTTCGGTTCAAGTAACGATACGATTTGGATTGAAGTCTTGCCGGCGTACGATTACGGCAACGAAACCCTGTGGCTGACGCGCAACCAAACGATGACGTCCCGTTCACCCATCATCACCGGTGGACCGTACACTGCGACCATTTGGCCTCCCGTCCCTTCGGGCATGTTCTGGAATGCGAGCAACGGAACCTTCTGGGGCACACCCGATATGAATCAAACATGGACGGAGTATTACATCAACGTCTCCAATTCAACGGGAAGCGACACCATCATTGTCAACATCGGCATTGGGGACATTCTTCCCTATGTCACCTACACCAACACCACGCTGACCTACATTCGTGGCTTTGAGATTGACGATGTTCTGCCTACGCATCTTGGGGGTCACATCGGCACCGTCGAAACTTACCCGGCGTTGCCCGAAGGGTTGTCGATTGCCGACCCGACCACATGGACAAACGCTCGGCCCAACGGCACGCTGTATGGCCTCCCAACCGAACTGGCAGGCACGACGACCTACGAGATTTGGTTCAACAACACCATCGGCTCGTTTGTGGTCAACCTGACCATTACCGTGCTGCCGGGGTACGATTACGGCAACGGGACGGTCTCTCTCACGCGCAACGAGACCATGACGCCCCGCTCGCCCATCATCACGGGTGGCCCCTACACCACGGTACAACTCAACGGCACCTTGCCGACTGGTATGTTCTTCAACGCCAGCAACGGAACCCTGTGGGGGACGCCATCGGTCGTTGTTGCAACGACGATGTACACCGTCTACATGGCGAACGCTAACGGTGAAGACGAGGTGACGTTCAACATCACCGTGGCTGAAATTCCACCGATTCTCGACTACAACCTTGCCTCCATGTCGTATCGGCGCGGTTTCTTCAGCGAGCATCCGTACCCCATCCTGACCGGAGGGGAGGTGGCGACCTTCGAAATCAGCCCAGCGTTGCCTGCAGGCATGAGCTTCAACGGTTCGAGCGGCTTCTTCTCGGGCGTGCCCATGGTGGCCATGAACGCCACCCTCTACACGGTCTGGGCGAACAATTCGTTGGGCTCGTCGTCGTGGAACTTGACCATTGAAGTGTTGCCGGGGATCACGCATGCCTCCACCTCGTTCGTGTCCACCCGCAACGTCACCGTTCAACCCTACACGCCCACCATCAACATCGTGGAACGCAACCTCTCCATCGACCCACCACTGCCCCCCGGTTTGGTCTTTGATGCGACCAACGCCACCATCTCCGGAGCTTCGCTGGTCCCGTGGCCCACCCTTGAACATCGCATCCGATTGTGGAACGCCACCGGCGAGGACTGGCTCAACATCACCGTCACCGCTTATGAAATTCTTCCTTATGTCGTGTATTCGACCAACGCATCGTCCTCCTTGAATGCGTACGGCCTTGACCCCTTGGTTCCCTTGGGGAGCGGTGGAACTCCCGTGAATTGGTCTGCGGATTTCGACGGACTCGAGGGGCTTGCCTTACTGCGGGCCGGTACCGGACGCACCTTGGATGGGGAGGGCAACACCCTTTGCGCCATCACGGCAGACGAACGGGTGATTTGTTGGGGCGCCAACGACATGGGTCAACTGGGCCAAGGCAACACCAACGCTCAATCCAACCCTGTCGTTGTCACGCTCGCCAGTGCCTCGTTGCCCGTGGCGCTGTCCGTCGGTGAAACCCACACCTGCGTTGTGCTCGCCAACGGCAACATCGACTGCTGGGGCCAAAACGACCAGGGCCAATTGGGTCTGAATTTCTCCTGCGTGTACGGTTCCTTCAGCAGCGGCTGCAACGGCAACTTTGCCGTGCCCCAAGCCAACACCGTCATCCCTCCGAGCACCCTCAATTTCACCCAGGTCACGGTGGGTCAATCCCACACCTGCGCTTTGTTGGAAGACGGCCAAGCCCTGTGCTGGGGGGACAACACCTACGGTCAGTTGGGCGACAACGAAGTGACAGGTTCCCTGCTGGCCATGCCCGTCAACACCAGTCTGCGGTTCATCTCACTGAGCGCCGGTACGGCCCATACCTGCGGGGTTGCCACGGATGGAAGCCTGTGGTGTTGGGGTCGCAATTCCTTCGGACAGTTGGGCGACAGCACCACCCAAGACCGCTTCCTGCCCACCGAGGTGTTGATGCCGCAAGGTTACACTGCTCGCAGTGTCTCGACCGGCGGCGAACACACGTGCGCCGTCCTCAACGGTTCACAACCCGCCTGTTGGGGCCGCAACTCGCAAGGGCAACTGGGTGACGGAACGGTGCTGGGGAAGATCGCGCCACGCATTGTCACCGCCACCGGCCTTGGAACCGTTACGAGCGTGGTGGCTGGACCAGCCCAAACGTGCGTGCTTGACAGCGACCACGCCGTGTGGTGTTGGGGTGCCTCGGGCTCTTCGGCCTTCCTCAACACATCGGGCATCTCGTTGGTTCCCATTGAGTTGCCACGTCTCAACGGTATGAACGAACGGCAGGTCGCCGTGGGCCAGTCCCATGTCTGCACGGTCAACGCTCGCTACGACCTGATGTGTCGCGGTTCCAACCAATACGGTCAACTCCCCGGCCACACCGGGGCTTCCTCGTCTTCGTTCGTGGAATGGAAGGACCTCATGCTCGCCGTCCCCCATCACCCTGCAGGGACGGTGTATGGGGCACCAAGCAACGGTTCGGGCAATTACCTCGTCACGCTGAACGTCTCAAACATCATCGGCACCCACACCTTCAACCACTCTGTGGAGGTGAGCGATGCCTTCCAGTACCCCACCTCGCTGGTGGAGATGATCCGAGGCCAAGCGACCACGCCGATTTCACCCACCGTTGCCACCCATGCGACCGGCCAGTTCACCATCACACCTCTCCTGCCTCAAGGCTTGCTGCTCAACAGCACGACGGGTACCTTGACGGGGACGCCCACTTCCAACATGAGTCAGCAGACCTTTGTTCTCGTCCATGCCAACAGCCAAGGATTCACCTTTACCGCCTTCAGCCTCGTCATTTACGAGCCTGCGGCGCACGTGGTCTACCCCGGTTCAACCATCAACCTCACTCGTGGCGAGAGCACCCTCCTGTGGGTGCCAACGGTGAGCAACGGAACCGTGATGAGTTGGAGCATCGTGCCTGCTCTACCAGCCGGATTGACCTTCTCCAACGGTGTGCTCTCGGGCACGCCAACGGTCAACTGGACCACCACCAACTACCGCATTTATGCCAACAACACCGGCGGAGTGACCTTTGTTGACCTCTCGCTCACGGTGGTTGAGCCTCTGCCCGACCTCATCCTCGGATTGACCGATATTGTGGGTGTTCGCGGTGAGGCTTTGACGCGAACCACGGTGTCCAACGCCGGCGGTAAGGTGGCGACGTGGACCATCACGCCGTCGCTTCCCGATGGCTTGACCTTTGTCAACGGTGTGCTGTCAGGCACACCGACGGTGAACAGCAGCGCTGTGGTGTACACGGTTCGGGCGACCAACAGCGGTGGCACTGCGAGCCTGACCTTCACCCTCACCGTCAACGAGCCTGCGGCGGTGCTTTTCCTCGACCCGCTCCAGTTTTCGCAGGTGCGAGGCGAGGCCATCGCTCCCATCTTCATCCTCAACGGTGGGGGGCTGGTGGCCAATTGGAGCATCACACCGGCCCTGCCTGAAGGTTTGGTGTTTGAAGGCGGTCATATCAGCGGTACGCCCAGCGTCAACGCCACCGAACAAACCTACACCGTCACGGCCATCAACACTGGAGGCAGCGATTCGGTGCAGTTCACCTTTGTCGTTGTCGAGCCTGCTCCAGCGTTTACCTACGGAGCGTCGTCCTTCGTTCTGTCGCGCAACACGCCCTTTGAGGCCTTGACGCCCACGTCGCTTGGCGGCGCAATTGCCTCGTGGTCCATCTCCCCAAGCTTGCCTTCAGGCATGTTCTTCGATGAGCGTCGCGGCGTGATCCAAGGCTTGGCTGTCTCGACCTCGCCCACCATCGAATACACCGTGACGGCTTCAAATTCGGGCGGTGAATCACTCGGGTACTTCACCTTGCAAGTGCTGAATCCGGCGCCCGTGTTCACGCTGCCCAACGATGAAATCGCTGTGGTTGAAAACAAAGCGATGACGAGGTTTGCACCCTTTGTCGGCTCCGATGTGGTGGTTAACACCTGGAGTTGGGCTGTGGAGGGCGGCGACGACTTGCCTCCGGGCTTGGTCTTTGACCAAACGACCGGTGCATTCAGCGGTACACCTTCGGACGGAGAGATGACGCTGCGCATTCTCCTGACCGCAAGCAACGACGGTGGGACCTACTCGGAAGCGTTCAATTTCAGCGTGCTCGGGGACTTTGACAGTGATGGCATCGCCGACATTGATGACGAAGACGACGACAACGACGGTTATTCCGACATCGAAGAACTCACTCGGAACAGCGATCCGAGGGATGCCTCCTCCTCACCGATTGAAGGGTTTGAAGTCATCATTCCCGGAACCGAAATCAGTTTGGGTGCTTGGGACATCATCGGTATGCTGACGGGTATTCCGTTGATCATCTGGTTGTCGTTCAGTTTGGTGACGCGAAACAAACGAACACAGGCTTTCGTGAATGAGATGGGACAGGCCAAAACACGTGAGGAATTGGATGCAGTGGCCGAGCGCTACGAGAAGGCCATCATGTGGAAACTGATCGGGCCTCACCAAGGCATGCGTCTCGAACGCATCCGCGCAGAGGCCGATGATACCATCGAAGAGCGAGAGCGGGCCTTCAAGTACAAAATGGAGGAGAGCGTTCTCGAAGAAGAAAAAGCAGGGGCTGAACTGGAAGCCGAATTCTTTGACGAAGTGGACCAAACCCCACTGGTGGAGAAAGCCGAAAAGGCAGAGGCCGGAGAACGGACGGGGGACGGTGATGGCGATGAGGATGAGTCAGGCGACGACGAAAGCGAGGACGCTTCCATCATCGATGAATCCAACGATGGCAACGCACACGCTGCTCCGCCTTCTGCCTCAACAGCCGCAACGTCCGTCGATGAAGAGGGCTACGAGTGGTATGTCCCGGAGAAAGGAGACATCTCTTACTATCGAATATTAGGAAGCGATGACGAGTGGGTCAAGTTTGAGGATTGAGTTCCTCCTCGATCACAACCATGGCCAAATCCGGTCGCTGCGCCTCAATCAGCGTGCCGATCGCATCCAGAATTGAGCGGCAGTTGCTGCGGCAGTTGCACGGCGGTGCGACTCCCCAGCTTCCATGTAAAATCGCTTGCAGTCTCACGGTTGTTGATTTTTGAATCCAAACCCCTCGAGGTTTAGACTCACAAGACTTCGCTGTATTCCGCAGCCGGTCAAGCGTCGGTTGAGCATCGTTGGCCCGCACAGAGTGAGCCAATTTTTTTCTGGCGGCGACATATATCACCCGTGATATTAAGACATCATTTCCTACGGGCGTCCCATGCGCAAGAACATTATTGCTCTCTTCCTCGTTGCTCAGTTGCTGATTGCCGGCTGCCTTGGTTCATCCGAATCCGATGAATCGGTTGGGTGTCAAAACCCTAATGCGCTTAATTTCGACCCAACGGTTGACAGGAACGACGAGGCCCTTTGCCTGACCATGGACGCCTACCTCGCAGGTTTGGAACCCGTCCGCTCTCAACTGGCTGGCCAACCGGTCGTTGGTGGTGCGGCCTTTGGGTACACCCTCACCTCTCATGATGCCGCTTCCGGTATGAAGTCCACGGTGGCCTTTGCGCAAGACACGCTCTACTTGTCGGTTGAAGAAAACGGTTCAACCAGCAACTCATGGGTCTCGTCCGGGAGCATTATCATGGAATCAGAGGGCGAATCATACAGCATAGCCCCCGCGAAGGAGGTGTCTGTTTTGTTCAGCGAAATGTGGAGTTCTGCGCCCAACCTCGCCGCCGTTGCAGGGTCCGGTGGGAACGCTCCTGTGCTCGATAACGGAACTTACAGGACGATGTTCACGACCGTGGAATCTGTCGAAAACGAAGACGGAGTCCCGGAACAAATCTCCTATGCACTGATCATCCACCTTGATGCTGAAACGTTTGGCTTTGTTTCTGCCTTGTTCACCATGACCGACGCCGAAGGTACCGCCTCGTACGATGTTGAGTTAATGAGTCAGGTCAGTGTCCCTGCTGCACCGACTGATGCGATGGCCATCAGCATACCGTTTGACCTCGAAGCGCGTGAGGTTTCATCAAGCATGATTGACCGTTTTGACCCCAAGGAACAGCCACAACTCAACCTCCTCGCTGAAGACCTGGAGGTGTGGGGTTGCACCGCACACTACATCAGCGAGTCGGCCACCGGGTACGACCTTCAAACGATGATGGCAGCGGTCGACACCGCTGAGCTCCCCTCTTGGTGCAACCAAGAAACCGAGGAGATTGTGTACAACAACACACCTGCTGACTTTGTGTATTCAACCTACCTCGTATCATACTCCGTTTCAGAGTGGGACGGCAAGACACGCACGGAAGCAACGACGGTGAGTTTTACTTCCTCTGCGGTGAAATGGAACTACGCCAATGGATGGGTGCTTGGCGAAGACGAAGACTGCGATGGAAATCCGGGCTATACTCTCGCTGATGGGCAATGCGTATACTATTCCAACATTCAAACGAGTTGGGTCAAGAACAACGACATGTACCTCAACTTTTCAAATTCAGACGACGAACCGGTGTATCAGCGCTACCAACGGCTGGGCGATGATGTCATCGTCATCGGTTCTGCTCATTTGGTCTCCGTATGCAACGACGGAACGTTCATTTCCGCTTGGTCAATCAACGACGGCACGCTTGATTGTGCTGACGGCGGTGACGAGGACGGAACCCAGGTCATGTTCGATTGTGGGGAGGGGATCACCATCTCGAACGCTGCCCTCAACGATGGTATTGCCGACTGTCCTGACGGTTCTGATGAGACGCTGCAATCCATTGAATATGTTGTGAAGGATGAATCGGGTTTCTCTGGGTTTGCCAAGGATTACCAAGTGGTCCTCTCATCTTGCGACAACACCGGTGCTTGCACGGTTGTTCTCGAAAGTGGCGCACTCGATAACATTGACACGACATCCGGCGTGATGTGGATTGACCTCGATTACTCTGGAACGGTCTCTGACGGCGACGAGATTTACCTTTCAACAAGCCGCAACCAACCATGGAACACGGTGGAATTGACATCAGTTTGATTCCTCTTCGACGCACACGAGCCGTTGATTCCCGCCACTTTTCCTCGTTCAAAATCCGTGCGGGTGTCGGCTCTGTGGATATCAAGGGCCATGAGCGCACCGACAGGGAAGTCGTTGATTGAGGGTCTCACGGTCGACTCAGCAGTCTGCGAACGTGAGGTGCAGAGGGCCCTCGTGTACAGATTTCCCGGGGACGCACAACATCCGGTTTGGTCACCTACGGGTCGACCTTTTTGCGAACCAATTCGGCGATGATTCGCCGCAGCCTCCGATTGACCGTGTTTGAAGACAATCCTGCTCGTGCCCCCAAATCTGCAAGTGACGCACGGCGAGGGTTTTCAAAGTATCCAGACATGTACGCCAAACGGAGCAGATTGGCGTCTTGGGCATCGGCTTCTCCCTCATCGTCGTTATCCACATCCACGGGCTGTGTTGCGCTCACGGAGACGACGTAGGGCTGACTTTGCTGAACAAAGTTCCACTCCATGGAGGCCTCATCGTGAACATAAAACGAGTATTCCAGGCCCTGGTCGCCCCATTGAACCGACAAGACGCGAAGCCGCTCCATCCGACCTTTCAAGCGACGTCCCGAAGTCAGGTGCGTCATCTGATTCAAGTGAGCAACGAACTGGCTCTGTCCGTCGACATCCCAAACGAAATCAATGCATTCAGCCTGTTTCAACCGTGCCTTATCGTTCGCGATACCTTCTCCATGAATGACGATTCGACCGAGAACATCGACCGATACATACAACGCGCGAAACGAGTCAAAACCAAGGTAGAGGTCGGCAAATCCCGTTTTCGTTCCTTCCAACACTTCGAGGTATTCTTGTCGAGGGACCTGGCAATGGTACAATCGTGGAAATGGAAGGTATTCTGCCACGCTTGAGCCTGTGTGGCGTGACATATGAGGCTGTTGAATGTTCAACCTCCGGGATTTCTCGGCTCATGGGATGGCAGAAGTTTCGACCGATGTGGGTTGGGCGTGATCATGCCTCATCATCTCTGTTGAGATTGAGTTTCTCAAGGACGGCCTTCTCAAGTTTGTTTGCTAGTTCAGGAGTCTTGCCCAATTCCGTGGACCTTAACGTCAAGAAGGTACACTCAAAGTTGGTGATGACGCCGTCATGGTATGCCGAAATCACAAGCCTTTCGAACATGTTCTGTTTGATGATATCCGACTTGACAAGGTTTGCTTCAAGTCGAGCCATCCGTTCTCGTTCAACGGTTCGTTGAAGTTGATTGAGTTTAAAAAAAGCATGCCGATCCTCTTCGTACCGTTCAATTGATCTTCTTCTGTCGGCGCTGGCTGTCATCAGCCGGAGTGGCGGGGCCTGCTTCGTGAATCAGGAACGTGGGATATCTCACCCTTTTGTTTATTTGCCTCAATTTTGGCCGGTGTTTATGGCTGCCAAGGCAACCCGTCTTTCCTTTATAAAAACGCACGACCAAGGTGTCCTCGGCCACACGTCCAAAGTGCTGTTTTTGGCCGTATTAATGGTGTTTCAGACCGCCATAACCCCCATGGTTGTGCAACCTGGTTGGACGCTATCCAACGTGAACGTCGCCAAGGGTGCCATCGCTGACGGTTCCGATGATTCAAGCGCTGTTGGTTCAACGGATTCATATCAATTCACGCCGGTGGACATTACGGCCAACATCACGGATTTTGACGACGATGGCATTCCCGATTTTATGGAGGACATCAACGGTGATGGGAACCTTGAGAACGACGACACCGACGGTGACGGTCTACCGAACTACAACGACACCGACGACGACAACGATGGCTGGCTCACCTCTTTTGAGTGTCCCGACGCAGCCAACGGGTCTTGTCCCACCACGATGGGTCGTCCCGATTACCTCGATGCGAACCTGTTCAACTGCGATGTGCCGTTCCTCGCTCGTTCCAACGGAAGCCATCTTCAGATATCAGCCCTTGATTGGACTGATTACACGCTTGATAACCTCACCACCGTCCGCTACAACGACACCAGCACACTCGCTCGCTCCTTTACCGACGGACGGGTGTATTGGCTGAGCCAAGGCACGCTCTATGCTTGGAATCAAACCGGCGGTGTCGATGCTGTGGTCTCCACGGACTTGGAAGGCGACGTTGAACGACTTGGTTTTAACGCCACGGGGGTCCTTTTGGCCACGAACAACGGCACATTGCGTTCCGTGAACACGACCAGCGGAGCGAGCGCTGCTCTGACCACCCTGCCGTCCGGCTTGGGCGAATTGGGCGACCTTTACGGGGAGGCCAACGGTTCGGTCATTTTGACAGGCGTGGGCGGCACATGGTACCGGATTTCCAACGATTACGCCACCACTTGGGTGGTCAACACCAACGCTCAGAAAGCCGACGGGGCGCTCGAACTGGCCAACGGCACTGTGCTCGCCAGCAACGGTGCACGAATCATCCGGATGGGGTCGCCTGCGGCTTCACTCTCGGCGGCCGTGATCGCCGGCACGCCCTCGGACGATGGCAAAGGACAGGACATGGCGGCTTGCCCTCGTATCACCGCCGATTCCGACGGCGATGGTGTTCCCGATATGTACGAGCTCAATGTGTTCGGTACCGACCCCAACGACACCGATTCTGATAACGACGGCATGAGCGATGGGCGTGAGGTGCAAACCACCAAAACCGACCCAGCCACCGCAGACGACAGCGACAACGACGGCGTCTACGACTGGTTTGATGACGATGACAACGGCGACGGTATGCCCGATTGGATGGCTTGTGGCGTGGCGACCGATCTGCCCATCAGCAACCTTGGTTTTGAGCAACCCAGCTTGTTCATCAACGTCACCACGTCCAGCAGCACGGTGAACTCGACCACGATGGTCGGTTGGCAAACGGATGCGAGTTCAGGGTTCACCGTTGTCTCCGGTAACAATTCGGGCGCTGCCTCGGCTGAAGGTGACCAGCACCTCCTGCTCAACATCAACGGAGGAAACCAAGTCATTTGGCAGAACCGAACCCTCTGGGCTGGCGATTATATTTCTTACAACGTCAGCCATCGCGCCACAGGCACTCAACAAGCCGCCGAACAAATTGGCATGGTAGTGGGCAACAGCAGCTCGAGCATGTACGTCCTCGACACCCATCTCGGCTCCACTTCGGCTTGGTCCGTCATGCGCGGTGACGGGTTTGTAGAACAAGCCACTTCTCGAATCGGTATCCGGTCCAACGCACCCAACGGCGTCACCGGAGTCAATTATGTGGATGGCGTTGAACTTGTCTTGCAATGTTTCCGTGATTTCGATGGTGATGGCATACGCGACACCCTTGACGATGATATCGACGGTGACGGCCTGAACAACTCGGTGGAATTTGGTAGCGGGACGTTTCCCCGCGACAGCGACGGCGATGGCATGCCAGACTTGTGGGACTTGGACAGCGATAATGACCTCGCCAACGATTCAGCAGAACGCATCGCAGGCAGCGACACAACGGCGGCCGATACCGACGGGGACGGTCTTGAAGACTGGCTGGAGATTTTGGTGTACAGCGATCTTGCAGACGTGAACGTGTTTGAGGATTATGACAACGACAACGTCTCGGATTGGCTTGATGACGACGACGACAACGACGGTGTCCCTGACGATGACGTCTGTTACGGCCCCGGTTCGAGAAACGAGGTGTACGACCCTTCCTTTGAGTATCCCTACGAGGACGTTTACGTGACCGAGGGCGAAGCGCTTTGGGAATCCAACTATGAAACAGGTGGACATTACCGTGTTGAGATCATGCACGCCAACTCCCCGCCCCACGGGGACCAACATCTCGAGGTTGAACTCACGGGGAGCACGGTGGTTTGGCAAGACATGCCCTTCTGGAAGAACGATTTGATTCGTTGGTCCATGTACCATCGCGCACGGGTCACTTCTGAATACACCGAACTCTCCCTGATGTTGGACAACGCCTCTGGAAAAATCAGCGTGTCCGGCGGCGTACCCACGAATGCAGTGGAAATTGCTAATCTGAAAACGACGTCACCGACTTGGGGATTGCAGTCGGGCATCGTTGTTGCACCGATTGACGCCAAACAATTTGTTCTCGATCCTGTTGAGCCAGCAACCGGTGCTGGCAATTGGGTGGACTTGGTTCAAATGAACCGCACCTGCATGCGCGACCTTGATGGCGACGGCATCCGTGACACCATTGACCAAGATATCGACGGCGACGGGTACAACAACAGCGTTGAAATCGCCCCGGTGGTGCTTCCCTCTCTGATCTCCAATTTGAGTTCCACCTTTTCCTACGACTTCGTCAACGACGCAGGCAACGGAGCATCGTATGATGGATTTATTCGAAGCAGCTCCGGTGGTGACTCCTGGTGGGGGAACCAGGACCACTGCGACAACTCGACCTCCGGGAATGACGGCCACTTGTATTGGGCGCACAGTGCAGGCCATTTCGCCTCGCCAATCCTCAACCTTACTGGATTGGGAGCGGCCACACTGAATTTCTGGGTCAGCCTCGATGGTTCGTGCAGAGATCCAGCCGACGAACATGAATACATGGAAGTCCGCTATCGTCTTCCCGACAACTCCGTCACGTATGGCGCCCATGCGCCCAGCATGCCCGTGCAGTGGATGCGTAGTTCAGCGAGCACTGCGGCGTACGCCAGTGATTACATGCTGCCGGGGTATTTATTGCGAAACGATGGTTCAACCAATGATCTGAACATTTACAACCACGGATACACGATGACCATTGAACTTCCTCCGGAAGCCATCCACGATCGAACACAGATTATTTTTGATTTCCCAACCAGTCGTGACAACAGTTGGTCATACATTCAAATCGACGACGTCCTCATTCACAGCCTTCGGTACGCCGATACAGATGACGACGGCATACTTGACATTGTGGACTTGGACAGCGACAACGACCTGTTGACGGATGCGCAGGAATTCGAGGAAGGGACGAACCGAACCAACGTTGACAGTGACGGTGACCAAGCATGGGATGGCCACGAAGTGCTCTACTTCGACACCGACCCACTTGGCCCTGACGACACTGACGGCGACCTGATTCCCGACTGGTACGACCTTGACCGGAACGGCGACGGGGTTCCCGACCCGTACCAGTGTTATGGCAATTCGGCTGATTGGGTGCAAAACGGTGGTTTTGAGTATCCCGGCATTTACGGTGGCACTTCTTCGAATTCGTTTCAGCAGCACAATCATCAATTTGTCCATGATTGGGCCCTCACAACCGGCTGGCAGATCGAGATTTTTAACACCTCGAACGCCGTTCTTCAGAACAATGCTCGGTGGCCAGACAACGCCAGCGAAGGTGACCACGTGGCCTCGCTCTCTTCGCCAAGCAACCCCGAACTGTGGACGGAGGTGACGACCAATCCCGGCGACCTCGTCACATGGAGCGCCGATTTCCTCGGGAGCCACCCCACAACAGCGGACAAAACACAGGTTCGTTGGGGGTCGTCTACAACCGATTCTTCATATTATAACGTGATTGGAACCCTCATCAACACCGATGTTGATTGGATTACTACTCGGGGATCGTTCCTCGTGGAAGGCGAAAGCGACGACATTCTCACGTTTGATTATCTTTCAGCATTCTCCTCCTCCGAAGGAAATTATCTCGATAACGTCATCGCCATCGCCTCGTGCATTAGTGATCTTGACGGCGACGGCATCACCGATGCTTACGATGACGACGTTGACGGTGACGGTATACTCAACAGCGATGAGTACGGTTGGGACTTGGACTTTGACAGCACGCCCGAAACGCTGATGCGCGACGAATACAATTGGCCACGTCCCAACGGCGAATGGATGTATTTTGGAAACTCTTACCACGATTTCCGCACCGATGCCTGGCACGCCATTTATGAAGAGGACGACGATTACCAACACAGCCTCAGTTTCCGTGGACTTGGACACAGCGACTACAACTCGGTGACGATGCAGGTCGAGTTTGACCAATCCACAAACGTCTCCTTTGACTATTATGTCAACAGCGAGAACAACTACGACTGGCTTGTATTTTGTGTGGATTTCCACCAGTGCGCCTGGCAAAATTCAGGGTACACGGCTCGTTGGAGCGGGAGTGCAGATGGAAGGCACACCGAGACCATCGCCTCCGGGTCCCACACCCTCACTTGGGGGGCCTACACGAACGGGGGCACCACGCACACGAACGGAAACCATTTCTGGATTGACAACATCAGCATCGGCGACGGATTGTACGACGGCGACTTTGACTCGGACCATGACGGTGTTCCCGATTTGAGGGATCTTGATTCGGACGGCGACACCTTGCTCGATGAGGATGAAGATGCGCTGGGCACGGACCCCACTCGCCGAGATTCCGACGGCGACGGGATGCCGGACGGCTATGAAATTCATTGGTTTGATACCAATCCGTTGAACGCCAACGACGACTATGACAACGACGGCATCACCGATTGGAAGGATATTGACATCGACGGCGACGGCGTGTACAACGCCCGAGAGTGTTACAACGACCAAGGCACCGGTTCACCTTCCGAGGACAAGCAATACGCCGGCTCCGGCCTCACGGAACTCTACTGGGTTGACGAGGGGACCTTTGAAGACGCTGCGCAATACATTGGGACGAGCAGCAGGTTGGCGAGCACTTCCTACTCCTACCCCGTATCGGGCGCGCACTGGATGCAACAGCACGTGGAATTCCACAACGGTTCCCAATCCTCCACCGACGGCTACCCGCCGGCCTTTGACGGGGACCAATACATGTCCCTGCAGTGGGATGGTTGGGACGGTGCGAACGACATCTCCTACTTGGTGACAACCTCTCCGGGTGACCTCCTCGTATGGGGCTTCGCTCATCTTGGGCATTACAACGGGCACTCTACCGCGTGGGATGAACTTCGGGTGAGGTTGCACACCAATTACGGCGAGCAACAAGGTCAGCAAATTGGGTATTCGTACGGCAACAGCGAGGGTTGGCGGTACTCTGGCGGCGCCTTGGAAGTTCCGTCCACCTACGGTCAATACGCGTACTTGAACATCGGCGACACATCACGCCGGGACTGGAACGTGGGGCAATACATTGACGGGTTGACGTTCACGTCCTACTGCCGCGTTGATTCTGACGGTGACGGTGTGTTGAATTATTACGACGACGATTCAGACGATGACGGTTACCTCGACAGCGAAGAAACGTGGGACACCGACGGCGACGGTTGGCTTGACCTGTTTGAACTCGATTCCGACGGCGACGGCATCAACGACGACGTTGATGACGACCCACGTTCGGCAGGTAAAGCCGACTGGCAGGGTTACGCCCTCGAATTTACCGGCAACGGTGTCGTGCAACTTCCCGATAGCGCTTCCATGGACCACGCTGACCACACGGTTCAGATGTGGGTGCTCCCCAATGCGACCATCGGCCAAACATCGGGCCAATACAGCACGGTGTACTCTGATCTGGACGGCGAATTTTGCGATACGGCGAGCGAGGGCTATGCGATCGTTTTTGACGCATCCAACAACCGCTTCGGTGTTGAATTGCAGAATGGGTTCGGCACCAGTTCTACTGAATGCAAGTCGTACTGGATGAGCCCCAACACCGCCTATGAGGGCACATGGACACACCTTTCGGTGGTCTTTGACGACGGCACCTTGATGATGCTGACCGACGGCGGTACATTTACCAGCAGTTGGTCAAGCGTCCCACTCTCCATCAACGACCGTCAGCGACCAATCCTCGGCGGCGAGGACAAATCGAGCAACCCCCAGCACGACGAACCGTTCCACGGCTGGCTCGATGAGTTCCGTTGGTGGAACCGAAGCCTCGGTCACCATGAGATGCATCGAGGCTACAACCGTCTGGTCACCGCAGGAAACGATTTGGTGGCGGTGTACGGGTTTGAAACCTTCTCGAACGGCTACGTTCCTGACGAGATGTCCACGTTGAGTCCGGCCTTTGTTCGCAACGGTCACCAGCACGTGACCAGCGCTCCGCTTCGTGATTCAACCGGTGCTGGGCACTATTATTCCTTCAACGGAAAATCGGATGAAATTCAGACCATCTACCGAGTCACACAAGGCGTGAACTATGCAGCCGAAGCATGGATTCGGACAACAGACACGGATTCGTTGACCTTCATCGCTTCAGAGGACATCAACGCTGGAAATAAGTGGGAGCTCAAAATGAGTTATGGGTATGTTGGGGCGTACGAAACCAACATCGGTACCGTCGGGAGCAGCAGTTCGAACCCCGACTTGTTCGTTGCTGATGGATTGTGGCACCATGTTGCCTTCACGAAAAACAGAAACTGCCTGTATGTCTTTGTGGACGGAAGCCTCGAAGCAAGCCGCTGTTCCGGCGGTGTCGGTTCAACCCACAGCAGTGCAAGGGTCACCGTTGGAGGCAGTTATGCTGCTTACGGTACTGAGGTCAACTTCGCTGGGGATATGGATGAATTCAGAGTGTGGGACCACGCCATTTCTGCTGAAGATGTTGCTCGGCGCATGACGACCACGCTCAAAGGTGAAGAATCCGGTCTGTTGCTCTATTACACCTTCGACGGTGGCGCTGGCAAAGAGGTCAAAGACGACTCCTTTCAGACTCGCTGGCAAACCATGGTCTACGGCGAAACCACATGGAGCCGTCTTGGTCGAGGGTACGCTGATGGCGCCCCCGTGTACGCCTTCGAGGCTCCATCGCAGGCCGCTGTCATCAACGGCACCGGGTTCATCAGCGACCCGATCCTCGACGTCCGCCTGATGGGTGAATTCACCCTCGAAGCCAGCGTTCTGCCCTTTTCGAACCAAACATCGAGCGAGCCGACCGTCTTCTCCACGGTGGACGCCACAGAAGGCGGCTTTGCGCTTGGCGTGAGTCTCGACGCGAACGGTAATGGAGGCGTAGACCTGGCTTGGGGCGATGTCACCCATCGTATGAATGACAGCAAGGTGCAAACCAATGCATGGGTTCATGTTGCGATCGTCTACGATGAGACCTCGCTTCACGTCTACACCAACGGCACGTACGTAGGCAGTTGGGCACCAGCCAACCGAAACGACCCTGGCGGCTTGGGGGTCATACGGGTGGGCACACACCTTGAATCAGGTAATGCCAGCCGGACCTTCTCTGGTGCCATTGATGCGCTTCATCTTTGGTCTGTTCCTCTCAGTGCCCAAGCCATTTCCGATACGTGGGACGTGACGCCCATTTCGAGCCATCCTGACTTGATGGCGTCGTGGACCTTTGATGCAACGACGATGCGGGCCAATCCATTTGAAGGCACATCCCACTTCTATGACTTCGAATCCGGTCTGGAAAATTGGACGCTTGTCTACCGATGGGGCACGGCCCGCTCTCGCGATTGGTGCAATGCCTACTATCGCCACGGCTATTCCATTCGTCTTGCCAGCGGCAACGGTACGAGCAATGCTGGGCCATCGCTGACGTCTGAAGAATACGACATGGCCGACGCCGAGTTTGCCCAAATCCGATTCAAATACAATTCCTGGACCCGCTGTTGGGATGCCCAAGACAGCAACGATGTGCTCTATCTTGAATACTTGGACAGCCAAGGTTCGTGGCAGGAAATCTCGGATTACCCAAGGCAGCGAACGTGGTACAACACCATGGTGCCCAACACTGTTCTCGTGCCGTCTGACGCTCTCTACGACGGCGTGAAATTCCGATTCCGCTACTATGCCAACTACTACGATTATATCTTCATTGATGACATCTCGGTGGAATACGGGATCGCACCTTCATCAGCTCGCATCCTTGACGTCACCCCAACGTATGCTCTTTCGGGGGCTACCGTATCCGATGTTGACACCTTCCATCTTGCGCTCGACACCGAATCTGGGTCCGTTTCCTTCATCGAGGGTGCGCCACAAAGTGACCATCAAACCAATTGGGGTGTCATTGACTTGGAATCAAGTTGGGGGTCTGAACTGAATTCTGATAGTGCATCAAAATATGTTCAGGAAGTCTCCCAGGACCACCCGAAGACGCTTACGCTGGAAGGCTGGTTCCGCCCCGAAACCTTGCGTGGAAACGATTGGAATCAAATCTTGACGATGAAATCCTGCCGGAATTTTGACACTGCAGACGGCTACGGTAATTGGGCGGAAGGTTGGCGTTCCCTCGCCTTCGGCTTCTACGACAGTTCACCGTCGCTGATCAAAGGCCATCGCAACTCCAACACCTACCACTACCATTCGTCATATTACACCTCCAACAACGAGGTCATTCAAAACGGTGAATGGAACCACGTGGCTTGGGTCATTGACGTGACCTCCTCAAATCAAAATTCACGGTGGATGAAGGGGTACGTGAACGGTGTTCACGTGACGACCAACAACCTCAACGACGGCTATACATGGACCGGCGCCATGGACGCCGTCAGCCTCGGCGAGAACAACTATCGATGCGACACGGCTTCTGAAGACCGTTACGACGGGCAAATCGGGGCACTTCGATTGCACCCGCATGCGTTCACGGCCGATGAAATCGTTGACCGCATGCACACCATGCCGGTCGACGACGACGCCATTTTCGCTTACGACTTCACGGATGGCAACGAATACGCAACTGACCTGACCGGCAACTACCATCTTTCGATGACTGAAGATGAAAGTGCCAATGTTTACAATCAACCTGGTGCTTCAACTTACGCCCCGTTCGCTTCAGGCAACCTGCGAGACGCCGACGATGTGGCCCTGACCTGGCGCACGGTGGGTACCGATTTCGGTCCATCCACCAACAATGTCGAATTGGCAACCCCGATTCCCGTCTCGGAAAGCACCTACGCGGCGATGACTTCCGACGATGATACCGGCATGTGGCTCGACTACCCTTCCGGTGACACCGTGATTGACGTCAACTCGGCCACGCATCGGTTTTCAACCGGTGGAATCGCCTTTGACGACCTGCTTGAGGAAGAGTTCACAGCGGCGGGAACCACCAACGCTACGGTTCGGCTTCGGTTTGATCTCGAGGCCATGGGCGTTAACCAAACGGTGCAAAACGAGTTGCGCCTTCTCATTGACAACGGCACCGGCTATTCACTGCACGCCCTTGCGGGTAGCCGTTCGGGCGACATGCTGACGTTTGCCAGCGTTCCGTTCGTGCTTGGAAGCGATTATCGCCTTGGGTATGTTGAGGCGCCTGGCAACTTCACCTACCAAAACGTCACCATAGGTTTCGAGAACGACACGTTCAACGTGGTGAAACCAATATTTATGTCGGGAGATGTCCAAGCTTGTACTGCATCTTCGAACCTGCCTGCGGGTTTGTCGGTGGCCGCCAACTGCACCGTTTTGGGAACCCCTACGACGCAATTCTGGCCACCGATCAACGTGACTTTCACGGCCACCGGCCCTGCAGGAACCGTTTCCACCGTGATGAACATGGCCGTCCTTGACGACCCAACGGTCATCAGCTACAACCCCACTTCGAAGGTCCTCACCCGAGGCGTGAACGGTGGTTGCTGGCGCGCCGATGAAGCGGCAGGGGCTGCCAACCTGACGTGGAGTATTGACAACACCTTGCCCAACGGCATGACCTTTGATACCTCTACAGGCGACTTCTGCGGCACCCCTACGACCAACATGACCACGACGCAGTTCACGGTGAAGGCGGAAAACATCGTCGGTTCGAACACGTCCATCGTGTTCCTGACGGTCAACGAACCAACGCCGGTCATCACCTTCAGCAGCAACTCGCTGGTGCTCATCAAGAACGAACTCGTCAGCATCACCACCACCTCCTCGGGCGGACACATTGCCTCCACGGCCATTTCGCCGGGGTTGCCAGCTGGCCTGAGTTTGACCAGCAACGGCAGCATCATTGGCCGCCCACTGGGCGTGTTTGGGTCCACACAGTACACCGTTTACGCGAACAACTCGGGAGGCACGGACACCACCACGATTACCCTGTCTTCGCGCAGCGCCTACTACTACTCGCAAACCAACGTGACGCTGTTCAACGAGGTATCGCTCATCAACTATGTGCCGACGGTGAATTACTCCGGTACGCTGAACTGGAGCGTCAACCCGACGTTGCCTGCCGGTCTTTCCATTGGTTCATCCAACGGAACAATCTACGGAACGCCCTCGGAACAATTGCCCACCCGAACCACCTTCACGGTTCGGGCGACGTCGTCTACCTACACCCATACCTTCCCCATCAAGATGCAAATCATCGCCGTGGCGCCCTCGCTCGAATTCGAGTTGGGTTCGTCAACGGTGGACGTCATTCGGTACGAGCCCGTCGTCCTCAAGTTGCTCAACGACGGGGATGCACTGGCCAGTGTCAGCGTAAGCCCCAGCCTGCCGCAAGGCTGGCAGTTGCTCGATAACGGTTCGCTGTACGTATTGCCCCAAACATTGTTCAATGCCACGACGTACACCGTATATGGGGAAAACACAGGCGGGAACGACACGGCGAGCATCACCCTCCGTTCGGTGACTGCCTTCAGTTACACCACGACCAACTGGTCGTTCACCCGTGGCGTTTCCAACGTGCAGATTCAGCCCACGGTCAACTTCTCCGGGAGCCTTTCCTGGACAACCTATCCAAGCCTGCCATCCGGTCTGTCGATCGGCTCTGCAAACGGCTCCATCTACGGCGTTCCGACGCAGAACATCACGCAAACGACCTACATCATTCGGGCGGCCTCCAGCAATTACACGCACACCTCATCCCTGAGCATCAGCATCGCCGAGACGGCTCCGATCGTCCGCTTCAACGTGAGCGGCACGGTGACCTTCATCGTCAATGAAGTCGAGCGCTTGGACATTGAAAACGTCGGTGGTACCATCGCCAATGCGAGCGTATCGCCTGCGCTCCCAAGTGGGCTTTCGTTGAACAATGACGGCTCCATCAGCGGTGTGCCCACCAACCACAGTGCCACCACAACCTACACGGTCACGGTCTACAACTCGGGCGGTACGTCCTCGGCGACGGTTAACCTCCGCGTGGTGGGCGCGTTTTGGTACTCTCAGACGACGTTCACGCTGCGAGAAGAAACCAACTCCATCTTTGCGGTCCCCACCGTGAACTACACCGGTAACCTGTCCTGGTCGACCTACCCGACGTTGCCCGCTGGCATGGCCATCGGCAGCAGCAATGGCACCGTGTACGGCCTGCCAACGGAATCCATTAGCCAGACGAACTTCACGATTCGAGCGTGGAGCGACACCACGATGCACAGTGCAGTCATGACCATCACGGTCTTGCCCGTCGCACCGCAAGGCACCTACAACACGACCGGTACGGTCGTCCTCTCGGTCGGCCAAGCGGTGTGGCTGGTGTATGAGAGCGGAGGCGGTGCGCCGACCAACATCACGGTCAGTCCGGGGTTGCCATCCGGCCTCTCCATGCTCACGAACGGGACCATTTACGGGACACCGAGTGCCGTACAGGCCGCAACGACCTACACGCTTAACATGTCCAACCCTGGCGGTTCGGACAGCATCACGGTGACGTTTGAGGTTCGGACGCCCTTCCACTACAGCAACCTCAACCACGTGCTGACCCGCAACCAAAGCCTAATTTGGTTGTCACCGACGGTCAACCTCACCGAAAGCGTGACCTGGTCGGTCTTCCCCTCCCTTCCATCGGGCATCTCGATTGGTTCATCCAACGGGACGATTTACGGCACACCAACACAGAATCTGACGCAAACGAATTTCACGATTCGAGCCCAGACATGGTCGACCATCCATACGGCGACCATGTCCCTCGAAGTCTTGGAGATCACGCCATCGTTCTCTTTCGCTGGTGCCCCGAGCCGCTCGTTCATCCTGAACGAACCCGTGGTCCTTTCACCGACGTCCATCGGCGGGCCGGTAGCATCGGCCACGGTTTCGCCTTCTCTGCCATCGGGGCTCTACATTGACAGCGGCGGTTCCATACGGGGTACGCCGACGTCGCTCTCGTCTTCGACAACGTACACCATCACGGGCTTCAACTCGGGGGGTAACGATACAGCAACCATCACCATTGAGGTCGTGACGGCCTTCACCTACAGCACGACGCAACACGAACTGCGGAAGAACACCTCGGTGATGTACCTGCAACCCACGGTGAATTTGACACAAAACGCCTCGTGGTCCACCTTCCCCACCTTGCCCGCTGGTTTGACCATCGGCTCGGCCAACGGCACCATTTACGGCACACCGACGGTGAACCTCTCAACGACGACGTTCACGGTACGAGCGCAGACCAACGCCACTGTTCATCAAACGACGTTGTCCATCACCGTCCTTGAGCAGGCGCCGAATGTGGCATGGAACGTCACGGTGTCGTCCATCAAGCATGTTGTGGGCGAAGACTTTGCTTTGTCGCTTGTGAACACGGGCGGACCCATTTCGGTCCGCTCCATCTCGCCGTCTTTGCCTTCTGGCTTGACGTTGCAAAACGACGGCAGCATTTCTGGTAGCGTATCGACAACGGCTGTCGCCACGTCCTACACGGTGACCGTGGGCAACAGCGGTGGAAACGATACGGCCACCATCACGATTGAGTTTGTTGATGCCTTCTATTACGGCGACACCTCGCACATTCTGCGCCGCGACACCACGGCTCTCTACCTGTTGCCCTCGACCAACCTGACCGGCAACGTGTCCTGGTCGGTGTTCCCGTCACTGCCTTCCGGCCTTTCCATCGGTTCAGCCAACGGCACGCTGTTCGGCATCCCCACGGTGAATTCGACGTTGACCAACTACACGGTGAGTGCGACCACCAACTCCACCACCCATACCTTCGCCGTGGCCCTCGAGGTCATTGAAATCGCTCCGTCCTTGTCGCTATTTTCTACGAGCACGACCATCACCATGGTGAAGAACGAGGGTCATGAAGTGGTCGTCTTGAACGCCGGTGGACCGATCAGCAGTGTTTCGGTTTCGCCCAGCTTACCCAACGGGTTGTCCTTAACCTCCAACGGCAGCATCGTGGGAACGCCTCGGGTCTTCCTGACCTCCACCAACTACACCATCACCACCAGCAACAGCGGCGGCACCGATAGCATCGTGGTCAATCTGGAAATTGTTGGCCCCTTCTACTACGAAGTGACTTCGCTCGTGATGGAACGAAGCGTGACCAGCGTCTTCCAGGTGCCGGTTGTCAACTTCAGCTCCGCCGCATCGTGGAGCATCACACCCTCACTGCCAACGGGACTGTCCTTGAGTTCCACCAACGGAACGCTCTCCGGTGTTCCATCGCAAAACCAGACGGCAACCAACTTCACGATTCAAGCCTCAACCGCCGACCACACCCACACCTTCGTGATGAATCTCAGGGTCATTGAGGCGGCTCCGGTCTTGACGCTCTCGGCTTCCCAGTCCACCTACAACTTGCCCCGTGGCGAAAGCGTGTCCATCTTGGTGAACAACGCTGGCGGCCCGATTGCCAGCATTTCGGTCTCGCCAAGCCTGCCCAACGGGATGACCTTGACCGCCAACGGCTCCCTGTCAGGCACACCCACCTCGCTGTCCACTGCGACCACCTACACCATCACGGCCAGCAACGAGGGCGGTAGCGACAACATCACGGTCAACTTCGCGGTCGTGACGGCGTTCAACTACGCCACGACATCCTACAGCTTGCAGCGCAACGCCTCGTACTTGTTCGCCGCCCCAGTGAACAACCTCACGGCGAGCACGTTTTGGTCCGTTATGCCCAGCCTGCCAGCGGGTCTGACCATCGGTAGCAGCAACGGTACGCTCTATGGTGTGCCCGCCGCCAGCGCCTCGATGCGGAACTACACGGTCCTGGCGACCACGGCCTCCACGACCCACACCTTCACGGTGCAACTCGCCGTCACCGAAGCGGCCCCGGACATTTCCTGGAACATGTCGGGGTCGTCGGTTCAAGCCGTGGTGAGTGAGCCGGTGTTCTACGAACTGGTCAACGATGGCGGTGCCTTCACCTCCATCAGCATCTGGCCTGCCCTGCCCCAAGGCCTCAGTTTGGCGTCCAACGGTTCCATCGTAGGCACACCTGCCTCTGTGCAGCAACCAACGACCTACATGGTGAACGTGAGCAACGACGGCGGTTCGGATTCCATCACGCTCTCGCTGAGCATCGTGACGGCCTTCACCTATGGCGTGACCGATTCAACCATGCGACGCAACATCACCTCGGTGTATTTGCCGCCCACCGTGAACGTCAGCGGGAACGTGTCGTGGTCGGTGGTGCCATCCCTGCCTTCAGGCTTGTCGATTGGCGCTTCCAACGGCACCATCTACGGTACGCCCACGCAGAACTTGAGCCAAACGACCTACACAGTTCGGTTGACCACGGCCAACGCCGTTCACACCACCACCCTGACCCTCACGGTGCTTGAGCAGGCCCCCGACATTTCGGGCTTCAACTCGGTCACGCTCATCACGAAGGAACAAGCAGACCTGACGGTGACCAGCAGCGGCGGCCCCGTGTCGTCTTTCAGCATCTCCCCCAGCCTCCCCGCTGGCCTGATGCTGACGTCAAGCGGGACCATCACCGGTACCCCCACGGGCTTCTTGGACAACACCATCTACGCCCTCAACGCCACGAACTCAGGTGGAACCGACACGATGTACTTCACGTTGCGAGTCGTGAGCGCCTTTGACTATAGCATCACCACGTACACGCTTCAGCGCGGTTCCACGAACATGTTGGTTTACCCAACGGTGAACACCACGGCGAACCTCAGTTGGACGGTGACCCCCAGCCTGCCCAACGGTTTGTCCATCGGTTCAACCAACGGCACCATCTACGGTGTGGCCACGCAAACGGTCTCATTGACAAACTACACCGTTCAAGCCGTCAGCGGCAACGCCGTTCACAGCGCCGTCATCCGGATCACGGTCAGCGAACCTGCCCCCGATATCAGCTTCAACACGACCTCCACCACGCTCGGACTCGTGATCAACGAAGCCGTGACCATCGAGATGGTGAACAACGGCGGTGCAGGCAGCAGCGTTGCGGTTTCACCCGCTCTACCATCGGGTCTCACGTTGACCAACAACGGCAGTATCGTGGGAACACCCAATGCTCTCGGTAGCTTCACCACCTACACCGTTTGGGTCAACAACTCCGGTGGTTCGGATTCGGTGATCCTCATCTTGGGCGTGGTTTCAGCGTATTCTTACACCATCACGAACCTCACGCTGACACGTAACATCAGCGCCGTCCAACTGGTCCCGTCGTCGAACCTGACCGCCTCTCACACATGGAGCGTGTTCCCATCGCTACCAAGCGGTCTGTCGTTTGGCACTGCGAACGGAACCGTTTACGGGATGCCGACGCACAACAGCACTCGCACCACCTATACCATCACGGCCACCACCGCTTCGGCCCTCCACACATGGTCGCTGTCCATCGAAGTGAACGAAGTAGCGCCGGACATCGACCTGAATGCCAGCACGACCACCTTCACCTTGGTCAAGCGTGAAAGTTTCATGTTGAACATCGTCAACACCGGCGGCCCCATTGCCACCATGACGGTTTCTCCGGCTCTGCCAGCGGGTCTGTCCTTGACCGCCAACGGACGAATTTCGGGAACGCCTACGGCGTACTCGGGGCTCCAATCCTTCACCGTCTGGGCCAACAACAGCGGCGGTTCGAGTTCGGTGACCTTCAGCATGGAGGTCGTCTCCCCGTTCGAGTACAGCGCCACTTCGGTGACGGCTCAACGCGGATCGAGTTATGTGTTCCTCGAGGCGAATTCGAACCTCAGCGGTACGGTGTCGTGGAGCGTGCTGCCTTCGTTGCCCACCGGCTTGAGCATTGGTTCGGCGAACGGTACCATCTACGGCACACCGGTGCAAAACATGACACAGACGAACTTCACCATTCGTGCCGTCACGGCAAGCGCCACCCACTTGGCCCAACTGACCATCACGGTGCTTGAAGCCAGCCCCATGGTGTCCTACACCACGGCCACGCTCACGGTCGGCGAACAAGTGACCCATGCTCCGAACACCACCGGAGGCCCGGTGGCCAGCTTCAGCGTGAGCCCTGCTTTGCCGACCGGTTTGAGTTTGGACCAATACGGTCGGCTCATCGGTTCGCCAACGGCCAACATGACCCTGACCACCTACGCGGTATGGGCCAACAACAGCGGTGGCTCCTCACAAGCGGTACTCCGTATCGTCGTCTACGAAAACGCTCCCGAAGTGAGCTTGCCCATGGAAAACATCACCCTAACGTACAACTCGGCGATCACCCCGATTACCCCCATCAACATGGGCGGAGCGGTACGCAATTGGTCGGTTTCACCGTCGCTCCCAAGCGGTCTGTCGCTCAATGCCTACGGTCAACTGACGGGTACGCCGGTTTCCTTGGTGACCAACGCCACATACACGTTGTGGGCCACCAACGACGGCGGCGTGGACCGCTTCATCTTCAACCTCAGCGTGCAGGAAATGTCGCCCTCGATTCAGTTCACCCAGATGCAGAACAACTACACGGTGGACGACTCGGTCTCCATCACGCTGGTCAACAGCGGCGGGAACCCTTCAACGTACGCCATTTCGCCAAGTTTGCCGACCGGACTGGTGCTCTCGAGCACCAACGGGAGCATCTACGGTGTCGCCATGGCGGCACAAAGCGTCACCCAATACACGGTGTGGGCCAACAACACGCAGGGCAGTGCTCAGGCGACGGTCTTTATCCGAATCAACGAAGGCGCACCGTCGATCTCCTATCCTGTGACGTGGTTGAACCTCACCCGGTTCACGCCCATGCAACCGGTGATGCCGCAGGTGTCCAATGCCAACAGCATCACATGGTTGATTCAGCCATCGTTGCCCGTTGGGTTGTCCTTCAACAACACGACCGGATTGATTTCGGGCACGCCGACACAGGTGCAGTCGCTCACGAAGTACACCATCACGGTGATGGCCGGCAGCAAGTCGTCCACGGCTGACCTCTGGTTGAGCGTAGCCGAGGCTCGCCCCTCCATCGCCTACGACGTGAGTGAATTGGAGTTGGTCAACGGCACGGCCATGCCAACCTTGTTCCCAACCACGGGCAACGCTTCCATTGATTCGTGGAGCATCACCCCGGCTCTCCCCACGGGATTGATGTTTGTCAACGGTGTGCTGTACGGAACGGCCAACGTGACGTCCAACACCACCCTCTACACCATCACGGCGAGCAACTCCGGCGGTCACCACAACGTCACGATGCTCATCACCGTCCTGCTGGACAGCGACGGCGACGGTCAGGCCGACCGTGTGGACAGCGACGACGATAACGACGGTGTCATCGACGTGCTCGACCCGTTCCCGCTTGACCCGTCGGAATCCATTGACACCGATTACGACGGTATTGGCAACAACGCCGACCTGGACGACGATAACGATGGCACCAACGACACCGACGATGCCTTCCCGCTTGACCCGAAGGAAGACACCGACCTCGACAACGACGGATTGGGCGACAACGCCGACACCGACGATGACGGCGATGGATGTGAAGACCTTCTCGAGGATTATCCTCGCAACGGCTCGATGTGCTTTGACTTTGATTTGGACGGCATCGGGGACGCCGAGGACGAAGACGACGATAACGACGGCTACAACGACGCCGTGGACGCCTTCCCCTACAACCGCAGTGAGTGGAACGACACCGACATGGACGGTATCGGCGACCGTTTCGATGACGACGATGACGGCGACAACTACACTGACGTGATGGATGCCTTCCCCTACGACCCCCGTGAGTGGTTGGACTCCGACGGCGACGGCTTTGGTGACAATGCCGACCCCGACGACGACAACGACGGTGTGGCGGACCTCAACGATCCGTGGCCACTTGATCCCCGCTTCAAGTACGACGCCAACAACAATACTATCCCCGATATTTTCGAGGCTTCCAACCTCGACGACGTTGACGAAGACGGCTGGTCGAACATGCTCGAGTACATTTGCGACACCAACGCCACCAACAGCACCGATGTACCGGCCGACTTTGACGAAGACGGTACCTGCGATGTGGTCGACATGGACGACGACGGCGACGGTTATGCTGACCAGGACGACGACCTGCCGTTCAACCGCTCGGAGTGGTTGGACACCGACGACGATGGCATTGGTAACAACGCTGACAAGGACGATGACGGTGACGGCTACAAAGACGGTGCCGATGCCTTCCCGTTGGACTCTACCGAGTGGGAGGACCTCAACGGCAACGGCATCGGTGACAACAGCGAGCGCAAGGATACCCAAGAACCCTCATCAGTGTCCCAAGGTGCCTCGGCCCTCGATCAAGTCCCCGTTTGGCTTCTGGTGCTCATCGTATTGACCGGTACGCTCCTATTAACCATCCTCTTTGCCACCGGAAGCGCCACCCGCAGCAAGGCCGGATCCGTTGTCGCCCGAAAGCCAGTGGCCTCTAGCGTTGAGGAGCGGTTCAACAACCGAAGTTCACGGGCAGCCATGCCCGAGGTCGATGAGATGCCTTCTGAGGAAGGCGATGACACGGAGGCCTCCGGTGCAGTTGACGAGTCGAACGATGGTGATGCCGACGAACAACCTCCGTCCGGCGCCGATGACTCTGGCGAGGGCAAAGAAGACCACGATTCTGGAGTGTCAACCAAGGAAGAGACGGATGCCAGCGAAGAGGGCAAGCCTGACGAGAACGAGGCGGACGACGATCCGGATTTTCGGGAAGGCCCGCTGAACTGAATTCAGTGGGCCACGCCGACATCACCGCTGGCGGTGCGACTTCTTCGGTAACAGGTGCCGTTGCGTCATCTGCAGCGGGAGCGACTGTTTCGGTTGCTATGGCTGCGCTTTTGCCCGACTCTCTGGTCAAGGATGACCCCTTTGAACACTGGATGGTCAACGGGAAAGGCGAAGCACCAGTGGCGGACGAAGTTCTGGCGCAAGGGCTTCGTAAGTTGCGTGTTGCCCCAGCTACCGCCACCGTTCAGGCTACCGTGGGGCCTGCGACGTACGTTGATGACCTCCCAAAAGAACTCAATTTGCGCCTTGAAGAAGATGCGTGCTTGAAGGCGATGGGTGTTCGTACCCTCGCTCAAGTGGCTCGAGTTGACGGCCAAACCGCCACCCTCATCAACGAAACGGTGGCCAAACACACCGGTGTGGAAATGGAGTTTCAGGACCACCAAGCCACTGCAGCTGTGGTCATCGAGAGTCGGGAGGCCGCGTGGGACGCCGACACCAATTGGATGGACGATTTGGACGTCAAGGACGAGGAAACCAAGGCCGAACTCGAGTCGCTTCATCGGCGAGCACGTCAGGAATTTGACATCTCTGCCTTGGGCGGCTTGGCCGTGAAAACGGATTCCTTGAAATCGCTCAGAGGCATTGGAGACAAACTCGAAATGTACCTCTATGCAATGGGGATTCGCAGTTACGCACAGTTGGCGAAACTTACGCCTGAAATCGAAGCACGGTTTGATGCTTTGGTGGGCGTGGTACCCGGACGGCTCACACGGGCAAAAGTCGTTGAGCAATCCCTACAAAAACTCAAAGAGGATGCGGAAGGAATCGGTGAATAAGATGGGTGAAACGGTGATTGCAGGCGTGACCATTCCGCTGGCGTGGTCGGATATTGATGGCTTGGAGATGCATTGGAAGTACGTTCTGGCCGTTCTGTTCGTGGCCTTTGCCGGCCTGGTCACCAACAAGGTCATTTTAGGCGTGTCCCGCAAGATCGTCGGTCAATCGGAAGCGGAGTGGGACGACGACCTCATCGATGTTGTGGGGACCCGGATTCTCTTGACGGCCCTGGTGTCCGCCGTCCAGGTGGTGCTGTCCTGGCTCCATCCCGATTTGGCTCAGGAGTCGGTCGTTTACATCAACGCCGTCATGATTCTGTTAGCAGCCTCGGCGCTCTCCGCCACGGTGAAGATCGTTCTCCGTTCGGTTTTGGAAGTCTTTCAAAATCGCAAAGCGGTTGTCGTTGAGGGCTCAAACCCACTCATCATCTTCCTCGTTCGAGGGATGGTCTGGGTTGCCGCCATATTCCTCATCGCTGACGAATTGAATCTGGATTTGTCCGGCATTCTCGCCTCCCTCGCCGTGTTCTCCATCATTTTAGGTTTGGCGGTTCAGCACACGTTGGGGAACATCATGAATTCGTTCATGCTCTCGCTCGACCGGCCCTTTGACACCGGCGACCGAATTTTGGTGGACGAAGTGGAAGGCACCGTGGTCTCGATGGGCATGCTTTCTACAAAGTTGTTGACGCTGGAGGAAGAATTGGTGATCATTCCCAACAACTCGTTGGTGAACTCCACCATTCGTAATTTCTCTCGAGGCGGCGGGGACAATACGCCAAAACGCATCGTCTTGACCGTGGATGTTGGGGTTGACTATGACGAAGACTCCTCGCACGTGAAACACACCCTCATTCGCGTCGCTGAAGACTGCGAACATGTGCTCCAAGAACCGTCCCCCATGGTTCAGTTGGTCAATCTCGGTGATTTCTCCAAGGATTACCGCTTGTTCGTTTGGCTTGCCTCGGCGGCTGACAGAAGGGTGGCTCGCGACCAATTGCTCTCCGAAATCGACGTCGAGTTCAAGGCAGAGAGCATCATTATTCCTTACCCGGTTGCGGTGGAGTTGGAAAGCAAGGAGGCCATTTCAAGCGATGCCATCAAGCGTAAGCAGGCCAAGCAGCACGCTGCCAAGGCGAAAATGAACCTCATCGACCGACGCTTAGACCGTCAGCGGCGAGCCATCCGAGAGGAGATCCTCACCTTGGAGGGGCGACTGGAAGAGAGGATTCCCAGCAAAGAACGAAAGACGCTCACCGAGGAAGTTGACCGCCTTGAGACGATGCTTTCCAGCCTCGATTTGGATTGATAGCCTCCCTCGCCGAG
>Ga0181596_10000914_pt1 | contig 30508 bp, 27 predicted proteins | sample 041ome_6_FD_148655 | JGI IMG/M metagenome (GOLD analysis project Ga0181596, IMG submission 148655) | Coastal salt marsh microbial communities from the Groves Creek Marsh, Skidaway Island, Georgia - 041402US metaG (spades assembly) | ecosystem: Environmental > Aquatic > Marine > Intertidal zone... | reverse complement strand
CTGGTTAAAGGGATGGTAACGGCACGTTTTGTAAAGTTGTCGGCCCTTATGATGACAATCTTTAGTATTGATCTTTATTTTGCTAGCGGCAACGTCGTCACACCTGCTCTTTCCATGGTAGGTGAATTAAGCGGTGCGTCAGATTTTTTATCTTATGGATCAAATTGGCGTGTTGTAGGTGATTTGTTTGGTATTGCCGTATCAGGCGGCATTTATATTGTGCCGCTTTATACCATTATGCAAGTTGGTAGTAAGGAAGAAGAGCGTTCCCGTATTATCGCGGCCAATAACATTTTAAATAGTCTTTTTATGGTTGGATCTGCCGTTGGAGCAATGGCATTAATTATGCTTGATTTTACTTTGCCGGAAATTTTTCTAACCATAGCGATTTTGAATGCTTTTGTTGCCCTTTACATTTGTCAATTACTTCCCCAAGACCTAATTCAATCAATTATTAGATCTTTACTCAGATTATTTTATCGTGTGTAAATTAAGGGTCTTGATAATTATAAGAAAGCAGGTCGCGGTGCAGTATTAATAGCCAATCACACATCCTATTTGGATGCACTTCTTCTTGGTGCATTTTTACCAGATCAGCTTACTTATGCCATTAATACTCATGTAGCAGAAAAATGGTGGACACGCCCCGCATTTACATTTTTTGATCTTTTACCCGTTGATCCAACAAACCCAATGTCCACAAAAACAATGATTAAGGCTGTGCAAAGTGGAAGACGAGTTGTAATTTTTCCAGAAGGGCGCATCACGATTACAGGGGCGCTTATGAAAGTATATGAAGGGCCGGGTACTATATCCTACCTCGCTGATGCACCGCTCTTGCCGATAAGAATAGATGGCGCAGACAGATCATTATTTTCAAGGTTAAAAGGATTTCTAAGAAGGCGGGTTTTTCCAAAAATTTCGATTAATATCCAAGAACCGGTAAAATTTGATGTCCCCGAGGGACTGAGTGCCAGAGAAAGACGCGGACTTATAGGGCGAGAGCTTTATGATGTTATGTCAGATGTTATTTTTAAAACCAGTAATATAGAAAGACCCTTATTTCATGCATTGGTCGATGCAAAAGCTATTCACGGAAGTAGGCATATAGTACTTGAGGATGTGGAACGTGCGCCTTTAAATTATAAGAAATTAATATTGGGCAGCTTCGTACTGGGACGAAAAATAGCTCAGTTTACTAAACGAGGAGAGCGCGTTGGTGTTATGCTTCCTAATACGGTCGGAACAGCGGTGACATTTTTCGCGCTTCTATGTTATGGGCGCGTTCCTGCCATGCTTAATTTTTCAACTGGCGTTGGAAATATGGTTTCAGCACTTAAAACGGCTGAAATTAAAACGGTGCTTACAGCTAAACGTTTTATTGATCTTGGCGGGTTAGAAGATGCGGTTAAGACTTTAGATGAATATGCGAATATTTGTTATCTTGAGGACTTAAAGGAAGAAATAAGTCTTGGCGACAAGCTTTTTGGGCTATTAGCATCATTATTGCCAAACATAATGCACAATTTTGTAAGCGGTAAACCCGTTTCTGATGATGAAGCTGTGGTTCTGTTTACTTCTGGTTCTGAAGGCACACTAAAAGGGGTTGTGCTTAGTCATAAGAACATTCAATCAAACAGATATCAATTTAGTGCAAGGGTTGATTTTACACCAAGCGACCGTGTTTTTAATGCTTTACCGATATTTCATTCATTTGGATTAACGGGTGGTTTTTTATTACCAATTTTATCAGGGTTAAAAATCTTTTTATATCCTTCGCCGCTTCATTACCGAATTGTACCGGAGCTCGTTTATGATAGTAATGCAACGATAATGTTCGGCACAGATACTTTTTTAAGTGGTTATGCCAAATTTGCTCATCCGTATGATTTTTATTCCATGCGTTATGTCTTTGCGGGCGCAGAAAAATTAAAACCGGAAACGAAATCACTTTGGGCAGAACAGTTTGGTGTTCGCGTACTAGAAGGATATGGTGCGACTGAAACATCACCCGTACTTGCGGTGAATACGGCAATGCAAGCGAGAAGCGGCACCGTTGGACGACTTATGCCTGGTATAGAATATAAATTAGAAACGGTTCCGGGCATTGAGAAGGGCGGGAAGTTGATTGTGCGTGGCCCTAATGTAATGAAAGGGTACTTACGTGCCGAAAATCCGGGTGTTTTAGAAGTTCCAAAGGATGGTTGGTATGATACTGGTGATATAGTTGAAATTGATGATGAGGGTTATGTCAAAATTTCTGGACGCGCCAAACGTTTCGCAAAAATTGCTGGTGAAATGGTGTCTTTGACTGCTGTAGAAGGAATTTTAAATAAGCTTTGGCCTGATGATGATCATGTCGTTGTTTCAATGCCAGATGATAAAAAAGGCGAACAGTTAATACTAATTTCAACATTTAAAGAGCTTACGAAAGAAATGATCCGTGAAGGTGTTAAATTGGAAGGTCATTCTGAACTTATGGCGCCAAAGACAATCATGACAGTTGATGAAATTCCAGTCCTAGGAACGGGCAAAACTGATTATGTAAGCGCACAGAAAATTGCTAAAGAAAAAATATAAGCTTTTTAATAGTAAACCTGTTAATGTTCGAAAAAATAAACAGGGTAAATCCAAATGGATGAAGTAAATCAAAAGAAAGCTAAATTAGCGCTGATTTATATGGCAATAATTATGGCGCTCGTATTTTCCGTATGGCAGGTAATGCTGAATAACTTTACAGTAGAAAAAGCTGGATTTTCTGGTTTTGATATTGGCAGTCTTCAATCCGTACGTGAAATTCCAGGGTTTCTAGCGTTTACTGCAGTTTTCGTTCTTATTATTCTTCGTGAGCAGACATTTGCTATTCTTTCATTGGGACTTTTATCCGTAGGCGTATTGATAACAGGATTTTTTCCGAGCAACGCAGGGCTTCTTATTACGACATTCATTATGTCTGTTGGCTTTCATTATTTTGAAACTATCAATAGCAGCTTGACCTTACAGTGGCTGCCAAAAAATCAAGCGGCTTCGTTTATGGGCCAAGTAATTGGCTATAGTTCAGCGGCGGGACTTATTGCTTACGGTGTTGTTTGGCTGCTTTATAAATATTTTGAGATGGATTATATTTGGATATATACCATTTTTGGTTCTCTTGGCATTGCAATGGTCGTGCATCTTTGGTTTCTGTTCCCAAAATTTGAAAATGTGGTACCGCAACGTAAAAAACTCTTTCTTAAAAAACGTTATTGGGTTTACTATTTGCTCACATTTCTAAAAGGGGCCCGTCGACAAATCTTTATGGTTTTTGCGGCTTATTTGATGGTTGAAAAATTTGGTTACACGCTAGATGAAATAGCCATGCTCTTTTTATTGAACAAGGCGGCCAATATTGTCATTGCACCACTGCTCGGTAAATTAATTGAAGCAATTGGCGAACGTAAAGCGCTTACCATTGAATATGTAGGTTTGATTATCGTTTTTGTTGGATACGCAATGGTTGAAAGTGCTTTAGTCGCGGCTATTCTTTATGTGGTTGATCATTTATTCTTTGGCCTTGCCATTGGAATTAAAACATATTTTCAGAAAATCGCAGATAGTGAAGATATGGCGGCCACTCAGAGCGTAAGCTTTACGATTGATCATACGGCATCTGTAATTATTCCGATTACTTTTGGATTAATATGGATGTCGGATCCTTCATTAGTCTTTTATGCTGGTGCAGGATTTGCAGTATTATCATTAATAGCCTCCAATTTGATCTCAAGAAATCCTGAGCCAGGAAATGAATTTATATGGTCGGCTAAGAAAGTTATCGCTTAAAAGTTTACTTTATATAAAGTGATTTTTCATATACTTTGCCAAACAAGTATAGAAGTGGCGAAATATGGGCTTAGAAAACCAAGTTAAAACAGCATTAAAATGGTCAGTTGCAGGAAAATTTGTAACGCAGATCATTAATTGGGTCATTACAATTTTTGTCATGGGGTTACTTACTCCGGATGATTACGGATTAATGGCATCTGCAATGTTTTTAATCGGCATGCTTCTGTTTTTTCACAGCTTTGGTCTTGATACTGTTTTAATTCAAAAAAAAGAATTATCAGACGAATTGTTAGGCTCTGCATTCGGTGCTATTCTTCTTTTTTGCGGGTTTTTAAGTTTTTGCGTCGTTATTACGGCCCCGTTGGTTGCCGATTATTTTGGTGACGACAGAATATTTTAATTTTGAGAGTATTATCATTACAGCTTGTGATAACTGCCTTTGCAACGATACCGCGGGTATTAGTAGTTAGGAAGTTAGATGCAAAAAAGAGAGAGTTGATCTATTTCTTACGTAATGTTTCTATCGGGATTTGTTCGGTATCGATGGCCTTAAATGGTTTTGGTGTGTGGTCTCTGGTTTATTCCAATACATTAGGCTTGATTGTTGTGGCATTTCTATTTCAATTATGGTCACCAAGAAGGGTGTGGCCGAGTTTTAATTTAAAGCCATTGAAGGACATATATAGTTTTGGGATATTTGTGATATTTCAAGAAATTTTGATCTATTGCTATCAAACGATCGATGTATTGATCTTAGGTCGTTTTGTTCCTATGAATATACTTGGTGCCTATACGGCAGCATCGCAGCTCGCCTCTCTTCCAGAACAAAAGTTTGCAATGATTGTAAAAGAAATAGTTCTGTCTGGATTTTCAAAAATTAAAGATCAAATGGAATTGGTGCGACAATCAATATCAAAAGCTATAAGAATATTATCGATTTCAATTTTCCCGGTATATTTTGGTATATCGGCTGTTGCACCTGAAATTGTGACAACATTATGGGAAGATAAGTGGCTGACTATGATATTACCCTTACAGCTTTTAACGCTCGTTTTTCCCTTAAGAATTTTACACAGCCCCATTAATGAACTTTTAAATGCACTTGAATTGCCGAAAATCTATCCAGAATAGCTCGTTATCTTATGTATTCTGCTTACTATTAGTATTCTAATTGGTGCTAATTGGGGCATGATCGGTGCTTGCTATGCTTGGTTGATTGGATATCCAATTGCCTTTTTTATAACCTTAAGCAGATCTGGTAAATACACGGGCATTACACCATTAGTCTTTATCCAGAGTACATATAAGTCTTTCTTTGTTTCACTTTTAATGTACGCATCAGTTTATTTGGTAAGACTTGAAATCACTCAGTACGGATGGGAGCCTTATCAAAATCTATTCATTTTGATTTTTGTCGGAATGATTTCATATGTTGCTTTCTCAGGTCTTTTTAACCGCACTACTATGAAAGAAATACTTTCATTTGTGAGATAAACTATTGCCAAACGATCAACTTTAATAGTTGCCCTGTTTTAATGCTCTGATTTTCGGTTAAATTATTTAGTGCAAGAAAACGCTCTTTTTTATAATCATCAAAGGCCATCTGACTTGAAAGGCGGTCTATAGTGTCACCAGAGCGGACACGAACAATTTTAATTTTCCTACCTTTTATGGCCGCTGCTTCTTGATCCGTAATTTTATCAAAACTATAACTTGCGCGCTGCAGACTATCAGAAAGACCTTGATATTTACTTTGTGGCGTAAGCATCAAGAAATGATAGCCATTATCGCCTGAATGATGAATGGCAATTAAGCGAACGACATAACTCTGATTGTTCATGTCCATGGTTGTGTAAGCCGTATAGGCATCCATCCCATTGATATTAATATTTTGATTACCCTGCATTTCATTTTCAATTTTATAGGCTTTCCAAATGGCATTGGCATAATCGCTAATAGTATTATCTTGCATGCTGGCGCCAGAGAAAATAATTGCCGCTCCCTCTGCAGGCCCTGTTCCTCTTGCCATTACGGCTTCTGATGAGTTTTGCAAAGAATAATTTTCAGGTACAGTAAACTTTAACTTCATAGTTGGATGTAAAAAGTCACGCCCTTGGATGACGCCTTGTTTGGGGTCGTCACCATAAATCATACCATCAATAATATTGAAATATACGTCTTGGTTACGCGGCCTCACATTTTGCGCAATGCCGGTATCAACGGCTTTTTGGTAAGCTCTTCTCACCCTGTCCTGAGTATTAGGATGGGTTGAATTAAAGTCGGAACGTGGTGGTTCATCAGCGCGGTTTGCGAGAATAAGCTGTAAATTATGTTGATTATCTAAACCGTTGAGCATATCTGATGCCGCATAAGGGTCAAATCCGGATCGGCTGGCGTATCTAATTCCAAGTTCGTCGGATTGATGTTCTTGATCACGTGAATAGCTCATTAAATAGGCTTGTGCTCCCTGACTTAAACTATTGGTAAGTGCATTATTTCCTGTCGCGGCTCCTACAAGAACTGTACCTAGACCGGCAAACATTTGATTGTTGTATCTTTTTGCCGAATGTCGTGTCGTAACATGGCCTATTTCGTGACCAATAACCGATGCAAGCTCAGCTTCATCATTAACAAGTGCCATTATACCACGCGTTACATAGACATATCCCCCTGGTAAGGCGAAAGCATTAACAAGTGGGGTATCCAAAACGGTGAAAGTAAAAGGGTAATCACTTAATTCTGAATTTGCGACTAAGCGTTGCCCCATATCATCGACATATTTTGTCAGACGAGGATCATTGAATGTGCCTCCGTTATCTTTAAGGATGCCAGGATGGGCATCTCTACCGATTGAGAGCTCTTTTTGAGGAGACATAAAAGGTGTGAAATCACGTTTTCCTGTTGCTGGGTTTACTGTCGTACATGCTGCAAGCATCACCGGAAGGACTACGATAAGTAATTTCTTTATTTGTTTTTCAAGTAACATTTAAGTGCTCCTTCACCGAATAACCAGTTGTTCAGGGTGTGATAAATCGATTGACGGCCCATTATAATATTTGAGCCAGCCTCGTACAAATATATTTTTGTCTTTTAAATTGGTCAAATTTATGTCCCTTTCTTGAAACATTTTTTTGACCCGATTTGGTATAACGATTGTGAAATCATTACGGTAATCATCTCCAAAGTTAAGATAGGTATTATTTCGTACTTCGGCAACGTCACGTATTCTACCCGATATAACTTGAAAGCTGTTAGTATATTTTCCGCTCTCTTCTTGCGGCTTAATTTTATAAAATTCAAGCCCCCAAATGCCTCTGTTTTGAAGGCGTGCTTGATATTCTTCTTCAAGCATTTCTTCTACGATACTTCTGTTATCGGCGAAACTATATACCCTTGCCATTCCGTTTTTTAGCATTTCACCTTGAACCCAAATGTTGTCATTCGTAAATAAATGGGCCAATGTCCGTCCATAACGATCCAATTCTCGACCGCCATAAAATAGAGTAACTTCTTTTCCGATTATTAATTTACTTAATACATCTTTCGCTTCATAGCCTAAAGGCCATTCTTTAAAGTCTTTACGGCCTAACGCTATTTTTGGCGCTTGAAGCCCAACTAGACGGACTTCCATATTATTTGCGAGAAGAACTGTGTCCCCATCTATTATTTCGATTACTGTGGAACTGAAATATTCTCCTTTTCCTGGGGTAAGTTTTTCTTTTATTTTGGTTGCATCATAAGCAAACAGAACTTCATTTGATAATAACAGTAAGAATAAAAAATATGTATGATCCGCATGAATTGGATCATACATATTGAAAGCGCATGTGTAAATAATTCGAAATTATCTAAATGGAAAGTTGGACTATTTTATATTGTTACCCGGGTTCGTTTTTTCTTGAAAACAGGTTTTAAATATTTCCGGTAAGCGAGCGCTAATCCTGTCCAAACCAGAAAAGCAGCAAATAGAGATACAATTCCTGCGATAGTTTGCCCTATTATACCCATTGCTTCACCCGTATGAAGGAAGCGAATATAAAAGCGTGCTTGTTTGCCTGCGGAATAATCCTGATAGGGTTCCCATTTGGCTGTTGTACCATCTGCCCGGCTTAAATAAAGGTCGGCTTTTTTATGTGGTTCACCACCATTACCTGTATCAACAGAAAAACGGATATTTTCATCAGTGGGCTTTGAATAAGTCATCGTGATAGTGGTCCAGTTTTCGCGCATGGTTTCCGCTTTATCAAACATGCTTTCAAAAGGAACAAATTGATCGAATGTTGGGGCATTAGCATCTGATGCGCCGCGCCCTCTTACGGGCGGTTCTTCGCCAGCCAAGGTATAAACTAGATTATTGGCCCAAGAATAATAAAAGACCGTAGCCGTAGCGATAATGACTGCAAGTGGGATAGCGGACCAAATACCCATAACATTATGCCAATTGAAGTCACGCGCTCTTGAGGACTTTGTTTTTCTAAAGAATATGACTTTCTTAATATTTTCTTTGTTAATAACTTTTGGAATCCATAGATATATTCCTGAAAGAACAATAAATAGAAACATTAAGTTTGCCGCGCCTGTAAACATACGGGCAGTTCCGCGACTTTCACCCTCCATGAGAAGCCATCTGTGTAGGCTACGCATATCGCTAAAGAAGCCTTTAACCCCTTTTGGTCCGTTACCAAGTATTTCACCTGTGTAACGGTTTATGTAATAATAATCATCGCCACGAACCACCAATGGTGCTTCTGGGTTATTTTCGATTTTCACAGATCTTATAGGTTTTTCACCAAAGGAAGGTTGATTTTTAATAAGAATTTCATCGACACTGAGCGCTTTTTTATCAGTTGGGGCGCTGCGATCATAATCGCCTTCTGCCCAAGATATCATTTGACGCTCATAGGTTAGAAGTACGCCGGTAACAGACATGATAAAAATTAGAATACCAGCCGTTACGCCACAAACAAGATGTGGCCAATAGAGTAAATCGCGAAAAGTCATTATTTTGCACTCATTAATATTAATAATCATTCTTAGAATCGAATTTAATATTAATAATGATTATTAAAAAGTAAAGTCAAAAATTCATCCTAAAGACTTAATTATGAAATATAAGAAAAATACCTTATGCTATGTGTAATCATGGAGAGTCACGATGAAGAATGAAAAGCTAAAAATTAACCGAAGAAAAATACTAAAAGTCATTCCTGCTGGTGCTGCGGTTGTCGTCACCGGCACGTCAACGAATATGGCGAGTGCACAAAATACTATTCCTATTCAATTCAAACATGGTGTTGCAAGCGGTGACCCTTTACAGAAGAAAGTGATCATCTGGACCCGGGTAACACCGAATGAGGATAATTATAAAGGTGATATTGCGGTCAATTGGCAAATTTCAGCGGATGAGAATTTTACACATATTGTCAATGAAGGATCATTCATTACAAACCATGACCGGGATTATACGGTTAAAGAAGATGTCGCAGGGTTGGAGCCCGGTACACGTTATTATTACCGTTTCAGTGTCGGAAATAGTACATCTGTTACAGGTGAAACCAAGACTTTAAAAGATAGCGGCAAAGAACCGCTTAAATTTGCGGTCGCCTCTTGTTCAAATTATCCATGGGGGTATTTTAATGGATACCGTGCGATTGCGGAAAGTGGCCCTTATGATGCTGTTATTCATTTAGGGGATTATATTTATGAGTATCAGGTTGGTAGGTATCAATCTCCCAAAGCCGAAGAATTGGGGCGTCTTGTTGACCCGCCGCACGAAATTAAATCATTATCTGATTATCGCCGTCGTTATGCGCTTTACCGTTCAGATGAAGATTTACAAGAAGTACATAGAAAATATCCGTTTATCTGTACATGGGATGATCATGAATTTGCCAATAATGCTTATGCGACGGGCGCGGAAAATCATGACGCGAGTGAAGGGGAATGGGCGCCTCGTAGACGAAATGCGACCAAAGCTTATATGGAATGGATGCCAGTCCGAGTAACGGATAGTAATTTGCCGACAGTCAGATCATTTGAATTTGGTGATATGGCAACATTAGCGATGCTTGATACACGTGTCGTTGGTCGTGAACGTCCACTTGAATATGGTCTTGATGTTGAAATGGATGAACGGGGAAACCCGGATTATGCAGGATTTCATAAAAGACTTGAAACCGAAGAAAGATCGTTACTGGGCGAAGAACAAGAAAAATGGCTTGACCAAACGTTGAAATCTTCGGCCAATAGAAAAGTGCCATGGCAGATATTAGGGCAGCAAATTATTATGAGTTATCGCCCTGAACCACCACTTGATAATGTTTTTACTAAGGAAGAAATGAAAAGTTTTCCTGAAGGTGAGCAGCTCAGTATGAAAGTCGCAAGAGAATACGGCGGGTTTTATAATCCTGATGCTTGGGACGGCTATCAGCCGGCAAGGCGTCGTGTTTATGATATGTTTGAAAAATATGATGGTAATCCGATTGTGTTGACAGGTGATACGCATTGCGCGTGGGCGATGTCGTTAACGGATAAAATGGGTGGACAACATTTTGGCGCAGAATTTGCCGTACAAGGTATCACTTCGCCAGGCCGCGGTGATCGGTTACCAAAAGTCAAAGAAGTAGAACAAGCTTATTATGATCATCTAGATCATATGGCACTCGCAAATATTAAGGGACGAGGGTATATGACGCTTTCAATTTCAGCAGAAGAAACCATAACAAACTGGTATGTTGTTTCGACTATTGAGAGCAGAGAATTTGAAGTTGAACTTAGGAAATCCTTAAAATATACCGCAGGTGATGTTGATGATGGACAGGTCATATTACAAGATGTAACATCCTAATTATTTACAACTTCATAGGATTATCAAATGTATAAAAAAGGTTTCTTTTTATTATGCTTTAGCTTCATATGTTCAGCTAGCGCACAGGTACCAGAAACGCTTGAAGAATATCACCAATATGTAGAAGAAGCCTTAGAGGCAGATGCGGATAGCGATAAAACAGCAGAATTTTATAAATATTCATTTGGATACTGGATGGCCAATAAAGTTGATTATAATGACCATCCGGACAAATATAAAGATACAATGTCGCTTTATCATAAAGCTCAAGAAAAATTTATTCGTAACCGTGAAATTAAAATAGATCGTTTCGAAAAAACAATTGAAAATTATCGCCGTTTTGATGCGCGTAATCAGCTACCAAAAAATCCAATTTTATTTGTAGGTAGTTCAAGTATTGTGTTTTGGGAAACGGCGAATTCATTTCCCGGATATCCTATTACCAACCGTGGTTTTGGTGGCGCTAGTCTTCCTGAAGTTATTCATTATTATGACGATGTTATCAAAAAACATAACCCGTCAATGATGGTTATTTATTGTGATATTGATGTTGAAAACGGCAAATCGCCTGAATTTTCCGTCAACGCTTTTAAAGAGTTAATCAACCGTGTTGAGCAGGATTTTTTATGATATTCCTATTCTCTTAATGTCGATGAAACCGACATTGATAGATGATATACTTGGAGCGGACGTTAGAAAAAATAAAATGATCACCAATCAGCAATTAATTGAATATAGCGAGAGCAAATCAAACCTACATTATGTGGATATTACATCTCCTATGATGGATGTAAATGGTAAGCTTAAATCTGAGATATTCTTAGAGGACGGAATGCATTTAAATCAACATGGGTATACATTTTGGGATCCGGTGATGAAGGCAGCAATAGATAGAGTAAGAAAATAATAATTTAATATATTTAAGTGGTCCATTTTTAATGTTGCGGCGTAAAGAGCGTGATCATTAAAGGAGAAGATCATGAAATTTACAAAAACAATTACACTATCATTATTCGGGGGCCTTACTTATTTCTAGCGCAGCATCTGCTCAAGAAGGGAGAGGATATGCATCAGTTTCAGGGGGTCTTTCTTCATTACAATCCTAATCAAATGAGGGCGCACTTAATTCTGCCTTCACAACTGGAACAGGTACAACTATTCCAGGTGGTACAGTATTAGCATCTGGTACATCACTATCTTGGGATACCATGTTTAAAAATGGTTATAACTTCGGTGTTGCTGCTGGTTATTCATATGGAAATGGTTTTCGTGGTGAAGCTGAAGTACGTTACATCAGAAATTCCATCTCATCATCCCATAGCAATGTTGCTGTTGGTGGCGCTATTGGCACGGAAGACGCTGGCGTTTTAGTTACGGGTTCTGCTAACCTTGGCACTAATGTATCTACTATTGTTGCTGATGGCCAAGGGTCAAATGGAACACTAGCATTTATGGTCAACGGTTATTATGACTTTATGGCTGGTGAGCAGTTCTCACCCTACATTGGTGTCGGTGTTGGTTATGCAGATACGAATATTGAGTTTTCACCATCTGCTGTTGCTATTGCGGATGCTGGTAATGGTGGGTTTGCCTACCAAGGTATTGTCGGCGCAACTTATAATATCACAGAAGATATGGGTATATTTGTTGATTTTAGATATTTTGCCCGTGATAAGGTTAACCTCGATCTAACCCTTCTACCGGGTTCTTTAGAAGTTGAAAATGTCGCACACTTATTCAATGTTGGTTTTAGAGTTAATTTTTAAGGTGTTGCAATTGTTGAAGGGCATGGATGACATGCCCTTCATACAACTTGAAAAAAAATAAAATTAAAAGTAAGCTTAGCTCTCTAGGAGCGACAGTTTGCGGAAAAAAGAAAAGTTTATACCCAGTGAAGAACAGATGGCATTATGGCCAGATGTTTCAGGAAATGATCTTAATGGTCTTGGCGAGACAAAAGTGCGCCGCCCTTCCCCCATATACTGGCAAACGCCAGACTTGACCCCCTTTGGTCCATTGATGCAGTTTTTTGTGGATCACGCACCGCGTGATGAAGATCTTTATAAAACACAAATGGAAACAGACCGTATCCGAGAAACAATAGTTGAACCCATTTCGGATGAGAAAGTAGAAAAAACTTCAACCGAATGGACGAAATTGATAAAAGAGGTTGGTGTTAAAAGCGGCGCCGTTGCGATCGGTATTACCAAGATGCGACCTGAGTGGGTTATCGATACTTTTGAAGTGCCCTATGAAACGGTCATAACCATTGGCGTTGCAATGGATTTTGAAAATCTAAAAACGGCCCCTGAAGTTCCCTCCGCCATTGAAGTCATAAAAAAATATGGTGAAGCCCATTTGGTTAGCCATGCTATCGCCAATTATATTCATGAACAAGGGTGGAATGCGATTAGCTATGGCGGATCAAATAATGTACCGATTTTGCTTATTCCCCCAGCCATTGAAAGTGGACTTGGCGAACTTGGAAAACATGGTTCACTGATTAATCGTGAAAATGGATCTGTGATGCGGCTTGGTGCATTGGTAACCGACATGCCGCTCAATTATGATAGTCTGGATGTTTTTGGCGTTGATGATTTTTGTTTGAATTGTAAAGCATGTGAAAAAGCTTGTCCGCCAGAAGCAATACAATCAGATAAGAAAATGGTACGTGGGGTCGAAAAATGGTATGTGGATTTTGATAAATGTCTTCCTTATTTTAATGAAAATACGGGATGCGGTATATGTCTTGCTGTTTGTCCATGGAGCCACCCGGGCGTTCCACAAAATTTAGTTAAAAAAATTGCAAAGAAAAAAGCATTAAAATAACAAATAGTTGATTTCTTTTCGGTTTGAAATAAAGAGTAAAAAAGGTAAACTTCTTTTTTCAATATTTATTTCAATACTAGGGGACTGACTATGCCTACCCGTTTAAAGTTCGTATTTGTATTAATTATTTCTGTATTTCTAATGTCATGTGGTTCTGAACAGACATCAGACGCGCCTGCTGAGAATATGGAAATTTCACATCAATCACAGAATGTTACCATTTATCGTGATGAATGGGGCGTGCCCCATATACACGGAAAAACGGATGGTGATGCCGCATTTGGAATGGGATATGCGCAAGCCGAAGATAATTTCGGACAGTTAGAATTAGGGTTTATTATGGGCACAGGTAGGCTCTCTGAAATTCTAGGCGAAGATGCAGTATTAGCGGACTGGGTAGTTCATAGTTTTGAGAATAACGAACTTTCGAAACGTGATTATGATAATGCGGCACCTGAAATTAAAGCGCTTCTTGATGGTTATGCAGCAGGTATTAATTATTATATGGAAACCCATCCGGAACTTGAAACAAGATTACTTAATCATATTGAGCCATGGTATTCATTAGCCCTTATCCGGCGCTGGTATTATTTAGGCGGGTTTTTAAGCCGATTGCGTTTTACAACTGAGGAACGCACAGCTGCTTTTGAAGCGATTAACGGCACGGCACTTCAAATGGCGCAAGTTGATTATCCTGAGATTGATCCCGAAGACCGCAAGGAATTTGGTTCTAATGCTTGGGCAGCGAACGGATCAAAAATTGATGCGACAGGGTCCTTCCTTTTTATTAACCCTCATTTACCCGCATTTGGTATCGGTCAAACGTATGAAGCACATATGCTTTCTGACGAAGGTTGGAATTTTACCGGTTATGCTCGTTTTGGATATCCTTTGCCGTATATTGGATTTGGTGAAAACCTTGGATGGATGAGCACAGATAATTATAGTAACCAAGAGGACAGCTGGATTGAGCATTTTGATGACCCTGAAAATCCACTTAACTATACCTATGGTGATGCAACACGCGAAGCCGTTGAATGGGAAGGGGTAATCATCGTAAAAGATGCGGGCCCCCGTAAAGTTAAATTCCGCAAAACCCATCATGGTGCGGTGGTTGCAATGAGAGAAGGAAAATATTTATCAGGGATGTTTGCAACTTTTGATCAACCGGGATGGCTTGATCAATGGTATAATATGCAACGCTCCAGTAATGTTGAAGAATTCACCAAAGCGATCGAACCACAACGTATGAATTTCGGCAATATAATTTATGCGGACCGTGGAGGTAACATTTGGTATATTTATAATGGATCTGTACCCATTCGTAATGAAGGCTTTGATTGGAATACGGCCGTTGATGGAAGCAATCCTGACACGGACTGGAAAGGGTATCATTCACTTACTGATTTACCACAAGTTAAAAACCCTGTGTCTTATATGATACAAAATACCAATACCACTCCGTTCGGTGTTAGTATGTCTGAAAGTGATGCCAAAGAAGAAAATTACCCGACTTATATGGTGCGTGAGGGTGATAACGCCAGAAGCAGAAACGCGAGACGAATTCTTAATAAACATGAAAAATTTGATTTTGCCACATGGGAATTTGAGAGTTTGGATACGACCATGGTCGAATGGAATGTTTCAAAACCAATTATTAATGATGCATATGCCTCTACCTCTTCGTCCAATTCTGAGCGTGCCGCGAAATTAGCCCCTGTGATTGAATTGCTAAATGCATGGGATGGTGTTGCAACATTGGAAAGCGTTGAACCGACAATTTATGTGGATTGGTTTGAAGGAATGTATCGTTCGAAAGAGCGAGGCGCCGAATTTAGTGATGAGGAAGTTATTGATTTTCTTGAGCGTGCCGTAGATCGCTTGGTTGAAGATTACGGATCATGGCAAGTGGCATGGGGTGAGATGAATAGAGCGCAGCGCCCACCACTGGATGATGCAGGTAATCCAATTTTTGATGATGATGCTGAAAGTATTGCGACACCTGGAGTTCCTGGATGGTCAGGTGGCAGTCAGATTACCTTTAACGGGCGCCGCGATGGGCTTAAGAAACGGTATAAAACAGGCGGGAACAGCTATACGGCTATTGTCGCATTTCCAACGGATGACAATGAACGTACGCGTTCGAAATCGATCCATGTATTTGGCGCAAGTGCAGACCCAAGTTCGCCAAATAATATGGATCAGGCCGCTATGCTCGCCCAGAAACAATATAAACCAGCTTGGCTTTATTTAGATGATGTAAAAGCAAACGCAGTTCGCAGCTATCACCCTGGTGAAGAGTAGGGTTTACCCTACTCTACCATAAAAGGTCATGCTAGCTTCTGGTGATATGGCAATGCCAGGTTCAGAATTATAGGCGAAAACGACAAGCATTCTTGTCGTTTCTCCAATGGTGGGGGTCACGCGGTGGATGGCATTACGCCCTCTGAATAATACTAAAGTACCTTCTGGCATGCTTAATGTTTTAACGGGTGTCTTTCCGTTCAATACTTTTTCAACACCTTCAAAATTCATTTCGCCGTTATCTGCATCACGCATATTTTCTAAATATTCAAAGATGCCACCACCTTCAGGTTTTTGGATTAAAATTGTCGTCGCGAAAGATGAATTGTCGAAATGCCAACCAAGTTCTTTTCCTTCTTCAGCATAATGAAGATTTATTGATGACAGACTATCAGCATAATCGTAAAGCCCCTTTTCGCCCAGCACGTTGCATAAAAAATCTCTGAAAATTTTTGCATCATAAATTGTGCGTAGTGGTGAATGCAAAGGAATTTGATCATCCTGAATACATCCTTTTGATGAACTTATCAGTTTATTTCTTGGATGATCTTCGGGATATGACGGATCCTTATCGGTCAAGTACACGTTATGGTCATCTGCGCAATAATATGCGAGATATTGATTGTCTTCGCCTTCCTTTTTTATACGTTCAATTGTCATAGGGGTTAAAAAATTCTGCAGGACAAGTGCACCTTTTTCATCAAGAAGTTTTTTACACGTCTTTTGATAAGAAACGTCATTAATGGGATGGGAAGAAAAATCAATAATATCTTTTAGGTCCATATTTTCGTCCTCAAATAATAATCATGCCAGCAATTAAGAGCACCGGAAATGAAATAATTGATCTTAACAAGAAAATGACAAAGAGCTGTATAAAATTTAATGGAATTGAGGACCGCAAAATAATCAACCCGACTTCAGACATATAAATCAACTGTGTTACCCCTAATCCTGCCAATACAAATTTAACGAGCTCATTTTCAATATTTGAGGCAACGATTGCCGGCATAAATTGATCAAGAAACCCAATGATCAGGCCGGGGGCTGCTTTGCTGGCTTCGGGGAAATTTATTAATTCTAAAATGAAATATATGGGGGTGCTGAGAATATTAAAAATGGGTGTATGATTAAGCAGAATGATCGTTAATGTTCCGATGGCCATTGAGGGGGCCAACACACCAAAAATAACACTTATGGCACTGTACCAGCTGTTTTTGAGGATCATAACAGGAGGCGGCGCTTTCTCTGCCCTTGCTACGGCGCAATAAATGGCCGTTTTAAACATCGGCCCCTGATGGGATTCAGTTTCACTGTGATTTTTACTGCCATTGTAATTGTCTTTTAGTTGGCTTATTGGGGGTATTCGAACGAGTATAAAGGTGCAGATCATGCAAGCAATGAATATGGAAAGATACCAATTTATGAATAAATGCTCGATACCGGAAACGGTTGCAATGAGAAAGCTAAAAGAAACCGAAACAACCGAAAAATTGGTTGCAACTGCGGCGGCTTGCCGTGCCGTATAATATCCCTTTTCATACTGACCAATTGTAATTAAGAGACCAACGTTTGATGAAGTTAAAAAGGAGGCCAAGGCATCAATGGCGGACCGTCCCGGTAATTTAAATAATAGACCGAAAGGGCGACTGACAATCGTTCCAATAAATTCCATAAAGCCGAATTCTGTTAAGAACGGCATTAAGAAACAGGCGACAGTAACAATAAAAAATATGGTTGCTCCAATTTCTGTAAAAACCGTAAAACCCGTTTCTTGACCCCATATGAATTCTGGCCCTACTTGGAAATAAACCATAACCGCAAAGCTCGCGCCGAGTAATCTTATTAAAAACCAAGGAAAGCTTGTTTTGCAAAAGATAGAGAGCGATTTAAATCGTTGTTCCCAATCTGGCTTAAAAATTTGATAAATACCACTGGCGATTGCGGATAATATAACCACACTGACGATAATCTCTAAAATAAAACCTTCAAATGGTGCGCGAATAATACTAGTAATCACCGCCAAAAAGATGGTCGTGTTTCCTTCATATGTAACCGGAAACAAGAAAAGTAAAACACCGATTGAAGACGGTATTAAAAATTTTAATATCTGCGCTATTTTCAAATGAATTATTTCCCTTTTTATAGGATGCTAGCACGAAAAAAGGGACCTGTAAAAGGTCCCTTTCAAAGGTTATTAAATGTGGTCGTGATTAGTTAAGAACCATAACATCACATTTTAATTCGCGGATAATACGTTCACTTTTATTTCCGCGCATGGCGGCCATAATTCCGCTTCGTGCAAGTGTACCGATAACAACGATGTCGGCCTCAATTTCAGTCGCCACTTCTGAAATGATGGCGCGTGGGCCACCTTGTTTAATGTGAAGATTTTCTTGTTTTGTATTTGTGTCACGTAATAATTTTGCACGGTCCGGATATTCCATACCATCTTCATATCCATTTACAACATGCTTTTCTGCACCATATTTTGTGGCAAGTAGTTCACTATAGTTAAGAATTTTTTCGTTTAGTTCAACATAACGTGGATTATCAGTTTGCATGTTAACGGCAGAAAGAATTGTATTACGGGTTAAAGTTGATTGTGGGTGAACGATCAAAACTGGACAAACTGATGCACGTAATAAAGACCATTTTGATGGTGTTAGATCCGTACGGCCATCTTCTGTTGCATAATCGGAAATAATAACAAGGTCGGCATCATATTTTTTACATGTTTCAGCGATTGAACGATGCCATGCATCTGTCCAAATGACTTCGGAAGTATAATCAATTCCAGCGTCAACCATCGGTTTGACAAGTTCGTTAAACCATTCGCCATCACATGAGAATTCAAAGGTATCATGCATTTTATGAAGCTTATCCATTTCAAGCGAGATAAACAGATGAATATTAATGCCACCATCAAGGACATCATTCATTTTTAGGGCGCGTTTTAATGAATATTGATTGCTTTCTAAGGGGTCGATTGCCACCACTACATTCTTTAATTTTAGATCATTAGACATAATAATTTTCCTTTCCTGAGTAATAAAATGTCAGATAAGTGCAATATAGAGATGGGGCAGGAAATTTATTTGACTTAGGTTAAACTTATACCGATTTCTTCTCTAAAGTTACGAATTGTTATCGGTAAGTGCGAGCTTAAGGGCAAGACCGACAAAAACGGTGCCGGCTATTCGGTTTAAAATAATTTGTGCCCGGTTGGATGATTTTAAATAGTCGCCAATACTGCCAGCTAAAAAACAAATACTAATAAAAACGAGTAATGTGGCAAAATTAAAAATAGAGCCAAGCAAAAGTATTTGCATAGGAACTGAGCCTAGTTCAGGGTCAGCAAATTGTGGAAGAAAAGCTAGGAAGAAAATAGCAATTTTTGGATTACTAATGTTCATCATAATACCACGTCTAAAGAGTTTAAAGGAGCTTAGATTACTTAAATCCTTTCCTTTGATTTTAGCATTACCTGCTTTAAACGCACCCCATGCTAAATACAGCAGATATCCGACGCCAAATATTTTAAGGATCGTAAAGGCAAGAGGGGATGTTTGGAAAATAACAGCAATACCAAATGCAACGGCGACCGTATGACAAAAAATGCCCACTAAAAGACCAAAAGTAACTGCGATCCCTGCACGTGTTCCTGACACGGCGGATTGTGTTAAGACAAAAATATTATCTGGTCCCGGCGTTATCCCTAGCAATATTGATGTAATAAAGAATGCGGTTAATAAATCAAAAGGTAACATTACTTCTCCTTAATTAAGCAAGCATAATTAGCTTTAAAATGAAAGCAAGCCCTAGCTTGCAGTTTTCAAGCTGATATGTCATTCTCATAAAAAATTAAGGGAGCATCTCTGTGAAAAAAAATCTTTTATTCATCATTAGCCTTTTTAGTATTCTGAATAGTGTTGCCACAGCACAAGAACTGGACATTAAAGAAATGGGACCAGGTTTTCATAAAATGGAAATCACTCATCCCAACGGAACATTGCAGCGTTATGTTATAGATATCCCGGAAGGTTATGATGGCAGCAAAGCCGTGCATGATATTGGGGCTTCATTATGGGTTCGGGGGAATGGGCGGTGATAATAGGCCAGAGCCCTATTGGACCGAAGGCTTTTTTAATAAAATTTATCAACAGGCATTTAAGCCGTTAGGCGCGATATTTTTGGCAGCTGATTCTGTAAGTGGAAATTGGCAAAGCCCCGAAAATGAAGCAGCATTATTGCGTCTTTGGGATAGTGTAAATGCGACATATAATATTGATGAACGTAAAACCATAGTGACCGGATATAGTATGGGTGCATTTGGTACATGGCATTGGGCCTCCAAATTTCAAGATCGTTTTGCTGGTGCTTTCCCGATTGCGGGAATGTCTGCGGACATGAATACATTTAGAGAAAACGGTAAATTATTAGATACAGATTGGAAAATCCCGCTTTATATCATGCATTCACATGTGGATGGTTTAATTGATATCGCGCCGACCATTGAATATGTAAAAAAGCTGAAATCAGAAGGCAAAGACGTCACCTTCCATGAACTTTTTGTCATTACACATCATCAGGAAAACTTACTTCCTGAATCTATTGGTCACGCCGTGCCCTGGATTAAAAATATTTGGCAAAAAATTGATAATCCGTAATTAACTTGTCGATCTTCATACTTATACTTGCAACGTTAATTGCGTCAATTGTGCAATCTGCTACGGGGTTTGGATTCGCGTTAATTGTCGTTCCCGTATATCTAATTGTTCTAAATAGTGCTTCCGCAATTCAGATCGTAATTCTTATCTCTATTCTTATGTCTTTGCCTCTATGGATTAAATTAAGAAATAATATGCCCGATGATTTTATAAAGTGGGTATTTATCGGGTGTGTCATTGGGTTTCCTGTTGGGATTTATCTATTTTTGGAAATGGATTTGCAAATCATTAAAGCCGCAGTTGCCGTATTTATTATTGTCATAAGTTTACAAAATGCATGGAACTTGTTTGTAGTTGGAAATAGAAAAAAAATTATTGAAAGCGACCGAATACCGAAATCAATCTTATCTTTTATGGGGTTTATTTCAGGTATATTCGGTGCCGCAATGGCCATGCCAGGTCCAACTATGATGTTGTTTTTATCGAAAACAAATTTACAAATTAATCAAATTCGTGCCGTGATGATGGCTGTTTTCGCCTTTGCATATAGTGGTGCAGCGCTTATGCAAGTGGTATTTGTTGGTATTGATTCAGATGCTTGGTTGATGATTGCGTATGTTTTGCCGGGGGCATTACTTGGTGTTGTTATCGGACATCATTTATCCAAGAAAATCAATGAACGTCTTTTTAAAGGATTGATATTGATAATCTTGGTTTTAACAGGCATTTTTATGTTGCTAAGTTTATAAAAGGATTTGTTATGCTGACAGATAATTTTCCTCGTGAGAAGTTAGCTCAAACACCCACACCGATAGAAAAACTTGACCGTTTATCAGAAATATTAGGCGGCCCAGAAATATGGATAAAGCGGGATGATCAAACGGGCCTTGCATTCGGGGGCAACAAAGCAAGACAGCTTGAATATTATTTTGGTGAAGCGGTTTTAGAAAAAGCAAATGTCATTTTAATTACAGGTGCTGTGCAGTCTAATTATATGCGAACTGCGGTCGCAGCCGCACGTAAGCTTGGTATGGATGTTGAAGTGCAACTTGAAGAGCGCGTTAAAGGCCAGCCAGCAGAATATTATCAGTCCGGTAATCCCTATTTAATGAAGCTAATGGGTGCAAAATTTCACCATTACCCTGCAGGTGAAGACGAAGAAGGCGCTGATGACGCGCTTTATCAAAGAGCGGAGGAATTAAAATCGAAAGGTAAAACCCCCTATGTCATTCCGCTTGCTGCAAAACACCCACCGATCGGATCATTAGGATATGTGGATTGTGCAGAAGAACTATTATCACAAAACTTAAAAATGGATGCCATCATAACGGCATCTGGTAGTGGCACGACCCATGCCGGTTTATTGGCAGGATTAAGAATTAAAGGCGAAAAAGTGCCAGTATATGGAATATGCGTCAGGCGTGATAAAGAATCACAGAGAGCACGAATAAAGAAAAACACACAAATCGTTATCGATATGCTACCAGGTGACCATCAAATAAGAGATGAAGATATTCATTTATTTGATGATTGTCTTGCGCCCGGATATGGCCATTTAAATGAATTTGTTACGGAAGCAATCAAGCTTGCTGCAGAAGAAGAAGGTCTTTTGGTGGATCCTGTTTATACCGGTAAAGCATTGGCAGGTATGATGAAATTGATCCGTGAAGGGAAATTTTCAGCGCAGGAAAAAATATTATTCATGCATACTGGCGGTACACCGGCGCTTTTTGGGTATCCATCTTTAGTTTCTTAAAGAATATGTTGAGAGCATAGAGATAAGAATATTTGTTTTCATGTAACCCAAATTAGTTTATTTAGAAATAAGGCTTTATTTGATACTAAAGTTAGACAAAAGGTCGTTCTTTTGTTGTCGGGGCGGGGTGTTTAGTTACCAATAATAACAAGGTTTAGTTAAAGAATGTGTCCAGCTAATGTGGAAGAAGGACATCAACGAGGGTTTATTATTCCAATCGGTGGTGCAGAAGATAAAAAAGCCAATCCTTCTATTTTAAGAAAATTTACGGAAATCTCAGGCGGGAGAGAAGCGAAAATAGTCGTTATTCCAACCGCCTCAAGACTTGATGATACCGGTGAAAGATACGAAAAAATATTCGAGGAAATTGGTATATGTGAAGTCAGCCATATCGATATTAAATCAAGAGAAGATTGTAACAATCCGGAATTTGCCAGTCGCTGCGAAGAAGCAACGGGCATTTTTATTACCGGTGGCAATCAATTGCGCCTCGCGACAATTTTAGGGGGAACGGCAGTTGCGCAAGTGATCAGGACGGCCAATGCACGCGGCGTTCATATTGCGGGCACATCAGCTGGGGCATCAATTATGTCAGAGCATATGATAGCAGGGGGTGATTCAAACGAGTCTCCGAAAGAAGGCGGCGCAATTTTGGCGCCTGGTCTTGGGCTTACCAATGCAATGATCATCGACCAACATTTCTCAGAAAGAAACCGGTTGGGCAGATTACTCTCTGCCGTTGCTTATAATCCTTTTTTAATGGGAATGGGCATTGATGAAGATACGGCGGCCTTTATTGGACCAGATGATATCTGTGAAGTGGTTGGTAGTGGAACCGTTACCGTCGTAGATGGTGGTGATCTAACCTATTCATCTGCTTATGGAACGGATAATAGAAATGCTCTTGGCCTTCTTGGCTTAAAATTGGATATCCTCCATGAAGGCTGTTTATATGATTTCAATATAAGGGAAGCATTCCCACCAATAGAAGACAGGCAGAATATTTGTAAAATATGATTTGAGTGAAATAAAAATATAAAGTGAGTTAAGTAATCAGAATAATAATTCGGGAGGTAAAAAATGAGAATATTAAAAACAAACCTTTATTTGGGGCCCAACCAGTATGCCAAATTTAAGGTTATCAGACATGTTCTTGATATTGGTATTCTCGAAGAATGGCCTTCTGAAAAAATTGGTTCTGAATTTGTCGATGGTTTGATCACTGCCCTCCCCGGATTAGAAGAGCATGGATGTTCATATCGTGAACCCGGCGGCTTTATTCGTCGATTACGCGAAGATGAAGGCACATGGATTGGTCATATTACGGAGCATGTTGCCCTTGAGCTACAATGTGTAGCTGGAAACGAAGTCACATTTGGCCGTACCAGATCCACGGGTGAAGTTGGCCATTACAATATGGTTTACGCTTATATTCATAAAGATGTTGGGCTTGCTGCCTGTGAGCTAGCCATTAAACTTCTTATGCATTTATTGCCAAAGGCATTGCAAGACCAGATCGATTATGAAATTGAAGATGATTTTGACTGGGACGAAGAGCTAACTTATTTCATTAAAAAAGCCCAGCGTCATGCCTTTGGTCCGAGTACAGCATCATTGGTTGCTGCCGCGGAAGAACGCGATATTCCGTGGTTGAGGCTTAATAAATATAGCCTCGTTCAATTTGGACATGGCAAACATCAAAAACGCATTCAAGCGACGATCACGTCTGAAACTAATCATATCGCTGTGGAAATTTCATGCGATAAAGAAGATACGCATAATTTACTGAATGACCTTGGTTTGCCGGTACCGCAACAACATATGATTTATAGCCCACGTGAAGCGGTTAGTGCCGCTCGCCGTATAGGATACCCTGTTGTTGTTAAGCCACTTAACGCCAATCATGGGCGCGGTGTATCTATTAATCTAAATAGTACAGAAGAGGTTGAAACCGCCTTTGAAGTAGCGCGTGAACAAGGTACAAGTCGGGCAGTGCTTGTCGAAAGTTATATGACCGGGTTTGATCACCGCATGCTGGTGGTGAATAACGAATTGGTGGCTGTTGCGAAGCGGGTGCCGGGTCATGTAATCGGTGACGGGAAACACACAATTTCAGAATTGATTGATATTGTAAATGAAGACCCAAGACGCGGTGTTGGTCACGAAAAAGTACTGACTATTCTCGAAATTGATAAACAGGCGACACGTTTAATGGATAATGCCGGTTATACGGCGGAGACTATATTGGCGGCAGATGAAGTATTTTATCTTCGTGATACGGCAAATTTATCGACGGGCGGGACGGCCATTGATTTAACGGATGTCGTTCATCCGGATAACCGCGAAATGGCGCAACGTGCGATCCAGGCTGTTGGCCTTGATGTTGGGGGCGTTGATTTCTTAACGGATGATATCAGTAAATCATATAAGGATATTGGTGGCGGTATTGTCGAAGTCAATGCAGCACCAGGGTTTAGAATGCATGTTGCCCCTTCCGAAGGGGAACCAAGAGATGTATCTGGTAATGTGATTGATATGCTGTTCCCGCAGGGAACACCAAGCCGTATTCCAATTGCCGCCATTACAGGGACAAATGGTAAAACAACAACTTCCAGAATGCTTGCCCATGTTATTAAAACATGTGGTCATACTGTTGGTTTAACCACCACAGACGGTATTTATGTGGACGGTAAGCAAACTGTGAAGGGTGATACCACTGGGCCACGTTCAGCGCAAATGGTGTTGCGTGATCCAACCGTTGATTTTGCCGTACTTGAAACCGCACGCGGTGGACTAGTAAGAAATGGTCTAGGTTATGCAAGCACGGATGTTTCCGCATGCTTAAATGTTGCATCCGATCATCTGGGGATGGGGGGTGTTGATACCCTTGAGCAGCTAGCCGAGATTAAACGTATCGTGATCGAAGCTGCAACCGATACGGTTGTTTTGAATGCGGATGATAAAAACTGTTTGATGATGGCTGATTACGCTGATGCTGATAATATTTTTTATGTCACCATGCATCATGATCATGCACTCGTGAAACAACATATTGATGCGGGTGGTAAGGCATGTGTGCTTGAAAAAGGAATGAATGGTGATTTAATAACTATTTATGACAACCTCACACATATTCCGGTTATTTGGTCGCATCTTATTCCTGCAACGATTGAAGGAAAAGCGCTTCATAACGTTCAGAATGCGATGTTTACAGTCGCAATGGCCTATAGCTTTGGGCAGGATCTGGATCAAATTCGTTTAGGTCTTAAAACCTTTAATACCACTTTCTCACAAGCACCTGGCCGTATGAATGTATTTGATGAACATAGTTTCCGTGTCATACTGGATTATGCACACAATCAAGCGGCATTTGCTGTGATAACTGATCTTGCTGATAAATTAGAAGGGCATGAACGAAAATTAATTGTCGCATCTTGTCCTGGTGACCGACGTGATGAAGATATCGTAGAAACATGCGAGGTGTTGGCCGGTCATTATGATCATTATTTCTTAAAAGCGGATGACAACCGTCGTGGGCGAGGTGATGATGAAATTCCCAATATGATGAAAGATATACTACTTAAAAATGGCGTTTCGGAAGATGCAATAAGTGTCATTTCGAATGAAGTTGATGCCATTGAAGCTGGTCTTTCAGAGGCCAAAGAAAAGGATTTATTGATTATTTCCGGTGATAACGTAACGAGATCATGGAAACAAATCATCAACTTTGGCGAAGATAAAGATGAGGCTGAGGTTGTCGCAACTGAGGACGTGTTAATGGCGACCCCATATGAAGATTTAATCGAGGATAGTCAGCAACTTATTCGTGATGAACGTGGGGTTAGGTTGGCACGTGATTATGATGAAGATGGCGATTAATACCAAGGTAACTTCATGACAATTAATATTGAAGAAATCGAAGATTATTTAAGCATCCGTATACCGGAATCTGATCTTATTACTCTTGAAAGTAGCCGCCGTGTTACTGGTCCGGGGCTGCTTTGGGAAAAGCCTGGTGCGATCCTTGATGTTTTCACAAGTTATTTTGATAAACAAGAAGTCGTTGATTGTTGGACAGTCGAAATTCAAAAAGTCTTGGATGCTATTAATTGGAAGAATATTCACATTAAAACTCGTATCTTTGATACGGGGGTAAACCTAGCGATTTCCGCAAGTATTGATCTTTTATATTCGGCTGTTTTTGTTATTGAAACAAGTTGGTATTTAACGGCTAGCAAATTGTTTGAGCAATCTTCAGATGATTTTGATGCACTAATCTCTGACCTTCTTAAAGTGATTTCTATGGAACAAAACCCCCCTATTCTTGAGCTTCAAGATGCAGCCGAGAAAAAGAATATTGATGTTCTTTGGGATGATGATTTTGTTTCTCTTGGCCATGGAACGGGTTCACAAAAGTGGGGTATCAATGAAATCCCAAATGTTGACGAGGTAAATTGGGATAACCTTCATAATGTTCCTGTTGCGATGATTACGGGCACAAATGGTAAATCAACCAGTGTGCGTTTATCAACGGCTATCGCGGAGGCCGCCGGAATGGTGAGTGGCTCTACATCAACTGATTTTGTTAAATTGGGCGATGATGTTCTGGACTACGGTGATTATTCGGGGCCTGGCGGCGCACGCATGCTACTCAGAGATAAACGACTTGAAATCGCTTTTCTTGAAGTGGCACGCGGTGGAATATTAAGACGGGGGCTACCATTACGTCAGGCTTCAGCGGCATTGGTCACCAATATCGCCGCGGATCATTTGGGGGAATATGGTATAAATACCGTTGAGCATTTAGCAGATGCAAAATTTGCTGTAGCAAGAGCTCTTTCAGACGATGGTATCCTTGTCTTAAATGCTGATGACAAACTTGTTGCCAATAATGGGTTATCATCACAAAATACGATTTGTTGGTTTTCTTTATCTGATAATAATGAACACATTATTACGGCACGATATTCTGGCGGTTTATGTTGTTGGCTTGATAATGGGAAGCTTCATTATTTCGATGGTAACGAAATCACTCTTACTATCAATGTATCAGATATTCCCATTGCAATGGGTGGCGCGGCAAAATTTAATATTCAAAATGCGATGGGTGCACTTTGTCTTGCTAAAGCGATGGACATATCAAACGAAGCCATTTTAAAAGGATTAATGTCTTTTTCGAGCACACCTGATGATAATCCAGGGCGCTGCAATGAGTTTAAAATTAAGGGCGCCCGCGTCTTTGTTGATTTTGCACATAATCCTCATTCTATAAATGCTATTGCGGATATGCTTGATAATATTCCATCCAATAAAAAATATTTACTTATCGGACAAGCGGGGGACCGTTCGGATCAGGATATAATGGATTTAACCGATGGTGCGCTCAAGTTTAATCCTGATGTGGTTGCAACCATGGATATGGAAGACTATTTACGCGGTCGCGAATTTGGTGAAACGGCAGCTATCATAAAAAACCAATGTTTAAAACATGGCATAGATGAAGACAATATACCTCATTTTTCCACCCCGTCTGAAGGGGCACAATATATTATTGATCAACTTGAGGAAGGTGATCTTGTGCTGCTGCTCGCGCTTGCAGAAAGAGATAAAATCTTTGATATGTTAAAAGCGGCGACTTAACGACAAGGTGTAAATGTTGTTGAAACCAACTCCATATTGTCAGAAATGGCAGCCCTTTTTAACCCATCTGAATTAAAGGCCATCGCAATCTCACCTTTACGGTTAACTGCGATTAGACCGCCATCACCACCAAGGCGTTTCACTTCATCTAACATGCGCCATAGGGCTTCTTGTAATGTATCACCAGCAAGCTTATACCCATTTGCTGTCGTGAGCGCACCACCGGCACGGATAAAAAATTCGCCTGTGCCAGTGCATGATATTGCAATGTCATCATCGGCCCAAGTGCCTATTCCAATTAGAGGTGTATCGCCGACGCGACCTGCTGGTTTTGCAAAGACACCACCTGTCGAAGTTGCAGCGGCTAGATTACCATATATATCAAGGGCGACAGCACCTACCGTACCGTGCATCATGTCTTCTTGCTCAATATCTGCCTGACTTACACCAATAGGAAGCACATAATAATCCTTAGGATTTGATATTTTTTCAAAACCTTCATCATGGGCAAATTTATTGGCACCTTCCGCCGTGATAAGAACACAAAGCGATTTTTCTAATACCGCCTTAGCAACGCCAACCGGGCTAACAACATCTTGAATAGCCGAAACGGACCCTGAGCGACGGGTATGCCCTTCCATGATGCTGGCGTCCAATTCAAACTGGCCTGCGATATTTGGTGCGGCACCTTTTCCTGCCACATATAGTCCAGAACTCTCCAGATTAGCGACCATAATTTCGACAACATCAAGTGAAGTTTCCCCCGCTTTTAAAAGAGCCTCGCCTTCCTTAGCGAGTTCAGCAAGATGTGCTTCCGTGACACTATAATCTTCACCAGCCTTTGGGCCGGCACCGCCATGTAATGCCAATGCATATTTCTGTGACATAAGCTTAGTCCTTTAAATTCATAAAGGCGATATATGACAAAAAAAATTAAATAAGTATAGCCTTATTTTGATGGACAAGTAGATTGTCCACTAGTTTGCGTATCAAGGAAGGTAAGGGTTGCATATGTGGCTATACCTGGAACGCCTTGATGTCGCATAACATCAGCTGTGGCTTGCTCGACAATTAGATTATATGAAACACCTTCTTTTAAGTCATGAGCCGGAATTGTAAATTCTGTATCTTTATAAGTTAAGAAAGGTTTCCCGTTATAAGGGCGTCCACTGTGGGCAATATTATTTCCGAAACAATCAAAAGCAAGCACGAAAATAAGATCATCAAGTTCGCTATTTTTTGCTCTCATATTACCATTCATTGGTGTCCAATGAATGGTAAGGTCTTGTGTAGGATTAATCAAATCCGGGATTATACTTTTTCCATTTTGTGTGAGCGACAAGGTTGAAGGCAACGGCATTATATCAGTTGTATCACGTCTTTTTAATGTGCGCGGTTGTGTGGTCATTTCTCCATTAGGGGTTTTATAATTGAATAAATAAGTACCATCAGGGTGGGCAATATGTAATTCCTCTGGTGTCAAGGTTCTCGCGCCATGAGCAAGAAATTGACGCCCTTCTGGATTAAAGGGAAGAATGAAATCTGGATCATCGGCGCTTGTAAGGGTGCCGCTTAAAATTTCACCGGTTTTTTTCGGCATAATTTCCGCGACAAAATGGTGATCCCTTAATGTATGGTTGCCGATAATATCCTGAGTATAAATGGACATTTTACCAAGAACTAAAAAGAGGATATCTTCGTTCACAGGATTAATTTCATCATTTTTGGAGCATGATATCAAAAGTGAAATCATCGTTAATGAGGTTATATTTAGCAGAAATTTCATGATCCCTCTTGTGATAAAACACATAATTTAGCAACAGTTTTTAGGTTTCTTGTTGTTGAGACAACATTTAATTTATTTTCAATATTTGTATTTGATAGTTTTGATTTACCAAATCCATTTGGACAATGAAGATATAGGATATCATCTTTGATGATTAAAACTTCAGTTTCATGTTGAAATTTCCTTAGACTGGTAATTTCATCTGGTACAGGGTTTCTTGACATAAAACCGATTAGAATTCTTGAACCGTCTTCTTCAAGACTAACCTTTTCAATAGGAAGAGCATTATAGATCTTTTCAATTTCATCGTCGGTTCTTAAATCTATAGGAACTTGAAAAGCATATTTACTTTCTATGGCTTTTTCTAAAATGGTTATTATTTTTTCTTTATCATCGCTCGGAAAATCAAAAATGACATTGCCGCTTTATATGTAAGTTATGACATTTTGACATCCCGCTTCTATATAGAGCTTCTTCAAATCGGCCATAAGAATTTTTTTTGTCCGGAAACATTGATGCCACGTAGAAGAGAAATAAATTGGTTCATTTAAAAAAGACCTGAAGATTTTGAAATAACTTTACCATCTTTAATGCTAAGAAGGTCACTGTGCTGCTTCGCGCTATGATTAAGCGCATCGGATAAAGTAGATTTTAAAAGTTCTAAGTTTCTTGTTTCATATAAAGGCAGGAGTTTATTATTTAACAGCACCATGTTTGCCGCTCTCATCGGTTTACTGGTTGAAATAAAACATGGAAACCCTTGAACAATATATCCGCCTAATACTTCAATAAAATCCATGTCGTGAATTGCGGATTTTTTCCCTATAATTTCAAAGTTTAAAGCAATTTTTCCCTCA
>Ga0181596_10000911_pt1 | contig 30550 bp, 25 predicted proteins | sample 041ome_6_FD_148655 | JGI IMG/M metagenome (GOLD analysis project Ga0181596, IMG submission 148655) | Coastal salt marsh microbial communities from the Groves Creek Marsh, Skidaway Island, Georgia - 041402US metaG (spades assembly) | ecosystem: Environmental > Aquatic > Marine > Intertidal zone... | reverse complement strand
AATCAACATCATTAATGTGATCAGCGCCAAGCCTGGAGACATCTCGATTAACAAGGCCATTATCTAAAATTTTTACCCTAGATCCTGACATCCCTCTGATAATTGGTTGTCCAACTCCAGAGCCATAATCTGCAGAGGAAACTCCAAGTAAATTATTCAAAGTTTCGCCAAGGCTTTTAGATGCATTATTTGAAATATCATTGCCTGAAATGACGTGCAGCGGATTGGGAATTTCACTTGCTGCTTGATCAATTAAAGAAGATGAAACAATCACTTCTTCTATATCATTTGCTAGCAAACCATTAATCGTTACAGCACTCATAAAAAGGAATGCAAATTTATTTATTTTCATAAAACCTCCTGGAAGAAAAGTAAAAATTTAAAAAATTTAAATTTTTATTTTGGGAGGCGCTTGGGAGTTAAATGATTTATTAAGTTTTAAAAAATAGGTTTGAGAAATCTCAATGCTTGATAGCTTTGCATAAATAACCTTCGTGATGAAGGAAAATGATTCTATATCTGATGCAACTTCATTAAGACAAGACTGACATTCTATCTGAGGTTTTGCCTGTATGATGTCATCGTCAATGTGCGCAAAGGAATGCAGTGATATACTTGCTAGGAAAAATAATCCAAGAAAAGTAATAGACTTCTTATTCAATTTAAACTGCATGAGTAGATAGTATTCGTATAAGGCTCAATTTTCAATAACAAATAATATAGATGTATAAAGAATCAATTCAGGATGCAATTTCAATGCATGAACTGCCCATCCATTGGCATGCTGATGTTTTAAAAGAAGCAGAACTTGTTTCAAATAAAAAGAAGCCTGCTAAATACAGAAGAGATCTCAGAAACATCCCTTTTGCTACTATTGATGGCGAAGACGCCAAGGATTTTGATGATGCTGTTTATTGTTTTAAGAGCACAAGCGGCTATAAATTATATGTAGCTATTGCAGATGTCTCATTTTATGTTGAGGTGAATTCAAAGCTTGATAAAGAGGCAAAAAAAAGAGGAACCTCTATTTATTTCCCTGAAACTGTAATTCCAATGTTGCCAGAAATTCTTTCTAATGGGATCTGCTCGCTAAGACCCAATGAAGATAGGTGCGCTATGATTTGCGAAATGTCTATTGGTTTAGATGGAACCAGAAAAAAATATAGGTTTTATAGCGGCCTTATAAATTCTCAAGCCAGACTGACCTATAACCAAGTAGAGGACCACCTCAATAAGTCCAAGGATTTAAATAAGGAAGCAGTGAGAGACTCTATCAATCATCTTCATGAGCTAACTAATAAAAGGCTTAAGCTTCGAAATTCAAGACAAGCACTAGAAATCAATCCCACTGAAGCAATCCTTGAGTTAAACAAAGATAAAGAAGTAAAAAATATAGTCATTAAGAAAAATCTTTTTTCGCATAAGCTTGTTGAAGAATCAATGCTGCTGGCAAATGAATCAGCTGCTGAGTTTATGCATGATCGCTTAGATTTAGGAGTCTATAGAATTCATGAAGATCCAGACCCAAGCAAGCTTGAAACATTAAAAAAGCATTTTAAAGTTCCAGCGCAGATTGCAAAAACATCATCGCCATTAGAAGTAATTAATGGCTGTCTTAAAGAGGCTCATGCGAAGAAAGATGACACAGGTCAGATTCTAGTTCTTCAAACTCTTGCAAGAGCAGAGTATTCGACTAAGAACCTAGGTCATTTTGGATTGCAGCTTAAACAATACACTCATTTTACTTCTCCCATTAGAAGATATCCTGATTTATTAGTTCACAGGCTGATTAATGCTTCCCTTGCTCATAAAAAACCCAAGATGAGACAAAACGAGCTTCAGGATGAATGTCAAAATTCTTCAATGCTTGAAAGGCGAGCAGAAAAAGCATCCAGACAAGTTGAACAAGTCTTAATTTGCTCTTACTTAAAAAATAAAATTGGTACCTCTATGGATGGAGTAATAACTGGGGTGACTGATTTTGGTTTATTTATAAATTTAGATAGATACTTTATTTCTGGATTACTGCACGTCTCTGATTTACCAGATGACCGGTATCAATATCTACAAGATCGAAACGCTCTTAAAGGACGAAGGAGAGGCGGGATTTATAAACTTGGACAGAAAATTAAGGTTAAAATTACTGCTATCTTTCCGCTTGAACGAAAGATTAATCTGGTGATTTCAAATGGAAAAAAATAATTCTACAAACCTTCGAGTGGGCTTTCATAGCATAGAAATGCTCCTGAAGCTTTCCCCTGAGAACATAAAAAAAATCTTTGTCCCAGCAAATCGAAATGATGATAGGGCTCTTAGCCTAATTGCAATGGCTAAAAAACTGTCTGTTTCAGTAGAAAGAAAAAAAAGCCTAAGCCAGCATCCTGAGGCTATTCTTAAAAATGAGGTTAACCTGGACCTAGGTGATCTAAAACGATATGAAGAAACCATTCAACATGATAATCCTACGTTTTTGGTCATAGATAATGTCATTGATCCTAGAAACCTGGGGGCATGCATCAGATCTGCAGCAGCTAGTAATGTTGCCGGAGTAATTATAAATAAACATCATTGCTCTCCAATCACCCCATTGGTTAGACAAGTTTCTGCAGGTGGCACTGAATCGATTCAGATATTTACGGTAACAAACTTAATTAATTGCTTGAAGCATTTTGAAAAACTAGGATATCTTATCCTAGGAACCAGTGAGCATGCAGATGCAATGCATACCGATTTAAATCTTAACAAACCTATTCTTGTGGTTATGGGCTCTGAAGAAGACGGTATGAGAGAGAAAACTTTAGAAAAATGCTCTAAAGTCTGTACCGTATCAAAAAATAAAATCATCAATAGCTTGAATGTTTCTGTTGCTACAGGGGTAATACTTTTTGAGGTAGCCAGGCAGAAGTTAACATAAAATTCATTTACAATAACCCAACTATTTACTTTCTTTGAATGAATTTATGCTTAAGCAAAGAACTATAAAAAATCCTATTAAAGCTGTTGGAGTGGGTCTTCACAGCGGCAAGGACATGACATTGGAGCTTTTACCGGCTCCCATTGATGCTGGTATAACCTTTATTAGAACAGACCTAGATCCTGAAATAAGCATTCCAGCTATTTTTGAATATGTTGGAGACACTACTCTTTCAACCGCCCTTTTTAAAGAAGGCTATAAAATTGGAACTATTGAACATCTCCTCTCAGCAATTGCAGGACTAGGTATTGATAACTGTATTATTAAAGTCGATGGTCCTGAGATCCCTATTATGGATGGAAGTGCAAGCCCATTTGTGTTCTTGATTCAATCTGCCGGACTAGAGATACAAGAAAAATTAAAAAAATTTATTAAAGTAAAAAAGGAAGTTAAGGTAGAACGTGGGGATACATATGCAGCTATTAAACCTTTTGATGGTTTTAAGGTTTCATTCGAAATTGACTTTGAAGATAAAACTATCAAAAAACATGCTCAAAAATCATCAATTGACTTTTCCTCTACCTCCTTTGTGAAAGAAGTTTGCAGAGCACGAACCTTTGGATCAGCAAAAGATAAAGATGCCCTTCAGTCTCAAGGATTAGCCCTAGGAGCTAGCGCTGATAATGCAATTGTTCTTGGAGAAGATGGTATCCTTAATAAGGAAGGCCTAAGATTTGATGATGAGTTTGTAAAACATAAAATGCTCGATGCTATTGGTGATTTATATCTGCTTGGACACAATCTTATTGGTCAGTTTTCAGGTTATAAATCTGGTCATTCTCTTAACAATGAATTATTAAGAAAAATTCTGGCATCTGAGGATGCTTGGGAGATTGTCACATTTGAAGATTCATCAATCGCCCCCATATCATATGCTAGAGCTCCGTTTGGTGATGCGATATAGCTCTGAATAAAACGATATAATTTTAAAAAATTAAACCCATGTCATTTTTAACCAAAATATTTGGAAGCAGTAATCAGCGTGCATTAAAGCGCATGCAGTTAACTGTAGATCAAATTAATAATCTTGAACCAGAATATCAAAAGATAAGCGATAGTGAGTTAGCAGCTCTAAGGGTTGAATTAAAAGAATCTTCAAAAGATCCAAGCTTCAATTTATTAGCTCATGCTTTTGCTGCAACCAGAGAAGCCAGCATTAGAGCAACAGGCCTAAGACACTTTGATTCTCAAATGCTTGGAGGCATAGCGCTTTCTGAGGGAAATATTGCTGAAATGAAAACTGGAGAAGGGAAAACCTTAGTTGCTACTCTGCCCGCATACCTAAACGCAGTTAATGGTAATAAGGTGATATTGGTTACAGTTAATGACTATCTTGCTCAAAGAGATGCTGAATGGATGAAGCCTATATATAAAGCTCTTGGTCTTACAGTTGGAGTAATCTATTCAAACCAATCATTTGAAGAAAAAAAATTTGCGTATCAATGCGATGTCATCTATGCAACTAATGGTGAACTGGGCTTTGATTACCTAAGAGATAATATGGCTCTTCGTGCTGAGGATAAAGTTCAATGCTCATTAGATTTTGCAATTATTGATGAGGTGGATTCAATTCTGATTGATGAAGCCAGAACACCTTTAATTATTTCTGGTCCCTCAAACGAAAGTGCAGACTATTATGTTCAACTTAAAAAAATAATACCTAATCTTAAAGAGCAATTAAGAGAAGCCACTGAAGATGAACCCCTAAATAATGATGAGAAAGGTCATTACATTATTGATGAAAAAAATAGATCTATTGAGCTGACTGATGATGGGTATATTGTTGTTGAAAGATATCTAGAAGAATTGGGATTACTTCAATCAGAGGATAGCCTCTATTCTGTAAGTAATTTAAAGATTATGCGCTATGTAAATGCAACATTAAAAGCTGCATTTTTATTTAAAAAAAATGTTCACTATTTGGTAAGGGGTCAAGAAGTTCTGCTAATTGATGAACATACTGGAAGAACAATGCCAGGCAGAAGAATGAGTGAGGGCATTCATCAAGCTCTAGAATGTAAAGAAAACACTCCTATCCAGAGAGAATCTCAAACTCTAGCATCTACAACCTACCAAAACTTCTTTAGACTGTTTAATCAACTTTCTGGTATGACGGGAACCGCTGATACTGAAGCGGCTGAGTTTGCAGAAATATATGGTCTAAATGTATCAATTATCCCAACAAATAAACCGATGGCCAGAGTGGATAATGATGATTTAGTTTTTCTTACTCAAGATGCAAAATTTAAAGCGTTAATTGATGAAATAGAAGTTTTACGCAAAAAAGATGCACCAATATTAGTTGGCACAGCTTCGGTTGAATCATCGGAAAGAGTCTCTGCCCTGTTAAATAAAAAAAATATTTCCCATCAAGTTCTCAATGCAAAGCAGCATGAAAAAGAAGCGGAAGTTATTGCAAATGCTGGGCGACCGGGCGTAGTCACAATAGCGACTAATATGGCTGGAAGAGGCACAGATATTGTATTAGGGGGTAAAGAAAATAAAGGTGATGGTGAATGGGAAAAAAGACATCAAATAGTTCTAGATGCAGGTGGCCTTCATATTCTTGGAACTGAGCGACATGAATCTCGCAGAATTGATAATCAGCTTAGGGGTCGATCGGGGAGACAAGGCGATCCTGGCTATTCAAAGTTCTTCTTATCGCTTGAAGATGATCTGTTGAGATTATTTATATCTGATAGTCGCAGAAGTCTATTTGAAAGAATTGGAATGGGAGATGATCATATTGAACACAAGATGCTTTCGCGCGGGATAGAAAATGCACAAAAAAGAATAGAAAGTAGAAATTTTGATATTAGAAAAAACTTATTAGAATACGATGATGTTGCCAATGATCAGAGGCAAGCAATTTATTCATTAAGAAATCAACTTCTCAATGAAGATAATATTTCTGAAGCAATAAATGAGTTAATCATTGAAGAAATGCATGCAGTTTCTCATGATTTCGTGCCGCTGGATTCAGTTGAGAGTCAATGGAGACTTGCAGAACTAGATAAATTTCTCCTAGACCATTACCTTATAGAAGAAAACATTGCAACAAAAGTTAAGAATGATCGGAAATTAACCCCAATAACAATTGCAAGTCTTATTTCAGACTGTGCAACCAAAAAATATAAAGAAAAATACCTAAAACTTGAAGATAAACTAGCTCAGCTTGAAAAACAGGTAATGTTGCAAATCCTTGATGTTCACTGGAAAGATCATTTAGCGGAAATGGATCACTTGAGGCAGAGTGTTGGATTAAGAGCGTATGCTCAAAAAAATCCTAAAAATGAGTACAAACGAGAAGCCTTTGAGATGTTTGAGGTAATGTTAAATGAAATCAATAGCGAAGCCATAAAAGTTCTCTTTAGATTAGAGCTTGCAAGCGAGGAAGAAATACAAGAGTTAGAAGCTCGATCTCGCGAGGCTCAAGAAAACAGAGAAATGAAACTTCAGCAGGAAAAAATTGAACCGCTTATAGGTAACAATCAAAACTCTATGCCAGAACAATTGACTAAAGTTGAAACCATTAAAATAGATGAGCCAAAAGTAAAAAGAAATGAAATGGTAAAAATTACCAATGGAAAAGACACCAAGGAATTAAAATATAAAAAAGCTAAGCCCTTAATAGAAACAGGGGAATGGAGAATACTTTAAGCAACTAATCGTCAGAAAAATCTTCCGTATCGATCGGCCTGCTGATTAACTTCTCTTCCTTGGCCCATGCGCCAAAATCAATTAATTTGCATTTTTCAGAACAAAAAGGTCTATAAATATTAGTCCGACTTAAATCAGCTTCCTTTTTACATTGGGGACATTCTTTTTTCATTTTTTACATAGTTCTAAATAAAATTTATGCATTGCTAAAGATCTAGTTTTTAAATTCTCTAAAGAATCATTGTTGGGTATCACATCATTGGCAATGCTTAATCTTTCTGATCTAGAGCACTGAGAATCTAAAATTTTTTGAATCTGCTCACTAGAATTATTATCACGAAGAGAAGCTCTTTTCATTTGTAGCGTTGCATCACAGTCAATCACTAAAATTCTATTATAAGCACTCATGCTATTGGTTTCGAAAATTAATGGCACCATAATAATTAAATATGGGGAGGTAGAGGATGCTATCCTTTTGGACATTAAATCTCTTACCAAAGGATGAGTAATCGACTCTAAAGCTTTTTTCTTATCTTGGTCATCAAAGATTTCTTCTCTTAATTGCGCTCTATCAATAGACCCATCCTCACCAATGATTCTAGAACCAAAATAATCTACTACACTTTGAAAACCTTGAGAGTTTGGATTGATAACCTCCCTAGCTAATTGATCTGCATCTATAACAGTTACACCTTCGTTTTGAAAAAAATTTGCTGCTGCTGATTTACCAGATCCTATGCCGCCAGTAAGACCAATAATCATTTTTCAGGCTTAGCATTGATATAAGTAGGTACATTATGCGACCAAGAACTTTCTTCAACTCTTGATGTAATAAACCACTGATCATTTATTTTTTTATAAGTATCCTGATACCACATACCTAGAAAAAAGACTTGATCATCTTTTGTTTGCATAGGATTAAAACACATCACTTTACCAGAAGCGAAGTCACCATCTATGGTAAGAGAAATATTTGAAATTAAATGCTGATAATTTGGAAAATGATCTAACGCTGTTTCTAGATACTGAATTATTTCTTGAAGATTGCCCGCTATTCCCCCAACCGCTGTGTAGTCTATGTGAGCATCTTTTGAAAATAAGTTATTAAATTCCTGAAAATTTTTAGTATCGACGGCAGTTGCATAGTCAGTAACCAGCTTTTCAATTTCCATGCGATCTGAGATTTCAGTAATGTCCATTGACTTATTTTAATACAAAAAAAAGGCTCTCAGAGATATCTGAGAGCCTTTTAAAGAAAAAAGCCTGACGATTACCTACTCTCACACAAGGAGACCTTGCACTACCATTGGCGTTAGTCCGTTTCACTTCTGAGTTCGAGATGGGATCAGGTGGTACCAAACTGCTATTGTCATCAGGCAAACTGGTATGTAATTCTTTTTCACTACAAATATGTTATTCCTGAACAATGGAACCTTTTTTAAGGTTACATGATCAAGCCTCACGAGTTATTAGTACAAGTTAGCTCAACGCCTCACAACGCTTACACATCTTGCCTATCAACGTCATAGTCTATGACGACTCTTTAGTAGACCGAAGTCTATGGGAGATCTAATCTTGGGAGAGGCTTCCCGCTTAGATGCTTTCAGCGGTTATCCCTTCCGAACATAGCTACCCGGCAATGCCACTGGCGTGACAACCGGAACACCAGAGGTTCGTCCAATCCGGTCCTCTCGTACTAGGATCAGCTTCCCTCAAATCTCCAACGCCCACAGCAGATAGGGACCGAACTGTCTCACGACGTTCTAAACCCAGCTCGCGTACCACTTTAAATGGCGAACAGCCATACCCTTGGGACCTGCTCCAGCCCCAGGATGTGATGAGCCGACATCGAGGTGCCAAACACCCCCGTCGATGTGAACTCTTGGGGGGTATCAGCCTGTTATCCCCGGCGTACCTTTTATCCGTTGAGCGATGGCCCTTCCATTCAGAACCACCGGATCACTAAGACCTAGTTTCCTACCTGCTCGACCCGTCGGTCTCGCAGTCAAGCATCCTTATGCCTTTATACAATCTGCATGATGTCCGACCATGCTTAGGATACCTTCGTACTCCTCCGTTACTCTTTGGGAGGAGACCGCCCCAGTCAAACTACCCAGCACACACTGTCCTCGATCCGGATTACGGACCTAAGTTAGAGCCTCAACTTTACAAGGGTGGTATTTCAAGGACGACTCCACCAAGACTAGCGTCTCGGCTTCAAAGTCTCCCACCTATCCTACACAAATAAAGTCAAAGTCCAGTGTGAACCTATAGTAAAGGTGCACGGGGTCTTTCCGTCTAGCTGCGGGTACACTGCATCTTAACAGCGATTTCAATTTCACTGAGTCTATGGTGGAGACAGTGTGGCCATCGTTACGCCATTCGTGCAGGTCGGAACTTACCCGACAAGGAATTTCGCTACCTTAGGACCGTTATAGTTACGGCCGCCGTTTACCGGGGCTTCGATCAGGAGCTTCGCCGAAGCTAACCCCATCAATTAACCTTCCGGCACCGGGCAGGCGTCACACCCTATACGTCATCTTACGATTTTGCAGAGTGCTATGTTTTTAATAAACAGTCGCAGCCACCTAGTTTCTTCGACCACCATCAGCTTAAAGAGCAAGTCTTATCACCAATGGTGGCGTACCTTCTCCCGAAGTTACGGTACCATTTTGCCTAGTTCCTTCACCATAGTTCTCTCAAACACCTTAGTCTTCTCGACTTATCCACCTGTGTCGGTTTCGGGTACGGTTCCTTATAATCTGAAGCTTAGAGGTTTTTCCTGGAAGCATGGTATCAACTACTTCCCACTCAAAGAGTGGTCGTTATCAGTTCTCGACCTTAAAAGATCCCGGATTTACCTAAGATCTAAGTCTACAACCTTGAACACGGACAACCATCGCCGTGCTAGCCTAACCTTCTCCGTCACCCCATCGCAATTATAAGAAGTACAGGAATATTAACCTGTTTTCCATCGACTACGGCTTTCGCCCTCGCCTTAGGAGCCGACTCACCCTGCCACGATTAGCGTTGGACAGGAAACCTTGGATTTTCGGCGAAGAGGTTTTTCACCTCTTTGATCGTTACTCATGTCAACATTCGCACTTCTGATACGTCCAGCATGCCTTACAGCATGCCTTCAACCGCTTACAGAACGCTCTTCTACCATCTTAAATAAATTTAAGATCCGTAGCTTCGGTTTATGATTTAGCCCCGTTATATCTTCCACGCAGGCCGACTCGACTAGTGAGCTATTACGCTTTCTTTAAAGGATGGCTGCTTCTAAGCCAACCTCCTAGCTGTTTGTGCCTTCCCACATTGTTTCCCACTTAACCATAATTAGGGACCTTAGCTGACAGTCTGGGTTGTTTCCCTCTCGACTACGGACGTTAGCACCCGCAGTCTGTCTCCCGTGCTCATACTCATAGGTATTCGGAGTTTGCATCGGTTTGGTAAGTCGGGATGACCCCCTAGCCGAAACAGTGCTCTACCCCCTATGGTAATACACGAGGCACTACCTAAATAGTTTTCGAAGAGAACCAGCTATCTCCGGGTTTGATTAGCCTTTCACTCCTATCCACAGCTCATCCCCTCATTTTTCAACATAAGTGGGTTCGCGCCTCCAGTCGATGTTACTCGACCTTCACACTGGCCATGGATAGATCACCCGGTTTCGGGTCTAATTCCAGAAACTAAACGCCCTATTAAGACTCGGTTTCCCTACGCCTACCCTAATTGGTTAAGCTTGCTACTGAAATTAAGTCGTTGACCCATTATACAAAAGGTACGCCGTCACAGAACAAGTCTGCTCCGACTGCTTGTAAGCACAAGGTTTCAGGTTCTATTTCACTCCCCTCGCCGGGGTTCTTTTCGCCTTTCCCTCACGGTACTGGTTCACTATCGGTCAGCTGAGAGTATTTAGCCTTGGAGGATGGTCCCCCCATGTTCAGTCAAGATTTCACGTGTCCCGACCTACTCGATTTCACTTTAAAAAGATTTTCGCATACAGGGCTATCACCTACTATGGCCATACTTTCCAGTATGTTTTGCTAATCTTGAAAAAGCTTAAGGGCTGGTCCGGTTTCGCTCGCCGCTACTACCGGAATCTCTTTTGATTTCTTTTCCTCTAGGTACTTAGATGTTTCAGTTCCCTAGGTTTGCCTCATATACCTATGTATTCAGTATAAGATAATGCGCTTATGCACATTGGGTTCTCCCATTCGGAAATCTCCGGATCAAAGGTTGTTTACCACCTCCCCGAAGCTTATCGCAAGTTACTACGTCCTTCATCGCCTTCAGCTGCCAAGGCATCCACCTTGTGCTCTTAATTACTTGATCATATAACCCTAAAAAAGGGTTATATACTTAGTTCTCCTTTTTAAGCGAACTAAGTTTTTTTGTTATTGTTTGAGAATAACTTAATAAAATTTTCTTCTATTAAATGCAGTGATCTACGTGTACATATCTAAAGATATGACACTGGTGTATATATCTAAAGATATAAACACTAGAAAATTACATACCAAAACTTATAAAAAACTTCTTTTAATATATTTGATTACTCGTGTGGGTATTCTAGTACGAAAGTATCGTTAAGGAGGTGATCCAGCCACAGGTTCCCCTACGGCTACCTTGTTACGACTTTACCCCAGTCATGAAGCACACCGTGGTAAACGCCCTCCCGAAGGTTAGACTATCTACTTCTGGTGCAATCCACTTCCATGGTATGACGGGCGGTGTGTACAAGACCCGAGAACGTATTCACCGCGACATGCTGATTCGCGATTACTAGCGATTCCGACTTCATGGAGTCGAGTTGCAGACTCCAATCCGGACTACGAAGAATTTTCTAGGATTAGCACCACCTCGCGGCTTAGCGTCCGTCTGTATTCCCCATTGTAGCACGTGTGTAGCCCTATACGTAAGGGCCATGATGACTTGACGTCGTCCTCACCTTCCTCCGGTTTATCACCGGCAGTCCCCTTATAGTTCCCGACCGAATCGCTGGCAAATAAGGGTAAGGGTTGCGCTCGTTATCCGACTTAACGGAACATCTCACGACACGAGCTGACGACAGCCATGCAGCACCTGTATCTTGGCTCCCGAAGGCACTGCTTCATTACAAAGCATTCCAAGTATGTCAAGTATAGGTAAGGTTTTTCGCGTTGCATCGAATTAAACCACATGCTCCACCGCTTGTGCGGGTCCCCGTCAATTCATTTGAGTTTTAGCCTTGCGGCCGTACTCCCCAGGCGGTCAACTTACTACGTTAGCTGCGCCACTGAAGAACATAGTTCCCCAACAGCTAGTTGACATCGTTTACGGCGTGGACTACCAGGGTATCTAATCCTGTTCGCTACCCACGCTTTCGCACCTCAGTGTCAGTACAGATCCAGGAGGCTGCCTTCGCCATTGGTATTCTTCACAATATCTACGCATTCCACCGCTACACTGTGAATTCTACCTCCCTCTATCGTACTCTAGTGAATCAGTTTTGGATGCAGTTCCCAGGTTGAGCCCGGGGATTTCACATCCAACTTAATAAACCACCTACGCGCGCTTTACGCCCAGTAATTCCGATTAACGCTTGGACCTTCCGTATTACCGCGGCTGCTGGCACGGAATTAGCCGGTCCTTATTCTGATGGTAATGTCACGGCTATTGGGTATTAACCAATAACTTTTCTTCCCAACTTAAAGTGCTTTACAACCCTAGGGCCTTCTTCACACACGCGGTATGGCTGGATCAGGCTTGCGCCCATTGTCCAATATTCCCCACTGCTGCCTCCCGTAGGAGTCTGGGCCGTGTCTCAGTCCCAATGTGGCGGATCGTCCTCTCAGACCCGCTAAAGATCGTCGCCTTGGTGAGCCTTTACCTCACCAACAAGCTAATCTTACGCAGGCTCATCTAGTAGCGAAAGCTTCAAAGAGAGGCCTTCTTTCTCCCGAAGGAGGTATACGGTATTAATCCGAGTTTCCCCGGGCTATCCCCTTCTACTAGGTAGATTCCTACGCGTTACTCACCCGTCCGCCGCTCTACTCATATCCGAAGATACTTTCTCGCACGACTTGCATGTGTTAAGCCTACCGCCAGCGTTCAATCTGAGCCATGATCAAACTCTTCAATTAAAATCATGTTGTGTCACTTTTATAAAATATTAAAAGTAACTAAAAATATATATCTCGTATTTTGAACACCCACACGAGTAACCAAATATGTTAAAAGAACTTGCCGACTCTGGGCCGGAACGAAGAATTGTATACCCTTAGTTGGAAATATCAACTAGTTTTATAACTAATTTTTGTCTTTATTTACTAAGCGTTCAGAATTAAGAAACTTCATCTTTGATCTAAGCTCTGAACCAATCTGCTCAATTGAATGAGAGGCTGTATTTTTTCGATTTGCTTTCATGATTGGACCACCTGATCCATCATTACTTTGCCTACAATCATTCAAAAAATTATCAGCAAATTCACCAGTTTGAATCCTTTTTAATATTTCTCTCATAGATTGTTTCGTAGTATCTGTAATAATCTCTGGCCCACTCACATAGTCTCCAAATTCAGCAGTGTTAGAAATAGAATAATGCATATTAGCAATCCCGCCCTCATGAATTAGGTCAACAATTAATTTTGTTTCATGCAAGCATTCAAAATAAGCCATTTCTGGACTATAACCTGCCTCAACTAATGTTTCATAGCCAGCTTTGATAAGTGCAGTCATCCCCCCGCATAAAACTGCTTGCTCGCCAAATAAATCTGTTTCGGTTTCCTCTTTAAATGTAGTCTCAAGGACGCCGGCTCTGGTTCCTCCGTTAGCCTTGGCATAGGAAAGAGCAATCTCTTTTGCGCTATGACTGATAGGATTGACGCCATCTTGGTATATTGCAATTAAAGAGGGAACTCCTCCGCCATTTACATAAGTGCTCCTAACAGTATGCCCAGGCCCTTTGGGGGCAATCATAATCACGGAAGTAGTTTCAGCAGGGATAATTTTTTTAAAATGGATATTGAATCCATGTGCAAATGCAAGAACTGCATTTGGTTTTAAATTAGGTTTAATCTCTGATTCATACAAACCATGTTGAAATTCATCTGGTGCCAATATCATGACCAAGTCTGCATCACTAACTGCATCAGAAACTTTGGCTACTTTCAGCCCAGCATTTTTTGCTTTAGACCATGATGATGATCCTTCACGTAAAGCAACGGTAACATCTACTCCAGATTCATGCAGGTTATTTGCATGAGCATGCCCCTGAGAACCATAACCAACTACAGTAACTTTAAGCTTTTGAATAATTGAGATATCGGCATCATCTTCATAAAAAATTTTCATCCTATTTGTCTCCTAAATTTTTAAAACCTTTTCACCTTCATGCAATCCTATGCTTCCAGACCTTGCAATCTCAAGAATATTTACTTTGCCCATAGCTTTAATTGCTAGTTCGATTTCACTAGATGACCCCCAAGCTGACATCACCATAATATCCTGATTTTTTTCATGGATTTTTCCATTTAAACTCTTGAGAATTTTTTGTATTTTTTCACTGTGCTTAAACTTAATCAAAATAAATTCATATTCATGGTGATCGCCTTCTGTTAAATCAGAAACTTTTATAACATCAATAATTTTATTTATTTGTTTTGTTATTTGCTCAACATCATTTTCCGAGCCTCTTGTGGTGACTGACATCCTAGAATAACTTCCATCAAAAACTGGCCCAACATTTAGAGTTTCAATGTTATAACCACGTTGGTGAAATAAGCCAACTACACGCGCGAGAGCCCCAGATTTATTTTCAATTAATATTGATATAATCCTTTTCATGCTTTGGTATTTTTTTTAATCCACATGTCCTTCATGCTGCCATTAGGAGAAACTAGCATAGGATAGACATGTTCATTTGGATCTACATATACATCAATAAAAACTAATCTATCTTTCATAGCAAATGCTTTTTCTAGGGTTTTCTTAAGCTGTGATTGCTTAGTAACTTTCATTCCAACGTGCCCATAGGATCGTGCAAGGTTTACAAAGTCTGGTAAAGAATCTGAATATGTACTGGCTGAGTATCGCCCTCCATAGTTCATATCCTGCCATTGTCTTACCATTCCTAATGCCTCATTATTAATATTGATAATTTTTATCGGCAGATTATATTGCAAGCAAGTTGATAGCTCTTGGATGCACATTTGAATACTGCCTTCACCAGTCACGCATACAACTTCATCGTTTGGGTAAGCTAATTTAACTCCCATAGCTGCAGGCAAACCAAACCCCATGGTACCTAACCCACCAGAATTTACCCAACGTCTGGGCTTATTAAAATGATAATACTGAGCCACAAACATTTGATGCTGACCAACGTCAGAAGTAACCCAAGCATTGCCATTTGTAGCATGATAAAGTTCTTGAACAACAACCTGAGGAAGGATCATTTGAGATTTATTCTTCTTAAGATACAACTCATGATCAAGGCCATGTTTTTCTTTCCATTGAGCAACTTGTTGATTCCATAACTCAAGAGCCTCGGTATCAATTTTAATCTTAGAACGTTTTATCTCTTTTATTAATGCATTTAAGGATTCTCTTACTTGCCCAACAATAGGTATATCTGCATTAATAATTTTGGAGATTGAAGCTGGATCAACATCGATATGAACAATTCTTGCATTTGGAGCAAACAATGAAGGAGTATTGGTAATTCGATCATCAAATCTTGCGCCAATTGCAATAATAACATCTGCATTATGCATTGCCATATTAGCTTGATAGGTCCCATGCATTCCAAGCATTCCCATAAAATGTTTATCTTTGGCAGGATAAGATCCAAGACCCATCAATGTATTAGTTACAGGAGCTTTAAGTATTTTATTGAGGGCAATTAATTCCTTGTGAGCATTTCCTAAAATAACTCCACCGCCTGCATAAATGACTGGTCGCTCTGCAGACAAAATCTTTTTACAAGCTTTTTTAATTTGACCTGGATGAGGGAGCACCCTTGGTTGATAAGATCTCAAAGAAATCTCTTTGGCTCTTTTATATTCGTAAAGCTGTGAAGGATCAGTTTTATCTTTTGGAATATCAATAACCACTGGACCAGGTCTTCCAGTTGTTGCTATGTGAAAAGCTTCCTGAACAATCCTAGGAATATCTTCAGTATTTTGAACAATAAAACTATGTTTAACAATTGGTCGAGATATTCCGATCATGTCTGTTTCCTGAAATGAATCAGTGCCGATTAAATGACTTTGCACCTGACCAGAAATAACAATGAGCGGAATTGAATCCATATAAGCAGTGGCAAGCCCTGTTATTGCATTCGTTGCACCAGGTCCGGAAGTAACCAAGGCAACGCCTGGTTTTCCAGTTGCCCGAGAATATCCATCTGCAGCATGGGTAGCTCCCTGCTCATGGCGAACCAAAATATGCTCACATGCTTTTTGTTTAAAAATAGAATCGTAGATGTGAAGCGCAGCACCGCCAGGATACCCGAAAATAAACTTGACTCCCTCGTCTTTGAGAGCGCGCATTAGCAGATCTCCGCCTGAAAGTTTCATGAATTCAAGGTATTTACTTTTAAGTAAAGGGTTTTATACATTAATTGTGAGTAAAAACAAGTTTTTTGCTGATTTAAAAGGCTTTGCAGGTTTATTGCATCTTTTCGATCAAAGATTTCATATCGTCGGGAATCTCTGCTTGAAATTCAAAAAAACCAGCCCCTTTAATAGCAGGAAATCTTATTTTAGAAGCATGCAATGCTTGTCGAGGAAAACTTTGTATATGCTTTATTAAATTTTGAGAAGTATTTTTAGCAATAAGGTTTCTGGAGTTATAAAGCCTATCTCCAATGATGGGTAATTTTTGATGACTTAAATGAACTCTGATTTGGTGAGTTCTTCCAGTTTTAATTTCTACAGCAATATGGGAATAGCCTCCATAAAATTTAACCAAAGAAACATGAGTCAAAGCATCTCTTCCAGAATCAGTAACTCTCATTTTCACTCTATTCCTAGGATCTCTTTCAATGGGGTGCTCTATAGAGAAACTACCTATAACCTGTCCAACAACTAATGCTTCATATTGCTTATATACTTCCCTTTCTTGAAGCTTATTAACAAAAAAACTTCTAAATTTTTCATTTTTTGCAATCACTAATAATCCAGAAGTATCTTTATCTAAACGATGGACAATCCCACAACGGGGCAATTTTTTTAATTCTGGGAAATGGAATGCTAAAGCATTTGCCAGAGTTCCATCATGACATCCTGCGCCTGGATGCATAACTAAGCCAGGTGACTTATTGATTATAAGAAAATTCTCATCTTCATGGAAAATATTAATAGGTATATCTTCTCCATCCCAAGAGACCCTATTTTCAAATACTGGATCTAAAGAAATTTCATCACCGGTATGCACTTTGTCTTTTGCCCTGAGAATTTCACCATTAACTAATAGATTGCCTTGTGATATCCATCTTTGAATCTGGCTGCGTGAATAATCTTCAAACAACAAAGTGGCGGCATGATCTAATCTAGAATTATTGTGATTCTCAGGAATATTTTTATGAATCATATGCTTAAACTAAAAACTTTTTTATCATCTTACAATCTAAAATAATTGAATTAACCCAAATGCCTTAATAAATGTAAAATACACTACCAATGATGCAAATAAAAAAATATCTTCGGTCTAATTTAGCAATTGCAATTATTCTTCCCTTATTCATAACAGCCTGCAATTCTGATGCTCCTGTACTAGAGCGACCTGAGAAAGTTTATTACGATACCGCGCAAAGAAGAATGAAAGCAAATAATTTCTTCTCTGCTATAGAGTCTTTAGAGGCAATTGAAGCAAGGTATCCCTTTGGCAGATATGCAGAGCAAGCTCAAGCAGAATTAATTTATGCATATTATATGAATGGTGAAGATGAAGCCTCGCATGAAGCAGCCGAAAAATTTATTCGCCTTAATCCAAGGCATCCAAATATTGACTACGCATATTTTATGAGGGGTATAGCTAGCTATACTAGAGATAAAGGAATGTTTGCCAGAATATTTAAGTCTGATCTGTCTAATAGGGATATATCGGGCGCTAAACAAGCCTTTGGAGAGCTATCAGAGTTTTTAACACGATTCCCTAAAAGTCAATATGCTCCATATGCCTCGCAAAGATTGATATATTTAAGAAATTTAATAGCAAAAAATGAATTGGTTGCTGCAGAGTATTACCTGAAAAGAGAGGCGTATGTTGCAGCTCTTAGGAGAGCTAAGTATGTAATTGAAAATATTCCAAATTCCTCAGAAACTATGCGTGCATTAAAAATTATTAGGGAGTGCTATCAAGCGCTTGGTTATTTTCAGCTGATGGATGATATTGAAAGTGTTATTGAAGCTAATGGTGGCTCCATCACAGAAACTAATGAAGTTTCCTCATGGAATTTCTTTTCAAGAAAGGCACCACGACCTAATCAAAACTAATTTAAAGTTAAGCGATTATTGAATATAGTGCTTCTGTAAGAAGGTTGCTGGTTTGATACAACTCCTTAGGATTATGCTGTTGATTACAAATAAAACCATACCCTATGCCTTTGTCAGGGTCTCCAAATGCCACTGCGCCACCAACTCCAGCATGACCAAACATTTTATTCTCAAAAGTTGGAGAAATGTTTCCCATTTTAGCTATGCCTTGAGCTAGCTCAAAACCAAGGCCAAATTTAATTGGTGCGCCAAAAAGCACTGAATCAGGGCCGCTTGAATGAGGCCTGATAGCATTCTGAAGAGAAGATTCACTCATGATTGATATTCCATCTCTGGAGCAACCGTTACTCAAAATACCATATAAAGTTGCTAAACTTTTAGCAGTCCCATGACCATTCGCAGAGGGAATTTCTGCCACCCGCCAATCAAGTGAATTGACATAATTATCATCATCCTCTTCTCTTGTTTGAAAAGCCTCCATGAAATCTCCGCTTAATAAAGCTGCTTTAAAATTTTGAAGTTTTTGAGGCAAGAAAAAGTTAGGAACGAATTTAAGAAACTCTCCAGGCAATTTGATGTTTTCCATGGGCAACATTAACATATCCGCACATCTTACAAATTCACTCTCAGCTAGTCCTATATGAAAATCTATATTCAAAGGATCTGCTATTTCCTCTTTAAAGTATGTGCCTACAGTACGGCCATCAACCCTCCTTATTAATTCCCCTGCCAACCAACCAAATGTTAATGCATGATATCCCTGAGATATGCCAGGTTTTCTATAGGGAACTTGCATTTGCAGTTGCTTAGTGAACTTTTTCCAATCTTGAAATGAGCCTGATGGAATACCATCTTTAAATCCAAACATTGCTGCTCTATGGCATAACAAATCACTTACCTTGGTATTCTCTTTGCCATTGCAAGCATATTCAGGCCAATAATTACCAACGCTTTTACTGGGATCTAATTTGCCTTGATCAATTAGTCTAGATATGCATGTTGCAGTTACTCCTTTGGTCACAGAGAAAACATTGACCAAGGTATCTTCTTCCCATAATTTTGTTTTCTCTTTATCTTGATATCCACCCCAAAGATTTATAATAATTTTTCCTTGATGCTCGATTGCTAGAGCTGCTCCTGTTTCAAATCCGCTGGTGATAGCATTTGCAAAAGTGTCATACACATTTTGAAATTTAGGATCACAATAACCTTTAATCATTTTTCTTTAAAATTTTTTATTTCTCCACTTTTCAGTCTTTTTTGATAGTTTTCAAGCTCGCTTTTAATTGTGGGGGCCAAAATATAAAGCCCTAATATATTTGGAAGAGCTACTATAAAAATTAGAGCATCTGAGAAATCTAAAACTGCAGTTAAATTAATCGTGCAGCCAAGGGCAATAAAAATACAAAAAAAGATTTTGAAGATATTTTCTGCCCATGCAGATTCTCCAACAATATATGTCCAGCCTTTCAATCCATAATATGACCAAGACAGGATCGTTGAAAATGCAAATAATATTGCGATAAACGATAGTGGAATCACAGACCAACTTAGAGTGCTGCTAAAAGCTTGAGAGGTCAAAGCGATGCCTTGAATACCTTGATTTGCCATTGCAGGCTCATACACCGTAGTCAAGATAACTAAAGCTGTGAGCGTGCAAATCACGACAGTATCAATAAATGGCTCCATTAAACCAACATAACCTTCAGTCACTGGTTCTTGAGTTTTAACAGTGGCATGAGCAATAGCTGCCGAACCAATTCCAGCTTCATTAGAAAATGCTGCTCTTTGAAAGCCTAAAATCATAATTCCTAACATTCCGCCACTCATGGCATTTGGATTAAATGCTTCTGTCAAGATTGATGATATGGCCCATGGCACTTTTTCAGCATTTAAAAAAATTACAAGCAAAGCACCAATAACATAAGTTAATGTCATAAACGGGACTAACTTAGAAGTCACTTTTGCAATGCCTTTAATACCGCCAATTACTACCAATCCCACTATACCAGCCAAGATAGAACCAAACAGCCAACCTTTATCCACAAAATAGCTAGCATCGCCACCTGTAATAAAGATAAATTGATGAAATGCTTGATTAGATTGAAACATGTTACCAATACCTAAACATCCAACAACAACAGCCACTGCGTAAAATAAACCCATTGGTTTAGCAAGCCATGACAGATTTTTTTTATGTAATCCAGCCTCCAGATAATACATGGGTCCACCTGAAATACTTCCATCAGCATTAATTTTTCTATACATAACACCTGCCACACATTCTGCAAATTTTGTTGACATGCCAAGGAAGCCAGCAACAATTAACCAAAATGTTGCGCCTGGACCCCCAATGGAAATAACGATTGCCACTCCAGCAATATTGCCAATTCCCACAGTTCCAGAAACGGCTGTTGATAGTGCCTGAAAATGAGTTAACTCTCCTTCATTGTCTGGCTTTGAATAATCACCTCTTAGCAATTGAAAGGCATGTTTAAATCCACGTAGATTTAAAAACTTGAAGTAACCAGTAAAAAAAATAGCTGCTCCGATCAACCACAACACTATTAGAGGCATTGAGGCTCCAAAAATTTTTATCTCGTAAAAAATAAAAGAGGATAGGAGGTTTGTTAAGGGCTGGATGGTAGCATTAATCGAAGCATCTATACCATTGGCTGATAGGGGTTTTGATATTATTGAAATAATGCAAAAAATCAGTCTATTGCTTTTCATGAATTGAATATACTACATTAAGAAAAAATAATACTTATGAAAATTGGAATCCTTAATTCAGATACTGTGCAAATAGATGGAGCCAAAGACTTTGGCCAATATCCTGAAATGTTTTCTAAAATATTTTGGGCAGTGGATCCTAGCATTCAGTTTCAAACCTATGAAGTTCAGCTCAACAACTATCCTTTAGATATAGATGAATGTGATGCTTATCTAATTACTGGCAGCAAGGCAAGCTCTTATGATGATGAGCAATGGATTCATGATCTAAAAAAATTTATTCAAAGATTGAATAAAAATAAAAAAAAATTAATTGGAATATGTTTTGGTCATCAAATTATTGCGGAAGCTCTTGGTGGATCAGTGAAAAAATCTCCAAATGGTTGGCATGTAGGCGTTGATTCAATTTCCTTAAATATTAATGCCTGTGAATATGGCGAGGAGGGTGAAAAATATAATTTAGTTTTCAGTCACCAAGATGAAGTTGAAAAAATCCCAGAAAATGCAACCTTAATTGCTGGTTCTGCAAGGTGCCCAAATGGAATATTTGTAATTGAAAATCATATTTTTTGCACCCAAGGTCATATCGAATTAGATAAAAAATTTGCAAGAATGATATATGATTTTAGGAAAAATCAAATTGGAGACCAAAAGCATCATCATGCTTGTGCGACACTAAGTACAGATACTGACGAGCATGAGATTGTAAATAGTCTTTTAAAGTTTCTAAACAAATAACTTAAAATGGCTTGTCGCCATCTATTGCCACTCGCTGTAACAGTCTGTGAGATGGGTGGTAATCATTAATTGGTTTATGTTGCGTGCTTCTGTTATCCCATATCGCAATTGAATTAGGTTCCCATTTAAAGCGACATGTGTATTCAGGTGTGATTACATGATCATACAAAAATTTTAATATTGCTGAACTTTCTTTTTCAGGCAATCCAATTATTTTTGTTGTGAATAATGCATTTACAAAAATTACTTTTTGATTATTTTCAGGATGAATCCTGATAACAGGATGCTTAACAGGAGGGTTATCTTTTACAGCCTGTGCCAACCTCTCTTTTCCACCCGGCTCAGCTAAACTTTCTTTAAAGCCATAGCTAAAATCATGTTCAGCCTCTAAAGTTGATAGAAATTCCTGCATATTCTTTGATAGACCTTGATAAGCTGCAGTCATGCTTGCCCACATAGTGTCACCTCCCTTGGGTGGACAAATTTTTGATCTTAAGACTGACCCCAAAGGTGGATGCTTCCGAAAAGTCATGTCCGAGTGCCACACTTCTATCTTGGAAGGTTTATCAGCGGTGCTTTCAAGGATAGTAATTTCCGGAAATCCATCTACTGTTTCATATGCAGGGTGTGTTTGAATTGGCCCAAAAGACTCAGCTAATGCTTTATGTTGGGCAGGTGATATATCTTGATCCCTAAAAAAAATGACTTGGTGCTCTATAAGCAATCTTCTAATTTCAGCGTAAACATCTGGGGAAAGGTCTTGACATAAATCGACCCCATACAATTCTGCACCAAGAGCAGCTGCAAGTGGCTTTACTTCAAACATAGGCAATCAAAATTCAAATTTTTTTGCAGTTTACTCCTTTATCTCACTATCAATCAAGACTGCAATTAGCAATGCAGGCTCATCTCCATGATTGACCCAGGCATGATTAGTTCCTCGTTGAACAACAGTATCAAATGGGCTGAGCCTAACCTCTGCCTCATCAAGCAAAAGACTAACATCACCTTTCAAAAGAATAATGTAATCGATGGTATCTGTTTTATGCATTGCTGGATGTTTGGAAGTATCAATTCGGTGATGAGCTGCCCCTATTCGATCAAAAGCCTGGGCTGCAAGATCTTGCAAAACATCCCAAGGAACACCGTCAGGGGTTGGATTAATTTGAAAATATCTAAATTTAGTTCCATTTGTAGGAGGAGATAAAATTATTTCTGAATCTGCTCTATCGAGATTATCGGTTGTATCAATGGGCATGCCGTCTGTATTCCAAATTTCAAAAAGGCCGCCGACATCTTCCCCAATTGATCTAGCTGGAGGACCATCAATAGTAATAACTGATTTTCCTGCTTGATTATGACCTGTAATTATTCTTCTCATATCATCATTTCCAATTTCAATTAAAGTTTTTTTGATTCATTATATGAATATACCTTAGCTTTTTTTTGTTTAGGATTTTTAATTAAACGAACATCATAATCATCAACATGATTGATCTCTTTTATTCCATCAATATGCATTTTTTTATTTCTAAATTTATCCATGCTCATAATTTTTTTCTTTGCAGATTTGGCATTGCCAGCAGCAATAAAAAAATTTACATGAGATTCATATATACCTTCACCAACTTCATCATCATAAAAACCTACATGAACCATAAATAACTTCATTTTTATACCTTTTAATAAATAGATTAATTTATAACTTTTTTGAAATAGCGTAGCAAGAAGGTATATAAAATAAAGCAATCACTGCTGATCCAATAACTCCTCCAGCCATTGCCCAAGCCAATGGTTGAAAAAAAATGCTGGTAATTAATAAGGGCAAGAATCCGCCTATAGTGGTTGCTGATGTGGTGATAACATGACGAGTAGATCTAATAATTACTTCTACAAGATCTTCTTTAGTAATCGATGAGTTAGCATTTGCCTCTTTGATATGGGATAAAACAACAATAGAGTCATTTATGGATAAGCCCGCTAGTCCAATAGCGCCCACTAAACCAATAAATCCAAAATTTGCTTGACCTATTGTTAAGCCTAGAAATGCTAATCCTGTGCACCAAAAAGCGACGCTCAAAATTAAACCTGCCTGCCTGAATGAATTCAATGCTGCAACAAGTGCAACAACTATTAAAACAAAAAATAAAATTGCTGATGAGAAAATATTGGACTGAGATTGACCTCTGGCTTCTGCTTCTCCTCCTACTTCAAAAATATATCCAGGGGGAAGCTCTGCTTCAAAATTTTTTAACTTATCTGCTAAATATTTTTCAGTTTGAGAGGGAAGCAAGTCAGGCCATATCCATGCCGAAACTTGATTTTGCCTTTTGCCCGCATCACGTGAAACAAAATTAGCCTGATTGGTTACCTTGAATTCTCCATAATTTGAAGAATAGTCAAAACCTTCTTGAGAAGGCACAGATAAAAATTTAGTTGACTCTATTGAGTTATTTGATGATCCACGTAATTTAATTGGCAGCTCTTTATTACCATCAAGCATAGTACCAATAACCCTGCCTTCACTTGCAATTGATAATTCATTGATAAAATAATCTCCTGAAATTGAACCTAGAGCAAGATCAGATTCACTAAAGGCAAACTCCAAGCTTGCTGCTCCACCAGCAAGCTCACTTTTGGTCAAGAATACTCCTGGGGCCTCTCTAACAATTAGCTCTAATTTTTTTCCTAAAGCTCTCAAAATATTTAGATCAGGCCCATCAATGCTGTACTCAACTGCCGCATCAACAGGGGGGCCGGAATCAAATTTATCCACAATAATTTTTAGTTCAGGATTTTCAGCATTAAGCCTTTTTGCAAGTTTTGGAAGAACTTCCATCATTTCTTTATAGGAAGTGCTTATGTAAACCCCTTGGGCTAAATTATTAGAGCCTAAGGCTGTATCACCACCAATCACGTTATAAAGAATTCTTGGAAGCCTTCTACCAACAAACCAAAAATCATCTTTTACGATTCCACTTTTTGCAATTGAATCTCTCAGTTCCAATACTACTTTTTCAGTACTTTTAACGTTGGAGTTTTTTGGAAGCTCTACTAGAACCTTGAACATATTTCTATCAAACTCTGGAAAAAAATCTGCTTTTAAAAATGGGAATGAGATAAAACCAATTGCAGGCAATATCATTGCAATGATTAGACCCCTTCTTGGAACTTCATATGACCAAGTCAGGATGGCCCTGTACCTTTGAACAAGTTTTTCATTTGAATATCCATTGCCGCCTGAAATTTCTTTTTCAAAAAACTTTATTTGATCTAAATAGTTTAAAAGCAGTGGCACAACATATAGAGCAAGGAAAAGTGATGAGGTGATAGATAGAATGACTGTTTTTGCCATACCGCCAACGAATTCTGCGCTAGGACCTTGACCCGCTGCAATGGGAAAAAAAGATAATGCTGTCGTGGCGGTGGCAGCGGCTAGTGGTATCCACAAATGTTTAAATGTTTCATATGAAGCCTGTTCTCTGCTGTGGCCTAGCCTGCGCCTATATTTGAAGTCCTCAACAACAATAATGGCATTGTCTATTAGCAAGCCAAGGGCAATGATAATTCCGGTCATTGAAGTTTGATGTAACGGCAATCCAAGAAGAGTGCAGCCAAATAGAACAAGAAAAATAGTTAAAGGAATAACTGAACCAACAATTAGAGCTGATTTTAAGCCTAAAAGAAAATAACTTATTGCAATAACAATTAAAATCGCAAATAAGATACTGGTATATAAGGTATTAAACTTTTCTTTAAAATAATATGATTCATCATAAATTTTTTGAAGGGAAATTTCTGGAGGCAATTGATCTCTGAATTCATCTACTACCTGCTCAATTTCTTCAACATAAAGGTCAACCCTTTGAGAGAAAGCCCCGCTTATATTAACCAACACTGATCTTTCACCATTAAAAAGAGAAAGTTCCTCAGGTGGATCTCTAGGATTTTTTGATAATGACGCAATATCTCCTAGGCGAATAATCTCAAAATCATTTAGCACCTTAATCGGCAAATTAGCTACTTGTGAAATATTTGTTAAATTATCTTTTGACTTAATTAGGAGCTCTTTTCCATTCTGCGAAATTTCTCCTATTGGTTTTTTTGCATCCAGTCCAGATAACACTTGCACAACTTCTTGAAAAGAAAGCCCTAGCGCAGATAATTTAGCATTGTCTATCTCAACTAAAACCTCCTCATCTGCAGCGCCATAGGTACCACTTCTATCTGAGCCACTTACGTAAGAAAGAGTTTGTCGAAGATCCTCTGCGATCCTTGATAAAAGAATTAATGGTATCTCCCCTTCTCCATTCCAAGTCAAAGAATATAGTAAGGTGAATGGAGGACCGCTGCTCCGAATTAATTGAGGTTTAACATCTGATGGTAATAGAAATGAAGCTTGATCCATTTTATCTTGAACCTCAGACCATACTTGCTCTATTAGGGATGGAGAAACCTCATCTTTGATGGCTAAAACTGTAGTTGAAAATCCCTGAGATGCGAATGAGATAATCTCATCGAGCTCATATACCTCTCTTAACTTAGTTTCAAGTGGCTCTAAAATTTGAGTTTCAATTCTTGTTGGTGATGCTCCGGGGTATGTACTTTGAACTATTGACCATCGCTGAGCAAGCTCTGGATTCTCTTGCCTTGGGAGAGTACTCAGAGAAAACATACCCGCTAAAAAGATAAATATTAGAATTAATATCAAAATCCTGGGCTGATTGAATAAAATTTTAAGTAGAACCATGCTCTAGTTAACTTTTAAAATTTCATTTTCAATAACCTTCTCAGCGCCACCCGACACCACCATATCACCAGTGGAGATAGTCCCAGAAATATATGCGTTGTCTCCTTCAACATGAATGAGTTCAACAATTTCTTTGGCTACCTTATATTGCTCATTATTATCTTTTGAGACTGTGTATAGATTCCATAAACCTTGCGTTCCCTGGGAGAGCGATTTTAATGGAACCCAAGCTCCAGTTTTAATTTTTTTTTGCCGAAGTTGTAAATATGAAACAGAACCGGGACTAATAAAAGTATTGAATTCAAATATACATAATCTGTTATCTGAACCTTGACCACTCATTTTTGTATAGCGCTTAAGTGTTGCAGGAAAAATTTCCATGCCAATTAAAAAACTATAAGATTCCCCCTCCATCAAACCTTCAATAACATTACTAGGTACTGAAACATGCGCCTCAACAAATGATGAATCAATAATTTCTAAAATAGGCACTCCTGGACTAATAACAGTTCCAGAATCTAGAAATCTATTTTGTATATATCCATCAAATGGCGCTCGAATATAAGTCTGCTCTAATTTAACTGAATATAAATCTACTTGCGCTTTAGCAATCAAAAACTCTGAATTAGCTCGATCTAGTTCTTGATTAGAAATAAATCCTTTTGACTTTAAATCTTGAAACCTTTTTAAGGCTTGCTCAGCAAGGTCAAATCTTGCTTGAGCTTGATTTAAATTAGCCTGCATTTCCGAGGGATCCAAAAATGCCAAGATGTCTCCCTTTTTTACCGCATCTCCAATATCAATTTTAACTTGCTGAATCTTGCCCGGAACTTCAAAAGCTAGCTTTGAATAATTTAATGGAAGTATCTTTCCTGGAAAATTCTGAATGATATTATAAGATTCTTGAATTTCAATAGTGGTAATTTCTAAAGACGAATTTGATGAAAGATCAAATATAGCGAATAGTAAAATTGAAAGGTTAAGAAATTTATTCATAAAATTTTATATGTTATGCTAATAATGTTAGCAGCGTAAACATAGTATATATTTAATGTATTCACTGTCAACATTATATTGAATATGAAATATCATCACGGAAATCTCAAAGAAGAATTGATTGTAAGTGCCTGCAAGGTATGTGAAATCGATGGTCATGATCAAATGAGTTTGCGATCCATTGCAAAGGAAGCTAGTGTCTCTCAAACGGCTCCATACAGACACTTTAAAACAAAAGATTCTCTTCTTGCTGAAGTATCAAAGAGAGGTTTTGAAGAATTAACTGAGAAACTCCAAACAGCAGCCAATGAAGTCAAAAATTCAACAAAAAAAGATCAATTTCTAGAAATGGGTCTTGCCTACATTGGATTTGGTCTAGAGAAAAAAAATACCTATGATCTAATGTTTAGTCCTATCATTGATAAAACTGAATATCCTGAGCTTCACAATGCAGCCTCAGGAGCATTCGATGAGCTGGTCAAAATTTTAACCGAACTATTCCCTAGAATATCAGAAGATGAACTTGGTAAAAAATGCATAAAGTTCTGGGCGATGATGCATGGTCTTGTTGGATTATTAGATCTTGATATTGATCCAAATCTAGATACAGACGCAAGCAGCGCTATGTCAGTCGTGGTTAGAGACCTAAGATCTTTTCTTGCTGAATCCTTAGAGTTTTAATTCACTTGAACAGTAATTCTCTCTGAATAAATTGGTGGGTTATGCGGAATGTGTCGAAAGTCACCCAATAGCAGTTGAAGTGTATGAGTGCCTTTAGCTAATTCAATCTCAACTTCAGTCTGTCCTTTACCAAAATGGACATGATTCTTATCAGCAGGTATTGGTAGGTTAAGTGATGGCAAATCAGCATCAATGATCAAATGATGATGTCCGGTATTCACCATTTCTATCCCAGCTGGTGCAACACCAAAATTTTCTAACCCAAATCGAACAGTAAATGTTCTTGAAACAGTTTCTCCATCATTTGGCGAAATAAAATATACAGAAGCATTTTCATCACCTTTTGATAGCTCTATGGCATGAAGTGAAAATGAAAGAAAAATAACAAATAAATATCTCATCTAATCTAAGTATCCTCCGTCTGCATACATTAAAGTATTAAAAGTCTCAGCAGTTTGTGAGTGAAAAACACTGGCAATAACAATTGTATGAGTATGATATGCAATAGTTTGATCAACTTTGCAGAATATATTTGCCTGAGCATTCTTTATAAAAGGAATATCGCTCACGTCCCAAAAATTATTTTCAAATCTTTGTGACTCTTGCTTACGTGAGCTACATAAATTTGAAATTTCTTGCTGATTTTTTTGAAGAATATTGATGCATAAATTCTTACCTTTAATCAAAGCATCATGGATGCTGGCACCCTGATTTACACAAACTAATATTGAGGGTGGATCCATTGTTAATGAAGTTACTGAAGAAGCAGTCATTGCCAACAGATTGTCATATGAATCTTTCGCTGAAATAACGCTGACCGATGAAGCTAAAAATCTCATTGCAATTAAAAATTGTTCTTTAGTCATAGACGTTATAATTTATACTCAGTAAAAATTTGAAATATTGAATACGTCAAGCATAAGAATAATTGGGGGAAGAAACAAGAGTTATCGTATAGCTTTTAAGGCAACTCCCGCTTTGAGACCAACCACCGATAGAGCTAAGGAGACCTTGTTTAGTTGGTTACAATTTGAATTAAAAGATAAATCTTGTCTCGATTTGTTTGCAGGCACTGGTAGTTTAGGTTTAGAGGCCTTATCAAGAGGAGCTAAACACTCTACATTTATCGAAAAAGATAAAAGTTTGTACAAAAATATTTTAAAAAATATTAATCAACTAGAATATAAAGATTGTACTCAAGTTATCTGCAGCGACTCCCTAAAATGGCTTAGCATAAACAAAAGAAAATTTGATTTAATATTTTTAGATCCACCTTTTGATCAGCTTGATTATGAAACCCTCCTCAGAACAATTTATAAAAGCAATATTATGAATGACGAGGGAAAAGTCTTCCTTGAAGCAAGCAAGCATAGTGATATCAAATTTCATCATACTCAAAAAATTCTTAAAGATAAGGTAATAGGAGACGTGAGGCTTATAATTTTACAATGAAAATTAGAATAGCAACCAGGCTATCTCCGCTTGCAATGCTGCAAACAAAAGAAGTAATAGAAAGAATCAAATTTTTTGATCCTCGATGCGTATGTGAGATTATTAAGATCGAATCAGAAGGCGATCTTACAGATGCTCCTTTACATACAATTGGCGGCAAAGGTTTGTTTGTATCCAAACTAGAGATGGCGTTAGAGAATGGAAGTGCTGATATAGCAGTGCATAGTTTAAAGGATGTGCCAGCACTCATAAATTCTAAATTCACGATTGCAGCAACTTTGGCAAGGGAGGAACCAATCGATGCCCTTCTATTAAAAGAAGGATTAACCATTAACGACTTATCAAAAAATCTTAATATTGCTACATCTGGACCTAGAAGGCGATCTCAGCTGCTTGCCATCAATCCTAAATTGAATATCAAACCAATCAGGGGGAATATCCAAACTAGAATTAATAAACTCCAAACTGATAATTTAGATGGTTTGGTTGTCGCCAAAGCAGCGCTTAATCGATTAAAAATTTTACATCCTAACGTTCATGTATTTACAGAAGAGCAAATGTTACCAGCAGCAGCGCAGGGAGCCATTGGTATTGAAGTTAAGTCAACTGACATTTCACCTTACCTGAGTGATTTGCTTGGTTTAGTCAATGATAGATTGACTTTCCAATCAACAGAAATTGAAAGATTGGTTGTAGCATCCCTTGAGGGAAATTGTTTATCTCCAATTTCAGCTTTGTGCAAAATTGATAATCAAGATGTTGAACTTAAGGTAAGAGTTTCCAATCAAGATGGAACTGAAGTGCACAATGAGCTCACAAGATTTAAATTAAAAAATAAAATAGACGCTGTGAATAATTTTATAGAAACACTAATTCGTAAAGGCGTCAAAGAAATTATTCAACGATAGATGATTGTAAATACTAGACCGGTTGATCTTGGCCAAAAAACCAATCTTTTACTTCAAAAATTTAAATGCAATTTTGTTCACTTACCTTTAACTAAAATTTTAAAAATAAAGCCTGCTGCTCAAGCAATACAAAATATAACTAACCTGAGTAATTATGATCTTTTAATATTTACTA
>Ga0181596_10000892_pt1 | contig 30814 bp, 40 predicted proteins | sample 041ome_6_FD_148655 | JGI IMG/M metagenome (GOLD analysis project Ga0181596, IMG submission 148655) | Coastal salt marsh microbial communities from the Groves Creek Marsh, Skidaway Island, Georgia - 041402US metaG (spades assembly) | ecosystem: Environmental > Aquatic > Marine > Intertidal zone... | reverse complement strand
GGGCAGCGTGGATAGAGGTCATAGTGTAATATTGATAACAGATTATTAACAATCTGGAAAATGAACATAATTAATGTGTTTCTTATCTTACGCTGTTGTTGGACAAAGGTATTCGATCAATGGATTGAAAATCCTCGTGTTGGTGGTTCGACTCCGCCCCAGGGCACCACTTTCCAAAGTAATATCAATGGCTTAATTTTCTAACACTAATGCTATGCGTGTAGGATTCAAAGACACACACTTTTTCGTGTGTTTGAGTATTTAGATTCCGGGGCCAACACTGTGTCTCGAACCTAGTGAAAGAACACAGTTCTTTCCGTGCTTTGGTGTAGCGGTTTTATTTAAGATTTTTTACTGCTCGGGTCGTGCTGCTCTACTGCGCCGCCTTGTTTTTCCCACGAAGAGAAACCTTCTTTTAGGTGCGCTGCCTCAAAACCCATGTCCTGCAGAGTTGCCACAGTAAGCGCTGAACGCCAGCCTGATGCGCAATGGAATATATATTTTTTGCCTTCTTGGGCGAAAATGTCTTTGTGATAAGGGCTCTCTGGATCAACCCAAAATTCAATCATTCCGCGTGGAGCATGAAAGCTGCCAGGAATATATCCGCTCCGCTGACGTTCTCTAATGTCTCGAATATCAACAATAACCACGTTTGGATCTTCCATCATGGTGATTAAGTCAGATGTTTCAATTTCTTCTATTCTTGCGCGAGCATTTTTGACCATATCTGATGCGGAAGTCTTTAAGGGGGGCATTGGGATCTCTCAGTCTAGAAAATTTGGAAATGCATCGTTGCTGATGCTCAGATATTCGAGTTTGCCTTTAGTTTAAAGCAAAAGCGTTAACCATCCCCACCACAAATAATGGGAGCTGCAAAGAGAAGTTCGTCATTATAGCCTTATCTTTTGCTAGGTACCCTGCCACCGTCCAGAAAACTGCACCCAATCCATGAATTAGGATATTTGCTGGGTAGATGTTCAAGTTAGTGAGAAGAATTCCCGTTAGAACAAATACTGTTCCCGCCCATTTGAATTTTTTGGAGTGATCCGTTGATGTGGTCATATGTTGAATGCCTAACTGCCTCGTTCGATTTTTCAATAACCTAAACTTGCTCTTCTAACCTATCGGTTGCGGGTGCAGGTCTAGGTGCAAGTTTGTTGATTTCGTCAAAAAGTTCATCTGACATGTCAAATTTTAATGCATTAAGCACCGGAGCTAATTGCTTTGTATTTCTCGCTGAAACGATTGGGACTGGCTGATATTTGGACTTTGCAATCCAAGCAACAGCAAGCGTAGCAGGATCCACACTGTATTGCCTACTCAAATCATTTAATGCCGTAGCAGTCTTGTGCATTTCCGAATTGCCATACCTTTTGGCATATCGAGCATCGCTCGCTAGCCGCCCATTTTGTGTTTGTTTTTGATATTTTCCAGTTAAAAGGCCGGCACCCAGTGGTGAATATGAAAAACACTCAATATTTAAATCTTGGCATGCTGGAAATATTTCAACTTCCGCCTGTCGCTTCACAAGACTGTACATTGGCTGCGCGGCAGATATTTTTAAACCTAAGTTTTGTGCGATAAATTCTGCTTTTGTGATTTGCCATGCAGCAAAGTTTGATACGCCACAGTACCTAATTGTCTTCTTTTCGAGTTGTTCGGAAAACCAAGTTAGAGTCTTTTCAAGAGGTGTGTCTGGGTCAAATCGATGAAGGTATAACAAGTCGATCGTGTCTTGCTTCAATCTTTTTCTGCTTTCACTTAGCTGAGCTGAAAGATTTTCTGGTGCACTGCCCCCAGTATAACCGACTTTGCTTGAAACAAAAATTTGTTCTCGCTCACCCTTGAGAAACTCTCCAAGCCAAGTTTCGGACAGACCACCTGTGTATGTGTGCGCAGTATCAAAATGATTTATGTTAGATTGCCTACACTCAATGTAAACAGATCCTGATTGGTCATAAGTACTCCCATGGCCAAACTGCATCGTTCCAAAGCAGAATTTGCTGAGTTCCTGGCCTGACATAGTAAATAGCATCAGCCTTATCCTTTCAGTTCTTGTATTTAATATTTAAAATTCTGGCGGGCGGGGGCCGACCAATTTCTTAAAATAGCAAAGACAAAGATTTCTTGCAGCTCGTTAGGTAGGTGCGCCAACCAATCTTGACCAGCACAATGTGAGTCTAAAAATGGCTCCAAATCGCTATCGATCTCATGAGGGCAATATTCTTGAAGACATAAATTTTTTGGAAATCTTGGTATCATGTTTGATAGGTAATTCTATTTAGTGATCTCTGAATGCGTAGTCTGCGAGAATTTAAAAACTGCTGAGTATTGAGATTTAAGACTCTACGTTTGAGGTCACTCGTCGCAATCTCTGGTTCAGGACTCAGCATGTAAGGGTAAACTGGTTTTCCAAACCTAATCTCAAAATGAAAATCTTTTTTGTTGAGTGTTTCATTGAATAAAGTGATGTCACGAAGTGTTGGATGGATAATGTCCGATAAATAAAATAGTATTGAGTTTCTTGCTGAAATATGAGTTGGAATAATTGGAACATTGTACTTTCGTGCGAGCGACACGGCAGAGGGCATCCACGAACGTTCACGCAGTGATAACCCCGTCCGTTTAGCTAGCCGTCCAGATGGAAAAATAACACCAATGCGCTGTTCTTTCATTGCTTGTTTCGTAAATTCCAGCGTTTCTTTTGTACGTGTTTTCGTACGTTTTTTTGTGCGCCACTCGACAGGAGCGATATACTCACTCAATTGTGGAAACACGCGAAGAACATCACTATTGGCAAAGAAATAAACATCGGGTCGCGTCTTAGCTATTGCACTGTATAAGAATACGGCATCGGCAATGCCTGTAGGATGATTGGCAACGATCAGGGCAGGGCCTGTGGTCGGGATGTTGCTGCATCCCGTTATTTTCGTATCTTGAACGATTTCATCACAAAGTTTGTCGAAAATTTCCGCTCCATTTAGCGGTTTTAGTGTATTCGCAATTTCAATCGTTTTGGAATATCGCAAACACGTTTTCAGAACACGATCGGATATAGCTGCACCGGTTGTTTTTGTCTGCAGCCAAGGCGCGCGTTCGTAAATCAATTGGTCGATTATGTCTTTCATGACAGTACGCCTATCGCCAGTGAATTTACCTATTGCATTGTATCGAGTGTGTTTATTTCAGAGTTCACAATGCTAAGAGTAAACATTTCTGTTAACCTCAAAAAATCCCAAATTATTTTCATATCAACCACCATTTTGCCTTTCGGATAAAGGAGCATTGTAAAAGTTAAATGTCATAGAAATTCATTGATTAGCGAGCATGACTTCGTTGTTTTTTATTTACCCAAATTTTACAAAGTGTTTGCAAAACTTTCATTTACCTTAAGCAAAAAATACACAATTGATCGGTAGTTACTCGCCAAAAGCATCTTTGGGGGTAAATGTGCTTAAACTTGACAACGTCACAAAAGTCTTTGGAAACAGTACTGCTGTGGACAGAGCGTCCTTCGAGGTTTCGAGTCCAATGATGATTGGTGTCATCGGGGCGTCAGGTGCTGGAAAATCAACTCTGCTAAGAATGCTCAACCGCTTAGAAGATGTCACAGATGGCTCCATTGCATATGAAGGCCAAGAGATTTCTCAGCTTTCTGGGAAAGATATGCGTCTTTGGCAGTCGAATTGCGCAATGATATTCCAGCAATTCAATCTAGTCCCTCGGATGGATGTTGTGAGCAATGTGCTTCATGGGACGCTAAACAGGCACTCTGCGTTCTCAACATTTTTCAATTTGTACCCAACTGAGGATATTCATATAGCAATAGAGATATTGAATAGACTTGGTGTAGCAGAGCATGCATCTAAGCGCGCTGAGGCCTTATCAGGTGGACAGCAGCAAAGAGTTGCGATTGCGCGCGCTCTGATGCAAAACCCAAAATTAATCTTAGCAGATGAGCCAATAGCTTCCTTAGATCCTATGAACGCGCAGATAGTAATGGAGACATTGCGCCGTATTCATGAAGAGGATGGGCGGACTGTTATTGCGAACCTACACACTTTGGATACTGCACGCAGATACTGCGACCGCGTTATTGGAATGCGTCAAGGGCGGATAGTTTTCGACGGAACTCCTGAACAGCTCACCACGGGAATTGCTCGCGAGATCTACGGCGCTGGAGCAAACTTTTCAGAAGCAGCGACTTCTACAGAAATTCGGGAACAAGTGACTGTTTCCGCATGACTTTCATCTGCCTTGCCCGTGGGGGGTGGGGCAATATCAATTGGAGTGAAAAGATGAAAAAACTAATCGCAGCCGTCTTGGCAACAACAGCACTAACATCAGCGGCGTTTGCTGGTGGTCACGGAATTTCAGAATTCCGTATCGGGATCTTGGGCGGTGAAAACGCACAAGACCGTCTTAACAACAACGAATGTCTGCGTGAGCGGACAGAAGACCTTTTGGGTGTGGAGACAAAATTATTCGCACCAGCTGACTACGACGGTGTTATCCAAGGCTTGCTCGGTGGCACAATCGACATGGCTTGGCTTGGCGCCTCTGGTTATGCAAAAACATTCTTGAGTGACGAAAACGCGGTTCAGCCAGTGCTTGTCGCCGTGAACCTTGATGGTTCTTATGGATACCACTCAATTGGATTTGCTCGCAAAGACAGCAACATTGCAAGTCTTGAAGACATGCAAGGCAAAGCATTTGGGTTTGGCGATCCAAACTCAACATCTGGTTACCTAATTCCTTCAATTGAAATTCCTGAGCTGACAGGTGCGTCAATGGAGTCAGGGGATTATTTTGGCGAAGTAAAGTTCACTGGCGGCCACGAGCAGACAATCGTTGCTGTATTTAACGGTGACATTGATGCGGGCGTAACTTGGGCAGATGGTCTAGGTAACTGGGAAGACGGATACAACTCTGGCGCCTTGCGCAAAGCTGTTGACGCAGGTCTTGTCGACATGAATGAACTCGTACAAATTTGGAAGTCAAAACCAATCCCTGAAGGTCCAATTGTATTGCGCAAGGCGCTTCCAGAAGACGTAAAAATCAAAATGACTGGCTTGATGGCCTCATTAAAAGATATGGACGCAGATTGTGCATACAATGTTTTCGCGGGTGAAAAGCTAGGCCTTATGCCAATCACACACGACGCGTACGTCTCTATCGTTGGCGCGCGTCAAGCAAAGTCTAACTAAGACCAAAGGAATTTGGGCAGATCAATATGGTCTGCCCTTTTCTACATTGAGGGCCCAGTGGACATGACATCAACATCAGATCCAAAACTAGATAGCATTAAATTTGGCTACATGGGAATGGTGCGTCAAAAGCGTTCTTATAGTCTGATATTACTAATAGTATTTGTGGCTCTACTGGTCAGTGGTTTTTTGACAGCCGAAGATCGCAACGCAGGTGGGTTCATTGAAGGCCTGCCACGTATTTTTGATTTCCCAGCATCGGTGCTAAGTGAAGCGTCCGAAAAAGTTACTGAGCTTCCTGGACATATGGTGCGGTATTTTCCTGCATTGATAGAAACGATCAATATCGCTGCAGCATCGACTTTACTTGGAGCCTTTTTGGCAATGTTTTTATCAATGTTGTCCACGCGTGGCATGGCGCTATGGCCCAGAATGATTCCAGTTTTTCGACGTCTGATGGATACTATGCGTGCGATGCCCGAGGTTGTTATCGCGCTTGTTCTGATTTTTGTATTAGGTGGTGGTCCCGTACCTGCAATGATTGCGATTGCGTTTCATACTACGGGTGCGTTGGGCAAAATGTTTTCAGAAGTGAACGAAAATGCCTCGCTTAAACCTGTTGAAGGTCTAACATCCGTAGGAGCCTCATGGTTGCAAAAAATGGGTTTAGGGGTCGTTCCACAAGTGGCCCCAAATTATTTATCCTACGCACTGATGCGGTTTGAAATAAACATTCGCGCGTCTGCAATTTTGGGATTTGTTGGTGCAGGCGGAATCGGATACGAGCTGAAGAACGCGATTTCTTGGGGGCAAGGGCGGTACGATGATGCTGCTGCGATCTTTATCCTTTTGTTCGGCACAATCGTATTTTTCGACCAAATTTCATCCTACTATCGCGACCGCCTAGCGCATGGTCGTGATGCGGAGCTTTTATCATGAGTATGACTGCTGATATCTCAAACCTTCAAATTGCGGCAATCCAAGCAATCGGCCGTAAAAAATATGCGATCATAGGCGCACTCGCCGTACTGAGTGCGTATTTTATATATGTGTTCATTGCGTTTGATGTTGTTGGACTGTCTCAAAAGGCGTCATTGGACAATGCCAAAATTCTTGTCAGTGACAGTTATAGTTACAAAGTGCATGTAACGCGCGATAATCGTAGCAGCGACGTAAGTATTAAAATCGAAGGTGAAACCAAGGGAGCATACACCGACGGCGAAAGCCCAGATTGGGTGAAGCTTGGCACACAAACCGTGATTGATCTGGGTGATGGTCATGTTGTGACTTTTGGTGAAAAGGATGTTACGTATTTCGTACCTGATTTCGGAGAAATTTGGGCACAACCCGGTCGCCGTGGGGTGGAGACGAATATTCCTGAAGGCGATTTTCCTGGTAAGATTAACCAATCCAAGAATAGATTGGCGATTACAACAGATGCGGGCCGCTTAACTGTAACCCGTAATCGTACCGAGGTTTTTCGGTATTTTGGGGGGTGGGAATTATTCTTCTTTACCCTTGACAGCCCCTATCATGGTCTTTCCTTTGGTGAACTTGTCAGTCGCAGTTTTGCCGGCGAAACAGGAGACATTTTCGAAGATTTTTGGAACAATCGCATGTGGCGCCATAAAGATGTCGCATGGGCGATCGGTGAAACGATCTTAATGGCTTTTATTGGCACATTTGGCGGTGCAATTATTGCGCTTCCACTTGCTTTCTTGGCAGCGAAAAACTTCACGCCCTTAATGAGTTTGCGATTTTTCATGCGTCGAGTTTTTGATTTTATTCGCGGGGTTGATGCGCTGATTTTCACGATCATGCTCGCGCGCGCTTTTGGTCCAGGGCCGATGACTGGGGCCTTGGCAATTTTGATCACAGACGTTGGTGGATTTGGTAAAATGTTTTCTGAAGTATTGGAAAATGTAGATAAAAAACAGGTGGAAGGCGTGAAATCAACTGGAGCTAGCACTCTTCAGCAGTATCGCTTTGGAGTTCTACCCCAGGTAACACCTGTACTGTTGTCACTAGTTTTATACTTCTTTGAATCCAATACGCGCAGCGCAACGATTATAGGTGCGATTACTGGCGGCGGCATTGGTCTCATGCTTACTCAAGCAATGATCACCCAAAAAGATTGGGAGGAAGTGAGTTATTATATAATTCTTATCATACTTATGGTGATGGCTATGGATTGGCTGTCAGGGCAGTTGCGAGCACGTTTAATTAAGGGTGGTGAGAGCCACGAAATAAAATAATGGCAAAACTCAAATCAGATGATGTTTTTTTGCATGCAGATGTAGAATGTCAAAATTCAAACTTTGGAAAATACTGCGAAATTGGTAAAGGTTCACGAATTCTGAACGTCACGATGGGTGATTATTCGTATTGCGATCGTTATGCCGATATTGCAAACGCCTGGATTGGCAAGTTCGCCAATATCGCAAGCTTCGTGCGGATCGGTGCAACAGATCATCCCATGGATCGCGCGAGTATGCACCATTTTCTGTACCGTTCACCCGATTATTGGGACGATGTGGAAATTGATCAGGATTGGTTTGAAAAGCGAGCATCGCGTCGTGTTACGATTGGCCACGATACATGGATCGGTCATAATGCACAGATCAAACCAGAGATCACAATTGGACACGGTGCAATCGTTGCATCTGGCGCAGTGGTTACAAAAGATGTCGCACCCTTCACGATTGTGGCAGGTGTGCCTGCGACAACGATGAGAGAACGCTTTGATCGAAAAATTACTGAACGCCTAATCGCTTTGCGCTGGTGGAATTGGTCCCACGACCAGCTACGCTTGGCACTTGATGATTTTCGGCGTCTGCCAATTAGCGCGTTTTTGGAAAAATACGAATAAGTCTCATTCTGCTGCAACTGACATTTTAGGAATAGGTGCTTCAAATAAGCGGTTGGCGGCCTCACCTGCAGCATAGGCGATCCGACCTCCACACATGGTTGCCTCAATCTGTAGGGTTTCTTTATTCATAATCACTAAGTCGGCGTGCATTCCGTAATCAAGACTGCCTATAGATGCTTCACCCATGATTGATGCTGGATTTTTTGAAATTAAGTTCCATGCTTTTGGAAACGATAATTCTCCAGTTTGCCACAACTTTATGGCGGCCTGTGACAAAGCGGGGTAATAATAATCTGACACTAAGGCATCACATAAATCAGCGCGCACCAAATCAATCGCAGATATGTTGCCAGATTGTGATCCCCCACGGACGATGTTCGGAGCCCCCATTAAAACTGGATTGCTTATTTGTTTTGCTGTTTTTGCAGCTTCAAGTGTTGTCGGAAATTCACATATTTTAGCGCCCAGCAGTGCATAGTATTCGCGCATGTCTGAACTCGCATCATCGTGTGACCCGTATCGAATGTTCATATCATCAAAAGCTGAGGAGAGGCGTACTAAGTGGTCGTGCACAAGTGACTCTTGTGCCTCAGCATTACGAATGCAAGCTAGATGCTCGTCAGATGTTTTTCCCACTTGTGCCGCCCAAGCACCAAATGCATCCATATCTCGTGCAATGATGTCCTGCGCTTCTGGTAAATGATTATTAAAGATTACGTAGTCGATTTTAAATTCTTCAAGGCACGCAATCAGGTCGTCATATGTTTCTGTGGTATGGGTTTCGCATCGCAACTGGATGCGCATATTTGTTTTGGCGTTCTTGCGATAAGCACGTAATGCGCTAGCAAATTTTATTGCATGCTCGGGGCTACGCCGTCCGCCTTCCCATGACCAACTATGCGCCATCCATGCGGTCGTTACACCATTGGCAGCCAACTCAACATCAACTCCGCGCAGGGCCGAACGAATATCGAATGGTGCCTTGGGTCTGGGTGCGATATGTCTTTCAAACGCATCTCCATGTAAATCAATTATTCCGGGTAAAATGAAATAACCACCCATATCTACTGCAGTGAAGGGCCCTTTGGAAATACACCCGTCTTCAATTGAAAGTGAGCGATCTTGTAGTTCGTTATTTTTGAGTATTGTGGCGTTTATGAACCGAAGCGACATGGACGACCTGCGTTGCTGATTTTTTGCAGGATAATGAATTTCTGTATCACTGATGTGACATTAGGCTTCGTAACTTAGGGTGACATGTTTTCCTGAAAAATAAGTGCGGCCAAATTCAATCGGTGTGCCCGATTGATCTGTGTTGAGCGAAGTTGTACACAGTAAAGGATCGTTTAGTTTAATGCGTAGGTGATTTGCCTGTAAACTACTTGCTGCAACTGCACTCACATATGTTGAGGCTCGTATATAGTCGTTAACGCCACACTTCTTCAAAGCTTGTGTGACGGATTGTAAATCCTCAATGTATTCAGCCAAAGCTGGAAATCTTTTTGAGCAAAATACCGAATGAAACAGTGCGATGGGTTCATCATCCGCGAATGAAATGCCTTCATAGTGGTGAACTGTCGAATTTTTTTTAATTTGTAGAGAGCTTGCTTCTTCATGTGTTGCTAGGCGTTGTGAGAGTGATAATTTTTGACGCGATGGCGTGCGACCTGCGTCCAATAAATTTTGACTAAAACGCACGCGTTCACCCATTGAATAGATGGTGGGCTTTTGCATTACGAAGACGCCACTCCCTCGTTTTGACCAAATCAAACTTTTCTCTGCAAGATGGGATAGTGCTTTTCTAATCGTATGACGATTGACGCCATAGCGTTGGGACAGAATGCTTTCCGTTGGCAATCGGCTTCCTCTTGCTAACGAGCCCGCAACAATTTCTTTTTCAAGGTCTGAAGCTATGCCTTGCCAAAGCGTCTGATTTTTCATGTCATAAAAACTTCACTTTATTCATTTTAAGAAAACGAGTAATCGTAAGGATAAGATTTGTCTAGTTGTATATAGGTGATCCAAAGTGAAAATTGATAGAAAAACTTGGATGTCAACACTCTCCAAAGCGCGAGTTTATGATGTGGAAAGTTTTTGGAAGAAATTAACCAACCATCCGCAATTTAAACTATTGCGTGCACCAGAAATTGGCGGAGTGATGGTGAGGGGACGCATGGGCGCTCAAGGTGATGCATTTAACCTAGGTGAAATGACAGTCACGCGTTGTTCGGTTCAGTTAGATACAGGTGAAGTCGGCCACAGTTATGTTCAAGGTCGTGATCGAGGCCATGCAGAGCGCGCGGCAATAATTGATGCATTGTTGCAAGGGCCTCGATACGAAGAAGTATTCAGCACAATTATTTTGCCATTATCAAATTTACATAGCGACCGCATGGATGTGCGTTCCCGAAAAGCTGCGGCTACAAAAGTCGACTTTTTTACCATGGTGAGGGGGGAAGACTCATGAATGCGCACGCTTTTGAAGGGGGATTTGCAAACCCACCACAAGATGGTGCGTTTGCATTTCGCGCTATCATGAATGCTATTGCAAAACCGGGTACTATTTTCACTATCCAAGGAGGAGTACCGCCGACAGGTCTATCTACAGCTGCTGGTAGCGTGATATTAACCTTGTGTGATCCAGAAACGCCAATCGCTTTAATGCAGTCCGCAGATAATGACGAAGTTCGTAATTGGATAACATTTCACACAGGCGCACCAATTGTTTCTGCAGCTGACGCACATTTTGCCGTAGGTGCGTGGACGGAAATGATGCCATTGAAGCAGTTCCGACAAGGAACTCCAGAATTCCCCGACAGATCGGCTACTTTGATTATTGAATGTGATAAACTTGAGCAATCTGGAGCCTTTTTGCGTGGCCCAGGAATAAAAGAAACAAATCGCTTTTCATTACCAAATTTAGAAGCATTACAGCGAAATTCTGAGTTATTTCCGCTGGGCTTGGATTTCTTATTTTGCGCAGGTTCGCAAGTTGCAGGTTTACCACGAACAACCAAGGTAAGTGAGGTATAGCCCATGTATGTTGCTGTAAAAGGTGGTGAAAAAGCTATTGATAATGCACATGCATGGCTTAGCGAAGAACGTCGAGGAGACTTGGCGATTGAGGAACTTTCCAGTGATCAAATTAAGGAACAGCTTAGTCTCGCAGTAAATCGAGTAATGGCAGAAGGTTCACTTTACGATCCTGATCTTGCGGCTTTGGCAATCAAACAATCACGGGGCGATTTAATCGAGGCAATATTTTTGTTGCGTGCGTATCGGACGACTCTACCTCGGTTTGGGTGTAGTAACGCAGTCGATACGGATAAAATGACCTGCATTCGGCGTATTTCTGCGACATTCAAGGACGCACCAGGTGGTCAAGTGCTTGGACCAACGTTTGATTACACGCACCGACTGCTCGACTTTAAACTAGCTGCTGATGGTGAGATCACAGATGTACCCATGGCCACTGAACCTCTTTCCAGTGAAATACCTCATATAACGAGCTTTCTGAACACTGAAGGATTGATACAGCAGGAAACAAATACGCAATCTGAACCTCAAGATTTAACGCGTGAGCCACTTGAATTGCCTGCCAGCCGTGCTTTGCGCTTGCAATCACTTACGAGAGGAGATGAGGGATTCATCCTTGGAATGGCGTACTCAACACAGCGAGGATATGCACGAAATCACGCGTTCGTTGGCGAGTTAAGGATTGGTAAAGTATCTGTGGAATTGGATATTCCAGAGCTCGGGTTCTCAATAGATATTGGTGAAATAGAAGTAACCGAATGTGAAACCGTCAACCAATTTGCAGGGTCAAAAACGGAACCTCCTCAGTTTACACGTGGTTATGGATTGGTTTTTGGGCAATCAGAAAGAAAATCGATTGCTATGGCATTGGTAGATCGGGCTTTACGATGGCGTGAGCTTGGCGAAGATAATTTGGGTGCACCCGCGCAAGACGAAGAATTTGTGCTGTATCACTCTGACAACATACAGGCCACCGGATTTCTTGAGCATATAAAACTCCCACATTACGTCGATTTTCAATCAGAACTCGAGCTCATTCGTAAGCTCAGACGTGAAGTAGAAGGCCTTACCCAGTCCAAGGAGGCCGCGGAATGAACGAGTATAATTTCGCATATCTTGATGAACAAACAAAACGAATGATCCGACGTGCTATTTTAAAGGGTTTGGCCATACCAGGTTATCAAGTCCCGTTCGCAAGTCGTGAAATGCCAATGCCTTACGGTTGGGGAACAGGGGGCGTGCAAGTTTCAGCGGCTACATTAACTCCAAATGACACCCTGAAAGTGATTGACCAAGGCGCCGATGATACGACGAATGCAATTTCAATTCGTAAGTTTTTCCAGAAGACTGCCAATGTAGAAGTCACCGAAGTTACAAAAGATGCAACGGTAATTCAGACGCGTCACCGCATTCCTGAAACAAATTTGTCTGATGAACAAATTTTAGTCTATCAAGTTCCGATCCCTGAACCACTGCGTTTCTTGGAGCCTTCTGAACCAGAGACCCGAAAAATGCATGCCCTGGAAGAATATGGGTTGATGCATGTCAAATTGTACGAAGATATCAGTAAGCACGGAGCAATCGCCACGTCGTATGCTTATCCTGTTAAGGTTGAAGGTCGCTATGTCATGGACCCTTCGCCAATTCCTAAGTTTGATAATCCAAAGATGGAGATGTCAGCTATACAGTTATTTGGCGCGGGCCGTGAGCAACGCATCTATGCACTTCCCCCTTATACCAAGGTCGTATCTTTAGATTTTGAAGATTATCCCTTTGAGGCAAGCAAAGCCGAACATTCATGTGAGCTGTGTGGATCTCATAACAGTTACTTAGATGAGGTCATAGTCGACGATACTGGTGGACGCATATTTGTATGCTCGGATACCGACTATTGCTCATCGCAGCAGCAAATAATCAAGGAAACAGTATGATGACAGATTGTCCACTACTAGATGTCCGAAGCGTTACAAAAATGTACGGGCATCGGATTGGCTGCTCAAACATTAGTTTCGATCTATGGCCTGGAGAGGTTATGGGCATCGTTGGAGAAAGTGGCTCAGGAAAATCAACGCTCCTGAATTGTCTGGCAGGTCACATAGAAGTTGATCAAGGTCAGGTATTCTTCGACACGCGAAGTGAAGGTATGAAAGACACCTTGCTGATGAGTGAACCTGAGCGAAGAATGTTATCTAGAACAGATTGGGCCTTTGTTCATCAACATGCGCGCGATGGCTTACGTATGAGTGTGAGCGCTGGAGGTAATGTTGGTGAGCGTCTTATGGCTGTCGGGGCGCGTCACTACGGAAATATTCGCCATGAAGCGATAGATTGGCTTGGACGAGTTGAAATTCACCATAGCAGAATAGATGATCGCCCGACAGCGTTTTCTGGTGGTATGCAGCAGCGTTTGCAAATAGCTCGAAATCTTGTCACTGGCCCAAGACTTGTTTTCATGGATGAACCAACGGGTGGCTTGGACGTGTCCGTGCAAGCTCGCTTGTTAGATTTATTACGGTCATTAGTGCGCGAAATGGGTTTGAGCGCAATTATCGTAACGCATGATTTGGCTGTGGTCAGACTGCTAGCTGATCGCCTTATGGTGATGAAAGATGGTTATGTTGTCGAAAGCGGTTTGACTGACCAAGTACTTGATGATCCACAGCATGCATATACCCAACTTCTTGTTTCTTCAGTTTTGCAGGTGTGATGAAAAATGATAAAGATATCAAATCTCTCTAAACATTTCATTTTGCACAATCAAAATAGCGCAGTCATCCCAGTCATGGATCAAGCAGAATTTTCTGTTGCAGAGGGTGAATGCGTCGCGTTGGTAGGTCAATCAGGCGCAGGTAAATCAACGTTAATGCGCATGATTTATGGTAATTACTTAGCTCATAATGGGGCTATATGGATCGGTGAAACAAATGTGGTTGGTGCCACTGCACGAGAAATCATTGACCTTAGAAGAAAAACCCTTGGCTATGTGAGCCAATTTTTGCGTGTTGTACCCCGTGTACCTACGCGCGATGTAGTAGCAGAGCCTTTATTGGCATTGGGCGAAGAACAGACAAAAGCACGCAGAAAAGCCGAAGAATTGCTTTCTCTTTTGAATATTCCTGAGCATCTTTGGGATTTGTCCCCGACAACTTTTTCAGGTGGAGAGCAGCAACGTGTAAATATTGCGCGCGGATTTGTTTATGATTATCCCGCATTGCTTCTTGACGAACCAACAGCCAGTTTAGATGTGAAAAATCGCTCAATCGTACTGGGACTTGTAGAAAGTGCAAAGGCTCGCGGCGCGGCAATAATTGGTATTTTTCATGATGAGGCTGCGCGTGATCAGGTCTGTGATCGTCTAATAGATGTCACGCAGTATACACCTAAGGCCGCGTGATATGTCTGGAAAAATGATTGCCATAGTGGGGCCCTCGGGGGTTGGCAAAGATTCAGTCATGTCAGGTCTGTGCCGAGCAAATAAGAACTTTTTGCTCGTTCAGAGAGCAATAACTCGTGCACCCGACCCATTAGGTGAAAACCATATTGCGTTAGATGAGGACGAATTTGAAAATGCAAAAACTGCAGGTGAGTTTATACTAGATTGGAAAGCTCACGGGCTTTCTTACGGAATTCCATTTGCATCGATCAAATTACTTCATCACGGTCAAAATATGTTGATTAATTTGTCACGCAACGTCCTTGCGGAAGCGAATTCTGTTTTTCAGAACTTTGTGGTGATCAATTTATGGGCTTCAAAGGATGTTCTGCGTCAACGGTTGTATTCACGTGGTCGCGAAGACGATAAAGATATCGAAAAACGCATCGAGCGCAACGTATTAGCCCTGCCACCAGATCTAAATGTTCATTCAGTGAATAATGATCATCTTCTTGACCAAACAATCAGCAACATCATCAAGTATCTGGACAAATAAATGAATCGCAACCTTCCCAAAAATAAAGACTTCATTCTAACAAACGCAAAACTAGTGTTAGCAGATGAAGTGATCCAGGGCACTATCGTTGTGAAAAACGGACTTATTAATAGTATTGATCATGGTCGTTGTGCGTTATCACAATCGGTTGATTGTGACGGAAGCTACCTGTCAGCTGGTTTAGTGGAGCTCCACACAGATAATCTTGAGCGACACTTAGAGCCCCGTCCTGGAGTAAATTGGCCGATCAAAACTGCAGCTATAGCCCATGATGCAGAATTATATGGTTGCGGTGTTACGACAGTGTTTGATGCCATGAGAGTTGGCTCCATTCCAACTGGATCTGGTCAATATGCAGCTTATGCACGCGGGCTCGCAGACGCCATCTTGGGACTGAAGGAAAAAGGGCTCCTAAAAATTTCTCATTTTCTGCATCTGCGTGCGGAAATTTGTTCAGCTACATTATCAGAAGAACTCGCATCATTTTCAAACAACGATCAAGTTGGAATTGTCAGCCTCATGGATCACACACCTGGGCAACGCCAATTTAGAAACATGGATAAATTTAAGGCTTACGTAACGGGAAAAAAGAAACTTGATGAAGACGGTTACAACCAACATGTCGAGATGCTGAAAACGCTACGAAACGAGAACGGTACGAGACATGAGAATATAACTGTTGAAGAAGCTGCTCGGCTTGGCGCTGTTCTAGCAAGTCATGATGACACGACAAGAGAACACGTAAATGTCTCAAAGTCGCGTGGCATAAAGGTCGCTGAGTTTCCCACTACAATGGAAGCTGCCAAGGCGTGTCGGGAAAATGGCATCTCAATTATGATGGGCGCACCTAATCTGATACGAGGAGGCTCTCATTCTGGAAATGTTTCTGCATTGGAACTCGCTCAGAATGAATTGTTGGATGTGATTTCGTCAGATTATGTCCCGGCAGCGCTGCTGCAATCTGCAATCCAATTGGGAGATTTATGGGGTGATTTACCGAAGGCACTTCGTACAGTCACCTTAAATCCAGCGCGTGCAGCAGGATTTTCCGATCGTGGTGAAATTGCCTTGGGACAGCGTGCGGATCTAATTTGTTTTTCTATGGATGACAATCATGGGATTATTGAAAGCGTATTTGTAGGATAGTCTGATAACTTTGTCTGAGTTCATAAAACAGTTACTTACATCCTTTAACCGTTTAGCGACTGCTCTGGGGGGCCAGGGAGGCGAATATGAATGCAACTTATTTTGATCCAAATTTTATTGGACCGATATTACCACCTCAACAGTTACCACTTGAACAAAAAAAAGCCATTGTGGCGGCAATCCTCAGCCAATCCTTAGCTCGCCAACATGTCAGAGAAAATAAAAGCGAGTGATGCGTTAGAAATCGAACAATCTTTCATCTGATTCTGTGACTTTAGCTAACTTCCACCCTAGTTTCGTGAGCTCACCCGACTCTCTCATAAGGTTCTTACGAAATGCGAGTTGTTCAAATTCGTTCTCTGATATCAGTTCTTTAGTATCCTTTAAGTGCCTTTTAAGTAGCGCCTTTGCAGTAACTGGGTCCATCTCTTTCATCACAAACTCGTTTCTAATTTTCAAACGAATGTTGGCTACAAAAAACAGTGTTCCAGCACTTTGCCAATGAGTCAATCACACACTTTGGATTGACCAAGCACACTTCAACTAAATTAACCTAAAGCGTATCCTGCGCCACGAACAGTTCTTATTGGATCTTGACCGCCATGCTGTTTCAATGCTCTTCGTAGGCGACCAATATGTACATCCACTGTACGTGTATCCACATAAATTTCTTGCCCCCAAACGCGATCTAGCAGTTGGTCACGCTGCCAAACTCGTCCTGGTTTTTCCATGAATTTGGCCAGTAACTTAAATTCAGTTGGCCCTAACCTGATTTCCAAATTGTCGCGATAAACTTTGTAGGTCTCTAGATCGACCACGATATCTTCGTACGTTAGCTTGTTGCCAGCTGCAGTTACATTGGCTCTTCGAAAGTGTGCCTTCACGCGCGCAGCGAATTCAATTACTGAATAGGGTTTTACGACATAATCATCGGCACCATTTTCCAACCCGCGTACGCGATCGACCTCCTCTGCACGTGCAGACAGCATAATTACGGGGATTTGGCGTGTCTTTGGATTTGACTTCAGTCTTCGGCAAACCTCAATCCCAGAGAGCTGCGGCATCATCCAATCCAAAACGATGAGGTCTGGATTGTTCTCTTCAACCATTAATAAGCCATCTTCGCCATTATCGGCTGTAATGACATCAAAGCCTTCCGCTTCTAGATTATAAGCTAACATCTCACGTTGTGCTGGCTCGTCTTCAACAAGTAGGATTGTAGGAGGTATCATTTCATTTACTCCAAGTTCATAGACAAATTTGGATCTGATGAAGTTTTATCTGAGGAAAGATGTGGGCTTTGAGGTCGCTCACCGGTTGTAAAATAGATTACTTGCTCAGCGATTGATGTCACGTGATCGCCCATACGTTCGATATTTTTCGCCATCAAGTGAAGATGCATACAGGGTGTAATATTGCGCGGATCTTCAAGCATATAGCTCAAGTACTCCCGGAACAAACCACTATACATTTGATCGACTTCGCGGTCACGTTGAATGACCTCTTCTGCCAATTTAACGTCCCGCTGAACATAGGCGTCAAGCGCGTCTTTCAGCATCAATTCAACTTCACGCGCCAGGCGACGCAGACCTTGACCTTTGTCGAATACATGCGGCATTTCCATCAGGACAGTTGTGCGTTTCGCCATGTTTTTGGAATAATCACCAATCCGTTCCAGGTTCGAGGCTACCTTGATCACTGACAAAACAATACGCAAGTCAATTGCCGTTGGTGAGCGCAGCGCCAATAGTTTCGCAGCCTCATCATTGATCAGGATTTCCAACTGATCGATGGCCTTGTCGCGCGCGCGCACATCCGCGGCCAATTCAACGTCACGGGTGTCAAATGATTTCGCCGCATCCAAAATCGACGCTTCTACCATGCCGCCCATTTTCATGATGTGCGCTTGGATCGCCTCAAGGTCACGGTCAAATGCAGAGAGAATGTGTTGTTGTTCGTTCATGATCTTATCCAATCCGCCCTGTGATATAGCTTTCGGTGCGCGGATCCTCTGGTTTGGTGAATATGGTTGTTGTATCCCCATATTCCACAAGGTTCCCCAAATGGAAAAACGCAGTTTTCTGACTAACCCGCGCGGCCTGCTGCATCGAGTGCGTAACAATCACAACGCAATAGCGTTTGCGCAAATCATCAATCAATTCTTCAACCTGCGCTGTTGCGATGGGGTCCAGCGCAGAACAGGGTTCATCCATCAACAAAACCTCTGGTTCTGTGGCAACAGCACGCGCAATACACAGGCGTTGTTGCTGACCCCCAGAGAGGCCCGTTCCCGCGTCATTTAATCGATCCTTCACCTCATCCCAAATCGCGCCACGGCGCAGGGCCTTTTCAACGATTTCATCGAGCTCAGCCCTATTTTTGGCCAATCCATGAATACGCGGACCATAGGCCACATTATCATAAATGGATTTTGGGAACGGGTTTGGTTTTTGAAACACCATACCAACACGCGCACGCAGCTGCACGGGATCAATGCGAGGATCATAAATGTCCTCTCCATCCAGCAGGATGTCACCACTGACACGACAAATATCAATGGTGTCGTTCATGCGATTTAGCGTGCGCAAAAACGTAGATTTACCGCACCCTGATGGGCCAATAAACGCCGTGACGGTTTTGTCCAAAATTTCAACAGAAACATCCTTGATCGCATGTGTGTCACCATAGTGAACCTGCACGCCTGATGCGCTGATTTTGTTTTTAGCTAACACTGTACTTTTCATGGCGTTCATCATTGCGTCCACTAGTTGCTTGCCAAGCAGCATTGTTGGATTTTGATGAAATATTTATGACAAAAGTGTAAAACTAATTTGAAATTAGAGCTTAAGCAGCACGCGCCTCCGCAGGATTTGTTACATAATACATAGTGTTAAAAATTGGCTGGTTACGACGAATTTACTCACAGAAATGTAGATTTCACAAACTTGATACAAAGTTGTCGCAAAAGCATAACAAAGCATTCTTAAACGCTGAGGAATAAAGCGCAGGATGCGTTCCAAGGTGAAAGACCGTTTAGGAGAATAATATGTCTTTTGTAAAAGCTACAGTCGCAGCAATCTCAGTTGCAGCAGTATCAGCAACATCAGCTGCAGCACGTGACCAAGTTCACATCGCAGGTTCATCAACAGTTCTTCCATATGCTTCAATCGTTGCAGAAGCATTCGGCGAGAACTTTGACTTCCCGACACCAATCGTCGAAGGCGGTGGCTCAGGTGCAGGCCGCAAGCGTATGTGTGAAGGCGTTGGCCTAAACACAATCGATATCGCGAACTCATCATCATTGATGAAGGATGCACAGTGGGAAACATGTCAGGCAACTGTTGGTAAAGTAACTGAAGTTCGCATTGGTTATGACGGGATCACATTCTCAACACGTCTTGAGAACAAAGGTTTCGACAACATGACACCTGCGCAAATCTATCTCGCACTATCAGACAAGTCTGATGCAAAGACATGGGCAGACGTTGACCCATCACTACCAAATGTCGCAATCAAAGCATTCATCCCAGGTACAAAACACGGGACACGCGAAGTTTTTGAAACAAAGGTTATGCTAGCAGGCTGCAAAGTTGTTGGCACATATGACAAGGTCTTTGGTGAGAACGGTGGCGACAAAAAAGCAGCTGAAAAAGAATGCTTTAAAGTCCGCACAGATGGCGCATCAGTCGACATCGACGGTGATTACACAGAAACATTGGCGTCACTAGATGCTAATCCAGAAGGCATCGGTGTATTTGGACTGTCTTTCTTGCTAAACAACGTTGACAAGCTCTACGCAGCAAAGATCAACGGTGTTGAGCCATCAACAGAAACAATCGCATCTGGCGAATACCCTGTTTCACGTCCATTGCAGTTCTACGTGAAGAACGCACACGTTTCACAGGTTGCTGGAATGAAGGAATATATCGAATTCTTCGTATCTGATGAGATTGCTGGTCCTGACGGACCATTGGCCGAGTATGGTCTAGTATCAGACCCAGAGTTGGCAGCAACACAAGAAATGGTTGCTGAAATCAACTAGATTAAACGACCATAAGATATAAATGAAGAGAAGCGTGTCATTGACATGCTTCTTTACTTTTTGACGACTGTGTCTGCAACCTAGTAAAACAACACAGTCATCTAGATAGATATGACTCAATTATCTTCGTAAATCTAAACTGTTTTTTGTAATGTTGGTATTTGAGCAAATCCTGCTCCCGCAACCAAAAATCACAAAATGATTACAAAGATTAGCGCCCAAGTGGGTGCTACTTGCATTTTAACACCCCCAGAAATTGCCGCGTTCGTTGCTACGTTAGAATTACGTAAACCACCCCCTTCGTTCGAATCCCGAATCCTCCGTTTCTGTAGTTAATCTGAGTCTCTTATTGCAACGCATGTAAGGTGTATAACATTGCGTTCCGCCATAGCCGCTCAGGCATATTTTGGGCATTGTCAGAATAAACGGCCTTGCCCGATAGGGTGTTGGAATTTAGCGTCTGGGTGCACCGGCCTCTGTGGTGGCCTGACGAATAGGGTCCCATAGGTGCCTTATTGCAGCGTGGCTGCCAGTGTGACTGTTACTAGTGATCCTATCGATGAATAGAGAATGGCACGGGCGATGGCGTCAACTCGTACGCCATAGTTTAGCGCCAGCATGAAGGCCATCACCCCGCAAGGCGCCGCAGCTACCATCATCGCTGGATTGCGAATCTCGGGCGCAAGGTTCAGAGCGCCAGCAAAGATGGCCCAGGCCAAGGCTGGGTGAACCACCAGTTTCACACCGGTGATGACCACTGGTAACATTGGGCGGGAAACGCTCGCCTTCTGACTCAGGATTATGCCGAGAGCGAACAATAGCACTGGCGAGGCCGTGCCACCCAGAAAACGCATGAAGACATCAATACCTGTGGGAACCGTAAGACCCAGCAATCCGATCGCTAGCCCAAGTGTCATGGCAACCAACGGGGGGTTTCGCGCGATCTTAGTGAATGTATGCCCATGGGATGCATCTTTGGTCGCCAGGACATCCATAAGGATCAAAGCTCCACTGAAGAGTAACATGCCATCCATGGAAATAATAGCGACAATAGATGTAACGGCGGCTTCACCAAACAGGGTGATCGAAATCGGCAGAACGAACAGGATATGGTTGGTCAGGGCGATGGCCAATCCCAAAAGAGCGGCCTCCATGACATCGCTTTTGAAGATATGACGGGCAATTAGAAATCCGGTGGCATACATCAGCAATTCAGTGACGAAATATCCGCCGAGCATAGCCAGGTTGAACTCCCCCAACGGGGCATTGGCCAGCAACTGAAACCCCAATGCTGGCATTGCGACGAACATCACGAACTTGTTCAGTGCCATCGCTAGGTTAAAATCAAAAGTTCCGCGCAGGCCGAGAAAGTACCCCACCGCGCCAATCCCAAAAACTGGCAACACGCCGTTCAGTAATTGGTCTAGCATCACGAACCTTTCTGTTGTCTTTGCTCATTCTTGGCACGCGCGAGGGCACACGTGTTCAAAGCTGTCACCAATTCTCAGCGTAAGGGCGGATATCTAGCTCATGGGTCCAGCCATCGCGCTGTTGATGGTGAAGGTTCCAATAGGTTTCGGCAATACTGTCCGGCTTCATAAGGGTATCGGACGGCAGGCTGTCGGGGTTCTTTCCCGCCTGCCGTACACGGTCGCGCACAAATTTTGTATCTACGCCCGCGTCAATAATAAGATGTGCAACGTGGATATTTCTTGGTCCCAACTCGCGGGCCATCGATTGTGCCAAACCCCGCAGAGCAAATTTGCCCGAGGCAAAGGCAGCATATCCCGAACTGCCGCGAACCGAGGCGGTTGCCCCGGTGAAGAAGATCGAACCTTTCTGCCGCGCCACCATATATTTAGCGGCTTCGCGCCCAGACAGAAACGCTCCGTAAGCGCACATTTCCCAGACTTTGCGAAAAACGCGTTCGGTTGTTTCCAGAATTGGAAACCGAACATTGCCGCCGACATTGAAGATACAGATGTCTATTGGTCCTATATCCTCTTCGACCATTGCGAACATCTTGGTCGCTGTCTCTTCGTTTCGCGCGTCCCAGGCAAACCCCTGTGCGCTACCGCCTGCCGCCTCTATTTCGGCAACCAGGGGCGCAAATTTTTCTCCGCCGCGGCGGCCCATCACTACGTGAAACCCTCCGCGCGCAAAACGCTTGGCAATGGCTGCGCCAATATAGTCTCCAGCGCCGATGATCAGACAGATCGGTTTTGTGGCCATATTGTTATCTTACTCCGCTTCAGCTGCCTGGAAGGCTGTTCTCGCCTCAAGTCGATCGGCATAATCCGAGAGTGTAGGCAGATTGGAAAAATCTGCCCCAAGACGTCGCGCCATGATGACTGCATGCCCAGTGATGGTATCCGCAATTGTAAAGCCGCCAGCCAGGAACTCTCGCCCTTCCATATGGTGCGCGACTGCCGTAAGGGTACGGTTCAGAAGCTTGAGTGCGCGCATCGCGATTTCATCATTACGCCGTTCGGGGGGAAGCAGGATGGTTTCTACCACATAGTTGTTGATCGGCGGCATGATCATGCCCTCGGCATAGTGTAGCCATTGCAGGTATTCGGCAAAGTTCGACGCATCGGGACCAGGCCCAAGCTCAGGCGCATACTTGGCAGCCAGATATTGCGCTATCGCGGTGCTTTCGCTGATCGTGACATCGCCATCAACCAGCGTTGGCACACGGCCATTGGGGTTTATCGCTGTATAATCCGGGCCGCGCATTTCTTTCTGCCCCAGTTGGAATTTTTCAAGTTCAAAGGGCAGTCCAATTTCTTCCAACAACCAAACAGTTCGTACGGCGCGCGACTGAGGTGCAAAATAGACTTTCATACAATTCCCCTAAAATATGTTCTGAATTCGACAGCGCCGTAGGTGTCCCGATTGGATTTGCTTGACAAGAAGAAGACTTCAACTTTAGTAATCAGTCAATTCAAAATTTGAAGTGACATATTATGAAACGCTCTTACCTACAGTCGCAAACCTGTACAATTGCGCGTGCCGTAGCGCAGGTGGGCGACGCATGGACGCTACTGATTGTGCGGGAAATGTTCCTGTGCACTCGCCGCTTCGATGATTTCCTAAGCCTAACGGGCATGTCTTCCCACCTTCTGTCACTGCGTTTGAAAAAACTAGAAGCGCAGGGGTTGATCCGGCGCGAGCCTTATTCCGAGCGCCCTCTACGCCATGAATACTGCCTGACCGAGAAAGGTCGCGATTTGTGGACAGTTATCATCGCGCTGAAACAATGGGGTGATCGTTGGTTGGGTGCCCAGGATACGCCCGTGCAGATCGTTCACAAGACCTGCGGTCAAATCACCAAACCACAAATGACCTGCCCGGATTGTGGCGAACCGATTGAAGCTTACGACTCTGAGGCCAGGTTGTCCCAACCCTATGAACTGGAACGACAAGCCGCAAGCCGTGCACCGTAAAAATTGTGAGATGTCAAATCCATGGACTATGAAACACTTTGCTTTAAAATTGCTGATGGCGTCGCGATAATCACCTTGGATCGCAAAGACAACCCCGCCAACGCATTGAATGCGCGCATGGCCGAAGAGTTGTTTGACGTAGGCTTGCGTTGCGGGGGGCCAGACGTGCGCGCCGTAGTCGTCAACGCAACTGGTAAGATGTTTTGTGGCGGCGGCGATCTTGCCGAAATGGACGCCGCCCCTGACAAACCCGCGCATCTGAACCGAATGGCCACGCTGCTGCATGCAGGGTTGATCCGGCTTGCCCGGATAGACGCACCGGTCATCATGGCCGTAAACGGAACCGCGGGCGGCGGCGGGTTCTCGATAGTATTATCTGGCGACTATGTCATTGCGTCGGAAAGGGCCAAGTTCGTCTCGGCCTATACGTCATCTGGACTCACGCCGGACGGATCGTCGACCTACTATCTTGCGAAACATGTCGGTTTACTGCGGGCAAAGGAGCTGATGCTGACAAACCGCGTCTTGACGGCTGCCGAGGCTCAGTCCTGGGGGTTGGTCAACAGGGTGGTGCCCCCAGAGACAGTGATGGACGAAGCCTGTGCGATGGCACAGCAAATAGCATCTGGGCCGACAAAGGCGTTTGGTGGCGTCAAAAGGCTGCTGGACACGGCATTTTCAGACGGCCTAGAATCCCAGCTAGATCGCGAGACGCGATCCATCGCCGACATGATGCGCACCAACGACGGGCCAGCCGGGATAGCGGCTTTTTTGGCTAAAGAAACGCCTCAGTTTGAGGGGACTTGAACCAGTCTGACAGCATCACAATAGCTGCACCCGATAACAAAAATGTCAAAGTCTGGTTCATTTGGTATAGGGGTCAAAAACAGCCGCCCTTTTATAGGGATAGGTCAAAATAACTATATATAGATTTGCACTATTGCTTGCGCACTCTAAGACACGCCTGTTCAAAGGGGGACAAAACGAGACAAAACGCATGGATCTCAGGTCCAATTGTTTTGCTCAACGTCGGCTTCAAGATCTTCCAATCTAAAGCGCATGGATCTGCGAACTTTACAGGCACGCAAGCTGCCTTCAGCGACCAAGCGTTTAACTGTCCTGTGGGAGACACTTAGAAACTGCGCCGCCTCATCCGGCGTTAATAGCCGCACCGGTTTACTGCTTGTCATCGCAAGCTCCTTTCTGTTTTTATTATTGCCGAACTGATGATGGTAAAGTCTTTCGAACATTGAACATTCTAGATGAGTTTAGCCGGGAATGTTTAGCCATCAAGGTCGATCGGAAGCTGAACTCAAGGAATGTGACCGATGCTCTAACCGATCTGTTCATCCTGCGTGGCTCCCCCGCGTTCATTCGATCAGACAATGGTCCTGAGTTCATCGCTCAAGCCGTGAGGGACTGGATTGCTGCAGTTGGAGCAAAGACGGCCTACATCGAACCAGGAAGTCCTTGGGAGAACGGTTACTGCGAGAGCTTCAATGGCAGGTTCAGAGATGAACTGCTCAACGGAGAGATCTTCTACAGCCTACGGGAAGCACAGATCATCATCGAAGAATGGAGAAAACACTACAACACAAAGAGACCACACAGTGCATTGGGCTACCGCCCACCAGCTCCTGAAGCCAAAATAACCATGGATCAAAGGCCAATTATGCACTAACAATTACCATGGACCAGTCAGATGAGGCTGCTCAGGGTGTTTTTTCTAAAAACGGTTTGATTAATGCGGAAACACTTCACGTTGATTGGGAGGATAATTACCCAATCGCACGTCTTTTCGCGGATAGATATGCTGAAATTGTAAGTATCAGAAGACACTCAATTCCTACGCCTGATCAGATTCAACACAATGAGGATTAAATTATGTCGAACTTAATAAACCGTTACTCAGAGGGTGTATTCATCATTTCTGCGACACCTTTCGCAGAAGATGGTGAATTAGATCTATCAAGTACGGATAGATTAGTGGATTTTTACCTCGAAAGTGGTGTTTCTGGTATGACTATACTTGGTATTATGGGAGAGGCCCAAAAACTCACTGCTGACGAGTCATTAAGATTTGGCAAGCATATAATTAACCGTGTTAGTGGGCGTGTACCGATTGTCGTTGGAGTTTCAGGTGCAAGCCTTGACAACATGAAGCGTCTTTCGCATTCAGTCATGGATTCTGGTGCGGCAGGAGTGATGGTTGCTCCAATGCCTGGACTGGGTACAGAGACGAAACTCAACCAATATTTTAAACAGGTATGTGAAACGTTAGGTTCTCAAATTCCTATATGTTTACAAGATTACCCTCAAACGACTGGCGTTCAGTTCTCGGTTGAAACTATTCTGAAATTGACGAGAGAAAATGAACAAATTGTCATGCTAAAGCATGAGGATTGGCCAGGATTAACAAAGCTATCGCGGGTGCGGACAGAGACCGATACAGGCTCCACTCCTCGCATGTCTATAATGGTTGGGAATGCCGCTTTATTTCTACCCCAGGAATTACAAAGAGGTGCTGATGGGGCTATGACAGGATTTGCATATCCTGAGATGCTTGTTCAAGTTGTTGACTTACATAAATCAGGTAAAGTTGACCAAGCTGAGGACTTATTTGATGCATACCTGCCGATGGTCAGATACGAGCAACAGTTAGGTTTAGGTCTGGCGATCAGAAAAGAAATTCTTCACCGGCGTGGATTACTCAAATCACCAAAGGTACGATCACCTGGTCCATCTTTAACAGAATTAGATCACAGTGAACTTAATCGGCTTATGGACCGCCTAGAAATTAAATTGAAGGAATTGCCTTAATGGACCTCAGATTACAGGAAAAAAGAGCGTTAGTGATGTCATCAAGTAGAGGCTTGGGCGAAGGGATTGCAAAGTCACTAGCTTCGGAAGGCGTACACGTTTTGCTGACGGGAAGAAATAAAGATAGACTGAGAGAAATAGCAGATGAAATTAAAGCTTCAGGTGGCAAGGCAGACTTCGTGATAGCTGACTTGGTTGATCCTAGTTCAGTTAATACAATTCAATTGGCTGTAAAAGAAATGCTTGGGCAAATTGATATTTTTGTCGCCAATACTGGGGGTCCACCACCTGGCATTATTTCCAACGCAGATCCATATTCTCTAACAAAACAATTCGAAATTATGGTTGTTCGTATAATAGAGCTAGCATCTACACTCATCCCGGACATGAAATTAGCTGGTTGGGGTAGAATTTTGGCAATTGGCTCTTCAGGGGTCATTCAGCCAATCCCTAACCTTGGTATATCGAATGTTGTGCGTTCGGCACTTGTCGGCTGGACAAAATCTTTATCAAATGACTTGGCTGGCAGCGGCATCACGGTAAACATGCTTTTACCGGGCAGAATACATACGACGCGCATTGACGAACTTGATCAGACTGTTGCTGATAATACGGGTCAAACACTGGAAAGCGTAAGGCAGGCAAGTAAAGCAATTATTCCAGTTGGTCGCTACGGCAGAGTTGAAGAGTTCGCTGATACAGCCACTTTTATTTGCAGTGATTGTGCCGGATATATTACTGGCAGTTTAATTCGCTGTGACGGTGGTCTGATTAAGTCAGTATAGGGGGCACGATCATGAAGCATGACTTGGTAATTAAAGGTGGTACATTAGTAACGGCTAGCGAAACGTTTATTGCAGACATTGGCATCAACGGAGAGAAAATTGTAACTTTGGGCGAAAGCCTTGAAGGTTATGATGAGATAAACGCTGATAAAAAATTAGTAATGCCAGGCGGCATTGAAGCGCATTGCCATATCGCTCAAGAGAGTGGCATGGGCGTCATGACATCCGACGATTATGAAACTGGCTCAATATCAGCAGCCTTTGGAGGCAATTCTTCATTTGTGCCGTTTGCTGCGCAGAAAAAAGGTGAAAGCATTTCGGACACCATTGATGAATACGATCGGCGTGCAGACACTAAATCCGTGATCGATTATTCGTATCACCTGATCATTACGGATCCAAATAGAGATGTTCTCGATGAGTTGCCATCTGCTTTTGAACGGGGAATTACGTCATTTAAAGTATTTATGACTTACGCAACAAGAGTAAGCGATGCTCAATTTCTTGATATTCTAACGGTCGCGCGACGTCACGGTGGACTGACGATGGTGCATGCTGAGAACCATGATATGCTAACTTGGATGTCAAACGCATTGACAGAGGCTGGTTACGTTGAACCGCGCTTTCACGCGCCCGCACGACCCGGTATTGCGGAAGAAGAAGCTATTAACAGAGCTATTAGCCTATCAAAACTTGCTAATGCGCCTTTAATGATCGTTCATGTCTCAACACCGGCTGGTGCTGAACTGGTTGCAAAAGCACGAATGGATGGCGCCTATGTTTTTAGTGAAACTTGTCCTCAATATATTTTTCTGACACGAGAAGATCTTAACCGTCCAAATCTTGATGGCGCAAAATACATTTGTTCACCACCGTTGCGCGATGTTGCTACACAAGAGGCACTTTGGCGCCACATAGCTGGTGGAACATTTAATGTTGTGTCTTCGGATCATGCTCCGTATCGATTTGATGAAAGCGGGAAATTTTCCAATGGTCGTGAGGTTGACTTTCGTGGCTTCGCCAATGGAATGCCAGGGATCGAGATGCGGCTTCCCTTAATGTTTTCAGAAGGTGTGTTGAAAGACAGAATCTCTATAAATCAATTTGTTGCTTTATCATCAACTAATGCTGCGCGACTTTACGGTATGTTGCCGCGTAAGGGAACACTTTCTATCGGTGCTGATGCTGATATCGCGATCTGGGATCCGAGTGAAACTCGGATTGCAGGAGAAATGCATGATGCAATGGATTATAATCCTTTTGAAGGTATGAAGATTACAGGTTGGCCGACTACGGTACTAAGTCGTGGTCAACGGGTAATTGACGAAGGAAAATTACTCGCTAAACCTGGGTATGGTAATTTTATCCGTCGTGGACGCACAGATCTTTCTGGGCTTACCGGTACTTCATTACCTGAGACTGAGCCTCAGACAAATTTTGGTGTGGAGATTTTCAAATGAGTCGACGAATAGTTGTGATTAATCCCAATTCCAATCAAACAGTCACGGATGGTCTCAAAAAAAGTTTGAGCCATTTCAATCAGTTTGAGGGATGTTTTATTGAATGCGTCACACTCGAAGAAGGCCCCTTTGGAATAGAGACTCAACTCGACTCAGATAGTGTCATTGTTCCGCTAGCTAATTTAGTGAAAACTCGAAGCGACGCTGATGCATTTGTTATTGCCTGCTATTCTGACCCTGGAATAGATGCTTGTCGTTCTATTACCTCGCAACCGGTATTTGGGATTCAAGAGAGTGGTGTATTAACTGCCCTATCTCGTGCAGAGCTATTTGGAGTAATCGCGATTGCAGATGCTTCAGTCGAAAGGCATCGACGATATCTCTCAAGAATGCAAGTATTGAACAGGTTAGCTGGCGAGATTGCACTTAATATTTCTGTAGATGAAAGTGCGAACGGTGCTGAAACATATCAAAGACTTGTCGAAGTTGGATATCAATTAATTGAAATGGGAGCGGGCGTAATTGTACTTGGTTGTGCGGGGATGTCCCGTCATCGATTGGAATTGGAAGCTGAGTTAAGAATTCCGGTGATTGACCCTACTCAGGCAGCTGTGTGTACGGCCATTGGGACGATACTAGCGAACTAGTAGCTTAAGTTGTACGGCGAACATAATCTTTTTGTGACCCAACAGAGGTTGTTGCTTTGATTTAGACGAGATTTTTAATTTGAACTAAGAATGTTTAAGACTTTCTTTATTAACGTGGAGTTACTTTAAGTAATGGATCTATCTAGCAGTTAGCTAAATCCTTATGAAAAGTGAGTGTTCTTGAGTAAATCCTGCTCCCGCAACCAAAAATCACAAAATGATTACAAAGTATTAGCGCCCAAGTGCGTGCTACTTGCATTTTAACACCACCAGAAATTGCCGCGTTCGTTGCTACGTTAGACCGACGTAAACCGTCCCTTTGGTTCGAATCCCGCCTCCTCCCGCTGCTGTGATGCTGGATGCCATCTTGCCATTGAAGACAAAGCCTTCAATGGCTTCTAGTGCTGTTTTTTTACCGCATTCGCGTTCGGGAGAAACAATCAACAACTTTGGAAAACGCGTCCAGTGATCCATCAGATAAGTTCCTGCGATCCACAGTGTGATTGCATCTGGTTCGTATTTGGATTGAAAGATCACACGGTCACAAATTGTCTGTGAAATGTAGTCTAATTTTGAAGCTAATTCTTCATTATAACGTTCTGTCATGATATACTTCCTTTTTAATAGGGTGTTTTTTGGCTGTGGTCTTAGTTGTGCTGCAGCCAATTTTTTATGGGTAAACGCGGAAAGAGCGGACGCGTTCGCTTATCCACTCATTAACATCTTGTTCCAGCCAGCCTTGGCGGTTTTCTGTCAGCGCAAATGGTGGAGGAAACTTACCTTCACGAACCATTCTCCGAATATTCGAGACTGACATAGAAGTCGTTGCAGCGACTTCAGAGGTACTAAGCACTTTCATCTTGCGCCTCCATCATTTTAGCTTGCCAAGCAATGATGCTTTCTTCAGGCCAGTCGATGGCACGGCGGCCGATTTTGACGGGCTTTGGAAATTCATTCGTGGAAACGCGGAGATAAACGCTGGAACGCGATAGCCCAGTCATATTCATTGTCTTGGCCCCCTAAAACTGTGCCACTATTTGTTGACTAAGGGAGTGACAGAGAATGGCACGGAAACGGTATTCGGATGAGGATGCACTGAAGATATTGCGCGAGATTGATGTTCATTTGCATGATGGGTTGGATGTTGTGGGCGCGTGTCGCAAGGCGGGTATTTCGGACAAGACCTATTACTATTGGCGCAAGAAGTTCGGTGGTCTAGGGCGACCGCAGCTTTCAGAAATGAAAGCACTGAAATTGGGGGCTAGACAAGTTCATATCCCGCGTTAAAAAACTCAGTCTTCAAACGGCTCATTTCGACTCCAATCATAGGTGCCGTTATCTCGCTCGTTCACTGCTTGTTTCCATCCAACTTCTTCAACCCGTGCTTTGAAATTCAAACCTTCGGGTGAATGTCTCGTCATGCCATC
>Ga0181596_10000887_pt1 | contig 30896 bp, 23 predicted proteins | sample 041ome_6_FD_148655 | JGI IMG/M metagenome (GOLD analysis project Ga0181596, IMG submission 148655) | Coastal salt marsh microbial communities from the Groves Creek Marsh, Skidaway Island, Georgia - 041402US metaG (spades assembly) | ecosystem: Environmental > Aquatic > Marine > Intertidal zone... | reverse complement strand
GAATCCATTCCGAACTCAGAAGTGAAACGTATTAGCGCCGATGGTAGTGTGGGGTCTCCCCATGTGAGAGTAGGACACTGCCAGGTCCCATTAAGAAAAACCCGCCTAACGGCGGGTTTTTTGCTTTCTGCACTGTGAGTTTTTTTGTCTGCAACAGCGATACGGTATCACCTGACCGACATGTCGGCCCATCACGTGGCGACCAACCACATCCCGAACTCAGAAGTGAAACGTATTAGCGCCGACCGGTGACCGGCGCAGGGATAGTGTGGGGTCTCCCCATGTGAGAGTAGGACACTGCCAGGTCCCATTAAAAGAAACCCGCCTTACGGCGGGTTTTTTGCTTTCTGCACTGTGAGTTTTTTTGGCTGTCACAGCGATACGGTCTCACCATTGCAGAGCTTTAAATGAAAACGCGGTATCAACGTTTAACAGATTTATTCTGAATCTAAACTTTTATAGTATGTTCGGTATTCCATACGCGTCACATATGCGTCGCCATTGTCATCCATAGATTCAAAATCACCCTCTAGGTTGGCAGCTTCTAGTTCTGTTTTACTGATTCTTCCATCACTGTCCGTATCAATTGCTGTGAATTTGTCGTCAGCGCTTACTGATATTTCTGTTCGCAGTTCCTTATTTTTTTCCGATATCATTTCGCCATCATCTTTTGAAAATAGCTCGGGGTTACCTTTTGTTCTCATCATCGCGTCGTTCGTACCGTCTGTTTGTACTTGTGTGATGATATCGTCGGTAAACATGGAGGGTTTATCATCAACAAACGTATTAAATTCTGAGCGACTTACCATGCTGTCACCGTCAGTATCCATTTTAGTGACAAGCTCACTGTTAATTACCCCAGATGATTCTGAGCCAACGATATAACCGTTACTGTCTTTGTCTAAGGCATCAAAGCCCATTGAAATTTTTTCTTCGTGATGTCCTGCCACCGCTGACGCAGAAATTGTGGCAGTAACTACTGCACTTGTAATCAAACTCAGTTTCGTGATCTTCATAATCAAATTCCTTCTATTTTTCTTTGCGAATGCGGGCGCTCATTTGCCCTAATCACTAAATGGTACGCGTGTTAACTAAAGACACTGCTTTATCCACACCTATTTAGCTACTCATAGTGTGCTATTCACTTGTTATGCCAAGGGTTTAACTTTATGAAAAATATATGGAAAGAAAATTTTTGTGGAAATGAGAGTCGAATTTTTTTGTTAATTTGTCACATAAACTGAAAGATCTTCATACAATCTTATTAAGACTAAAACAAAGAGAGTTGGTCGTTAGCGATATGCTCAAAGTTTGCGCCGATAAGTGGGAGGATGCTGTCGGCGATAGGCTTAATTTGTTTTTCTATATAGTGGTCGTAATGCAAAGGCGCTGAAACCGTTTCTACGGTTTGTGGACCTTGAACCGTAATAACGTAGGCTATTGTTGTGTTAGACTGATAGCGTAGCGGCAGACCTTGCTCCTCAAAGAGTTCATCTGCACGCCTCGCTGCTCTCACGTGGGGAGGAAGAGATTTAACATAAGAAGATAGCGGCTTTCTCAAACGTTTCTTATACACTAACGCGTCGTCCATATCGCCCGATTTAACGGCATTGAGCGTGTCACTGATGTATTTTTCAACCGGCAGACCCGAGAAGACTTTCTTGTATAACTCATACTGAAAGGATTTTGCTAGGGGAGTCCAGTCTGAACGTACATTTTCTAAGCCTTTAAAAATTAACTCTTCACCTTTCATTCCGGCATAGCGTTTTTTACTTCCTTCTGTTGAGCCCCTAATTGTGGGCATAAAGAACGTTGAAAAATGTGACTCAAATTCAATTTCAAGATGACAATCTATATTAAAACGTTCCCTGAGCAATGCCGCCCATTTTTCATTGATGATTTCAGCCAGCCTAATCCCCGTTTTTTCTGGTGAGCCCAAGGCAGCATTCCCTTCTACGTGCACGAATGTTGAATCGGTATCCCCATATATAACGTCGTAACCTAACGCTTCAATCCACCCGGCAGTAGTTTGCATGATCTCATGCCCTCGCAAGGTAATGGAGCTTGCAAGGCGTGGATCGTAAAACGGACAACCGCCGCTGCCCAATACACCGTAAAATGAATTCATTAGTATTTTAATCGCTTGAGAACGGGGGGAATCTTTTTGTTTTTTTGCCTCATCACGCTGCTGCCAGAGGTTTTCAATTATTGAAGGGAGAAAGTGTGTTGTTCGGCTGAAAACAGCCCCTTTAAAGCCCTCTATAGCATCCTCAGGAGACTTTAACCCTTCTGCAAGGCCTACAGGATCTATTTTAAATGTCCGTATAATAGACGGGTAAAGGCTCTTGAAATCAAGCACCAATACATCTTTGTATAAGCCAGGCTGAGAGCGCATAACGTAACCACCTGGACTTGCCAGGCCGCCATTTTCCGGCCTGACTCCGGCAACATAGGAACTGCGGTGAAGTTTGGGTAAGTAAACATTAAGAAATGCTGCCACCGAACCACCAGGTCTGCTCATGTCTAAACCCGTCAAAATACTTCGTAATGCAAGAAAATCAATAAATTGCGTTTTTTCTTGAATGCGATTTACCAGCACGGTGTCTTTGAAATTATAATTCGCGAGCGCCACGGGATCTTCGTAATATAACCGTTTTATAGCGGCAAGCTTGTCGTTACCCTGAATAAGTTTATTTTCACCTAGCAATTCCTCTGACACGTGATCGAGTGAAAAAGACTCAAATTGAAATGTCATGGTTTTGAGTGCTTCAATTCCGTCGATAACGCAGCGACCGGGTACATCGACCAGTGTCTGATCTTCCCATTGGCGTACTGACGCTTCCCGCTCGTGACGGCCAATAGTAAATTTCAAATTATTTGCTTTTGCTCTTCGAAAAAGCACTGCTATATCAAATTGTTTGACATTCCACCCTAAAATAATGTCAGGGTCGTATGATTTGATATGCGAGAAAAATACATGAAGAAGCTCCCGTTCTGACGCCACGACGCTAAGCTGATAGCCACTTTCTGGCGGTGAATAAAGTGTTTGATCTTGAATGCCAGGGGGGCGTACGAGCAGTACAATATTTAATCCGTTACCGGCTAGCGCGATGCTGAATAACTCTTCATGTTCGTTACATTCGATATCGACACTGAGCGAAGTAAATGTCGTTCTGTACTGGCAGGGCCTTATTTGTGCGTTTTCTATCGTATCAACAGGCAGCCTATTATCATTAACGGAGGGGGCAACGAATTCAACCGCACCGTACACAAAGCGCTCCATTAAATAGCGGTCGTCGACACGGATATCGGCTTCATAAAGAATAATACTTTTCTCACGAGCGAGTTGTCGTAACTGATGCATTTGCGACTCGGTCTTCGTTTTAACGGTCGCTACCTTGGTTTGTTCAAGCGTGTAAAACCCATCGTCGGAAATCAATAGCTTTAGAAGAGCACGCTCCGCTAGCTCTCGCAATAAAGACATCTGCTCAACTGACACAAAACACGTGGGAAATTGGGGGGAAGAGACTAGTTTGACAATCTGATTAGCGGTTTTCACCCATAGCTCTACGTACACTTTGCCCCGTCGCGTGAACGTGCTTTTATTAAGTATAAAGCCTTGAATGAGTGTTGAGCTTGGCATGATTCCGTTTTGAATAAGCGAGATTTTTTAAAGTAAGGCACGCATAGCGCGTGGCGTTCGCCAATAGACCGCCAGCCCTGAGTATACCGTTTGTTATCACCAACTCCTATAGTTCTCTATTCGACAGATATGTTTGTTTTTATCTATCGATCAAGGTAGAAAAGCAGGACTTTAAGCGAATTTTCCCATGTTTTGTACGTACGCTTATTCGCGTCAATCACAGTATCGATAGCAAAAAACACAAGCGAGGGCGATATGGAATATCTATATGACAAGCAGGTAAATCCCGGCGAGTTTATAGAAATTGCAGAAGGGGTACTTTGGTTAACCATGCCTTTACCTTTTGAATTAGACCATATCAACCTTTATCTGTTAGAAGGTGACGGTGGCTGGGTGGTGCTTGATACTGGTATAGGAACGTCGACAACTAAATCGTTGTGGCAGCGTATTTTTGATCAACTAAACGCACCTATTGTTGGTGTTATTGTTACGCATCTACATCCTGATCACGTCGGTTTGGCGGGCTGGATTGCAGATACTTTCAATGTGCCGTTTTATATGACGCAAACCGAGTATTTCACTGCTCGCGCTTTTGCCGCAGGGAGAAACGGGGCCACGAACGCAAGAGACAGACTTTATTATCAGCGTGCGGGTCTCGATGATGCGTTAATTGACAAGCTGACTTCTGGTGAGGGAAATGGGTACAGTAGTGTAGTGTCTCCATTGCCTATTAGCTATACGCGTCTTAAAGACGGTATGACGTTGTCTTTGGGTGCCAACGAATGGCAAGTGATGATCGGACGAGGGCATTCTCCAGAGCATGCCTGCCTCTTCAACCAAAAAAAGAATATCTTAATTTCCGGTGACCATATCCTGCCTATTATTACTCCTAATATTGGAGCGTACTCTACAGAGCCCGATGCAGATACATTAGAAGATTACCTTAGCACGTTACCGCAGTTTAAAGCGCTGCCGGAAGATGTCATTGTACTACCTGCCCATAAGTTACCCTTTATTGGCTTACACGAGAGGGTTGATATGCTCATAGCGCATCACCACGAACATTTAAAAGCATTGGTTGATGCGTGTGAAGAGCCTCAAACAGTGGTTGATTTACTGCCTGTTATGTTTAAACGAAAACTATCAAGCCGAAACATGGTATTTGCGGTAGCTGAATGTCTGTCCCATTTAAATTATCTACATCACAAGGGAGTCATCTCTCGCAGTGTTAACGATAGAGGACAGTACGAGTTTAAAAGCTTGGAAGCGAAGCAGCTTGCCTGTTAATTATGCATGCTGTGTATCTGTTGGTAGTGCTTCAGAAGGAATACTAAGGTCTTCTGAGGTTGCGCTGCTCGCGTTGGAAGGCTGCTTAGGAATGGAGATTTCAACCACTGTTCCCTTTGCTTCCTTGCTGCTGATTGATATTTTTCCTTGATGTTGCTCTATTGCTGTATAGGCGACAGATAAGCCTAACCCTTGTCCTTGTCCCTCAGGCTTGGTGGTAAAAAACGGTTCGAAGACACGCTTTAAATTCTGGGCCGGAATACCGCAACCTGAATCAAGTATTTTAATGGTAACCTTATCACCTGAGTCCCGAACACTTAACTTCACAACGCCTTTGGTATGAATGGCTTGCGCGGCATTTATCATGATGTTCATCAATGCTTGCTTTAACGGACCGGGATTCCCCATGACTTCAACTTTTTCAAGCTCACAGTCAAATTTGTACTGAGGGACACTGTATTGCGCCGAAATGAGGGTAATAAGCTGATTACAAACAGTACAAATGTCTACCGTCTGAACCCCTTCCGAGTTTTCCAGTGAGAAGTTTTTAAGGTTCTCTACGATGTCTTTTACTCGTGTTAATCCGTCAGTCGACTCTTCAATTAATTCAGTAATGTCGTCTTTCAATAAGTCGTAATGATTAGACTGATAAAGTGCTTCTATTTGTTCACGCAACTCATCGTTAAAGTTTTCAAGGTAAGAGTAGACACCATCGCAAATTGAAATAAGGTGAGAGGCATACTGCGCTAATGTGTTGAGGTTAGCATTCACAAAGCCGATAGGGTTATTAATTTCATGGGCAATCCCCGCAGCTAGCTGCCCTGTAGATGCCATTTTTTCTGCCTGGATCAGTTGGCTTTGTGCTGTATCCAGTTTTCTTATCAGCTTTCTTTGGGCTTCATGTTCTTTTTTAAGGGCTTCAGAGAGTTTTTGTTGCGCTCTAAAATAACTCGCTTGTGCCGTTACATCTTGCAGAAAAATACACGCAAGTTTCTTACCCGTCGCTTTGTCTTTGACCGGCAGAATTTCCATATTCTGATACATCTGTGTTTCTTCACCGGTAATAGGGCGAGAGCTTTTAAATGGAAATATGTGGGGACGCTGCTCCCAATAGCTAAAACTGGGGTGCTGTAATACAAAAACTGATTTCAGTCTGCGCTTAAGAAATTTACCTTCGCCTTGGAATAATTCTGTGACCGGCGTTTCTTTGTAATTTTGGCGTAGTTCGTGAGGTAGTCTGTCTAAAAAAAAGTCATTTAAATAAATAACATTGAAGTTCTCGTCAACAACACCTATTCCGACCGGTAATTTACCTACCAGCTGTTCAAACATTATGCGAGTAACTCATCCAACGTATCTTTCATGCGCGCAAGAGAATCATCGTCTAGACAGAAAACGACGCGCATACTGAATGATGAAATTGCAATAACAAATTGTACTTCCATGACTAAGCTATGCTGCCATTTCAAATCATCAAAATTACTTTTATCTGGCTGAAACAAGGTTGGCATATTTAGGTTAGTTGTTAGCTCTAACTGATCAGAAAGGCCTGCTAAGCACGCACCTGCCAAAATATTGCAGAGCTCTAAAATAATTTCTTGAATATCTTCTTTACTTAATGGGTCGTCGTAGTCCATCAAGGCAGCCACTTCAGTTAAACCCGCCCGAGAGAGAACCGACATTACCTCGCCATGTACGTCACCTAAGAAAGACTGTCTGGTATAAAAAGAATCCTCTGTTTCGAATAAAAGGCTATAAAGCTGCCCAGGGGTTACGGCTGAAATTTTGGGAATAGAAATATCAATTTTAGTCTCTATTAACTGAGCAAGAGAATTGGCCGCTTGCCCCATAGAAATATTCAGCAGTTCTTGAAGCGCATCTCTTTGCTCTTCATCCAGCGGTAGTACAATACTCATAGATACCCCAGCTCAAATAACGCCATTGCCAATTCTTCTTTGTCTAAGGGCTTACGAAGAAAACGTTTCGCACCAAGAGACATAACAATTTTCTGTTTTTCCGGCTGAAAATCAGCGCTTATCACAATCACGTTAGGTGTATCTGGCCTCTCGTGTAAAAACTCCAACACGCCTACACCATCGACTTCTGGCATGGTAAGGTCTAACAGAACAAGTGCAAAGTTACTCTCTGAAAGCGCGTCGATAGCTTCTTGGCCGTTTGTTGCTTCGGTAATATCGTATTCAAGGTCTTGGGGAAGCGCTCGAATAACACTGCGCCTCGATAACTTTGAATCATCAGCAACTAAAACAGAAAGTGACATTTACAGCCTCCTAGAGCGGCATTTAGAGAAATATCTTTTAATAAAGTATGTGCAGTTTTAGCGTTACCGCAACAAACTCGTTAAAAAAATTGCCTAAGTTTTTTTACAGTAACTATTTTTAATGAGTATATGGCAGAAGTGACTTTTATGCGTATTAGACTTTTAGTTGAAATGCTAGGACGTGGATGATGAAAAAGGCGCACATCGGTATTCGATGTACACCAGACTTAATTACGTATTTTGAAGAGCATACATTTTGTCGAGTGCCTCTGGCATTGCATCAACATACCTTTTGACATCCCCAATTTTACCCATACTTACGCGAGACCAGTTGGTATAAGTGCGATAAATTCCTCGTATCAACACGCCTTTATCGGCCATCGCTTGGCGGAAGTATTCTGCATTTCCGTCCCCTAAATTAACAAAGACAAAGTTAGTACTCGAAGGCAGGGCTGTCAAACCGTTTGCTTTGACTGCATCCATGACCATTGCTTTACCCTCATAAATTTTATCCTTCGAAAACGTTAGAAAGGCCTCATCATTATAACTAGCAATAGCGGCAGCCAAGCCGGCTTGATTTAAGGTATACCCACCCATACCATAGCGATTAATCCAATCCGTATTCTCCTCAGACGCGATTAGGTAACCAACTCGCATACCGGCTAAACCATAAATTTTAGAGAAAGTACGCGCTACGACTACATTGTGTCCTGCTTTAACGAGAGGGATCATAGAGTGCTTTGGCGGCTCATCAATCAGTTCATTGTAAGCTTCATCGACTAATACGAGCGTCTTTTTAGACGCCTTAATGCAAAACTCTCTTAATCTGTCGGGGTCGAGTATTTTGCCGGTAGGATTGTTTGGGTTACAGATATGTACCATGCCAATAGAATCATCAATCGCTGCGTACATAGCGTCAAGATCGATGTCGAGTTCAGCTGTGTTGGGAATTCTTACGATCTCAGGGGCGCCTTGTTTTTCAGGCGCTTTTGATGTGGTGTCCCAAAAGAGATCTGGCCCCAGAATTTTTCCCTTTTTACTCGCAGCAAGTGCAGCGTAGGAAAGAATAGGGCTAGAGCCCGCGCTCAACGAAATGTTCTTACGTGTGATGCTGTAGCGCTCTGCGATCATATCTAAAAGTGTCATGGCGGCAGGATAGGCATAATAGGCGCCGCCTTCCATGGATGCCTTTGATATCGCTTCCAGAGCTTTAGCACTAGGACCAAAAGGGTTTTCGTTAGCGTTGAGTTTTGCTACACCCGGGGCGGGACCGTATGTCACGGCAGGCATTTGGTTAGTTGCTGCACCTGCAGATTGTGCACCAGCAAACGTGCTTAATCCGCTTGCACCTAGCGCTGACGCTGCGACGGAACCTCCGATAAATAAGCGTCTTGAACGGTTATAACTCACGATACTCTCCTTATAGACTTGTTATATGGCTTTATAAAACATGGCACTTGAAACAATGACGAGATAAATACCAAATAATCGTTTTAATTTTTTTTCGCTGAAGTTATGCGCCATTTTTGCCCCAATTGGAGCGGTGAAGATGGCACCTATGCTTATTGCAACAAGTGCAGGTATGTTGATATAACCAACAGTCCCAACGGGAAGGGAGGCGGTGTCTGGGTGTTTCATAAATAAAAAACCAATAGCACCTGGAAGGCCAATTAAAAAACCAACGCCGGCTGCAGTTGCAACAGCCTGCTGAATGGTGCGCTGACACATTACCATGGTGATCACCGTGGGCGTGCCGCCCCCTATACCTAATAGGGCAGAGAAGCCGCCCAGTACAAATGCCAGCACTGCTTTGCCAATACCTCTTGGCATGTTGAAAACAAGGCCTGGTCTTACAACAAATTCAGGAAAAAGAAAGTACACTGAGTAAAGTAAAACGCCGGCAGCGAAGACAACCGTTAATCCATTTGCGCTGGTGTTGTTAGCGATAAGTAAACCTCCGCCAACCCCTAGAACCAGCCAGATGCTCCAAGAGCGCAAAATGTCAAAGTCGACGGCACCTTTAGCACGGTGAGCCATGACTGAGCGCGCACTTGAAACGACAATTGATGCTAACGATGTTCCTATCGCGACCTTAACCAGAGCTTCTGAGGGAGGAGTAAAAAAAGGAAAAACGGCGAGTAGAGCAGGAACAACAACAAAGCCTCCACCATTACCGAAGAGACCTGCTGTGATGCCAGCTATGGCACCGGTTATACATAAGGTAACTACAAACCACAGTAGTTCTAATTCCATTGAATTTTTACTCCGCTAGACATAGCTAAAAACATGGGTACCTACAAACCTTTTTAAACAATGAGTTAAAGCGTCAACACCAGCTATCGCTGGTGTTGACATAGTTATTATTAGAAACGGGCCGCGAGACGGGTGTAGTAATAACCTCCTTGCCAATCGACAATTGAACCCGAGTCATAAACTTCACCACAGCAAGCATCACCGTTAGTGCTGACATCTGGATAATTGTCAAACAGATTCCTGATCCCCACCGATAGGGTGAAGTTCTCGTTGATAAGGTAAGAACCTTCTATATCGAACATGAATTCGTCGCCGAAGGTCTGAATACTCGTGGCATTGACGCCATCATCACTTCCTGCATTTTCGTACTCGCCGAAATAGCTCAAGCGTGCCACGGCTGACCAAACATCGTAGCTATGAGTAACGGATATTACGCTACGTATTTCTGGAAGACCGTTTTCGAAGTCGAACTGATCTTCTGCATCCAGATATTCACTGGGATCAGAATCAAACTCAGTTTTGTTGTAATTCACCGAACCTGTCAAAATGGTAGCGCCGTAGTCAGACTCCATTTTATAGGTAGCAACAACGTCCAAGCCTTCCGTAACGGTATCGAACGCGTTTTGGAAGAAGAACACACCGCCGATGGATTCGGCGCCAGACACGTTCGCGCCCGCCAATGCTAGATAGTTTTGGTAGGCATCATAACCGGGCGCTTCAGGGTCAGTGACCACGGTGGTTGAAACATCACGCGTTGACACAGAGTAAAGGCGATCTTCTAACTTGATGTTGTAGTAATCGACCGTGAGCGTAACGTCGCCATAATTGGCTGTCATACCTAACGTAAAGTTTGTTGATTTCTCAGGAGAAAGTTCTTGAGCTCCCAAAGCTTGTGCTACTTCTCCACCGGCTGGGAATAAACCCGTTGCGACTGGGAATCCGTCGGGTAATCGGGTAGACACGTTTGTGGTACCTTGCTGCCCTGGGGTTGGTGCTCTGAACCCTGTACCGAATGAAGACCTAAAGCCCACGTCATCATTGAGTTGGTAGAATCCAGCAATTTTGTATACCAGTTCTGAACCAAAGTCAGAATAATCTTCATAGCGTAGTGCCGCTTGTGCAAATAGCGCATCGGTAATGTCACCAGATATGTCGGTATACACAGCGTAAGAATCACGTTCATATGAACCTGAATAGTCAGGAGAGTAGCCAGGGAAGCCATTAGAACCCACACCTACGACGGTATACACTGCGTCGTCAGGATTAGAACAGTCTAAGGTCGAGCCGGTGGCGATAACAGCAAGTCCAGCTGCTGTTGCAGTGTCTCCATTACAGAATCCGTATGGATCTGATGTAGCATATGGACCTGCAAAATAGGAGGCTTCCTCGCCTTCTGAAATTTCATAGGACTCGTCAAGGTAGCTTGCGCCAAAGGCCAAAACATATGCACTGAGATCGTAGGTAAAGTCAGCTTGAACTTGTGACTCTTCATTAATCAAGTCACCTGGCTGAAACGATGTAGGCGACATATTGCCTAGGGACGGGTTTATCGTATTTGCTAGGGTATAGGAAATCTCATTGTTGCCGTAACGACCGCTGATATCGTAAGTAAGATCGCCAGACATCCCTTTTATTCCACCTACGAAAGAGTAGTCGGTGACGTCACCGAAAAAGCGAGGCGTAAATCCTCCAGGGAAAAATTCTGTAGGGTTCCAGATCGAGCCATCTTCTAAGCGAAGATCCTCAATCGTGCCGTTGCCTGGATAGCGGTAGTAAAACGAGCCATCACCTTCACTTTCAGAATAGTTACCAAAGGCATAAAGCTCTGCTTCTGTAGATAGCGTAAAGCCTGAATTAAAAAACACGCGTTTTCCGCTTGTGTTAGGTTGCCCCCAGGGTTGCACTACATCCGAATCATGAACGCGATTAGCCATTTCAGTGGCATCAGCAATATATTGTTGAGATTGATCGTCAACACAGAACCAAGGTTCACAGTATTGTTCACCTCTAAATGTTGCTTCGCTGTCAGAGTACTCTGCGGATATACTGAGAAAACCGTCATCGCCTAGTGCAAATCCTTTATTTCCTGTAACGGTAATCTGATCTCCGTCACCTTCATAATAAGTGCCGTAATCAATGGTAAAAGAACCGCCCTCGGTATTGTCTTTTAGCTGAAAATTGATAACACCGGCGATCGCATCTGAACCGTATTGCGCTGCGGCGCCGTCCCGAAGAACTTCTACCGTTTTAATCGCTGCTGTGGGAATGGTTGCAATATCTGGTCCCTGTGTACCTGACCCTCCAATGGAAACAAGCGCTGCTCTGTGGCGTCGTTTTGAATTCACTAATACCAGGGTTTTATCGGTGGGCATGCCACGAAGTGTGGCTGGTCGGATAAATGTTCCGCCGTCAGAAATAGGTTGACGGCCAACTGAGTAAGAGGGAACTAACGTCATTAACACGTTGTTCATGTCAGTAAACGCTACCGCTTCTACATCTTCTGCGGTTAAAACGTCGACCGGTACTGGCGAGCTAGTTACCGAACGTGGAGCGCCTCGCGCGCCTGTAACAGCAATGCGCTCTAAATTTTTAGTCTCAGTAGTGTCTTCTGATACTTCTTGTGCTTGAACAAGCATTGACGTGGTAAAAAAAGTTATTCCTGTAAGTGCGTAACGAACTGCGGTGTGGAGTTTCTTCTGTTTCATCAGTGTTCCCAATCGTGCTTATTGCTACTTAATTTATGAATGTGGATTGTTTAAATCTGCACTCTTTCTAGGCACGCACGAGCACCACATTGATGCATCTAACATCTTGTTGTTGTTATGGTGTCACTCGTGTACGGGTACTAGGCTAAAAACTCTTGAGCGCTGGTGGAAGAAAGAAGAATATTCAGGGGTATAAGAAAACTATTGACCATAGGCGCAGCGCCCATTTTTCTAGGCATTATACTTAAGTATAAAATTATATGAGTTTTTCTGGGTCTCATTTTCTCGGGGAATTTTACAATTTTGCTGCATATAACGGATTGGAATGGCATATACCTTGCGTTGTGATTGAAACAATAGATCGGCAGTTCAGGCCTATCTGAAGGTCTTTCTCAATGGAGGAATAAGTGCATTCTAAACAGCTGCGTTATTTTATAACTACAGTGCAGAAGGGAAGTATCGCCGGTGCCGCTAGAGCGCTTGATATCGCCCAGCCGGGGATAAGTCAACAACTGGCGAGTTTAGAGCGTGAGGTAAAAACAACATTATTGGAAAGGAGCTTTGCAGGGGTTAGGTTGACGCCCGCAGGAGAGGTTTTTTATAAACACGCAGAGAAAATACTGGGTGAAATTGAAAATGTAAAAACAGTGATGGAAGGATTCAGCAAAGGGCAGAGTAAAAAAATTAAAATCGGTATGCTTCCTTCCATTGGCAATGTACTTTCACTACCGCTGTTAACCGAAATAACGAAACATCACAAAGATCTCAAAGTAGAGATCAGTACCGGTCCCTCTTACACTATCAATGATTGGCTAGCGTCAAAACAAATCGATATAGCACTTACTTATCAGCAGGCTGTTGACCCAAAGTTTATGAGTATTACTCCCTTGATCCAAGAAGAGTTGCACTTAGTTTTCACTGCTTCAAATACCCACTCGGAATATGCGCACTTAAGAAATAAATCAACGATTAAGTTTTGGGAGATCAGTGAACTCCCACTTTTGTCGCCAGGAAATAAAGATGCGCTAGGTCAGCTTATTGCTGATTACGAAAAAGCCACAGGAGTGAGTTTAAAGCACGACCTCGCTTATTCTGGACAGCTTATGACCGGATTACGACAAGTCATGCAGGGAGAGGGGGTGATGATTTTGCCCACATCGGCCATTTTTCATCTCAAGGAATCTGGGCTGGTATCCACACTCAAAATTGTTCAGCCCGAAATACACCGAACCGTGCTCGCGGCCACAAACAAAAACGCCAAGCCGGGACATGACCTCATGCGTATTGTCGAAATCATCAGAAAGGTCGTGGCGTTAGAAAATGCGCTAAATCACTGGAGTGGCACATTGGAGTTTGCGACGTCTTCATTTTTATCTCAGCCTGCTTAAGCCCAAACGCGACGCCTCCGTGAGGCGATAGCCTCGCCCTAGGTAACGTTTTCGGGGAGCTCTATGTCAACGAGCACCGGCAGATGATCAGAATAAAGTCGAGTTTTCGCATTTTTCAACCTTCTACATGCTTTCACTCTAATATCGTGAGAGACCCACACGCGGTCAAGAGAAAACACGGGAAAGTGACTGGGAAACGTAGCCCCTATTTTTTGTGGATTGAGTAGGTCGTTTAGTGCATGAAAAGCGTTTGAAAAAAACTGCCATTCATTAAAGTCACCCGCTAAAAAGAGCGGTGTCTTATTCTGCTTTAGCCTCAATGATAAATGCTCATGTAGTTGAGAAAATTGTGAGCGCCGCTCTAACTTTTTAAGCCCTTTGTGCGTATTGACAACCGTTAGCGGCATTTTTTCCGTTTGTAGTTCAACAATTTGAACATTTCTCGGTTGTCTTCCGCTCTGACTGACATCAACGGTCTCTTGAGAAATGACATCAAAGCGAGTGAGTATGGCATTGCCATACCATCCGTCAGCCTCTTTTATCGCTGGTGATGAAATAAGCTTAAATGTATTTTCAGCGCATATATCTCTCACGTCTTGCGCAGTATCTCGTTCAGGTGGCCGAGTATCCATTTCCTGCAGCAGTACAACATCAGCTCCACTACTTGCTAGAAATTGTCCAATACGTTTGTAATCATGTTTTTTGTCTCTTCCAATGCCACTGTGGACGTTGTAGGTCACTATGCGACACATCTATCTACCTCACTTTTACTACTTTCGTCATCATTGATGTCGTCAGCGCTACTTTCTTTGCGAGCCTGATAATAGCGAGCAAATTTCTGTGATCCCCAAATCATTAACCCCCACAGTACGATGCCGCCAACCAAATAGCTGATAGTTTCAAGAGACGGGTTCTGCCAGATTTGCGCAATCGAATCACCTACAAGGCCTTTTGCAATCATAGGAGGAAACATGCCCAAAAACGTACCGACAAGAAACTGGAAAATGCCAATTGATGAAATGCCTGCAACGAGATTCACCAAGCTAAACGGTGCGATAGGTAACATCCTGATCGCTGCCACGCCCACAATTCCGCTACGTTTGAGTTTTTCATCAACCGCCGCTACTTTAGGGCCTCCAAGCTTTTTCAGTCCAGCATTACCAGACAGTTTACCTATACCAAACATAATTGCAGAGCTCATAAGTGCCCCCATCATGCCGTAAATAGGGCCCCAAAGCGGACCAAATATTGCGGCTACAGCCAGAGATAAAACGGTAACTGGGAAAAACAAAATGCCGCCAACGACATAAACGAGAAGTACAGTCGGAAGCGCGAAATAAGTACCCCGACTCTTTTCTAGGAACGCGTTGATGCTATCTGAACTTAACCAAGGAATTGATTGGCTCGCCCAAAACATTAAGCCCCCTAAGACCGCGATGATCACCAAGCCTATCAAAATCATGATGCTACGGCGTCTCGGGTTGCGAGCCGGTAAAGCCGCTCCATCAAAAGTGGGGACCGAGATCAAAGGCTCTTCAGGATCAGAAAGCGCGCGAAACATGTTTTTGCCAGAAAGCTCAGTGAAGACCTCATCGCGAACTTCTGTAAGCACATATCCGTGGGCTATTTGCCCCTGCATCAAAGCTTCAACTGGCCTGTCATGATCAAATATGGCCGGCATGGCTTCAATATCTCTACCTGTATGTTCAGCGAGCAAGTCATTTCTTACCTGTTCAATACACGCTTGGTTTTCCTTGTTGTTTCCAAACAGTACCGTATCAATCTCGGTGTCTAACGTCATAGAACGGTTGCTGATATTCGAAGAACCGATGACAAGATATTTGTTGTCTATTGTCATGACTTTAGAGTGAATACGCTTGTACGCTCGACGGCCCTGCATATCTTCAATAGAAGAATAAGTTAGCCTGACGCGATTGGGGTCGATGCCACTTTCTAAAATAGCCTTAAATTCAATTCGGCTCGCCCAAAACGCTTCACATTCAAACTTACCTTTAGGTTCATACGAACTGACGATAATGACTGAAAGATTCGGCTTTAACTTCAGCTGGCGGTTAAGCGCTTCGGCGATTTCTTGTCTTGTTGTAAATTGATTTTCAATGTAAATAACAGATTCTGCTTCACCTATCAGGTCAAGCAACATGTGGCGCACTTCTTGGGCCGGTTCTACTTCATCCATGAAGGGGATCGTACGAGCCAGTGCGCATTCCACGTTTTCAAATAGAGGGGGGGAATCCTCAGGCCATGACTCAGGCAAAGGTGCACTTTCAGAAATTGGCGCATTGTCCCTGATATCAATCGGCGTTTCCTCTGCAACGCGCTGCCACCTCCATCTCACTAACTTGGCAAAATCAGCGACCACGGGGCCGCTAGATACCATCTGAACATCATGCAACGGGCCGTATTCACCATCTGGTCCAATACGTTCTTCTGATATCACTGGGTGGTCGCGCGTGTCCCACCGGTTAGTAGACACATCCATTCCACCTGAAAAGACGAGTTCATCGTCAATAACAACAATTTTTTGATGTTGGCTGCCCCCCATGGGAATAGTGTCATCGAGCTCTGTTTTAACGTTGTCTGGCGTTTTCTCTTCCCACACTTCTTTTGCCCACATTTCACGCTGTGCGAAAAACGCCAGTGAGGAATCCCATCGCAAAAGATAAATTTTCATATCTGGGTTTTGCTCAGCCTTCCACTTTAAAAGATCACTGATAACGCTAGGTGCTTCGCTGTTAGCTTCGTCATCACCTCTAAGCAGACGAATTCGACTGTCTATATCCCAACCAACGATAAAAATGCTGTGTTTGGCTTTCACAATAGAGCTATGTAACGCTTTGTAGTAATTACCGCAATCAATGAGTGGGGTAGAGAAGCGAGCTTTGCTCTCGACCCAACAGTTTTGGCCTGGTTGAAATACACTCTTACCTGATTGCATGTCTCTATACCTATTTTATGTTTTTACTTAATTAGTCGTTGAGACTGCAGAATCCGTACCTGATATCTCCCTTTAAATGGGGTTGCTAAGTTATTGATATTTCAAACTAAGAATTTCTATTCTTAAACGTATAAATAATTTCAAACGCAAAGTTTGTAAAATTTTCACGTTTTATTCTATTTTGTCTTCACTGGTGGAAAAAACATAAGAACTCATCTATATACTTGTTTGTTGTGTGAATTAAGGCAAAGCAATGAATTTATTTTCACGTGAAAATGCCGCTGAGCAGGCCCTCTCTCAGTCAATACTTGCGGTTGTAACCATAGACGAAAAAAACAACATCACGTTTTACAACGCTGCCGCCCAGCGCCTGTGGGGTTATGCGCCCAATGAAGTCCTTGGTAAAAATATCAGAATCTTAGTTCCACAAGAACACCAGTCTAATCATGACAGCTACGTAAACACTCATAGGTCGACCAATGTAAATAAAATCGTTGGTAGTTCTCGCGAAGTAGAGTTGGAAACTAAAAACGGAGACCGAATTTGGGTCCAGCTTGCGCTGTCTCAGGTCATCGTGAGTGGGAAAAAACATTACACGGCATTTGTGCGCGATGTTACAGAAGAGAGAGAAGCCCGCGAGATTGTTGAACAAACCCTCGAACAAGCATTAGATGCTGTGGTTTGTATAAACGAAAATAACAATGTGACCTTATTTAACGCATCTGCTGAAAAACTGTGGGGATACAGCAGAGATGAAGTGATAGGGCGAAACGTTAAAATGTTGGTGCCCCAGGAGATACAAGCTAATCACGATAACTACGTTAATGCGAACCGGGAAACCGGTCAGGATAAAATTGTTGGCACCAGCCGAGAAGTTAAAGTAGAGAGAAAAGACGGTAAAAGCTTATGGGGACGGTTATCGTTATCGAAAGTTCGCTTAGCAGATAGGACCCTTTATACTGCGTTTATCAAAGACGTAACTGAGGAAGTGGAACAGCGAGAGCTTCAGCGCATGCTGTCTCTTGTGGCGAACGAAACAGATAATGCTGTCATCATTTCAGACGCTGATGGTCTTATTGAATATGTGAATAATGGTTTTTATCGTCTCACCGGTTGGAAACTTGACGAAGTTAAAGGTAAAAAGCCCGGCTCTTTCCTACAAGGTGAAGAGACTGACCAGCGAACCATAAGCGTGATTCGACAGAAGATAAAAAATAGGGAAGCGTTTTACGATGAGGTACTGAACTATAGAAAAGATGGTACGCCTTATTGGACTTCCCTTTCTATAAACCCTGTTTTCAAAGAGGGTCAGTTAGTTAATTTCATCGCCGTTCAGGCTGACATCACTCGCGTAAAACAAATGGCGCTGGACTTTACGAATAAACTCAAAGCGATTGGAAGTGCCTTAGTCCTTCTTGAAATGGAGCCAAATGGCACAGTAATAGAAGCGAATAAATTACTTCGCGATAACATAAAAGGTGTGATTGATAGTCAAGCGTTTGCTAATGAGCTCTTGGGCAACCTCTCTGCTGAAGAAAAATCGGCGCTAGAAAGTTCCGGCTTTGTATCGAAAATTATTGAGATTGAGAAAGATGGCCACTACCTCGCTTTTGATTCCCGTATAAGTGCCCTTAAAAACTTTAACGGGCAAACGACTCGCTATGTGTTCTTCGCAATAAATATTACGACACGAAAACAAGCGGTAAATGATACCCAAGACGCCATGAAAGACCTATTAGTAACAAGCCAAACAATCAGTAATATTGTGGGTACAATAAACTCTATTTCAGAACAAACGAATTTATTAGCATTGAATGCTGCGATAGAGGCTGCAAGAGCCGGTGAAATGGGAAGGGGCTTCGCAGTGGTAGCCGATGAGGTGAGGACTTTGGCCGGTAATTCTCAATCCTCTTCGAACGAAATCGATAATCTGGTTAAGGCGACCGTTTCAAAAATAGAGGAGTTAGCGCAACTTATTCAGCGTATCGATGGGTAGCTAATAGCAAAAAGCCTTCGCCACAGGGCGAAGGCTTTTTTCAACTCAGATTTGATATTAAGTTAATACCACGCCAGAGCTTAAAATCGATACTCAACGCCGATACTGGCTTGTTTTAAATCGGTTTCAAAATCAGTATCGTCTATGTCATCAAATGCCTCATCTGCATCCAATTCAGTATCGTAGACGGTGTACTCAGCATTGACGAGAAAGTTGCTTGTCACTGCATAGCTTAAACCCGCACCAACAAATAGACTTTCATCATCATTATCGCGCGAAATACCAGCAAAAGTATATTCCGTTTCCGACCATAGCTGGCCTGCTTTAGCGTAGAGTGAGAAGCGTTCGGTCAAAGGTAAGATACCTTTGATCGCCGCAGTATAACCATCGGTTTCAGCGCCAGCAATGTCGTTACCGTAGTCGCCAAAGTCAATATAGCCACCTTCAATGGCTATCCACTCATTAAATTTGTAACCTACAAGGCCTTGCCACACGTCTTTATCGTCGTCAAAATCATCTTCGCCTTCTACGCGTAAATAACCGTAATTACCACCCACATAAAACCCACTGTCTTTTGCTTCGATCTGATTAGATTGAGCATGCGCGCCAAATGAAGCCATTGCGCTGATTGATGCCACTGCTGCTAAACCTGTAAGCGTTTTAAATGTGTTTTTCATAAGTTCGTCCTCATTACTTCTATAACATTCCATCGACTTCTTTAGTGAAGTTAATGCGTGATTAATTTCCTCACTATTCTTTTCTTTCAACTGTTGTGCCATGGTAGAAATTGCAAATTGTTGTTCAAACGAACGAAATTTTTTCAAAAAGAGGAATTTTTTGTCCATTTATTAAACGCTTAGGCGTTCAGTATTGCTTTATCGAAAATTAAGTGCGAAAAAATTTCCTACGCTTTGCAATAGATTCATAAATAACATTTTACGTTTTGTGTTAATTAACAACTTTTTTCAGGTACATCTTGAACTTGCATGTGATTGCTCTTAACGCATTGATTTAATAGTTCATTTTCCTTAATTGGTTTTTCTAATCGCCTGAATCCATTTTATCAACTGTAAAAATTCAGCAACTGTGTCTATCTTCTATCAAGCAAATAAGTAAATAAGATGTTAATGGTTAACGACGCGTTGTGTGCCGTTGCCAGAACAAATCTAACTAAGACGGGAAAAACCATGACTATTACCAGGTTTAAAAAAACCACATTGTCAGCATTAGTTGCGCTTTCATTGAGTGCGACCTGCGCAGTTGCTAATGATCAAATCAGCAAGCCTGCCGGTGCTAAAGGCACAGGCATGGCGAAAGCTTTCCAAGCCAAGACCAATCAATTTTGGTGGCCGGATCAACTCGACCTAGCGCCATTACGAGATCACGATACTCGCTCTAATCCGTTGGGTGACGGCTTCAGCTATGCAAAGGCGTTTTCCAAGCTTGATTTGGACCAAGTGAAAAGCGATATCAATGAACTCCTCACAACATCGCAAGATTGGTGGCCAGCAGATTTCGGTAATTATGGTCCGTTCTTTATCCGACTCTCATGGCACAGTGCGGGTACGTACCGTACTCTGGACGGTCGCGGCGGTGGCGACGGTGGTCAAATGCGTTTTGACCCGCTCAACAGCTGGCCAGATAATGGGAACCTAGATAAAGCTCGCCGCCTACTATGGCCAATCAAACAGAAGTACGGTGAAAGCCTATCTTGGGGCGACCTAATGATTCTTGCAGGTACTGTAGGAATGGAGAACATGGGCTTCGACACCTATGGATTCGCAGGTGGCCGCACCGACGACTGGGAGCCTGATATGGTGTATTGGGGGCCAGAAGTTGAAATGCTAGCGAGTGACCGTGAAGATCGCGAAGGTAAGCTTCAGCGTCCACTCGGTGCAACACATATGGGGCTGATTTATGTAAACCCTGAGGGCCCGAAAGGTGTGCCTGATCCAATGGGGTCTGCAAAGAACATACGTACAGCTTTCGGTCGCATGGCGATGAACGATGAAGAGACGGTAGCGCTTATTGCTGGTGGTCACACTTTCGGTAAGATGCATGGCGCGCACAAGCCAGCAGACTGTTTAGAAGCTGAGCCGGGTGGTGCAGGTCTTGAAGAGCAGGGCTTAGGCTGGAGAAACAACTGTGGTAAAGGTAATGCGGAAGACACAGTAACCAGCGGCCTAGAAGGTGCGTGGACACAGCTACCCACTAAATGGACAAGCCTGTATCTTCAAAACTTGCTAGGTTTCGAGTGGAAGCAAACGCGCAGCCCTGCTGGTGCTATACAGTGGATCCCCACTGATGAGTCACTGCATGCGTCTGTACCCGATGCGCATGTGGAAGGTAAGAAAAACCCGCCGGTAATGACGACGGCTGATCTTGCACTTAAATATGACCCTGAATACCGCAAAATTGCTGAGCGCTTCTTAGCTGACCCGAAAGAGTATCAAACTGCTTTTGCTAAAGCATGGTTCAAGCTAACGCACCGCGACATGGGACCAAAGTCGCGCTACTTAGGTAACGATATCCCAGAGGAAAACTTCATCTGGCAAGATCCGGTACCAAAAGCGGACTACAAAGCCATCTCTGACAAAGATGTTAAGAAGCTAAAAGCGGATATTTTAGACAGCGGTTTAACCGTCCAACAGCTCGTTAAAACCGCGTGGGCAGCTGCTTCTAGCTTCCGTGCTTCTGATATGCGTGGTGGTGCTAATGGCGCTCGCATCGCGTTAGAACCTCAAATGAGTTGGGAAGCGAACGAGCCGGAAACTATCAAAGCAGTGATAGCGAAACTCAAGGAACTGCAGGACGAGTATAACTCGCGCATGTTCTCTAAGAAAAAGGTATCGCTAGCGGATTTGATTGTTATTGGTGGTGCTGCGGCTATTGAAAAAGCGGCTGCTGACGCTGGGGTTAATGTTACTGTTCCCGTAGTTCCAGGCCGCACAGACGCGACACAAGAGCAAACAGACGTAAACTCTTTCGCGCTGCTTGAGCCCGCTGCTGATGCATTTAGAAACTACTATAACGCTGAGGCAAGCTATCGCTCGCCAACGGATATGCTGGTAGATAAAGCCGATCAGCTAAACCTAACGGTGCCTGAAATGACGGTTCTATTAGGTGGCTTACGCTCATTAGGAGCGAATGTGGGTGGCTCGACGCACGGTGTCTTCACTGACAACGTAGGAACGCTTAACAACGACTTCTTTGTAACATTACTTGATATGGGCGTTAAGTGGAGAAAAACTGACAACCCATCTGTTTACGAAGGCATTAACAGAAGCTCTGGCGAAGTAATGTATACAGGAACACCTGTTGACCTGGTATTCGGTTCAAACAGTGAGCTACGCGCCGTTGCTGAAGTGTATGCTTACGACAACGCAAAAACGCGTTTTGTCGAAGACTTTGTAGATGCATGGACTAAGGTTATGAGGCTTGACCGTTTTGATTTGCGTCACGACTTAAGCGCAAAGCTAGATAAATAAGCGATAACTCGCGAAACGTTAAAAAGTGAAGGGCGCTGCGTTAAACAGCGCCCTTTTTTAATGAGGCTAGGAAGCTTGCCAGACCTTCCCGAAGGGCGAGTTTTAAATATTCGTATTCTTTGTTGTGTCACCTAGATGTAGAACCACTATACCTGCGGTAACATGCCGCGATTGCGAGCATTTTAAGTCTCGCCGAGTGGGTAATTACCTATGCGGGCTGGTATTGTCTCCTGTTAAAATAGCGAGTTTTCTTCGCAAACTTTGCTCGACTTCGCTACACTGACGTTCATTTTTCGCTTCTACGATCTGTACCGAAATGGCCAGTCTTCAACGTTCTTTAGTCAATTTAGAAATGCTATGTGACGATATTAATGCGCTTTCTACTGACGCACTTAATACCGCGTCTCACATACGTCTTTTATATGAAGTATTGAAAGAACTAAAAAGTGCAGAGGCGCTAATTTCCCACGAAACAGAAGCAAGCTTCCAGAACGCGGTGAAAGGCTCGATATTTGAAAATATTTTTGAGCGAAAACGGATGATAGCAGTTTATATCAAGCTCATCGGGTATGTGGTTACTGCCTGGGAAGCCACTACCAAAGCTAACGCGATCCTCATAGAAAACTTTGACGAAAGCGCAGACAAAAGACTTGAGCTACTTCAAGTAAAGGCCATAAAGGCGAAATCTCAGCTTAAAACAGTGGCGACAGCCATGGGGCAAAGTGATTATGACAAATTCTCTCGAGCACTGGGATTAAAAACGCAAGAGTGGCAGTGGGACACGCTTCGCGCAAGATTTTAACCAAGGGCGAAGGTGAGCCTCTAAGAGTTACGGTGTTGTATTTCTTATGCCAATGCCTTGTTCGTTAATAACGCGAACCTCACGCTGTGGGAATGGAATTTCAATATTATGTTCACGTAACGTTTCAAAAACAGTGAGTAAAAGGTCTCCGCCGACGCGGTTTCTGCCATCGTCTATACCTTCCATCCAAAATTCCACGAACATATTCACACCTGAATCGCCAAAGCTATCTATCTCGCAGTCAGGCAGCTCTTCGAAAGGTACATCGTCACCACTGATAACCTGTGGATGCTCAGAAACCGCTTCCTTAATAATCTCAACCATGGCACGGATATCAGTTTTATAGGCAACAGAGAAGTCGATGCGATAACGCTGCTTTTGATTTTTATGTGTCCAGTTGATGAGCAAAGAGCTAATGAACTTTTCGTTGGGCACAAGTACATCTTTGCCATCATAAGTTTCGAGCACGGCATAGCGCATTTTAAACTCTCTAACAATGCCTTTTTGCCCATCTTCTAACTCGACATAGTCACCTACTGTCAGTGACTTATCCAGCAAGATGATAATGCCTGAGATGAAGTTCGAAGCGATAGACTGGAGTCCTAAACCAAGGCCCACACCCACTGCGCCACCGAATACGGCTAGTGCAGTTAGGTTAATCCCCATCACATTAAGCAGCAGTAAGAAGACCACGCAGAAAAGCGCAACTTCAAAAAGTTTTGCGAAGACTTCCTTTGTCGAAACATCAAGAGACTTGTGATTTCTGATTATGTCTTGGCCTATCGCGTTTGAGCTCCGTCCTAGCCAAAACAACAAGCCGCCGAATAACAACACTCGAGTAACGCCATACAGAGATATTTGGACGTTACCAACGGAGATTGCCATAGATTCTAGCGCTGCGGTAATGAGAGGGAGCACACCTATTAAATGCAAGAACAATATGGGCAGACCCACCCAGCGCATACAGGTCGCTATAGTTCTGTTCTCGACAAACCCAGTTATCAGCGAGTTAACAAACAGCATCAGCGCTACGACAACGGCTATTTCCAATAACCACGCGTCGAACTGAAATTGAGCTCCAAGCACAGTAGTTAGCTTCAGCATGCTTATCGTGATAAGTGGAAACAGGGCTTCACCGAGGTTGTACAAAAAACCATGCATTGTATGCGCGCCTTGCTGAGGTTTTTCTCGGGTGAATCTAAAGGGCTTCTTAACTTGTCTAGAGAGCAAAAAGGCAATGCAATATATGACGGCGATGGTTATGAGCTGTATAAAAAAGCTATCAGATAACACTGACGCTTTTATTAAAGCCCATTTCTCTTCAAAGTGCTGGCTTAAACTTTCAACATTCATGTTATTTACTTTACGTGTTCACGACATCTTTTCAATTAGATGTAGTTAGAGTGTGGATTAATTGCGCGTTTTAACTGTTATAACAAATATGGTAAAGCTTTTTTTAATCTTCTACCTTATACCGGCATGAATTCTATCTTTGCTAAAATGGCTTTGAGGTTCTATTGAGGTATTTTGTGTTATTACGCTATGGCACTACTTTATCCCTAATTTTTTTAAGCTTATGATTATATGAATTAAATTTTCATTTCTCCGTGGTTGCAAAAATTAACATTAAAAGGTCAACGTTATTATTTTTGTCGTATAGATAGAATTAAAAATAGCAGAAAGAATATTGGTCATGTTTATTGATTGAATGTTAAAGCGGTCGGTAAAAAACCGAATACCGGTATAACGGCTTTTCTGACTAAAGTTGATATTGGTGATTTCGCTGACGCAGACTATTATAGAACCATGTGTGGACTGCGTAATATTGCAGCAGTTGGGAACTTCCATATTGGCTACCAATAAGTTGATACAATGACCATTTTTAAAGTAATGCTAGCCGTGATGGCCGCAGCGAGTGTAATTTTGCCTTCAAGGGCCGTAGCGGAAACTAATAAGCTTGACCTTTCAGGTTTCGCTAGGGTTGTTGGCGGTTTTGTAGACACAGACAAAGCTACATATGAAGGCTACAACGATAAGATTAGCTTCTCTGAAAAATCCTTGTTTGCTGTCCAAGCAGATTATAATTTTTCTTCGACATGGTCTGCTTCAGCTCAGTTTTTACTTCATACCGATGAGGACCGCGAGTCGGGAATCGAATGGTTGTATCTGACTTATACACCAGTTGAAGATATTCAGCTGAACGTTGGTCGTTTGCGCACGCCCTTCCTTAAGTACTCGGACGTCATTGATGTCGGTTTTGCTTACCCGTGGATAAATGCTCCGCAACAGCTCTACAGCAGCTATATGTTTTCCCAGTATGAAGGCGCCAATGCTCGCTACAGAGCTAATTTCGAAGGTCTTGTCGTCGACTTTGAAGCTTACGTTGGACAATACAAAGACAGTCTTGTGTCGAGCGGTATTGATGTTGAGGTAGAGCTAGACACGCTATTTGGTGGTGTTATCGAGGTGAATTATGGCGGTCTACAGCTGAGAACCGCAACAATTAACGGCCCCAAGGTTGAGACTACAATCGAAGAGATAGCGCCGTTACTTCAGGGGCTGAGAGCTGCAGGGTTCGAGCAACTTGCGGAAAAATTCGAAATTAACGACAGTGCCAGAGCCTTCTTGCTCGGTGCTAGCTATGATACGTTGAATTGGTACATAAGTAGCGAATGGATGAGGGTCTCGTCTGATATCGACGTGCTGGCAAACTTAGAGAGCTTTTATATTTCTTATGGCTATTATTTTGACGATATGCTCTTTCATCTTACTTATGCCTCGTCTAACCAGTCACTTAATACGATAGAAAATACCATCCCACCGGGTATTTCTCCTGAACTTGATCAACTTCGATTTGGTGTTGATGTACTCAACAGCTTTTTTCCAACCGATGACTTGAATACGTGGACACTGGGCGCTAGATGGGACGTGAAAACAAACCTTGCGCTCAAAGCAGAGCTTTCTTTCTTAGATGGAAAAGAGGGAAAAACGTCTTTCTTTGATGTCGAGGATGAGAGTTTTGATAGAAACGCAATGCTTTACCAATTAGCTTTAGAGTGGGTATTTTGATGTTGAAGTACACGCTAATATTATTGTCTTTTCTAAGCTTCTCTCCTGCGTTTGGGGAGGAGAATATCTGGGTGGTGGCAAATGTCTCTGACAGCAGTATAGCCCTTTCCAAGGCCGAAGTAAGAACCCTGTTTATGAACAACAGCACTTCAGATTCGTCGCTATTGCAACCTGTATCCTTGGTGCCAGGGCACAGGGCTCGTTCTATTTTCAACGCAAAAGTCATTGCGCTACCTGAATCGAGAATTCAGTCCTATTGGGCGCAAATGCGCTTTAGCGGTAGAATGGCTGCGCCAAAAGAAATGGATTCACTGCAAGCCATGTTGCAATACATAGGTGAAAATGAAGGCGCGGTAGGGTATGTGCCAGCGGGAACCGAACTACCTTCTCATCTAACCGTGGTTTACGCGAGCCTTTAATTGAAATAGCTACGAGGCGTCGGGCTTTTTTAATGTCATTGTTCAGTAAGACTGCGAGCTAAGATATTCTCGAGTGGAACGGGCTTGCTGTAGAGATAGCCTTGAAGCGCATGACACCCGTTATGTTTTAAAAACGACGCCTGTTCTTGCGTTTCTACGCCTTCAGCACAAACAGAAAAATTTAAGCTCTTCGCCATCTCTATAATGGTTTTGGTGATCAGTTCTGATTGTCGTGATTTTCCGATATCGTTTACAAAGCTTCTGTCGATTTTCAACGTATCGATGTCAAATTTGGTTAGGTAGCTTAATGAAGAGTAACCCGTACCAAAATCATCTAAGGCTAATTGACAGCCATGCTTTTTGATAACAGAAAAAAAACTGTTGGCTACGTTAAAGTTGTTCATGTACGCCGTTTCGGTAATTTCGAATTCGAGATTTTTCGACGGCAGTTTATCAGTATCCATTTCGCTGATTATGAACTGAGTGAGCTTATTACTATTTAAGTCCATCGGGCTGAGGTTTATCGATATGATGATATGTTGACCGAATGCCTCGATTAAGTGGGGAGCCTCAATACCGACTCGCTGAATAACCCACATACTGATCAGCGAGACCTTTTCTGTTTGTTCTGCAACAGGAATGAACTCAGCGGGTGACACCACACCGAGAACATCATCGCGCCATCGGAGTAAAACTTCAAAGCCGATAACGTTTTCGTTCGCATCGACTTTTGCTTGATAGCAAAGATAAAAAGCGTCAGTTTCCAGAGCATGCGAGAGTCGGGTAGATATAAGCACTTTACGCTGTGTTTGGGCAAGCATTGCCGCATTGAACCATATATACCTTGCCTTACCCTCGTCTTTGGCTTTATACATCGCTACATCGGCGTTAGTGATGAGGTGAGACAACTCATAATCACACTCGCTCGCAAGAGCAAGCCCTACACTTGCACTAGAATCAAAACGAAATGTATTAAAAACATGTGTACGAGAGACCGCGCCAACAACCCTATCCGCTATATCCTCAAGCACCTGTTTACTGGGCACATTGGGAACGATAACAATAAATTCATCCCCACCTAGACGACCAAGCGTATAGTCCTTATCAATAACGCTCATCATAGCAGCGCTGATGTGTATTAAGAACTTATCACCCACATCGTGGCCAAAAGAATCATTTATTGACTTAAACCCGTCTATATCTACAAAAAGCAGCCCGAGCTCGCTTTTGTTTATGCAAGCTTTCGCTAGATCTCTGGCAAGCAGATGCATTAAAAACTGTCTATTAGGCAAACCAGTCAGAGCATCAAAATTAGCGAGCTTTTCCATCTGCGACTGCTGTTTTTGTAGTAGCGCATTTTTTTCCGCGTTTGCTTCGGATTGAGCCTTGATGTTCGACATCATGTTGTTGAAGGCGCGAGATAAAGAAAGGGTTTCCTCTCTATCTATTTCCTCAACTTTTACATCATAATTTTGGTCTTTAACTACGCTATCCATCGTGTTAATTAGCGTGTTGAGAGGATGAAGCACTTTACGTTGTGCTCTTACCGAGATAAGTAATGCAAGAACAATCAGAAAGGCGACTGAAGGTGTGACAAGCGCAATGTAGCGCTTGCGGCTATCTTTCAACGCGTCTTGAAGGTTAAAGATTAAAATAAAACGACCAAGAGGAAATGTAGATTCGCCGATGGTCTTAACTACTACCACTTTGTTTTTAATTTGATGAAGGCCAAGCGCTAGCGAAGTGATTGATGGGTCGATAGTTGACAAGGGAGACTGCGCTTTGGAGACACTTACATCGGATGGAACGCTATTTTGTCCCTCAATGGACGATGCCGCTAAGTTTTTCTCTTTATTTAAACCAGCAGGGCCAATATAAACGTTTAACACGTTTCCATCGTTGTCGAGTATGTAGGCGGTTTCAGCATAGTCATATTCACCAAGTCGCAGTAAAACCTCTGTTTGATAAAAGCTACCTGCGGGTTCGCCCATGTAGTCTATTAAATCAACCGCAATATTTTCACCTATTGCGTTGACTTCGGCCGAGACAAACTCCACATAAAGTTTTTCGTAGACATAAATTGATAACCCAATGATAAGCGAACTTATCACAGCAATTGAGGTAACAGTGTTAAATGAAATTTGTGAACGAAGACTTTTCAAAACGACACTCTAATAATGGTGTCTAGTGACATGAGTGGACATGGAGAGTGTGAATACCTATAAATTAACGACGGCTTCAACGCTATGTGAGTATAGACGTTTTATCCTTTTTTTAGGTGATTTACATCAGCAATTAGTAGTAAAAAAGCAAAATTAAAGAGAAAGTAGTGAAAAAAATAGGGAGTAAGTGATTGGAAATTAGCGAGAAAGCGTTGTCTTAAAATTAAACAGGCACAGTTAAAAAAGAGTGCAATCAATATGAGAGAATATCCCTGTTGAACAAAAAATGCGCTGGTGGTCGAGGCTGATCAATGGTAGACTCCGCGCGCACTTTGTAAGAGTAAAAACATACGGTCTTTTCTTGATTTCAAACACCAATCAGCCAAGTCGGCAATGGCGTATCTCTTTAGGTTTTCCCAGTAATCTATAACCCCCATGGTTAGCAATTAAGCACTAGCGCTTATACCGTTGCGGTATGCACCTTTTTTTAAATACCTATGACAGGAGTGTATCAATGTCATTTACCCATTTAGGGCTCGCTGAACCGTTATTGAAAGCTATTGAAAAGCGTGGGTTTAGCACACCATCACCTATTCAAGAGAAAGCAATTCCAGAAATATTGCAAGGAAAGGATGTGTTGGCAGCCGCGCAAACGGGAACCGGAAAAACGGCCGGCTTTGGTCTTCCTATCTTACAAAGATTAATGTCCGGGCAGCCAGTAACAGGCAATAATATCAGGGCACTTATTTTGACGCCTACCCGAGAGTTAGCGGCTCAGGTCGAAGAAAGCATACAGGCTTTTAGCGAATTTTTGCCGTTGAAAACGGCTGTTGTATTCGGCGGAGTCGGTATCAACCCTCAAATGATGAAGCTTCGTAAAGGGGTTGATGTATTAATTGCTACACCCGGAAGACTATTAGATTTGTATCAGCAAAATGCTGTCAAATTTTCTCAGCTAGAGGTTTTAGTCCTCGACGAAGCTGACAGAATGCTAGACATGGGCTTCATTCACGATATAAAAAGGTTGCTCAAGTTATTACCTAAAGATCGTCAAAGCTTGCTGTTCTCTGCAACCTTTTCAGAAGAGATCACGGCACTGGCGAAAACGATTACACGTGATCCTGTGAGCATTTCTACAACGCCTGCAAATACGACAGTGGACGCAGTAGAGCAACATTTGGTTACTATAGATAAGTCGAAAAAAACCACCGCGCTGATTTGCCTCATTAAACAGCAGAAATGGGAGCAGGTGTTGGTCTTTAGTCGCACTAAACATGGTGCGAACCGAATTGCGGAAAAGCTTACCCGTTCAAAAATTCCAAGTGCTGCAATTCACGGAAACAAAAGTCAGGGCGCGAGAACGAAAGCGCTCGCTGATTTTAAAAGTGGTGAAATCAAAGTGTTGGTCGCTACCGATATCGCCGCCCGTGGTATCGATATCAGTGAATTACCCATAGTGGTTAACTTAGATTTACCGAATACGGCAGCCGACTACGTACACAGAATTGGGCGCACAGGACGTGCAGGCGCAAGTGGCCAGGCATGGTCGTTTGTGAGCGTCGATGAACTGCAAAACCTTAAAGATATTGAAACCCTCATTCAAAAGTTGCTGCCTAGGGAGACTTTGGAAGGTTTTGAGCCTCTGCAGACGGTACCACCGACTACATTGTCTAAACCAAAAAAGCCTAAGAAACCAAAGGCTGCAAAAGTTTCTTTAGGCGAAGAAACTAAATCAGGTGAAAAAAGTGTTCGAAGCCGACGTGGTGGGCAAAACCAAAGCACCAAGACTGAAAGCAGCAGTAATCGCTCAAACAAAACCAGCGGAAGAGCAAAGGCGAGCGGTAAGCCCCCTAGACGTGGAGGTGCAGGTGGCGAAGGCAGTGGTGCTCATCGTTCATCAAACCGCCGAAATAACAATGCCTCAAGCCAAGGCCGTGTTTCGAGCACGAACTAACGAACTATCACAGTGTATCTGAATTAATGGGACGTTTTACCCTGGTCGAACGTCCCGTAAGCGCAACAGCTATTTCAAGCGTTGGTCTCTTAGTTTTGCTCCCAAGAGAAAGGATTATAATGCCGAAGCGCTGGTTTCGTATTGACGCCGTCAGTCCCCTTTCTTTCTAGTGTTAATTCAGCGCGTTTGACCAGGATTTTTTGAAGCTCAGTACGATATTTTTTCGTTTCTTTCCAAAGCGCGTTCAAACCTTCTGGGGTGTTTCCTCTCAGATCTTCAGCAAGTAGTGGCCCTAATTTGTCATAAGCATGTTGAAGCCTCGCTGCTTGCTCTTCATTGTAGGCGACCTCCTCATCGGTTGCTCTCCAACCGTCATTCCGCACCTAATTAACTGATTTATTTTTCTTGACACCGATCCCCCATTTTGATCTATTACTCATCTTTGGGTGCAGCAAAATGGCTATTTCTACTTCCTCCCTATCAGGGTTAACTATCA
>Ga0181596_10000885_pt1 | contig 30928 bp, 19 predicted proteins | sample 041ome_6_FD_148655 | JGI IMG/M metagenome (GOLD analysis project Ga0181596, IMG submission 148655) | Coastal salt marsh microbial communities from the Groves Creek Marsh, Skidaway Island, Georgia - 041402US metaG (spades assembly) | ecosystem: Environmental > Aquatic > Marine > Intertidal zone... | reverse complement strand
CGCCGCACCGTGGTCCGTTTCCACGTATATCCGCAAACCTTGCACGTCCACTCCTGCACCTTCAGGGTGTCCAACACCGCCGAGCGCATTTTCTGCAACAACGGTGAATCCTTCATCGCCGGAGACGGTGCCACCTCGTTGGTCAACCGGTCGTGGAGTTCCGAGTGCAACATCAGTCCGGCGGCGTGGAACAATTCGTGAGCAAAGGTGTGGCGGTAGAGGGCTTCGTCTTCCAGAAGAGCAGGATGCAGACCGATGGTGACCGCGCCGGGGTCGAGGCGCAGCGTTCGGCGACGAATCAATTCGTTGCTGCCCTCCTCGAAACGCGTCATGCCCAACCGGTCGTCGTTCACGTCCAGCCAAGCCACCGTGAACCGGTCGGCAATCCACGGCAAAAACACCGCTTCGACGTGACCAGAGAGGGCGTTGAGGACGGCGTCCACCACGTCTTCGGGAATTTCGGGGGGTGCTGTTGGGACGGGCGTATCGGCCAAAGGACCCGGTTGGCGCTCGCCCATGGGTTGGCGAAACGATGTCCCTTCATGAGGCTTCACGCACTCGAACCCCAGGGAGGGGTGGCGGCTTGCGGCGGGATGAAAGTCGGGAATCCTTATGGCGGGGAGGCGAGTCGGCGGGTTGCGAAAGCACCCACATGGGCGTGTAGATCAGTTGGAAGATCGCTACCTTGGCATGGTAGAGGCCCCGAGTTCAAATCTCGGCACGTCCACTCCTCCTGTTTTTGAGCATCATTAACGGAGTGGACCGTGCTGCCACAAACTTGCAATGCAGCATTTCGGTAAAGTTTGTTGGCTCGGCACGTCCACAAGAGGCAAGTCAAAACAAGGCTGTTGGACGTGCGCCACGACCGTATTGTTGTCAATCATCTCGGTCGTTGGCTCGGCACGTCCACTCCTCCTGTTTTTGAGCATCATTAACGGAGTGGACCGTGCTGCCACAAACTTGCAATGCAGCATTTCGGTAAAGTTTGTTGGCTCAGCACGTCCACCAGAGACGGTTCATAACAAGGCAGTTGGACGTGCGCCACGACCGTATTGTTGTCAATCATCTCGGTCGTTGGCTCGGCACGTTCACTCCTTTGCACTTCATCAATTCCAACGGAGTGGACCGTGCAGCCACAAACTTGCAATGCAGCATTTCGGAAAAGTTTGTTGGCTCGGTACGTCCACTTCTTCTCTTTTTACATCATTAACCAAATCAATAATCTATACCCATATTATGGAGAATACAGGTGCAGCGCCATGTTTGGTGTTGGATTTGGCTCTTAAGGAGATTGGCCTTCATTGCGAAACCGCTCCCAATCGATTTTTTTGAAAATGACCTTGTGGTCTTGTTGATTTACCCTGAGAGTTATATTTGACATATTACCCTCCCGCAGGTGAACCTTGTTCACGACAGAACGTAGAAAATCAATTGAAAAACAATCAACCTGATAAATCAATTCTTCACCTTGAACGACTTGGTAGACTGAAAATTCACAATTCTCGCTCAAGGCCTCTACAACTTTGCTATCCTTAAGCGCCATGACATGGTTTTTTCCCAAACATGAATTGATGACCCTTGCGCTGGCAATCTCGATGAATTTCAAATCCTCTGTATCCGATATGGATTGAGGATAATCTCCACGGTTTGCTTTCATGTCCTCCATCGTCCAGCCTTTTCGAACAAAAACAATGCGCAGTTTTTGATAGACATCATGAACTTCCCGGCAAAAATCAATCTGTTCTTTCCTCGTCAAGACGTCGGCGTTTTTCACAAACAAGGTAATTCTTCTTCGTTTATCGTGCTTCAAGAACTCAACGGGAGAATGGATATCTTTGAATCGTTGATTTATCGATTTCCATCGAACAGAATCTTGTGGAATTATGGAAAGACGGTTTGTGAGGTCGTTCAAGGTGAAGTTTGCAGGGGATGAGAGGGGCGGCGTCCCCGGTGCCATCGTATCAACGTAGAACACTTCGTTTTCCGTTTCATACTCCCTGAGTAGGTCTTCAAAGAGATCATCGGTTTGACGGCGCTCGTAAGACGATTTCCTTGAATCAAAACTCTTGAGCCAACATTCGTATGAATTTTGTTGCCCTTCTAAATCGGTGAGAGGAGTCTTGCCGGGAAGTTTTTCCGCTGGTGTGTTGTCCATGCCTTCAAATTTATACATCGTTGACTTGCATCCTTCCAACGGATAGTCAGGCCTTGGATGTTGGTTATGGGCTACATGAAGATAGAGATGTTTCCAGTCTTCTGGTTTGGGAATACGCTTGATGCTACGGTAGTCTCTTGAAATTTCAGCCGTTGATTTTGGATTAACAACCATAAGCGTGCTGTTATGCTTCAGAATCATTTGAGAATAGGGTGCCAAGTCTTCTAAGAAGTTGGGGATCCATGGTGTGACATAAGTCATGATCATGAGATCCGCACGTTTGTGTGAAGGGTAATTGTAAACATCATCCTCACCGTTATAGGTATAGTCAATATCAAAGGTTTTCAGAACTGATTCGTTCAGAAAATCGACGACGGATGATGCATACGGCCGGTCCCATTTTGTCCAGAGTATGTTAATTCGCTTCGATTTCAACGTTGATTGGTTCAAGAATTTGCAAACTGAGATGAGGTTTTCACCTGTGTCAATTCCGACATAAGTGATGTTCAAGGAATCACATTTGAACGCTTGAAGATAACGATCAAGCTCGTACAATGTGGCGTAAGTTTTCTGATGCGTGATGACAATATCGCTGGATGTGATGTCGAAAACAGAGGTTTCCTTCTGAATGAATTCTCCCATGTTGGCCATCCCGCCAGGGGAACTGTCGTTAGCATTGTCCAACCAGTATGCTGGTATTTCCTGCTGAATTTCTGATGCCTCTTTCCATATCCGTTCAGTGCGGACCAATTTGAATTCATCATCCAAATGGCCTTCTATGTCTGTGACTTGGAATTCTGGATGCTTTTCAGGATCAACATAATCGTTGATGTGAAGGAGAAGAAGGAGAGTGACTGATTCAGTTTTGCTCGAGGTGTTTTTAAGGGCGATTTCCGCAACGGTTCCCTCTTTTAACTTGCGAATATCACATAGAATCGCATCATTTTTTTTGAATGGCAACCATGACTCAGAACTTCTGTAAATCAATTCTGGAATCCACTGAAATCGCCCCCATTCAAATCTGTATTCCCATTGCACAGATTTCTTTTGATCTGGTTGTAAGGTCACCTCAAGTTCATTTACAATGGCTACCGTTACATACGACACTCAACTCACCCAGTTCCGCAATCCTTCAATTTTATCGCCATTTCTCGAATAAGACAAGGTTGTATCGCCCTCCGATAGATGGAAGTGGAAGTAATGCCGAAGGAACTTCGCGACGGCTTTGTTCCATTGCTTGGCTACAACATGGTCGACGATGTCTTCGTGAATCACTTCGTATGCTTGCGCCTTCAAGGCAGCTTGTTGAGATTTTTGTTCAGGAGTAATCTCTTTTGACGTTGTAACTGGATTTTCTGCCTCCAACCGTTTGTAGGCTTCATTGAATTTTTTCACCATCTCTGGATCTTGTTTGGCCCTTTCAATTTCAAAAACGGCCTCAAATGCCCAGGGCACAGTACGATGTTTGCGGCCGGTCTGTTCATCAGTCCAATCTTTGTATGCCGCATATTCACGAACCTTGTTGCATATCGTGCTGACGCCCATTGCAACCGTTCGATTAGGTCCTTCTTTGGTCATTTGATGAACGCGTTTCATGATAGCCTTGAGCAACGGGACAATGGATGCGTGATAAGTTTCAACACTCAAAATGAACTTTATGTCTGAGACCTCGCATTGTTTGCTCGAGTTAAGGAGGATTTGATTGGTTTGTTCAAAAGTACCCAGTGTTTCGTGATACATGGACCACGTCACATACGGCAATGAATTCTTCTCAACCATGGCGGCATCTTTGTCGGTCAAGAGGTAGACAGGACGGTCGCTCGGACGAGTGTAATCCAAAATCCGAATCCTCGAGAACCAATTCTTGTTGAGGTACTCGTTGTCGCTCATGATTTTCCAGAATTCTGAAGACAGCGTTGGAATTGAGGCCAATGAAGAGGAATGCTGTGACATTAGATCTTTCATGTGCAAATCCAATACATCATCGGATGGAAGATTCAAAATAGGATACCGATGATTCAACGCCCTCATTCTATCAAGCGAGCCAGCGTTGAAAGTATGCAGTTTATGGTCACGGAGGTATATCAACGATGCCCAACCGTACAATATCTTGTTTTGAATCGAAATGATCCCAAATCGATCGGTTTCCGAACGAAGGACCTCATCTTCAATTTGTTGAAGTATACTCGATACCAACTTCTCAGCATCAACGAGATTGCTTGTCATGAGGCTTTCAAGCAAACCTTGGAACCGTTGGTGAATCGGGGCGTTCGTTGACTGTGTCTTTGGCAGAATATAATGCTCTGCACGGTATGTGAGGAGAATTCGTACGATGTTTGTAGCCACTTCCCGAACATGGTTTGGGTTTTGCCATTTGGTCATGTTTGATGAAAGCATGAGAAGAAAATTTTCCACACCGTCTTCAAGCACGCCGGTTGCGTCGTTTTCTAAGCGTTGATTAATCCATTTCCAATCACGCGGATTGAATATTCGAGCCATCGCAAGGTATCCATTGGTCACGTCTTCAAAGAAATTTTTGTATGTTACAAGCAACTTATCGCTTTGGTTCTCTTCCCATTTCGCTCGAAGATCGTGTTGTCTGAACGCAAAGGGAAGACTGTCAAAGTTTAGATTTGCAATGGTTGTAGAATCAAGAACTTTGTAAATCTCCTGAAACGTTCGGAGTTGCATTGGCACAATTCCACCTTTGAGGCGATGGTCGGGATGTGGCTTCCCTTTCAGCCATCGATGTTTTGAAAAATATATGTTTAACAATCTTGCTAGAGAGGTTTGGAGAAGACGATCTTCCTTCAAATCCACGCCTTGCCGGGCCGTGGAGGCCATCAATTCCCGGATAAGAACCAAGACTGATGTTTGAGATAACAGGTCAAGGTGTTGCACGGGAAATTCGTGGAGGAACTGGTCAAAAGCATCCAGGAAACCTATATGCTGGCGAGCAAGAAGTTTTTGCTTCTCCCCAACCTTCTCTCTAGCTTTATCGGCAACCCTGGCCGTTTTATCAGCCATACTCTTGGCAGATTTTTTTGCCTCGGCTTGTTTGGGCGCCTTCTCTTCAGCAACGGCGGCGATAGCTTCTTTGGACTGCTTTTCAGCCTCCCCTCTGGCATTTGTGGCTTCCTTGGACAGTTTGTCAGCCTCCTCTCGAGCATTAGCCGCTTCCTGGGCCGCCTCCTCTTCAAGAGCCTTAGCCATCCTAGCATTCTCTTCAGCCTCTTCGACCTCCGACTTGGCCCGGAGAATCTCTTCCTCGAGTTGCTTTGTCACGTTCTTGTACGTATTATGCAACCACACAAGCAACGTTTCGATGCAACCGGTAAACGATTCTAACGTCACGCTGGATGACGTCTCAACCTCAAGATCATCGCATAGTTGTTTGAAGGTCTGGAAGGTTCGAAAAGGAGTTGAGGAAATTTCGAACGAGAGAGATTCCAAGGTTTCAAATTGTACATCATTCAATGGGCCACTCATGCCCTCAAGCTGGCGACTAATGTCCTCGTGATCCCTTGACAAATAGGTCAACAAAGCGAGTTTTGGGTCATTTTTGATGTCTTCGTTCCAAGGATATTCGTAAAAGTCCATCAGTTCCCTTGTTTCGTTTAGCCCGTCAACGAGGTTTTGCTCAAACCTTGAGATGGTTCTTTTAACCTCGCCCTCGTCATATATTGGCCGTGGCCGTTTAGAATTGTTTTCCAGTCTTGAGATGAATTGGTCAAAGTCCGTGTAGAGCTGGTGCCGAGATTGTATCATCTGCAGATGGTTTTTCGATTCTGATGGCAGAAGGTGATCCGTTTTGTATTTCAATAATAAACCTGAGATGGTGCTATCGGTGGATTTGAAATTAGATTTATGGATACGCTCTATCAACGGAATGTCAATGTCCAAAAAGAAGATTTTGACTTCGACCGGGATTTCATGGTTCTTGCGGTAATTAAATTTCAATTCATGCTCTGCATAGTGCGTAAAAAGACTTTCGTTTTCAAAACTTGTAACATTTTTTGGTCGCAAGTCTTGCTCCAAGATGGCGACCACTCGTTTACGGGTTGCAGCGATTTGATCGGAACGGTAGGCGTTGGCTTGCATCAATTCCTCCAAAGCCACGAAGGAAGCAAGTCGATCGTCTCTTGGCAGCAGGAGTTCAAGCTCATCCTTGATGTTTTGATTTGAGGATATTTCAAGAATTTGATTGTGGTCAGTAACGAAATGGTCGAGATGGTATTGATGACCCGTTAATTCCTTGGTCTGGGCGAAGTTGAGTGTGCTGCCCTTCCTCGAAAATGGCGTGAACACAATGAGTTTTTTCTTCCCACGAGACATGCCCACAATGAGCTTCATCCGTTCGGATTCCAACTCTTGCGGGGATAATGAGCGATTGTATGCCAGCGTACCTAGCAAAATGACAGTATCTCTCTCCAAGCCTTTGATGGTGTTTGGCGTAAAGAGTTCAGTTTGGGCGAACAAACTGGTCTTGTTATTATCTTCTTTTTCCTTGAATTTGTCAACAATATCAGACATTGAGATTAGAGAGATACCGCTCCGTTTGGACACAAACTCGACCAATTCTTTGACGGCCGTGATCTGTAACGAAGTAGAGGCTTTGGAAGATGTATTCTTAGGGTCGTTGATGTATACGAATTTTACAGCATTCGGGTCGTCAACAGACAACACACTCTCACAATCCTCAATGCCTTCCAAATCCGGAACGGGTGACTGTTTGTCTATGTTCCAAGAACCTGCTCGCTTCCATGTGTCCACAATACTCGGCAAGTTACGATAGTTGTCCACGAAGTTTTCGACAGGCTCATCTCCAAGTGTTTTCGCTGCGGATGATACAAGATAAGAATTGTAATTCAAACTCTTTTTGTAAAATTTTGCAAGATTATTGGTTAGGCGCTTATGCCCATTGTAGAAGGAACTCCAACTAAAGTCAGACTGATTGATAACTTGATTTTCATCCCCTGCAAACATGACATGATCCGCCGAGACGTTTTCATCTCGAGTAACAATCATGGCTATGAGGACGCAAGCCGCAACGGGCAAGTCTTGGACTTCATCGACAAGGGCTACAGAAAACCGTTCCAGATATTCGTTGTTCCGAAATGCTTCTTGGCGTTCAATTTCGGTTCGTGTATCATGTTCGGAAAGCCGAGTCGTAACCTCAACCTCGGGGGTTCCGTACAAATCGAACGATTGTATAAACCGATGGATGAGTTTAATGCAGGCAGACTGGATGGTGTGAGTGTTACTTTCGTCCCCAAGGTGGGTCTTAACAACGGAATGCCACATGTCTCGGGCTGAAGCAAATTCGTCGTTAACTTCGGGGCACTCTTCACTGAAAAATCCAAATTCATCATAAAATCGGTTCTGCAAATCTGAGGCTGCTTCCTTCCATGAGTAGGAACGGTGATTTTTTTGTTCAAGGAATTTTTTCTTTGTTAAATATATACCTTGCCAGTATTTCTCGTAAACATCTTTCAAGTCCACGATGTTAAGGCGACTATTTCCATCACCTGCGTCAAGTTTGCGGATGATTTCTACCATTGAATAAACATCGATGGATTGCCGAAGGTGCTCCCATCTCACAGTAAGGTCGGGATTATCGTGGAGTAAATTGGTCCACGGTCCTTTCTTGTAGACATCAAGTTCCTGAGGCGATTTGAGGAACCGGCTGAGTTCCGGATTCAATGTAACAATCAAGCCTTTAGGCTCCGTTTCAGGCAGATAGAGGGTCCTCCCAGACTTAATGAATCGATTCACGAGGCGTGAAATCAAGAAGTGAGTTCCCGTGAACGTTTTCCCCGTTCCGGGCCAACCTTTGAGGATGATTGGATGTTTGGTGTTGAGGCCTCTTTTCAAGGTGTCTTGCTGCTCTGTAGAGAATCGGTTGTTTTTCCTTCGTTTGTTGGAACGAATGGATCTGGTATCACTGGAGTTGAATGATTTATCAATGATGCCTTGATGTATCTCTTTCATCTTATCTTGATAGGTGCCAAGACCGGTGAACCGCCCAATCGACAAGGCAAAACCACCTGTCCGCTGAAACATTGGATCCTTAAGCTCCTCAATTGAAGCTTCATCATAACGCCGCCAACCCCAAATTGATTTGTTGTTCGCCGCCATCTCTTTGCATTTCCGGGGATCGACGGAAACTCCGGATGTATGGCAAATTCCAAAAAATTCGGCGAAAGAGCGATGCCGAAATTTCAGCCTTTCGTTTTCTTTTCCAACGGTGTGGAAAATGCCGAAAATCTTGAGAATCACGAAGACGGTGTTTTCTTCAAGTGGTATCTTGTCATCAAAGATTTTTGGCAAGATCTTGGTGACGTCCTCTGGGTTAACTGGAATGTTGGATTGGTATCCTTCAACCAGATGGGCCAAGGCTTTTCCAATCTTGTAGTCTTTTTCATAGGTACTTTTTAGGTACTTTACAAGTGTAGTAATCAACAGGTCACTTAGTACGAAGAGATTTTGTTTTTCCACGAAATTATCCGGTTCAATGAGTTCTCCATCTATTTCATTTCTAAACGTAGCATACATGTTTTCAATTAATTGATGCGTTAGTTGACGACTCACTTGTGGAGGCGAAAAAATCCTGAAATAGAAGAACAACGGATTCATCATCGTCGCCCTACCGAGCCATCCAATGAAATCACGATCCGCCTTCGATACCCTTTTTGGGGGTCCATCCTTATCCCCGAATTTTTTGAGCAACCTCAAGATTTTCGAGGGCGGATTGACCACTTCATCCAGCATGCAAACATCTGCCAAGTTTTGAGTGTCAAGATATGGGATGTTGTACCGACGTACTCTCCCGAGGCCCGATTGTTCCCCTTCGTGGAACAATTCGTCCAACTTTAGTCGCTTGTATTCCCGTGTTCTGCATGACCAAATAGGAATGAATCCTGCGACCTGGAGTTCTTGATTGACCTGTGTAAGCTGCTCCCTTACTGCCTCGATTTTCGTCTTGTCGTTTGTTGATAGGTATTCATCGAGTGCGTCAATCAGCAGGATTCCTTTCTTGAACTTACCCTGTCCTAACTTAAGCAATGAAGAAAGTTGCTCAAGATTTTGGACGTCATGGGCTGGAAAGCACTCGTTAAGTCGGATTCCGTCAAGGATAACCCGCTGTGTGAATGTTGTTGAGGAGAGGGATTTTGACTCCTTCAGGTTTGAATGGAGAACAGGAATATGAAGTTGTGGCTCTCCCTGTTGTGTGCGAACCAAGTCTTGCTTTATGAACGAAAACAAGGTGGCAAGGTATACAGATTTTCCAGTTCCCGCAGAGCCGAAAATCAAGTATGAGCATCTATTTGATTGAGGTTTTTTGAGTTCCTTGACCACTTCACCTGCAAGGGATTCTGGTGTCCTGCTCCTCTTGGAGGAATTTTCCCGTAGATAGGGAATCATGGACTCAGCATAACGCTTTTCATCCGGTTTCAGATTGTTTAGTTGATCCCGTCGTTCCTGCTGACGAAGTTGTGCAACGTGGAGAAATTGCAGAGGATCTTTTTTCACTTGGGTTTGGTCAATATCAAATCCTAACCCCTGAAGCAAAGTCACGGCTTGTCTCCTGTACAAATCAAGATCCACGCCACGAAAGGAATGAGTTTTTGCAGACCTCACTGTTCATCACCCCGTATTACAAAAAGTGGAATACAATCGTTGTCGTGGTTCGATGCGAATTTAAACAGATTGCTGATTTTTTGGAGGATATCTCCAAAATATTGAATCTGGCAGAGTAATACTTGATATTCCCGGTGGGGGGAATCTGAAATTTTGTTAGAAATGCTTGAGATGAGGGTATCCAACTCGAGAAAAAAACGTAATCGCTCTAAATTCCATTGATCGTCGGCGTTGAAGTCATCTGGGTAATCCTTCGTGAGTCGTTTAAGAACATCTTTGAGAGTATCCAACTTATTTTGTGGCTCAACATTTTCAGCGTAAAAATCAACGAATCTTTGGTTGTAGAATTCAAAAAACTCTCGCTCAACGGCCACGGTATAATCATCAAAATTTTGCTTGAAAGAACTCCATCCAACCTCACAAGGTTTTCGAACATAGTTCCAAAAGCGTTCTAACAAGAGTTTGCTATAAGGGTGAAGGTCATCACTATGTGCTAGGTGCCATAATGAGTAGTCATCACCGGGCCATACATGGGGTTCATCGTCCATCGGCCCCATGGTGTCGATTCCACACATGATTTTGACTTTCGACTTATCTGGTAAGGAAATTTGGGCAATTGGGTCATACATTAGAGAGTGAAGCATGTTCAATTTCACATTAGAAGGGTAGGCTTGCACGGCGCCTTGAGAAAATATCAGGCTTCTCGAGTAACTGTTGTATTGGGAAACGAAATACCGCAATCCAGTAAGAATCAGTTCTTGATCTGACGTACCCTTGGGGATCGTTATGTCGACGCAACCACGAGCTGCCTTGGCAACAGAAAGCCAATCAGTGTTCATTTCAGGACGGCCAATGCAAGCAGTGACCCAAGCAGGCTGATGTTGGGTTTGAAGAGGTTGTTTGGCGAGTCTGATGTGCGTGGATGCCCAAATTGATGATTCAAAAACACTGTCCTTTTGTTGGCGGTATGCTGAAAGCACGCCTCCATCGTTAGTGATTAGTTTTGATTTGAGTTTACCGATTTGACTTGATGGTTTGACTGGATTGATTTGGATTCGGAGTTTTCCGTTTTGCGTTTTGTCAAATTTTCTAACTTGTTCTATGAACCAAGCAAGGTCGTCGGGAATTACTTCGAGATGAATGAACCCGACGACACGCTTTGGAAGTTCAATTTCAGTTGGTTCATCAAAAGGACCAGCGAAAATTGTGCGCTGTGCGAAAGGCCAACCCGCATCCATGTGTTCTGAACCGAGGATTACTTCTTCTTGAGATGGTTTATCCAAGGAATACCTTACAAGTTGTGTGAAAGCATAATGTTCACGTACGGTCATTGTATGAAGATCAGTACTAGGCCTGGAACGCCACACTGCGAAACCATCTTGTTCTTCCTCCTCCTTAAGTCTCCAACACACGAAAGGAACCCGTACCAATTCCGCCGGCACGGTTTCCCATGCCCCCCACACTATTTAGTCAATGAGTTGGAAGGATTAGCATGGATTCATTGAAACTACAAAAATATGAAAAATGATGGAAATCAAAAGTCCATGTGAAAGAACCTGATATTAATTTGCTACCTTCCGCCTTGGTTTTCACTCAGCACGGCAACCAATCTTTGGAATCAGTTCTTCCTGCACGAGCGGCACAACCCTCGCTCGCCACCGCTCCGACTTCGAAGCCCGTAACTGGCAGACCCACACCGCTCGCATCGCCTTGACCGCTGCGTGGAGGCACAACGCGTGCATCGGGAACCCGACAACAAGACCGAGGAACAACGATCGCATCGGCGCGCCATGCAAAGCATCGGCTTCGACACGGTATTAGCGTCCGCCCCGCCGCCATGCTTGGCGTTGGTGGTCATCCACGACGCCGAAGGAAAACCAGCGCCAGCGCTCCCGTCCACACCCAAACCAGAGGAGAGTAGACAAGGGAAGAAACCGGTTCAACCGATGACACCTGCCCACCGGGAGGTGGCCCACCGCCTTCGTTTTCGCAACCGGGCGGGGGCGGACCGATGCCCGGACCCCACGTCTCGCCAAAGCCGGAACAGTCGGCCCTGCCGTCTCCCTCGTCAAGGAAGGTTTCACCGTGATAGCACAGGAGGAAGTACGGGAAGCCCATTTCGCCTTCGCCGTTGAGCATCGTCGAATGGTAATGGTAGATGCCGTCGGGGAATTCTGGCGTGGGGCCGAAGTGGCCGTTGCATACGTCAAGGTCGCCCAATCCCGCCACGTATTCGTAATCGTCGATGCCGTTGTAGCCCGTCTCGCCTGCCTTCAGTCGATAGGAACTGCGCATCTCGACCACGCTCATGTTTTCGTCAAAACCCCACAAACCGTAAACGGGGTAACCGTCCATCGAAACACCGATCACCGCTGAGTAGCTGCCGTTGTCGGTATTTGCTGACACCGCAGACGGTGTGCTGATGTCGTAGTCAAGGATGCTCTGGCCCTCATCTGCGTGCCAGTGCAAACAATTCGCATCGGCGTGGTAGTGGAACGTACCTCCCATGCCGCTGTGAGCGTGGCAGACGCCCAGTTCAATCGGCTGACGGTCCTCGTTGTACACGCCGTGATGGCTGGCGACCGCATCCCCACCCGGACCGTCCTCCGGTCCGTAAAACGGCACCCCGTTGATGGCGATGGCCACCTCACCCAACGCCGCAGCACACTCGTAATCACCCTGTGCCTCGGGGCAGTTGGTCGCATCGTGGCCTCCCTCGGTGTCGTTGACGGGGGAACGGGGAATGACCCATTCGTAATTCTGAGCCGCTGCACAATCGTTGGCTTGGGAACAAGCGAGCGTGGACTCAAAATCGTGGTCAGGAAGACCGTTTGTGGCGATGGTGATGTGCGTTTCGTTCATCGTGATGCTGACCGAGCATTCGAGCGCTTCCACCGCTGCGGTGGTCAGATCGTCAACTTGCGTGATGTTGTGTCCGGGCTGACAGCGGAACACGTCGAGCCAAAATTGGCCGAGATCCGAGGCATTGTAGGTCGGTTGAGTCGCCTCGTTGGGTCCGGTCGTGTTGTCGGTTCCGTTTCCATCGTCGCCTCCGTTGGTTTCGTTCTCGCCCCCCGTGCTGGTGTTGGTTCCGTTGCCGCCGTCCGTTCCGTTACTGCCTGAGGAGGTGGTTGCGTTTTCGCGGGTGACCTCAACCGTTACGGGGTCGGATGGGGTGCCTTCGCTTGGATGGCTGGCCTGCAGGAGGAAAGTCAAGGTCCCTTTCTCGTCGGTATCGACAACGACCGACCAGGAGCCCGTCGTGTTGGGTTGAGTTTCAACGGGTGCCTGCTGACCGAGGCGCACCTCAACGACCAATTCGTTGGGGTGAAGATGGTCGACGGCTCCCTCAAAGGTAACGGATGAACCGTCATCAACAACGTTGGACACGGTAAGCAGGGGTGCTGGATGGGTGTGATCCAGCGAATGGGGGTCCGGGTAGGAGCAATCAAAACCCGTAGCTGAGGACGAATTTGAGACCTTTTCCGTGCCTTCAGGGCACGTGATGTCCTCGGTGTTGGTCGCTTGCTCATCGCTCTCCGATTCGTCTGGGTCAGCCAGCAGGGCAAGCAAACTCCCTGCGAGGACCGTGGCGAGAACCAACCACGCGACGTTGCGTTGCATGGTTTAGCAAGGGTTGCAAAAGCATATCATCGTTCGCTTCGATTGGACGGACCAGGTTGCACAGAATCAAACATTGATATGGTGCAAGCCTGCACCTTAGCTCATGGAAACGATGATTCTCGGGGGCGGCTGCTTTTGGTGCGTCGAGGGCGCTTACAAACAAATTCACGGCGTTGAATCGGCTCTTCCGGCCTATGCCGGCGGCCATGTGGTCAACCCGTCCTACGAAATGGTCTGCAGCGGGTCAACCGGACACGCTGAAGTCGTGGAGGTCGTGTTTGACCCGAGCGTTGTGTCCTACGAAACCCTTCTTGAGGTCTTCTTTACCGTCCACGACCCCACCCAACTTAACCGTCAAGGCAACGATGTCGGAACCCAATACCGTTCGTGCATCATGCCGATGAGCGACGACCAGCGCTTGGTCGCCCAGAACACCATCGTCGCCATGGCGGAGGTGTACGAGGACCCCATCGTGACCACCTTGGAAGAGCCGTTGAACTTCGTCATCGCCGAAGAAAAACACCACGATTACTACGCACGTAACCCCTTCCAAGGCTACTGTGCTGCCGTCGTTGGGCCCAAAATCGCCAAGGTGAGGGCCAAGCACGCTCACCTGTATCGATAGCCTGAACGGCGAAAAAATGGCAGGACTCGGTGCCTTCGGTACCATGGCGACCGATGGGTGAGGTTCAAGAATCGCCGTCAGCGAGGGCAGGACATGGTGAACAGTATCCCTACACCGCCCACACCCGTGAACGAACCTGTGCTTGGCTATCTGCCCGACAGCAAGGAGCGTGCTGACCTCGAGGCTGAACTGAAGCGTCAATCAGCCGAAGTCCTCGAAATCCCGTGCATCATCAACGGCCAAGAAGTGTTCACCGGCGACGTGGTTGAGCAGGTCATGCCGCACAACCACGGCCATGTCATCGCCCGCGTCCACATGGCGGGAGCGAAGGAGGTGCAAGCCGCCATCGATTCAGCGCTTGACGCCCATACCATGTGGTCCACCATGCCTTGGCAGGCCCGTGCTGCGATTTTCCTGAAAGCCAGCGAACTGCTCAAGGGACCACGCCGAGCGGAAATCAACGCTTCCACGATGTTGAACCAGTCGAAAACCTGCCACCAAGCCGAAATCGATTCAGCGTGCGAACTCATTGACTTCTGGCGTTTCAATGCCGACTATGCACGGCAGATCTACGAAGACCTCCAGCCGCCCATTTCGCCATCGAGCATGTGGAATTCCAGCGAAGTACGCCCCCTCGAAGGCTTCGTGTTTTCGGTCACGCCGTTCAATTTCTCCAGCATCGCCGCCAACCTCCCCTCGAGCGCCGCTATCATGGGTAATGTCGGCGTGTGGAAACCGTCTCGCAATTCCTACGTCTCGAATTACCGCTTGATGCGCTTGATGATGGACGCCGGGCTTCCACCGGGCGTCATCAATTTCGTCCCCGGAAAAGCCTCGTTGGTCGGTAACATGTGCCTCGAGCATCCCGAGTTAGCAGGTATTCACTTTACCGGAAGCACCGCGGTGTTCCGCCAGATGTGGCGTGATGTCGCCAACAACCTCGAGAACCTGAAATCCTACCCGCGCATCGTCGGTGAAACCGGTGGGAAGGACTTCATCGTCGCTCACCCCGACTGCGACCGCCAAGCCTTGCTGGTGGCCATGCTGCGAGGCGGCTTTGAATTCCAAGGCCAGAAGTGCAGTGCTGCAAGTCGCGTCTATGTCCCACGCTCCGTTTGGGATGCCATCAAAGACGACTACATCGCCGAAGTCAACAAGATCACCGTGGGCGATGTGAGCGATTTCAAGAACTTCCTCGGTGCCGTGATCGACCGCAAATCGTTTGACAACATCACCGGATACATCGACCGTGCAGCAGCCAACCCGGATTGCGAAATCGTCACTGGAGGAACCTACGACGACAGCATCGGCTACTTCATCCAACCGACCACCATCCTGTGCAACGATCCGAAGAGCGAAACGATGGCCGAGGAAATCTTTGGCCCGGTGCTCTCCGTTCACGTGTACGAAGACGATGCCTATGAGGCGACGTTGGCCTTGTGCGACGCCACCTCGGAATACGCGCTAACCGGCTCTATCTTCGCCCAAGACCGCCGGCACATCGAGACCGCTCTCGCAGCCCTGCGTTACAGCGCCGGCAATTTCTACATCAACGACAAACCAACGGGCGCTGTTGTGGGCCAGCAACCCTTTGGAGGCGCCCGTGGAAGCGGAACCAATGACAAAGCAGGAAGCCCGCTGAATTTGCTGCGTTGGGTCAGTCCGCGTTCCATCAAGGAAACCTTCGCTCCGCCCCACGATTGGACCTACGGTTTCCTCAACTGAGAGTCGAAGGCGCTCAGGGCTGCGTGGATTCAGCAGCCTTGCGCACGAGTCGAGCTTGGTGGGCACGTTCGGCCTTCGCGAGAATATAGCGAGCAGGGATGCGGGCGGACACGAGACCGATGAGGTACCAGCCAAGCGTGAGCAGCGGTGTGGCCACCATGACCGTGAGGGCTGCGGCCATCACGAAGAACCCGTCAGTGGCCTGCCAGGACCAAAGGGCTGAGAGTCCGGTGCAAGCCAAAAGCCACCACCGAGCCGCATACGACGGGGTTGACATCCCTTTGTGGTCACGCCGGGGAGCGAAGGCTGCAGCAAACCATTCCATGTGGAGGAGAGGTCAACGCGCCCTTATGAATCGCCGTTTTCGCCCCACCGTTCATGAAGGTGGACCTCGTGCATAGCGTACCTGCAATGATGATGGCCTCTGCCGAATGCTGTTTTTCAGTGACGATTGATGGGCGAACTGAGCGGGTACAACTTCAATTCGGTGGTTAAGATGCAGGGGGCGCTTCAATCGCAGCAGCCCAACTTCATCCCGCTCAGCCCGGTCCCTGACAACCTCACGGTTTGGCGAGCCTCAACGCCCTGGCAGACGGTACGGTCCATGTTAGGCCTCGTCCTGGTGTGCTTTTTCATCGCCCAAATCGGGGTTTTCATCGCAGCTGGTTTCATCGACGGTGACCTCAACGGCACCTGGGGACCCATGGAACCGGCCTACACGTTCATGGGAGGGCTCTGTCTCTCCCCGTTGCTGGCGCTTTTCTTCTACCTTCGTCGTCCGAGCCTGACCCACACCGTCCATGCCTATCCCCACCCCGAAGGAGGGGCCCTCCATGCCCTCGCAGGAGGAAACGTCGTTCGCTCGCCCGTCCCTACCGTGGTCCAGCATCACCTCTTTCGTTCAACCGCCCCTCTTGAAATGCCGAGACCCAAGCACCTCTGGTTGCTCTTTATTCTCGGCGTGGGTGTTTCGACGGTGTGCTTGTTGCCCCTGATGCTCACCGGCCCCAACGTTGCCTCGGTGCTCTTGGCCGTGCTCGTGGTCCTCCCCGCTTGGCTCATCGGTTTTGCGACGCCCGTCTTTGCATGGTGGTCCATCACCAGCCGGCATCTGGGCATCAACATCGCCCGGCGTGACGCTGAATGGATGTTGGCTGCAGGCATGCTGTCAACCGTTCCCGCCATCATCATCAATTCCGTGCTCACACCGGTCATGATCGCACCCTTCGGCCTCGACGCCGCTGCCGTGGGGACGTTGGGCGAGGGCATCGTGCTGTTCATCTCCGCACCCGTGGGCGAAGAATTGAGCAAGGGCTTGGCCGTCCTCGCCCTGAGCCGACTGATTCTCTCGCCAAAACACGGCTTTTACGTGGGCTCAACCGTTGGGCTTGGCTTCGCGCTGCTCGAGAACGCTCAATACATCTTCATGGCACTTCTTGGCGAGTACAGCAGCGTCTCCTACTTGTTCACCGCCGTGCTTCGTGGCATCAGTTCCATCCCCGGCCATGCGATGTGGACCGGTTTGACAGGATACGCCATCGGATGCTGGTTACAACGTCGCAACGGCGACAGGCGAATCGGAAGAGGGGCGTATTTGGCCGAGGAAGCCAACGCCAACTGGGTGCTTTACGACAAAAACGGAAACGCCGTCTCCATGTCGTCTTGGACCACGGTGCCCTCCGACCGCATGGTTCGGATCCTGACCCGACATCAATCCCATGCCTGGCCAATGCCGACAACCATCGGAGCGGGTCTGTTCTTTGCGATGCTCGGCCATGCGCTCTGGAACGGGTCGTCGTGGGGCGTGAGCATGCTGCTGTCGGAGAGCGAGAGTGGATTGGCCATCGCTTTGCAACTCGCTTGGTTGGTGGTGATGATCGTTGCCCTGTGGGTTTGCATTCTGCGATGTTTACCCACGGTTGTTTTCGGCCCGAAAGCAGGAAGATCCCAGCCATAATCGTGTCATGGCTTCAAAAACCCAAGGCGGTTGGAGAGGTTAGGGCATGTTGACTTGCTCACCTGAGGTGCCTTGGCATGGATGTGTTCGTCAGCGGTCCAAACACGGGGAATCTCGTTGTGACCTTGGGCTTGGTTGCCCTCCTCCTCGTCCTCTCTTCACGGGCTCGAATGCTCGACGCCACCGGTTCAAAAGCCGCTGCACTGCTCGGTCTCATCGTCGGCGGTTTGGGCCATTGGACGTGGTTGTTGATTTTGCTGGGATTCTTGCTGAGTTCGCATAAAGCAACGAAGTGGCGCTTTGAAGAGAAGACGGCGTTGGGCCTTTGCGAATCGAGCGACGGCCACCGGGGCTGGACCAACGTGGTCGCCAACGGCGCCATCCCCGGATTGATCTGCATCTACGCCTATCTTTCCGAGGATTGGACCAACGTCGTTTGGATTTTTGGTGCTGCCGTTGCGGTGGCCGCTTCGGACACTTTCGCCAGCGAAATCGGTTGTCTCGACCCACGCGTCAGGATGATCACGACCTTCAAGCCCTGCCAGCAAGGCGAAAACGGGGGCTTTTCACCCAACGGCCAGTTGGCCGCCGCAGTCGGCTCAAGCGTCGTCGCTTTGCTGACGGCTCTGGCGTGGTGGTGGACGGTCGACACCAGCGAGGCCGAGGCGATGAAACTCACCGCTGTGCTGGCGCTCATCGGCTGGTTGGGCTGCCAAATCGACAGTTACTTGGGGGCCTTGTTGGAGAACCGAGGTTACCTTTCCAAAGGGTCGGTCAACGCCCTCGCCATCACCGGTGGTGTCGTCTTGATGGGCGCCTATCTGTCCTTGTCCTGAAGCAGTTCATCGGTGCATTGGCTTCTTGAAGAGGAACGCTTTCGTTGAATCATGGGGCGTCGGTCATGGGCCATCGGGGCGCTCTGTCTGCTCCTTCTCGTCGGCGCCTCCACGGCGGTCACGGCCAACACCAGCCCGACGTATGAACCCGGCTATGTTGAGTGGAACATCCTCCCCCACGAGCGCCTTTTTGTTGAGGGCGCCAACGTTGAAGAAGCCGTGTTGCAACGAGGACAAACCGATTCAGCGGTTGGTGGTTTCACGACCGGCGTGACCCCAAACGGCCCCGTTCCGGTCTTTACGCTTCAAAGCCCGCCGGTAGAGCAACCGGTGGAAGCAAACGTCCTGATGAGCGTGTATTTTTCGGCGATTCTCGAAGGCGGTGGAGGCCCCCAAACCTGCACCCGCCAAACGTTGGTCGACTCCAGCACCACCCTCTCCTACACGGTCAGCGTTGGTGGGAGCGAAATCTACGCCGCATCCGTGAACCAAGTCATCGACACTACGGCTGAGAACGACGCCATGAACTTCTCCGGGGAGGTGCAAAACGTCACCTTGAGCCTCGCTCCAGGCGACGCCATCACCCTCAGCGTCTCGGTTGACCACCAGTGCATCGGCACCCAAGCCCGGGTGCAGTGGGGCGGCTTTGAACACAACAGCGGTGGCATCGTCATGGAAGGCGTGCTCTATCAACCCGAGGCTCGTATTTTGGTGGACGCATCAAGGCTCGCTCACGTCGAACTTGAACACAAACTGCCTTGGGGCTTGGAAGACCTTAGGGACGAAAAATGGGAGATCTGGGGACCCTTGATGTCAACCGAGAAATCCATTCGAGACGGGGAGTACTTGGTTGAAACCAGCGCAGGACGCATCCGAATGACCCGTGATTTGGGAGGGAACACCACGGTTTACACGTGGTCTGGGGCGAAAGCCTTGCCCGTTGGTGAACTGAACCTGCAGTTTTGTTTGCGTACCGTCGCCGGTGATTTGAACAGCGATTGTCACGCTGAAGGTATCCTCCGGTTCGAAGTGACGAAAGGGGACGAAGGCTTCGCAAACGCTCCCCTCTGGCTATCCCTCACCACCGTCGTGGCCCTGCTCGGTTATGTTGCCAACGCCTTCCGGGGTGGTTTATTGCTCCCGCTCCCGATCCTCGGTGCATTGCTGGTTCTTGCCTTGCTCACGCTGCCAACCGTGTTTGACCAACCCAATTTGGGGGCTGACGCCATCATTCTTGACAACACCAAGGCGACAGATGCAGAATTAACGGCACTGGACGGATCCACCATCTCTGTCACGGAATTGCTCGATGGCTACGAAGCTCTCATCATCGGGACGGTCCTTCCCGGCTCCGAGCAAAGTTTGACCCAGGCCAAGGAATTCAACCGGAGTCTCGACCAGCTCGGTGAGCGGGTGAACGTTGTTCATATCGTGACAGGCGAAGATGCGCGACAGACCGATGCTGCGGGTCTTGCAGCGGCAACCAACGCCACATGGAAGGTCTACCTTGATACGGACAGCGCCTTCTCCAAGAGCTTACCCACCGGACCTTCCGATGCTGTGGTCATTCTCGACCCGGGGATGCACGTCACGTTTTCCCAACCTTCATCTGCCGCCATGTTGGACATCGTTGAGGCTGTTGACGGTATCGTTTCCGCTGGCCCCACCTCGGTAGGCGCATATTTTTCGCTGTTCTTCGGACCCGGGCTTTTCCTGCTCTTTTTGGCGCTGCCTCGCGAGGAATGGACCGCTCCGGAAGAACCCCTCCCCCCGGGCTTGTTGTGGGCGTCGATCATCGCAGCCTCTGGAGCAGGCATCGTGATGGTCAATCTACCCGCTCTCCTGCTTGCCCTTTTGCCCGCTGGCATGTCGGTGCGGTTCATACTCGACATCGTGATGATGGTCTGGATGTTGGAGATGTGCTTGGTGACGGCAAAACGAGGCGCTCCTTACGAGGCGGAAGTCCTTGGGAAATTGATTCACGGACGCTTCCCCAAGGGCTTCCAAGATTGGCGCGATCCTGTTGACATGAACCGGGACGTGCTCCTCGGTGTTTGGCTCGGCTGGTTTGGTTGGCTGGCGTTCCCGCACCTCTACCCTCAAGCGGTGGCTTCCACAGCCCTCGTCGGTGGCATGGGCTGGGTTTGGGCGGTGTTCTTTTTGTTCCTCCTCACCTTCACGGGCGGCTTTGTCGTCCTTCTGCTCCGTATCGTGGCGTCGTGGGGCGGTCCGTTCTCACGCTTGTTCGGAAAATTCGGTGGCGAAGTCTTCGCACAATTTGTTGGATGGGTGCTGACACCCATCGCCCTGTGGATGGCCGTCAACGTCACCATCAACGTGTTGGAACTCGGCGTCTTCTGACCACCACGACCGTTATGTGCATAGGCGTAATTCTCCCGGGGTATGAACCCGGACCTGCATTGGAGCCAAACCAGTTCTCGCTTGTTGAACGACTGCCCTCGTGCGTGGGTCAAGACCTACGCTACCAAGCTCATGACCGGGGCGACCGCTCCAGGTGGACAACGCATCGGAATGCAGCGTCGACCGACCATGGACGATGCGATGGTCTCGGCCATGCGGTTGACATGGACCGACTTTCTGGAAGACCACTTTGTGGGCACCGTGTGGACGGCGCCTTTTCGTGAGCAGCGTCTAAAACGGCGACTTTGCGACGTCATGGAGGCGAGCAACCTGAAGGCGACCTCTCCAAAATTCGCCATCCAACTCCAACGAGGGGTGCACCAACTTGAGACGCTTGAACAGAGCATGGGCCTTCGTCCCGTGATGCAATCTCCAGCGACGAGATGGGCGTACTTCGAAAGGTTGGACGGGATCAACATCAACGGCGTTCGGATGTTTACGGCTCCTGATTTGGCGTATTACCATCAACAAAGGTGGACATTGGTTCGGCTCCAATTTCGATCCCCCTCCCAGCAGAGCATGGCACAGCAAATCGAGCACCTCCTGATGGTCCGATGGGCCATGGCGCAACCCGGCTTCCCCAATGAAGCCAGTGCGTACCGAGTGAAGGTGATTCGATGGCATCGACGCCGGTGGATGGAGCACCACCTTGAGGTCAACGGACGACTCCTCGCACAAGCCGATGGGCTCGTGCAACATGACCTTCAAGAAATGAAGTGGCTCTTGCGATGCTGGCAAAGCGATCCGAGCCTCAAGACCATCCCCCTCGCCAAGGAGGCGAAAACATGCGATGGATGCACCTATAGAGACCGGTGCCCCGCTGAGAAGGGACTCAAGCAAGCGAAAAAAGTTCAGGAACGTGAACTGCTGGACGTGCTTCAGAGCAAGGAAACCAAATCGCTCAGGACCGCTTGAACATCGGTGGCCTTCGTGACGCCACTGGCCAAGAGGACCCCTTCGGCGCCCAATTCGATGGCCTTCGCAACATCTGCTCCGTTTTTGACCCCTGCACCGCACAGCACTCGAACCGAAGGGTTCACTGCTTTGACAGCGGCAACCGTATCGGTGACGATAGAAGGGTCAGCGGTGGTGACCGAGATGTCTCCGCCGATGAGTTCAGGCGGTTCGACAGCGATGTAGGTCGGGTTGAGTTTAGCGAGCGCACGAGCCTCCGCAACATCAGCAGCACAGGCACACACCGGGAAACCCTCCGGGAGCAATTCAAGAAGGCGTTTCACATGATCCAGTTCGACCTTGTGTTCGGCATGGTTGATGAGCGAACCCGTGGCGCCTCGGGCGATGGCGGTTTGGGGTTCAAGCCAACCCGTGAACCCTCCCAAGCCAACGGGGTCCAAATGCTGGGACCAAACATGGACGCTCTCGGACCGTTGGGCGAGCAGGGCGAGGTCGAATGCAGAAACGGCAGCGACCACGGTTGCAGGACCGTTTGCGACTGCCTCCATCGCAGAGAGAAGCCCTTCGGCAGCTTCTGCGGATGCGGTGGCGTAGGTTTTGAAGTTGACAACAACCAAGGGGCGGGCCATGAACCTTCGTGAAGGGGTGTCTTTTTGCTTGTTTCCCAAACATCAACGTTGGAAGGTCCCTTTTGCTCAGCGTGGCCAGGACCCGCCACTGAGTTTTGTGAACGGCGGTACGACGCTCTCGTGGTCAACCATCACGTCTTGAAGCGTACACCCTTCGCCGATGGCCGCCCTCCGGCCCAACAAGCAACCCTCCAACGTGCAAGCATCGCCAACCTTGGCCCCAACGAGAAGCGTGGAGGAGCGAATTTCCGATGAACCGATGGAACAGGCTTCCGAAACCATGCTGTTGACAACCCGAGCGTTTGGGTGGACCGCCTGAACCGTCGCCTCATCAGCGTACCACGACGGCACATCGCCGTGCAACAAACCCTTGTCAAATCGCTGGTGAAGGATGGAGGCTTCAACGGCTTGGTTCCATGCTGTGGGCGTGCCTGCATCGATGAAGTATCCCTCAAAGGGAGCACCGCTCAACAAACCTTCGGCAGCGAGTTTTGGAAAAACATCTCGCTCTATAGAGTGGCGCCCTTCGGGCATCCAATCGAAGATATCGTCTTCAAAAATATAGGACCCGGCATTGATGAGGTTGGAAAAGACCTCCTCCGGCGATGGTTTCTCCTTGAAACGGGTGATGTGATTTGATTCGTTTAAACCCACGATGCCGAACCGGGTCGGGTCTTCAACCTCCCACAACCCAAGTGTTCCCACTGAACGGTTCGTGTGATGCAAAGCCAGCAGTTGAGAAGCATCAAGCGAGGAAACGATATCGCCGTTAAAGCAAGCAAAAGTCCCGCTGACCACATCTCTGCAATTGCCCAAAGCGCCACCCGTCCCAAGCGGTTCATCTTCGGGAACGATCCGAACATCGAAGGGTGAATCGCTGGCGTTGAAGTGTTGTTCGATTTGGTCCACCTTGTAGCCACCGGCAACCACAACCTCGTCAACCAAACCCTCGGGGAGACAGCGCACCACGTGCTCGAGCAAAGTCTTGTCCAAAACCGGCAGCAAAGGTTTGGGTACGGTCTTTGTCCAAGGCCGCAAACGGGACCCGACCCCTCCGGCCAGCACAACGACCTGCATGCACCAGCCTCCCGAACCACGGATATGAAAACAACCCTCTGGATGTTCGGGAAAGGCCGGCATCAAAGTGTTCAAAGACGGCTTTCCGGTGGGAAAGGTTGGAGAGTCGCATGAACATTCACGAATATCAGGGAAAAGCTCTGCTCAAAGCCAACGGCGTTCCGGTTCTGGAGGGCGTCCATTGTACAAGCGTTGACCAAGCCCTTGCGGCCTACGACCACCTCGGAAGCAAGGTCGTTGCCGTCAAATCACAGATTCACGCCGGTGGGCGTGGAAAGGGGACGCTGTACCATCCAGTAACGCGGGAACACGTGATGGACGGCGGCGTCAAAATCGCCTTCTCCAAAGAGGACGTCGACACCTACGCCAACAACATCCTCGGTAACCTGCTCGTGACGATCCAAACTGGTGATGAAGGCAAGGTCGTCAACAACCTCTACATCGAGGCCGGCTGCGACATCGCTCACGAGTATTACCTGGCCATCCTCGTCGACCGAGAAAACAAATCCGTTCTCATCATGGCCTCAACGGAAGGTGGCATGGACATTGAACACGTGGCGGAAACCACGCCAGAGAAAATTCACAAGATTTCCGTCGACCCCAACGCAGGGTTGTTGGGTTACCAAAAGCGCGACCTCGGCCTCGCCCTTGGCCTTACGGGTGCTGCTCACAAAGCGTTTGTAAAATCGCTGACCTCGATGTACACGATGTTCGTCGCCAACGACTGCTCGATGCTCGAGATCAACCCGCTGGTCAGAACCTCGGATGAACAAATCATCGCTTTAGACGCCAAAGTATCCTTTGATGAAAACGCTGAATTCCGGCACAAAGCTTGGGACGATCTTCGGGACCTCTCTGAGGAAGAAGACGTCGAAATTCGTGCAAAAGAGACGGGTCTGTCCTATGTCAAACTCGACGGGAACATCGGCTGTTTGGTCAACGGTGCTGGTCTTGCCATGGCCACCATGGACGTCATCAAACTGTACGGCGGCGAGCCCGCAAACTTCCTTGACGTTGGCGGCGGCGCAAACGAAGAACAGGTCAAGACCGCCTTTTCCATCATCCTTGAAGACCCCAACGTCAAGGGCATTCTCGTCAACATCTTTGGCGGTATCATGCGTTGCGATATTATCGCACGTGGCGTCATCGCCGCCACCGAGGCACTCTCACTTGAGGTCCCGCTGGTGGTCCGCCTCGCTGGCACCAACGTCGATGAAGGAAAAGCCATCTTGGCAGCCTCAACCCTCAACATCCACCCCGCCGACGACTTGGCTGAAGGTGCTCAGAAAATTGTGAACCTGATTGGAGGTGGAAACTGATGGCGATTTGGATTGAAGAAGACGCAAAGGTGCTCGTTCAGGGCATCACTGGCAAGCAAGGAATGTTTCACGCAGACAAAATGGTCGAATACGGAACCAACATCGTCGGCGGCTGCACCCCCGGAAAGGGCGGGCAGACCGTGGACCTCCAAGGCAAAGCCTTCCCGGTATGGGATTCCATGTTTGACGCTATCAAGGAAACCGATGCGGATGCAACCGTCATCTACGTTCCACCCCCCTTCGCTGCCGAAGCCATCATGGAAGCGGCTGATGCCTTTGATACGATCAAGGGCGAGGGCGTCGTGGTCTGCATCACCGAAGGGATTCCAACCTTGGACATGGTCAAGGCTGTCGCCTTCGTGGAAAACCGGCCCGGCGTCCGCTTGATTGGGCCCAACTGCCCCGGCATCATCACCCCCGGCGAGAACGGTGGTGCCAAAATCGGCATCATGCCCGGCCACATTCACGCCAAAGGCCGCATTGGTATCGTTTCAAAATCCGGTACGCTCACGTACGAGGCCGTCGCCCAGACAATGAGCATTGGTGAGGGTCAATCCACGTGCGTCGGCATTGGGGGCGACCCGGTCAACGGTACTGGATTCATCGAATGCCTTGCCGCCTTCCAAGCGGACGAACAAACCGAAGCGATCGTGATGATCGGTGAAATCGGCGGAAATGCCGAACAAGAGGCCGCTGCATGGGCCGCAGAAAACGTCACCAAACCCATCGTGGGCTTTGTCGCCGGTGCAACCGCACCCCCCGGCAAGCGCATGGGCCACGCTGGCGCCATCATCTCGGGCGGGAAGGGAACCGCAGAAGAGAAGTTCGCTGCTTTCGCAGCCGCCGGCATTGCGTGTGCCAAGGACCCCTCCGAGCTTGGTGCGGTGTTGCTTGAATCCCTCAAGGCTGCTGGCCTTCGTTGAGGTCACCATGTCCGAGGGCTCGACCGACGTGTTTGAGCTCCATTACACGAGCTCGAAGGTCGACCTCTCTTGGCTTGAAAAACCAACACAACACCAATTCCGTTGGAGAAATCGCAACGGCAAATGGAACACCAGCAAACGACGCGTTCGCGACCATGCGACGCTCATGAAAGCCTTCGAGGGGCAATTCCCCACCGACCTTTTCGTGTCCACCTCTTCGTGGCTGGACCCCATCGGCCTTCCTCGTTTGAGCGACGTTGAAGCCCCTGCTCCGATCTTGCTCGACCACCTGATCGTCTTTGACATCGATTGCCCACCCCTCTGTATGGAACGTCTCGAGGAAGCAAAGGTGACTGCCTTGAAGCTCCATGCCCACGTGATGGAACATGAAGACCTTGAATTCCTTCACGCCGTGTTTTCGGGGAGCAAAGGCTTCCACATGTTCTATAGAGATAAAGACCGGCGTGTTTTTTCCATTCCCGACCCGAGAGAGCGAGAACAAGAAGTTCGTGCGCTACGTTCTGCCTTGCTTCAACGGGTGCTTGACGCCGGCCTTGAAGTCGACACCAGGGTGACCGCAGACACGCGGCGCATCATCCGCCTACCCGGGTCGCTTCATGGCAGTTCATTGCACCAGTGCACGATCGTGCCGCTCGCTTCACTTGAGCAGCCCGTTCAGGACCTTCTCGACGACGTTTATCGAGCAGAGGGGGCTCCAATCATCCCCCTCAAAGCCCCGCAAACCTCCCATCCAGAAATCGCTGATGCTGGGGCAGGACCTCAAAAGGCGAAAGCCGACAAGGAAACCGGAGAAATTGGGAAAGACGCTGATCAGCCTCAATTCATGCTTGAAGTAAGTACGCACGTACACGGCACGAAGGACCGTTCAGTCATGCTCTTTTGGCTTCCTTCATCTTGGGGCATTGGTCAAAAAGCCATGGAACGAGCGATGCGGCTGGTCGAAGACGAACATCTGGGACCGTGCTCGTTTTGGGAGCAAGGTGGCCGAATACTGATGCTGTGCCCACAGGCCATGCCACGGTCGCAATTGATCGCTATTTATCGGCGTCACGAGTTGACGATTCGCGCAAAAGAAATGCAAAAAAACGAGCATGAGTGGGTTCGAGTCTCCGCAATCTACGACGAAGAAACGTCCTGGGACAATGAAATTCAACCCATCGGCATTTACGGTTCTCCAAGCCACTTGAGTGAGGCGCGTCAATTCTCGAGGCCTCATCTCGAACTTGAACGGCGTATGGGAGTGGCGAGAGAGGTCGAATCAACTTCGTCCCTTGCGGGAAGTGAACATCTCCCTTTACGAATCGTTTCTCGCGGGTAAACGCTTATCAACCACCCTAATCAAGTCCTTTTCGTCTCCAGTGGAGTCTTCGGACAGTGACAACGGCTACGCCATCCCGACCCCACCGGCCATGGCGCTTGGAGACGGCGCCATGGCCAACCCCAGAGGAGCGATGAAAATGGAGCAACCAAACAAGGTGCCTCCTATCAAAAAAATCATCCGAATCATCTCTGAGGCCTTCGTTTTCACCGTGGTCTTGGCGATTCAAATCGGCCCCTTCGTTCTCGTTTTGCTTCCGTTTATTTTGCTTGGTTGCATCCTCTATGAGATGAAGAAGGGGAAGAAGACAGGTTCAACCGAGCCAACTCAACAGCGCAGAAAATTCGCCAACTTCTCCAACGTCAACAAGGCGCGATACGATTCATTTCTCCGGGCAATTTCGATGCAGGAGATTGAAGGCATGAGCACCGAACAAGCAGCCAAACATTTTGCTTCTTGGTTTGCAGCGGGAGAGAAGAGTTCTGTTCCGTTCTTCCAAACCCCATACGTCCAATCGGTGTTGGGCCTTCGGGCGGTGACTGCACCGGTAAGCGCGAATAGTTCAGCATCAGGCTCGCCGTCAAAGACGAAGACTGGGGGGGCAAGTGCGGGTTTCTGGTCCAACATCAACGAGGAAAACCAAGGCACTTCATCCTCGGGCGAACGCTGTGGAAGCCCCGGTTGCAACCGAAACGTAACGCTCTTTGATTTCAGGTGTTTTTCCTGCAGAGAACGGTTTTGTGAAGGTTGCAAGGGCAACCAGTTGACATGCCCAGCGTGCTCATAGGAAAATTTGCTTCCGATGCGTGTTCGTAAAAGGCACCAACCCGTTTTCTCGAATGGATTCAAGTCGTTGCCTGCCGTCGGTATTCCGAGCGTAAAACAACTCAGCTGGACCGAAATAATGCTGCCAGTATTGAAGGAACACATCAGCATGTTCACGTTTACTTGCGAGGACCGACGGAATGGCGTGGTACATCACCACCGAAGTACGAACACCACGAGCGTATTTGGCTAACACCTCAGGAAGCAATTTACTCAACCAATTTTCCGTCACAAAGCGAGAGGAGCGTGAAACGACATAACGGGGATTCTCTAGGGGCCCCAGCACTTCGTTCATGGCTTTGCTGAAGATCGCTGATTCCTCCTCCGTTCCGTGGCGTAGGTGCATACGAACCCAACCCCCGCCTCTTGAACCACCGTCCGGCCTGCACTTTTTCGAAAGATGGCCGAGGTGAATCAGGGCACCGCTAACCGCATTGGACATCGTTTCAATCAAGGATTCATCGCTCCATTTGACCATCTCCGAGGTCAGCGGGAAACCAGCGGAAAATCCACCTCCTGCCTTCACTTCAACCGCATCCGTTGGCTTGGCGGAAAAGGGTTGACCGATCCCCCACAATTCACGGGTCAAGGGACGATTTCTCGACCTTCGCAACATTTCTTCGTTGAACAAATTCATGCCTTCGCTGATGCCTTCGGGTTGGGCCTCAGTAAAAGCAGCATGCACATGACCCACGCCTTTCTCAATCCCGCCATCATCACAGACCCCGTAGAGATGACGGTGTTTTCCCATGAACCGGTCGTAATCCGCAAAACCGTTGGCAAACTCTTCGGCCATGCAGATGACGTCCCAATTGTTGGCCACTTTTTCCTTCCAATCTTTGTCCAGCCGAATCGAACGTCCCCGAAGCTGATTGATGCTCATGCTGGTGGTGACGGTTGTGAGATCCACGAGCACATTGATTTTCGAGGCATCCCATCCTTCCCCAAGAAGACCCCGTGTACCGATCAGGCACTTCGTCAGGCCCTGTTGGAAAAACTCAGTGATCATCAAGGAGTAATACCTCGGAATCCAATCTTTTCCTGAACCTTTAATCTCGTAATACATCTCAAACGGAACGGCCTCAAACTCGATGGTGAGGCCGTTTTCAGTCACCCAATTCCTTGCAGAGTCAAGGAAGCGCTCGCACAGATCGTCATCAACGAGCACCGTGCTTCCCGTCATCAGAACAGGATCTAAAAGATCCCCGGCAGAACACTTGGCGAGTTGTCGAAAGGCTGCAATGGCCCCACCAGCCTCATCGTCGAGAATACCATCGACGAGGGTGGTCGCCGAGGTCTTTTCAAAGTCCGTGACCACCACTGCCCGTATCTCCGTCGATAAGGACTGCATCTCCGTCGTGATGATCTCAGAAAGCGCCTCCACCTTCGAACTGGAGTAAGCAAGAATACGACTCACGGGTGAGGCGCAGGAGCGGGCTCCCTTTTCCGTAATTTGCGTCCCCATCAATCGCAATCGTTCGATGACATCTTGGGCTTTTTCATGGTCGGATTTCAACTCAGACCGCATCAATCCGTAACGAACGTAACGGTCCAGTACTGGACGCAAGTAAGCGAGAGGATTCTCTGCGTCTTGAATCATTCCTGGATGAGGGGCAGGAACGCCAGAAGGGAGGGCGTGGCCACGGGATGTCAAGTAGCGACTTGCGGCGTCTGCAAACGTCTCGTTAGCGGCATGGTATTCAGTCCACGCCAATGAAACCTCTCGGCCAGGTGGTTTGCGTTCGTCAAGTTCATTGAAAACCCATTGATGGAGAGGAGGGGCGCCTGTTTTGATCTCCTCGTCCTCAAGTTCGCTCACCAAGGCGTAAAAGGAGGCATCCACTTGTGTGATGTACTCCATTTCTTTTTCCGAGGGCCGCACGAAGAAACTCAAATCTTGGTAGGCGGAGAGGTTGGAATCCCTTACGAGCGCCGGTACGGGAACTTCGTAATCGATTTCGCCAAAGAACGCTGCGTACCGTTCAGCATCATCGGCGTGAATGCTCTCATACTCCGGAGGCGTTGCCGTCAAACCCAACACGATAGGGTCGTCAAAAAATTCCCGCACTTCCTGGAGCACCTTCCCCCAGTGATGCAACAGGTGATGGCATTCGTCGAGAATGATCAGACCAACACCGACCTCTTTCAACCCTTGAAGGGTTTGCTTGGCGGATTCGTGCAGTGTCCACAACGCATTTCCATGCTCCACAAATTCATCTCGAACCTTTTTCCGATACACCTTCAGTCGATCGTGATAATACGCCTCGTTCTTCTCTTCCAGGTCGAGAATCCATGCCTCTGCAGATTCAAGGCTTTCAGCTTCTCCCGATTCCATAAGCGAGGTTGCCCAAAGGTCGAGTGCAGCGGCGTCAAAATCGTCTCCTCCCCGCCGGGGCATGGTGATGGACTGGTAGGTGAGCGATGTGAGCAGCCCAGGGTTTTGCGGGTCTGTGCTGATGTACGCCTCTTTCCCGTTCAAATCGAACAACGATGTTCGTGCAGCCCATTGTGCTTGAATCGCTGAATTGGGCGACAAAACGAGGGTTGGCTTTCGCACCAGCATCGACCAGACATACAAGCCCAAGACGGTTTTGCCCGAGCCCGGCGGGGCCACGATGTGCAACTTTTTGCCCGAGGCTGCGAGTTCAGGTTCAATGACGGAAACAGCTGCAATTTGAGACGGTCGGAGTTGTCCTGAGAATCCAATTCCAGTGAAATCTGGAAGGGTCATTGACACGCCTGCACCCCCTCAGCGAGGAGGCCCTCGTTTTGGACCACCGGGTGGGCCGCTCTTCTTTGGCCCTCCAGGGGGTCCGCCTTTCTTCGGGCCTGAAGGGCCGCCGCTGGGTGCACCGCCGCTCTTGCTCGGGCCGGGAGGACCACTGCTCTTGCTCGGGCCGGGAGGACCACCGCTCTT
>Ga0181596_10000883_pt1 | contig 30975 bp, 29 predicted proteins | sample 041ome_6_FD_148655 | JGI IMG/M metagenome (GOLD analysis project Ga0181596, IMG submission 148655) | Coastal salt marsh microbial communities from the Groves Creek Marsh, Skidaway Island, Georgia - 041402US metaG (spades assembly) | ecosystem: Environmental > Aquatic > Marine > Intertidal zone... | reverse complement strand
GTCGCTTCGGCACGGCTGAGGAATTTGGGGCTGCCTGTGCGTGGCTGTGTTCGAATCACGCAGGATTTGTCATCGGCCAAAATATTCTGCTCGACGGCGGCGCCTTTCCCGGCGCGATGTAGCGATCAGCAGGGCGTTGGCTGCGGGGAACAGTGCTGAGCTTGGCTCACCTTTCCGACTGACGCGCGCGCAGTCGTTGGATCAGGCTTGAGGTGTCCCAGTGGTTTCCTCCCATGGCTTGCACGTCGGCATAAAACCCGTCTACCAGTTCGGTAACCGGCACCTCGACGTTGGCGGCGCGCGCCGCATTGATCACGATACCCAAATCCTTCCGCATCCAGTCGACGGCAAAGCCAAAGTCAAATTCCCTTGCGATCATGGTGCTGGCACGGTTGTCCATTTGCCAGGATTGCGCAGCCCCTTGTGAGATGACTTCGATTGCCCGTGAGGCATCCAAGCCGGCCTTCTCAGCGAAGTGAATCCCCTCTGCTAGTCCCTGCACCAGTCCCGCGATGCAAATTTGATTTACCATTTTGGTTAGCTGTCCCGTGCCCGGCGCGCCCATGTGTCTGACGCACTTGGCGTAGCATTCAATCAGTGGGACTGCATCCCGGAAATCTGATTCGTCGGCACCCACCATGACGGTCAGTGCGCCTGTTTCAGCGCCGACTTGCCCCCCGGATACCGGGGCATCAAGAAACCGGACGCCAGTCTGGCGGGCGGCGCTATAGAGCGATGTGGCCAGCGCCTCCGAAGTCGTGGTGTGGTCAATGAGTAACGCCCCGGCGGGTAGTGTTTGCAGTGCGCCAATGTCCGACGTGGTTACCGACAGCACATCGTCATCGTTACCAACGCACAGCATCACCGCATCTTGTCCCGACGCTGCCTCGGCAGGCGTGTTCGCGACCGTGCCCGGGTATTCGTTTTGCCAGGCTATCGCGCGTGTGGGGGTGCGGTTGTAAACCGTCACGGCGTGACCCGCCCGCGCAAGATGCCCCGCCATGGGATATCCCATTGCACCCAGACCGATAAAGGCGATTTGCTTTTGTTGCGGTGTCATCTAGTCATTACTCTTGTCGTATAAATTGAGTTGAAAGAGTAACCCAAGAGACGAGGCCGGCGTGTATGAGCGAAGAGACTGACCCGCGAGGTATCGATGTTGTTATCGGTGCGGCTAGCGGTATCGGTGGCGCATTGGTGCAGCGTTGGCGAGAGGACAGACAACGACCGGTCCTGGCTGTCGCCCGCCCTGAATCCATCGCCCAATCGAGTGAACGTGAAGGTGTGTTAACCCACACCTGCGACTACAGCGACGAGGCGCTGGAGTCTCTCGCTGAAAGATTGATGAGCGAGGGTGGGGGTATCGCCCGCTTGGTGATCTGTAACGGTGTGCTGCAAGGGGAGGGGTATCGGCCCGAGCGCGCCCTCAGTCAACTCAACGTCGATGCCATGAGACGCGTGTTTGAAGTGAACACCTTTTTACCCATGCGGGTACTGGCCGCATTGTCTCCCACGCTCAAGCGCAGTAGCGCGCCTCGGATCGCGGCGCTGTCGGCTCGGGTCGGTAGCATTGGCGATAACCGCTTGGGCGGCTGGTACAGCTACCGGGCAAGTAAATCGGCGCTCAATATGATGCTCAAATGCGCTGCGCAGGAACTCAAGCGACTGAATCCGCGCGCAAAACTGATCGCTTATCATCCGGGCACGGTCGATACCCCACTCTCAAAACCCTTTCAGAGTAGCGTGCAGGAGAGCACGCTGCTGTCTGCTACCCGCGCTGCCGAGGCCTTGGATCGCGTACTCAGGGAGGCGCCCGTGGATGGCGAACTGTCCTATCTCGATTGGCGGGGAGATACGATCCCCTGGTAACAGGAGCGCTGGGACTTGAGCATTTTATGTGTCGCCTTCTGCACAGCTTGACACAGCGTTATCGGGTTAGACTCGTGTCGTAATAGAGCCGCTAGGGAGTAGGTTTTCGCATGAAAAATTTGACGACATGGGTTTTGACCGGGTTGCTGACCCTCGCAGCGCACGCTGTTTGGGCTGACGAGGGCAAGGAAAAAGAGACCGTTGAGAACTTCCGCAATGCGGGCACAGGTAATTTGATCGATGACGCCTATGGCTATGCGGTGTTTCCTTCGATTGGCAAGGGTGGCATCGGGATCGGTGGTGCCTATGGAAAAGGGGCGGTCTATGTCAAAGGAAAGCGGGTTGGCCTGACCAGTATGTCTCAAGTGTCCTACGGTCTGCAGCTTGGCGGCCAAGCTTATAGCCAGATTATCTTCTTCAAGGACGATCGCGCGTATAACGATTTCTCTTCGGGTAATTTCGAGTTCGGCGCCCAGGCGAGTGCCGTAGCACTGACCGCGGGCGCATCTGCCCAAACTTCCACTACGGGCAGTGGCTCTGCTTCATCCGGTACCGACAAGCGTCTGAATACGGTAACTGAGGAGCAATTCGACGAGCGCAGTGGCATGGCGGTGTTCACCATTGCCAAGGGCGGACTGATGTATGAAGCCACCATCAGCGGCCAGAAGTTCAAGTACGAGGCGCTTTGAAAGCCCGCCGCTTGAATTTGACAAAAAGCCGCCCTAGGGCGGCTTTTTTATGCGCGAAATTTGGGGACAGCCCGCCTGTTTATCCTTCAACGCTAAAGTGAATGTCAACGTCAGGCAGACGCCTGAGAAGCTCGTCACCCATGGCGCTGGCGGGTGTCCAGATACCGCCGCCGACGTTCAGCGTGTCGCGCGAGAGGCATAGACCTGCTTGCGCCAGCATTCGCGATGTTGCGCCATAGCCAGGGTCACGCTGTCCCGACACTTTAACTTTTAGGTGGTGGGTCCCGTCTGTTCCATGGGCCCAGAACTCAAAAAATCCATTATTGCGCGTTGCCTCACCCGGCCCCTCGCCCGGATCGGGAAGCATTTTTTTCAGTATGGCGCGGGTGGGAGTGAAGAAAGTGCCCGCCATCACCGCACCCAATCCGCCCGCGCTCAGCAAAGCCTTGGTGCGACTGCTGCAGAGTTGGGATTCGTCGTATCTGAAATCCTCCCCATAGGGTAGGCCGGCAAGTGCATGGGATCGACGCACCACTTTGGTGTTGATGGCCGCCATCACAAATGGCCCAGTCCAGGATTCAAAATTCTCATCCCAGGCGATGCCGGCCTGATCGGGAACATCGTTACCCGGAGTCACGTTGGCAGGGTAGAGGGCATAAGGATCCATGACGGTGTCGCGAATACTGGCGTCTTTTGATGCTTGCTCGGCAACAAACATTAGGCTGGCCACCGTTCCGCCGCTGACGCCGCCGGATGCTCGTCCCATGCGCCCCGAAATGTGGCTGGCGTAGCCGCCGTATCGGGCCTTGAACTGCTGCTGTAAGAAATAGACAGACAGATCAGAGGGGATGGAGTCAAAGCCGCAGCAGTGCACCAAGCGGGCGCCAGTTTCTTGGGCGATGGGATTGATGTGCTCGAACACGCCGGCCATCCATTGTGCTTCGCCAGTGAGGTCGCAGTAGTGAGTGCCCTCGCGAGCACAGGCTTCCAAAAGCGGCGTGCCATGTTGGGCGTAGGGGCCCACGGTGCTGATGACAGTTTGGGTTTGCCTGACCATCTGAGTCAGCTGTTCGGTGTCGTGACTATCGGCGATGACGATCGGGAGTTCGGGCATCTTCAGTTTGTCCCGAACCTGCTCGAGTTTCTGGCGGTTGCGCCCGGCAATGGCCCACTTGAGGTCGGACTGCGTTGTTGCGAGATATTCGGCGACCAGTTGGCCGGTAAACCCCGATGCGCCATAAAGTATGATTTCGTAATGTCTGTCTGACATCGTTGGTTGCTCTGCTAAACGTGGGGCGTCAAGGTTAGCAAGTCTTGCGCCTCACTCGCGCCATCGATGATGGTATTTCTTTGCAGCCTGTCTCGCCTGTTGTCGCACAGGAGACCGCATATGTTGAGCTGATTAACGGAAGATGCGTTAAAACCCGCTACTGTTGGTCGACGTATCAAAATCCATCAGATGCGACATATCCACATAGAGTGGGTGGACCGTGCGGGTTACAATTGCGGCGTCAGGGATTACACCAAGGATGGTGTTCGTCACGATTAGCCGGGGCATAGGTCTGTAGATCACTTGACGGCAAAACCAAGGAGATGAGCATGTTCACCCAGCTTCGCCGCGCGGCTTGGCCTATTGGTATCGGTATCGCCGGGATTGCGGTCTTCGTGTTGCTGCAGGTCACCAAGCCAAAGCCTTTACCCAACATAGAGCCGCCGAGGCCGACCAGTGTGGAAGTGGTGCCGTCTATCCGCACGACATCACGCCCTACCGTAGTGGCCTATGGTGAAGTCAGACCCGGGGTTCGCACTGAGGTGGTCGCTCAGGTGGGTGGGAGGATTACGTCTGTATCACCTGCCTTCATCGAGGGCGGATCATTCGCGCCTAACGAGGTGCTTCTCAAAATTGAGGATACCGATTATCTGGCAGCGGTCGACGAGCGTGAAGCGCGTGTTGCCGCGGCCAAGGTCGATCTGGAGCAAGCGCTGGCGGATGCCGATGTGGCGCGCAAGCAGCTCGCGGGACAAAAAAACCCGTCTCCTCTGGCTTTGAAAAAACCGCAGGTGGCGCGGGCACAGGCGGCCCTTAAAGCTGCCCAAACAGCACTTTCGCTGGCACAGACGAACCTCGAGAGAACGCGAGTCAGCCTGCCTTTTGCCGGGCGCGTGCAGCGCCAGTCCGCTGATCTCGGGCAGTATGTTGGCCCAGGCAAGGTACTGGGAACTGTATTTGGCACCGACGTCGCCGAGGTGAGGTTGGCTCTGACAGACAGTCAGTTGACCTCTCTCGGGATCCCCATTGGATTTAGCGGGGAGGGTGAGAACGCATTGTCGGTAACACTGTCGGCGGTAATCGGGGGTGAAGTGCATTATTGGCGGGGCCAATTAACGCGACTTGACGCCGCGATTGACCCGGGTACACGCTCGGTTTACGGCACTGTTCGTGTTGAGGACCCCTACGGCAGTGGCGCCGGAGGGGGTATGCCTCTGGCAGTCGGACTGTATGTCGACGCAGAAATCGAAGGTCGAACTCTCATCGATGCCGTGCAAATTATGGCTGAGGGGCTCCGCGCGGGAGACGAGGTATTTGTTTTGGATGGCGAAGGCTTGTTGGATGTGAGAAAGGTGGAGGTTGTGCACCGAAATCGATCCACCGTGCTCCTGAGCTCCGGCGTTGAAGCAGGAGATCTGATCATCGTATCCGCCATTCGTAACCCTGTCAGAGGCATGCGCCTGCAAGCGATGGACTCTGCCGGCATCGCCGAGCGCACGACCCCAGCCACGCCTTCGAAAGATAACGGAGCCTGAAGGTAAATCTATGGAAGGTCTGATTCGGTGGTGGGTTCGGAACCCCGTCGCGGCGAACCTGTTTATGCTCATTATCCTCACCGCAGGCTGGCTGGGGTTAAGAAGCATTGAAAAAGAGGCTTTTCCCTCGGTTCAGCCCGACGTCGTTAGGATCGAGATGATTTGGCCGGGAGCATCTCCGAAGGAAGTAGAGCAGCAGGTCATCCAACGGGTAGAGGAAGCACTCAAAAACGTGTCCAACGTTTACCGCGTCACCTCGGAGGCACGCGAGAGCTCGGGATCGCTGACGGTAGAAACCTACCCCAATGTCGACCTCAATGCGTTCCTTAACGATGTCAAAAATGCGGTCGACTCTATTACCTCTTTCCCCAGAGATATAGAGAACCCGCAAGTCAGGCGCTGGGAATGGCGTCAGGAGATGATCCGCGTTGCTCTGGTGGGCAATGTCGGGGAGCGGGCTCTAACCAGGCTGGGCAATGAGCTGCGCAATGATATGGCTGGTTTGGCCTACCTGTCTCAGGTTGATGTGTTTGGTACGCGTCGGGAGGAGGTTACGATAGAGCTATCTGAGCGTGCCTTGCGGCGCTACGGGTTGAGCTTTACCGAGGTTGCCAGCGCGATTCGCAGAGATTCCATGAATATTTCTGTGGGTGAAATTCGGACTCAAACAGGCGACGTGCAGCTCCGGGCTGAGAACCTGGCAGACACCCAGGATGATTTCGAAAACATCGTGATCCGCCAAACAGCAGATGGCGGCGAAATTCTGCTCAGGGACGTGGCGACAGTCATTGACGGGTTTGAGCAAAACGATATTCTGGCGACTTTGGACGGAATGCCGGCGATTTTGCTTCAGGCCAAATCGACCGACGACATGCAAGTCGTGAAGGCGAGCGCCGCAGTGAAGCAGTGGATTGAGGAGACGCGTCCTGCGCTTCCCAGTGGAGTCGAACTCATACTGTGGTCAGATCAAGCAGATATTTACAGTGATCGTATGGACTTGATCGCCAGTTCCTCAATCCTGGGGCTGATACTGGTGTTCCTGGTGCTGATTTTGACATTGGAACCAAAAGTCGCGTTGTGGGTGACGGTGGGCATCGGTGTCAGCTTTCTCGGAGCGTTTGCATTGTTGCCCGCCAACGGGGTGTCTTTGAATCTCTTGTCGACGTTTGCTTTTTTGTTGGTGCTTGGCATTGTGGTTGATGATGCGATTGTGGTGGGGGAGAGTATTCATCACCACGTTCACCAGCGCGGAATGCGCGGCGAGGAGGCCGCCGTTGCGGGGGCTTTCGCGGTGAGCAGGCCAGTAATCTTCGCCGTCTTGACGACGATAGTGGCATTCGCTCCGTGGCTATTCGTGTCGGGTGTCACAGCACAATTCACCCGGCAATTGTCGATTGTCATCACGCTCGCTTTGACATTCTCGCTGCTGGAGGCGTTCCTGATTCTACCCAGTCATCTTCGCACCCTCGATAGCACTCCGCCCACTTCCAGGTGGCGAATTCGGCAGCAGCGGGTCGCGGATTGGATTGTTCACTTTGCAGACACACGGTATCGCCCATTTTTGGACTATTGTCTGAAGCACCGTTACACCACAACCATGGTGTTCTTTTCGCTTTTTCTGGTATCACTCGGTTTGTACACCAGCGGCTGGGTGAAATTTTTCTTCTCGCCACAAGTCGAGAACGAGGAGGTTTACGTCAATGTGCGTATGCCCCCTGGCACGCCTTTCGATCGCTCACTTGAAGTTTTGGGTCAGCTTCAGCGAGCAGAGAAACAATTGGCAGAGGAAATCAATGCAGAGGCCAAAGCCGGAACAGGCACCGGTGAATTGATTGAGAGCTGGGCGACAGTCGCGAGGCGAGGCGAGGTCACTGCGATTATTCAGCTGGCGCCGCCAGGGCAGCGTCACCTCAGCGCAAAGGAGACGGCGGATCGTTTCTCCACGCTGGTGGGCGATGTCCCGGATGCTGATGAGGTGAAAGTGAACTACACCATCAGCGACAGTGAGGCCAGCATCACGATCTTGCTGCAGCACGACGATCTTGAAACCTTGACGGCGGCCAGCAGCGCGCTACAGCAACACCTGAGCAGCTACGACAAAACCTTCTTTATCCGCGATGATCAATGGGGCGCATTGCCCGAGTTGCGTTTGCAGTTAAAGCCAGGAGCAGAAAAGCTCGGGATAGCACTGGGCGATGTGTCAATGCAGGTGCGTCAGGCGTTTTATGGAGAGGAGGTGCAACGACTGCCACGTGAAAATGGTGACGTGCGGGTGATGGTGCGCTACCCCGAGCGGGATCGAGGCTCGCTGGCGACTTTTGAGGATGTGCGCATTCGCACGCCGGATGGCAGGTTGGTGCCGATGCTGTCGGTGGTCGACATCGAGGTCGGTCAGTCCACCCGGCGGATCACCCGTCGCGATGGTGATCGCGTCGTGACGGTTCGTGCAACAGTCGAGCCCGAGTCACTGGGCGAGATTAACCGAACCGTGAGGGAGGACTACCTGCCGGTGCTCGCGGCTACCTATCCCGGTTTAAAGATTCTTAAAGGGGGGTCACAAGAGGCCGAGGCTGAGTTTTACAGCGAGATTGTAGCGCTATACACCATTGCATTATTCGTGATTTACGCGCTTATTGCGGTTGCTTTTCGGTCCTACAGCTTGCCCCTGCTTATTATGACCGCGATGCCCTTTGGCTTTATGGGCGCCGTATTTGGACATTTACTGTTCAACTTGCCCATGGCGATGTTCTCTTATTTCGGTATCGGTGCGGCGGCGGGAGTGGTGATTAACGACAATCTCGTGCTCATAGATTACGTACGGCGCCTGGAGCGAGAGGGGATGTCGCCGCCCGAGGCGTTGGTGACCTCGGCGATCAGTCGGTTCCGCCCCATATTCCTGACGACCGTCACCACTTTTATTGGCCTGATTCCGATTATGGTGGAACAGTCTACCGGTGCCGCGTTCCTGAAGCCCGCCGTACTCTCGCTGGCGTTTGGCGTGTTCTTTGCGCTGTTCGTCAGTTTGTTATTGGTGCCAGCACTGTACCTTATCGGCTACGACTGGAAGCAGTGGCGCCTCGCCCGGAAGGCGCCCAACGTCGAGGGTCATGGCACGGCGGCAGTGTCTGGTGGCACTATCTGACGCCGTGCATCATCCGCTTTAACAGCGGAGATAAGACTAGCAGAGCCAAAGCGCCCGCGAGCCCGATGTATAACAGTTGGCTGAAAAGATCAGTATAACCAGCCGCAGTATCTATCGCGCCGACAGTTGCGGACCGCGTGGCGACCGCGGCGATTTGTGCCGCGACATAAGATGAGTAGGCTGAAGCCAAAAACCAGGCGCCCATCATTACGCCCATTACACTAGGTACCGCCAGCTTTGTAACCGCAGAGAGGCCTACCGGGCTAAGACAGAGCTCCCCGGTAGTGTGAAGGAGGTACGCCAGTATTAGCCACCAGGCCGATACAATACCAGCCTGATCGGGGAACTGTGCGCCATAGACCAATGCGCCGAAGCCCAGCCCCGCCTGAGCGATGCCCAGCGAAAATTTTACAGGTGTGCTGGGTTCCCACCCCTTTCGAGAGAGTTTCGTCCAGAGTAAGGCAAAAAACGGTGCTAGCGTAAAAATGAAAAAGGCGTTGGCGGCGCCAAATTGTGCCGCGGTGAGTGGAACGCCAAAAAGCATCTTGTCGGTGGCGCGATCGGCATAGAGCGTCATGGAGCCCGCCGCTTGCTCAAAGAGCGCCCAGAACACGACCGTGGACAGCGTGAGCACAATAAGCACAAACATGCGTTCTCGCTCGACCTTGTCGCAACGCGCAATCAGAAACCAGGCGAGCCCGGCAAGTACCGCGATGGAAATCCCGTCGAGCAAGGTGCCGACGGTATCGGTGAGTTGAACCAGTTGCCATATGATGGCCACCATGACGAGGCTGGCAACATAGATAGCCCTCTCGATGGTGAGTCCCGGTAAGCCCACCGTTTTTTTCAGTTGCGCGGGGTCAATGGGTTCTCCGTGACCCGCCAAAAATTGCTGACCCCACTGGAAGAATATCAGCCCAAAGAGCATACCGACGCCGGCCGCGCCAAAGCCCCATGACCAGCCATAGACTTCGCCTAGCCACCCGCAGAGCAGAGTGGCGGTAAACGCCCCGATGTTGATGCCCATGTAAAAGATGGTGAAGCCGGAATCACGTCTTGGATCACCCTCGGCATACAGTTTGCCCACGACGGTAGAGATGTTGGGTTTGAGAAAGCCCACACCAACGACAATCAGTGCCAGCGATAGATAAAAAACCGACAGGGCAACCTCGTCACGGACAATGCCGTCGGCGGTTTGACGAGCAGCATCGCCTTCAAAGGCCATGCCCAAGTGACCAGCAACCAGTAGTAGTCCGCCCAGAGTGACAGCTTTGCGCATGCCGATGAAGCGATCGGCGACAAGCCCGCCCAGCACGGGCATCGCATACACCAGAGAGGCGTAACTGCCCAATACACCCAGCCCCGCGGCGTCGGAAAACAGGTGGTATTTGGTCAAATACAGCAATAGCAGGTATTTCATGCCATAAAAGGAGAAACGCTCCCACAGCTCAGTGGCAAAGCAGATATAGAGGCCTTTTGGATGCCCCCATAGGTCGTCTGTGTGCGCAGCGGGTGATTGCATAAAGGTTTTCCTGTGGGGTCCGTTCCGGATGGCCAGCCGTCAGCAGCTGTTGCTTAGGCAGCCTGTTGCGGTGCCAGCTTACGCTGTGGCGACTTGTTGTGTCACGCCGCGCGCGCCCAATGGTGAGCACCGAGCGCGGTCGCCATTTCGTTAGCGTCGGTAACGCGTTTGACACTGGCGAACAACGCGCCTGCCTGTGGATAATAAAATTTGAGATAGACCAGCCATTGCTTGATCGGGTTTACGGCATAGCGCGGATCGTATTTGTTTCGGTTTGCCTCGAGAAAATCTATCAGCAGCAGCTTCACCTGTTCCCACTCAAAAAGGGGGGGCGGCGTTCCTTGATGGAGCGCCTGAACGGCGGCCCCCAGATCAGGTCGGCACAAGGCACCTCGCGCCAGCATAAAGGCCTCACAACCACTCACGCTGGCGCAGCGCTGGATGTCGGCAGGATTCCATAGCTCCCCGTTGGCGATTACCGGGAAAGGCAGACTCTCCCTCGCTTCCGCCAGCCGATGCCAGTGTGCCGGAGGGCGGTATCCTTGCCTTCGAGTGCGGGCATGAATGGTCAGTTCGGTCAGCGGTGCCTGCTCGAGCGCCAGAACGATATCTTCGAACTCCGCGTTGCTGTCGAAGCCCAGCCGAATCTTCGCTGTTACCGGGGTGCGGGCGGGAACACTATCCCTCACCGCCACACAAATGGATCTGATCAGATCAGGAGTTCGTAGCAATGCCGCACCGCCGCGCGAACGATTAACCGTTTTGGCAGGGCAGCCGAAGTTGAGGTCGATGCCCGGTGCGCCCAGTAGCGCGACACGGCGGGCATTAGCGGCCATTAATGTTGGATCAGAGCCCAGCAGCTGCACATAGACGGGCACGCCGCTAGGAGTGAGCCCGCCTGACAACAGTTCAGGTGCATATCGATAAAAAACGCGTTTGGGGAGTACCGTTTGAGACACGCGAACAAATTCGGTGACGCACCGCTCGTAGCCGCCTATGTCCGTGAGCAGCTGGCGCATAAGGGAGTCCATGACGCCCTCCATGGGTGCCAGAATCAATCGGGGCGCGGGTTTTGCGTGGGTGCTCATGCGGCGCAGGGTAACCAGATAATGGGCTTTTTAACAGTGGGCGTGACCTTGCGCCGCTCCCTTTGTAAACTCGCGCCTCTGAGAGGTGAGACGTTGCACCGTGGCTGTGGACGCCGACTATGAATCCTAACTATCTCGACTTTGAGCAACCCATTGCCGAACTCGAAATGAAAATCGAGGAGTTGCAGGGGGTTGGCGATGGCGCCGAGCTGAATCTCGCCGAGGAAATAGAGCGTTTGCGCGTCAAATCGACGGCGTTGACGGAAAAAATTTATGCCAACCTCAGCGCATGGGACATTGTGCGAGTGGCCCGCCATCCGCTGCGCCCGTATTCCCTGGATTATATTCCCCAAGTCTTCACCGAGTTTGATGAGTTGCACGGCGATCGTCATTTTGCCGACGACAAAGCCATTGTTGGTGGTGTGGCGCGTTTGGATGGCAAGCCCGTGATGGTCATTGGTCAGGAAAAGGGTCGAGCGGTAAAGGATAAGGTCTATCGCAATTTCGGCATGCCCAAGCCTGAGGGCTATCGCAAGGCCATGCGACTGATGGAGATGGCAGAGCGCTTCAAGATGCCGGTTGTCACCCTAATAGATACACCCGGCGCTTACCCGGGTATCGACTCTGAAGAGCGTGGCATTTCCGAGGCCATCGCGCAAAATCTTGCAGTGATGTCGCGGCTCAGGACGCCCGTTGTCTGCGTTGTGATTGGGGAGGGATCCTCCGGTGGCGCTTTGGGCATAGGCGTGGGTGACCATCTGGCCATGTTGCAGTACGCCACCTATTTTGTGATCTCGCCTGAGGGGTGTGCCAATATCATCTGGAAGAGCTCTGAATTTGCGCCTGACGCCGCGGCTGCAATGGGGGTGACGTCATCCAAGCTTGAGGAATTGGGAATTGTCGATGCGACCATCGCCGAGCCTTTGGGTGGCGCTCATCGAAACCCCACGGAGATGGCGGCGCGTGTCCAAGGGCACCTTATCAGCCAGATTGATCGGTTGTTCTCGATGGACACCGAGGCCATGCTGGAAGCGCGTTATCGCCGGCTCATGTCCTACGGGAACTGATCCCTGGTCAGGGCCCCCTTGCGCGAATTACTCTCACCCTTGCCCGGCAGTGTGATCGATGCTTCCCACTGGTGGGTGGCGCTGTCCGGCGGTGCGGACAGCGTGGCGTTGTTGCACGCGCTCCATTCGTTACGCGCAGAGGCGCAGGGCCCCTCCATCTCTGCGGTTCACGTCAATCATGGCTTGCACACTGATGCGGCCGAGTGGGTTGCGCTCTGCCGGCGTCACTGTGACGCGCTGAAGATTCCGCTCTGTATTGAAACTGTTGATGTGCAGTCTTCAGGTCGCGGCCTGGAAGCGGCGGCGAGAGAAGCCCGATATCACGCGTTTGAAAAGGTGTTGCTCGAGGGCGACGTGCTGTTCACCGCGCACCACGCCGATGACATGGTAGAAACCGTCCTGCTGCGTCTTTTTCGTGGTGCTGGACCGCGGGGGCTTGCCGGTATTCCCCGTCAACGCGCTTGCGGCAAAGGCACAATTTTCAGACCGTTTTTGGAGACGCCGCGGGCGCTGCTTTACGACGCTGTGACGCGTGCAGAGCTGGAGTACGTCACCGACCCCAGCAACCTCAGGGTAGACCAGGATCGAAATTATCTGCGGCAGGTGGTGATACCCGCCGTTGAGGCCCGCTGGGCGGGCTACAGGGACACAGTAGTGCGTGCCGCGCAGTTACAAAGCCAAGTGCAGCGGCGACTCTCCCGACTGCCATTACCCCTGACTCACACCATCATGGGCGAGCCGGCACTGGAAATTGATTCAGAGATGGATTCTGACCTGCTGGCGGCGCAACTTCACCAGTGGCTGAGCGAATCCGAGACGGAGGTCCCCGACAAGCGGCGGTTGGTCGAGTTTGCCCGTCAGGCCTTGACCGCACAGCCGGACAGATTACCTGAGCTCACTTGGAATGAGCGGTGCCTGAGGGTGTGGCGGAAGCGGGTAATCGATGTGTCCGAGCCTGAGGCGAGTCGGGGGCTGCCAGAGAACATTGTGGTAGGGCAGGCGCTAGCGGGTGCTTGGGGGGAGCTCAGTTGGAGCGTCGACGAATCCGGCCCCACGCTCTGTGAGGGAGCCACATTGACCGTACTGCCCAGCCACCAAGTTGCTTCGCTGACCTCCCCGGCGGGGGTTCGTAAGCCTACCCCTAAGTGGCTTCAGGAAAGGGAAGTGCCGCCTTGGTGGCGATCCCAACTCCCTGTTTTATATGATAATAACGACCCTGTTTGGATTTTGCCGGTGGGCCCCCTTGAGGGGATTACCGCTCGTGATGCGCCGCGTAAAGGTCGGGGCATGACACCGGTTTGGCGACCTTTTTCAGCACTTTGAATTGAGCCTTACCGGGCTTCCTGTTAGACTAGCCGGCCATCAGAGGGTCGTTCTCGAGAGGCGCCGAAACAGGTGTCCGGGGCCACTCTTTTTTTGGTGGAATCCATGGCGAAATATGTCTTCGTTACTGGTGGTGTGGTGTCCTCGCTCGGTAAGGGGATTGCAGCCGCCTCACTCGCCGCGTTGCTCGAAGCCCGCGGTCTGAAAGTCACCCTCCTCAAACTAGACCCCTACATCAACGTCGATCCCGGCACCATGAGCCCGTTTCAGCACGGGGAGGTGTTTGTGACCGACGATGGGGCAGAGACCGACCTCGATCTTGGGCATTACGAGCGGTTTACCCGCGCAACCATGAGCCGGGCCAACAATTTTACCGCTGGGCGGGTCTACGATGAGGTGCTGCGCAAGGAGCGCAGGGGTGACTACCTCGGCGGCACAGTGCAGGTAATCCCCCACATTACGGACGAGATAAAGCGCAGGGTGATCGAGGGTGCAGGAGATGCGCAGGTTGCCGTGGTAGAAGTGGGCGGCACCGCAGGCGATATTGAGAGCCAGCCTTTTCTCGAGGCGGTTCGTCAGTTAAAACTGGAACTGGGGGCGAGCAATGCCTTGCTGATGCATCTGACCCTCATCCCCTATATTCCCACCGCAGGGGAGATCAAAACCAAGCCCACCCAGCATTCGGTGAAGGAGCTGCGTTCAATCGGTCTGCAACCGGAGGTGCTGCTCTGTCGCTGTTCGGTTGAGGTCGACGACAGCGCCAGACGCAAAATTTCTCTCTTCACCAATGTGGAGGAGCGCGCGGTAATCCCCCTGTTGGACGCAGACTCTATTTACCAAATTCCCGGGCACTTGAATGCCAGCGGTTTGGATACATACATTCTGGAAAGGCTCGCACTGGATCAGCCGGCTGCGGATTTATCCGAGTGGGAGGACGTTGTCAGGCGGGAGTTCAGTCAGCGACAAGGCGTCGTCAGGGTTGGCATGGTGGGCAAGTATGTTGATCTGGTGGATGCCTACAAATCGCTGAACGAAGCGCTGGATCACGCTGGCCTGCAAACCGATGCTAGGGTACAGATCTCGTATATCGATGCCGAGGAAATAGAATCCAAGGGCGTGGAGTTGTTGGCTGAGTTGGACGCGATACTGGTGCCTGGTGGCTTTGGCGATCGCGGTATTCAGGGCAAGATAGACGCGGTTCGTTTTGCGCGGGAACAGGGAATCCCGTTTCTGGGTATTTGTCTCGGCATGCACATGGCCTTGATCGAATACGCCCGCCACGTTTGCGAGCTTCAAGGCGCGCACTCTACAGAAATGCAGCCCGATACGCCGCATCCAATCATAGCGTTGATCACCGAGTGGCAGACGGCCGACGGCAGTGTCGAGCAGCGTTCCGAGGACTCTGACCTCGGAGGCACCATGCGGCTCGGCGCACAAACCTGCCAACTGGTAGAGGGTTCGCGCACCCGAGAAATCTACGGCGCAGATCAGATCTCGGAGCGTCATCGTCATCGTTATGAGGTGAACAGCAACTATGTCGCCAGGTTGGAAGATGCGGGTATGAAGATGAGTGGCTGGTCGCTCGATGGTGAATTGGTAGAAATCATCGAATTGCCCTCACATCCCTGGTTTGTGGCATGTCAATTTCACCCGGAGTTCAAGTCGCGGCCCCGGGGCGGTCACCCCCTCTTCACCAGTTACATCAACGCGGCTCTGGCTGTTTCGAAGCACCGCGGTAGTAGCGCGTGACCGGCGTTCACCGCACTGTTGAGGTGGGGCCCTGCAGCTTTGCAAATGACAAGCCGCTGGTGTTGATCGGCGGCATTAACGTGCTGGAGAGTCGTGATCTTGCCCTTGAGAGCGCAGCGGTATTCGAACGCACTGCGCGTTCATTGGGGATGCCCTACGTGTTCAAAGCCTCATTCGATAAAGCCAATCGATCTTCGGTACACTCTTTCCGTGGACCCGGTATGGAGGAGGGGCTAAAGCTTCTCGCAGAGGTAAAAAGCACTTTTAACGTACCCACTATTACCGACGTCCACTCGCCAGAGCAGGCTTTCCCGGTGTCTGAAGTCTGCGAAATCCTTCAATTACCGGCTTTTTTAGCGCGGCAAACAGACCTGGTCGAAGCCATGGCAAGAACGGGTGCGGCCATTAATATCAAGAAGCCGCAGTTCCTGAGCCCGGAACAAATGGCGAACGTGGTCGACAAGTTCCGTGAATGTGGCAACGACCGTCTAATGGTCTGCGAGCGCGGCAGTAATTTTGGGTATGACAATCTGGTCGTGGACATGTTGGGTTTTGATGTGATGCGCCATGTGACCGGGGGTTGTCCGCTGATTTTTGACGTGACCCATGCACTGCAACGACGTGATCCGGGTGATACTGCCTCTGGCGGAAGACGCTCGCAGATTGTCAATCTCGCCAAAGCGGGTGTGGCGGTGGGGATAGCTGGCTTGTTTCTGGAGGCGCACCCAGATCCGGATAACGCGTTGTGTGATGGACCGAGCGCCCTACCGCTGGCGCAACTCGAACCGTTTTTAACTCAGGTAAAAGCAGTGGACGACCTTGTGAAAGCTCAGTCTCCGCTGACTATCAGTTAGAACCCTCAGTGACAGGAGTCCTTTTGTGAGTGAGATCGTCGATGTGCGCGCGTTCGAGGTGCTGGATTCTAGGGGGAATCCCACCGTGATGGCTGAGGTTACGTTGGGCGACGAGAGTGTGGGAAGCGCTTGTGCTCCCTCGGGTGCGAGCACCGGTACTCGTGAAGCCTTGGAGCTGCGCGACGGGGACGCTGCCCGGTATTTGGGCAAGGGCGTTCTAACTGCGGTGGGCCATGCCAATGGGCCGATCAGAGAATTGCTGATTGGCCACGACGCCCTGGACCAATCGGGCATCGATCAGCGCATGATTGAGGCTGACGGGACTGAAAACAAAGCCCGCTTTGGTGCCAATGCGATTCTTGCGGTATCTCTGGCAGTCGCCAAAGCGGCCGCGATGTCAGCTAAAAAGCCGCTGTATCAGCACATCGCTGATCTTGCCGGGGTTTCCAATTTATCCTTGCCGGTGCCGATGATGAATATCCTCAATGGCGGTGAGCATGCCGATAATAATGTTGATATTCAGGAGTTCATGATTCAGCCGGTGTCTGCCCCGAACTTCGCTGAAGCTTTGCGTATGGGAGCAGAGGTTTTTCACCACCTCAAAATGACTTTGTCCTCGCGAGGACTCGCAACTGCCGTCGGGGACGAGGGCGGATTTGCACCCAACCTACCTTCCAACGCCGCCGCGCTTCAAGTAATCGCCGAGGCGATTGCCAGCGCCGGTTATGCGCTGGGTGAGGACATCACCCTTGCGCTGGATTGCGCGGCCTCTGAGTTTCATCGAGACGGTCGATATCATTTGGCGGGAGACGGTCGTGATTTCGACAGCAGCGGTTTTGCGGAATATCTGTCGGGTCTTGTTGACCTTCATCCGATCGTCTCTATTGAGGACGGGTTGGATGAGTCTGATTGGGCAGGGTGGCGGATACTCACAGAAAAGCTGGGTCAGCGCGTGCAGTTGGTGGGTGACGATTTGTTTGTCACCAACACCGAGATCCTGAAGCGCGGTATCGATGAGGGGATCGCCAATTCCATACTCATAAAATTTAATCAGATAGGCTCCCTCACTGAGACGCTTAATGCGATTGCTATGGCGAAAGCCGCGGGGTATACGGCGGTGATTTCTCATCGCTCTGGCGAGACGGAGGACGCTACTATTGCCGACCTTGCGGTGGGAACGGGGGCCGGTCAAATCAAAACGGGGTCACTCTGTCGATCCGATCGAGTGGCCAAATACAACCGATTGCTCCGCATCGAGTCGGAGCTGGGATTGACCGCCCCATATCCGGGTCGAGCTATCCTCATGGGGCGTTAATGCGCTGGCTTTTTGTCTGTTTGTCAGGTCTATTCCTGTTGCTGCAATATCGACTGTGGTTCGCAGAGGGCGGCCTAGCGGAAGCAGATCGTTTGCAGATCCAATTGGAACAAGCCGAGCAAGAAAATCAGAAATTGATTGAACGAAATGCCGGGTTGACGCGGGAAGTGGTGGCGCTTCAAAACGGAGACGAAGCGGTTGAGAAAAATGCCCGGGAGCATCTGGGGCTGATCAAGGACGGCGAGGTTTACTACCAGTTTGTCGAAGGGCAAGAAACGCCGTGAGCAGTATCTGGGCGGTGGTCCCCGCGGCGGGCACCGGACGTCGGCTGGGTGGTGAGACCCCTAAACAATATCGAGAGATAGCTAGCGTCCCACTGTTGGAGCACACGTTGCGGGCACTGCTGCGGTCTCCGGATATACAGGGGATTATGGTGGCGCTGGATCCGTCTGACCGGCGCGCGGAGGGCATTCCGAGTCTTGCTGACGTGCGAGTAGAGACGACTCCGGGCGGCAGTGAGAGGTCAGCATCGGTGCTGGCCGGTCTGAACGCGCTTGCCAACAGGGTGACGTCGAATGACTGGGTGTTGGTGCATGACGCGGCGAGGCCCTGCCTGGACTACCCGTCACTCTGCGCATTGATCGAGCACGCGCGTGGCTTTGGTGAAGGGGTTATTCTCGCGGAGCCCATTGCGGATACCTTAAAGCGGGTCGACGAGGAGGGGGCGATTGCGGCCACGGTGGATCGGAGTGCGTTATGGCGTGCTCAAACGCCTCAGCTGTTTCCCTTTCACCAGTTATACAGCGCCCTTAATGCCTGTCTGGCTAATGGTGTGAACGTGACTGATGAAGCGATGGCTGTGGAGTGGGCCGGTGGACGGGTGCGGGTGCTGGCGGGGCCACCGAGCAACATTAAAGTCACGCTCGAAGCAGATCTTGCCTTCGCAGCGCTGCTTTTACATCAACAAAACAGGGAGGGCATGTGATGCGGATTGGCCATGGCTTTGACGTTCACGCCTTTTGTCCCGGTGATCACGTTATGTTGGGCGGGGTTCGTGTTGAGTGTGACCGTGGCTTAGAGGCGCATTCCGATGGTGACGTCGCTTTGCACGCGCTCTGCGACGCGCTATTGGGCGCAGCGGCGCTTGGAGATATTGGTCAACATTTCCCCGATACAGACCCTACATTTCGTAACGCGGACAGCCGCATACTGCTTGGATCCGTGATGGACAAAATTGGGCAAGCGGGTTGGCGGGTCAGTAACGTTGACGTGACCATCATCGCCCAAGTACCCCGCCTGGGAGATTATTTGCTGGCTATGCGCGCGTGCGTCGCCACCGACTGTCGGGTCGATGAGGGGCAGATTAATTTCAAGGCAACGACCACGGAGCGGCTGGGTTATATCGGTCGGGAAGAGGGTATTGCGTGCCACGCTGTCGTGTTACTGCAGAATGAGGCCCACACCTAATGAGTCAATTGGGTATTGGCATGACCTCCCAGCGCACGCGTGAGCGATTGATTCAGCGGTTGATGGAGCAAGGCATTACCCGCTTAGAGGTGTTAGAGGCTATTCGCAGCATGCCTCGGCATCTGTTTGTTGATGAAGCGCTGGCGCATCGCTCCTATGAGGACACGGCATTACCCATTGGCTACGGACAGACGCTGTCGCAACCCTACATGGTCGCAAAAATGAGTGAACTGGCGTTGGCTGCGGGTCGGCCGAAGCGAGTGCTCGAGCTGGGGAGCGGCTCTGGTTATCAGACCGCGATTTTGGCTTCGTTGGTGGATGAGATCTGCGCCATAGAGCGTATTAAACCGTTACTCGACCGTGCGCGAAAACAGTTACGTGCACTCAAGATTCGCAACGTGCGCTGGCGACATGGCGATGGGCTTGAGGGATGGGCGTCCGAGGCGCCCTTCGATCTAATTTTGGGAGCTGCGGCGCCCGAGCGTCTTCCGCAGACGCTGCTCGATCAGTTAGCGCCGGGCGGACGCTTGATCCTGCCAGTGGGAGGGCGCAGACAGAAGCTGATTATGGTGACCGCGTGCGAAGAGGGTTTCACGGAAGAAATGGTGGAGGAAGTGAACTTCGTGCCTATGATCAGCGGTACATCTCGGTAGTGCAGGGTCCAACCGGCATATTTCTGCGAGGATTGGCCATGGGTGCGGCCGACGTGGTACCCGGTGTTTCCGGCGGCACCGTTGCGCTGATAACGGGTATTTACGAGCGGCTGATCAGCGCTCTGGTATCGGTAGATAAGGAAGCGCTTATGTTGTTGTTGCACGGCCGGTGGCGCGCGCTTTGGTATAGAATTGACGGCCCTTTTTTAGCCTGGCTACTGGCAGGGATTCTCACCGCAGTTTTTTCTTTGGCGTCAGCCGTGCATTGGCTACTTGAGTATTACCCTCAGCCGCTGTGGGCATTTTTTTCGGGCCTGATCTTAATCAGCGGGCTCGTATTGGTCAGGGACGAAGTTAACGTCGCGAAGCTTGATCACCTCCTGATGTTTACCTTGGGTGCCGCACTTGCGGTCGTTATAGAGACATTACCGCCGTCCGGATTTCTGGCTGGCTTGCCGGGGCTGTTTTTTGCGGGAGCGATTGCCATTTGCGCCATGATTTTGCCGGGTATTTCGGGCAGCTTCATCCTGGTGCTGCTCGGGATGTACGTGCCCGTGCTGGCGGCCATCAGGGAGCTGCAGTTCAATCAACTGGCCGTATTCGCTTTAGGCTGTGCGGTTGGTTTATTGTGTTTTACGCGATTGCTGAGTTGGCTGTTAAAGCATGCTCGTCTCAGATTGATAGCGCTACTCAGCGGCGTTCTGTTGGGATCGCTGATAACGGTTTGGCCCTGGCAGAGCACTGTAGCCATTGGCGCCGGCAATCCACTTGAGCATTGGGTCCGGCCAGTGCTGCCAACCCATTCATCGATCGTCGATCCGCAATGGCTGTTGTGCGGCGGCGGTTTTATCCTGGGAATACTCGTGGTTTGGGTGCTGCACCGATGGTCGGCGCGAGCCCATCGATAGGCGCTTGATGCACGCTATTAGGGTATGGTTGCTGGGCTGTGTGGTGGTGGTGTCCGGGTGTGCCGAACATCCCCCCGCGGTGATCGAAGACCGGTCCAGCATCGCGGAAACGAGCGCACCCGAGGTCAGACGCGCGACCCAGATCTCTATGACTGACAGGGGTGAACTGCCCACAGGGCCTGATTATATTGTTCAGCCCGGCGATACCCTCTACGCCATCGCTTTTAGGCTGGGCATGGACTACCGCTCGCTCGCCGCACTGAACCAGATTGACGCGCCCTATGTCATTAGGGTAGGGCAGTCCCTAGCCACGGAAGCACCCCGAGTGGCGATTTCGGCGGCACCCGCTAGCACGGGTGGTGACGCGATGACTGCGAATAGCACGCGTGAATTGGCATCGACTGCGGGTTCAAATGGTAAGAGCGCTACCGACGCTGCGACTGTAGGCAAGGGGTCAACGACCTCTGCTAATGCGTCGGCATCGTCTGCCACCGGTTCCAGTGCAAAGGCCGCGTCTCCCGAACCGCGGGCTCTCACCCCAACTCCTGAGCCTGTTGCTTCGCCGAAACCCGCGCCGAAGCCCAAGCCCAAGCCGCCTCCTGCGCCAATCGCCAATGCGCCCGTGGACCGATGGGGCTGGCCGGTGAAAGGGCGGATCATCCGCTCATACGCTAAGGACGTGCATAAGGGTATTGATCTGGCCGGTGCTCGCGGCGATCAGGTTCGCGCCAGCGCAGCGGGTGTTGTTGTTTATGCAGGAACCGGAGTGACTGGGTACGGGGCACTGATCATCATCAAGCACAATGACACTTATCTCAGTGCCTATGGCCACAACGACGAACTCCTCGCCGCCGAGGGAGAGCAGGTGTCTGCAGGAAAGTTGATCGCGCGAATGGGTAGCTCGGGTACCGACTCGGTCAAGCTACATTTTGAAATTCGTCGTAACGGCCGTCCGATCAACCCCGCTACGTTACTGAGCTCCCGCTGATAAGTAGCGGCGGCGGCGCCAGATTATCGCTCGAGCAATTCCAGCTTGCCCGGCTTGCCCGCCCAGTCTTCAGCATCTGCGAGGGGTTCTTTGCGCTCGGTAATATTCGGCCATATCTCAGCGAGCTCCGCGTTGAGCTGCAGGAATTCTTCCTGATCTGCGGGAAGTTCATCTTCAGAAAATATGGCGTCGACCGGACACTCGGGCTCGCACAGGGCGCAGTCGATGCACTCGTCAGGATGTATCACCAGAAAATTCGGACCCTCGTAGAAACAATCTACCGGACACACTTCTACACAATCCGTGTGCTTGCATTTGATGCAATCTTCGCCGACAACAAATGTCATACTGATACCTCTCTCATCCCACGGCGAAGGATACTGGTTAGCGGGAATTTTGAAAACCGTTCAGCTTTCGTCTTCAAGCTTCTGTTTCATGGCGTAGATCCAGTCTAGCGCCTCGCGTGCGCTCATCGAATCGGGTTCCAGCGTGGCCAAGTCGTCCAGAATGCGCGATTGCGAGACCGGGGACGCAGCGACAAACAGCTCGGCCTGTGAGGGCGCAGGTCCCGACGCTTGACCGCTTTCGAGTTCGCGCAGTTTTTCCTGGGCGATGCCAAGGAGTGTGCCGGGTATACCCGCAAGTTTGGCGACCTGAATTCCAAAGCTACGGTTGGCGGGGCCCTCCTGAATCTGATGCAGGAACACCACGTGCTCTTCATGCTCGGTGGCATCGAGATGAACATTCGCCATAGAGCGATGCTGCGCGGGCAGAGCCGTGAGCTCGAAATAGTGTGTTGCAAAGAAGGTCAGTGCGCGAATTTCGTTCGCTAGCGCCAGTGCCGTGGCCCAGGCAATACTCAAGCCATCAAAGGTGCTGGTCCCCCGGCCAATCTCGTCCATGATAACCAGGCTTCGCTCGCTGGCGTTGTGCAGAATATTGGCTGTTTCGGTCATCTCGACCATAAAGGTTGATCGACCACTGGCGAGATCATCGGACGAGCCGATTCGGGTAAAGATGCGATCAAGGCAAGATAAGGTAACGGCTTGTGCGGGTACAAACGCGCCGACGTGGGCCAGCAAGGCGATCAAGGCATTCTGACGCATATAGGTTGATTTACCACCCATATTGGGTCCAGTTATCAAGAGCATGCGGCGCTTTTGATCCAGGTGCGTATCGTTAGCGATAAAGGGGGTATCGCGGGCCGCCTCGACCACCGGATGTCTGCCTCCCTCTACCCTGAGAAGGGTAGTGTCACTGAACTGAGGGCGGCAGAGTGACATCACGCAGGTTCGCTCTGCAAAGCAGGCCAGCACATCGAGATCGCACAGTGCGGTCGCCGTTGCCTGGAGAGCGCTGAGGGATTGCCCGATAGTTTTAACCAGGGCCTCGTAAAGATATTTCTCACGAGATAGCGCACGGCTCTTGCTGGAAAGAGCTTTGTCTTCAAAGATTTTGAGTTCGGGCGTAATGAACCGCTCAACATTTTTTAGTGTCTGGCGGCGTTGGTAGGTCGCGGGCGCCTGCTCGGATTGTGCCCGACTAATCTCAATGTAATAACCGTGTACGCGGTTGTAGCCCACCTTCAGCGTTGAAAGTCCGGTTGTAGCGCGCTCCCGCTGCTCGAGATCTAGCAGGTAGCCGCCGGCATTCTCACTGATGCCCCGCAATTCATCGAGTTCCTCGTCATAGCCCACGGCAATGACGCCGCCGTCGCGGATTAATACGGGGGGGTTCTCGACAATCGCTCTCTCTATAAGCTGCGTGAGTTCATCGTAGTCGGGCAAAGCTTCCGCCAACTGATCGATTAGCGTGGCGCCATTCGGCAACCGGCTACGAATCAACGGCAATTGCATCAAGCTGCTTCCCAGCCGGCTGAGGTCTCTGGGTCTTGCCGAACCCAGTGCCACCCTCGATAAGATTCGTTCCAAGTCAGCTATTTCTTTTAGGGTTTCGCGCAGCGGTTCAAAGCTGTAGTCATCGACGAGACGTTGCACAGCGTCGAGTCGTTTTTCAATGACGAGCCGATCGTTGATGGGGCGATGCAGCCAACGCCTGAGATGGCGCGCTCCCATGGCGGTAATGGTGCTGTCGTAGACGGCATAGAGCGTGTGTTCTTCACCGCCATTCAGGGTGATGTCGATCTCGAGGTTGCGGCGCGTGGCGGCGTCGAGAATCACGGCATCGACCTGTGATTCTGGATGAATGGCGCGGATATGGGGAAGTTCTCCGCGCTGGGTGTCTTTTACATAGGTCAGCAGTGCGCCAGCTGCGGTAATGGCCAGACCCATTTCAGCGCAGCCGAAGCCCTCCAGGTTATGGGTTTGGAACTGTCTTTGCAGGTCTTCTCGCGCGTTGGTTTCGTCAAAATGCCAATCTGCCTGTCGACGAACTGCGCCAGGCCAGGAGGCATCTGCGAAAGAACTGGATTCGGGAATCAGGATCTCTGCCGGTGACAGGCGTGCCAATTCCGCGTCAAGCGTGCTGCCGTCTTCAACTTCTGCAACAAGGAATCGACCGCTACTCACATCCAGCCACGCGAGTCCGTACCCAGATTTTGCGACGGCGATGGCGAGAAGAAGCGCATCATGTCGTGCGTCAAGCAGTGATTCATCAGTCAATGTGCCCGGTGTAACGATACGAACAACTTCGCGCGCGACCGGTCCTTTAGTTGTGGCCGGGTCACCGGTTTGTTCGGCTATTGCCACCGACCGACCCGCTTTGACCAGTCGTGCCAGATATCCCTCCGCAGCATGGTAGGGCACCCCGGCCATCGGAATCGCTTCGCCCGCTGATTTGCCGCGGCTGGTGAGGGTGATGTCCAGCAATTTGGAGGCAATCTCAGCGTCGTCGTAGAACAGCTCGTAGAAATCCCCCATGCGATAGAACAATAGCTCGTCTGGGTGGGCGCGTTTGATCGCCAGATACTGCTGCATCATGGGCGTATGCGGGTTATCGTCAGTCGGGGTATTCATCGGGCTTCAGGCTGGGTTTTCCTCATTATATTCGGCTTCGATATCTGGTGTGTCTGGCATATCTGAAACATCTAACCCAGCATTGCCCCGGGGCGCCAGCGCAGAGCTATCTAGCCATAGCGGCAGACCCACAGCAATACACAGTCTCGCCGGAGCTCAATGATTTGCCGGCAACACACGGCGCCGTGATTCGAGTTTTGACTCACATATTCAGTGCCACTGCCGCTCAGGGTATGAGGCGGTTCAAGATAGGGAGCTCGATCGGCTTTGTGTGGTGCCAGCGATGCAATCGAGGAAGCGTCGGTCTTAGTGGCACCCGATATGTGTAGACAGCGGTGAGGGCTCCTCCGGTTCAGAATAGGTTGGCTTTTTAGGTGCGACACAATCCTACGGCGATGCTCACGGCACGAAGCCCAGCCATAGGATCGTTTGAGTAGCGAGAAACAGCGCGATGCCGGCCCAGATTACAAAAAGCACCACCAGCGCGATGCCGTCCTGTAACCAGCCGGGTCGCTCAATGCCGAGCTTGGCAAAAATCACCCAAGGCCCTGCGATAAACGCCAGAACGATCAGCATATCGGCAATTAACCAGATAAATTGTTGCAATCGCCATTTCCTTTTACCTGCGTAGTTAGCAAAGTCTACACCCCGGCGGTGGGGTTATTCGAAATGATCGAACCGGTCTGTCCGCCTGGAGTAGATGTGCTGAGTCGGCGACCCATTCTTTTACTGATTATCATGGCGAATATCAGCCGTCGAGATAAGTGGGCTTTGAAGAGGGACGGGCGCAAGATCAGCGCTTACCGATCCCTATTGCGGGCGGCGTGATCCTGGGCGCGTTGCACTCATCGCAATTTGAGTGGTGCGCTATCTCGTCTGGCTGTGAATCTTCCTCTTGTCGTTGTAAGGTCGTCCAGCATGGCTTCAAGGCCTTTTCATTGGGACGCAGCCCCAAAATCTAGATCTTTAAAAAATCTAGGTCTCTGAAACAAGCTCAGGTTAAACCAGTGAACACCGCGACTTGTCGGTGCGTCAAACAAGAGAACACTGGGAAGAAAAATGACTGCAGCCAAGACAGCGTCTGACGTCATCGAGTCAGCCGCCATGGGATTCAGACAGTGGGTGGTCGTTGCGATTTGTATCGTTGTCCTCGCACTCGATGGCTACGACGTGCTCTCAATCGCCTTTGCGGCGCCTGGCCTTGCCGAAGAGTGGGGGTTATCGAAGACGGCGCTCGGCATTATTTTGCCTCTTGAATTGGTGGGAATGGCGCTCGGTTCTGTTGTGCTCGGCGGTTTCGCGGATTCCCGCGGTCGTCGCCCAACCCTGCTACTGGGTTTGTTGATTTTAACTTTGGGAATGGCCATAGCCGGCGTTGCGCCCAATGTCTGGGTGCTGGGAATGGCGCGGGTATTCACCGGTGTGGGCATTGGGGGCTTGTTGGCAGCCGCCACAGCCACGTCCTCGGATTTCTGTAATGCCAAGTATCGTGCGGTTGCGGTAGTACTGGTCGCGGGTGGTTTTCCGCTTGGCGTTTACATCGGCGCAACTTTTCTTGAACCGCTTCTAAAAAGTTTTGATTGGCGCATTACCTTTTACCTTGGTAGCGCTATGAGTCTGATCTCTCTGCCGGCGGTGTATTTTTTGATACCTGAGAGCATTGCGTATCTGGAAAGGGCGGGGGGTGGAAACGCGCAATCAAAAATTCGACGAGTTATGCACTCTCTGGGGCATCCCGTTCCAGATAATTTGGCCACTAATCTTGGAGCAGTGCTCCAACCTGTCGGCATGAAATCGCTATTCGCCCCAAGCTTGATATTTACTACCGTACTCTTGAGTGTCGCTTATTTCGGTACCGTAGGGACCTACTATTATTTTGTGAAGTGGATGCCCATCATTATTTCCGATCTTGGTTACTCCATCTCTGAAGCAACCCGTGTTCTCGGGATCGTGAGTCTTGGTGGTGTTGTGGGTTCGATCGGTGTGGGGGTGGTAATAAGGGTGGCATCGATAAGGCCGGTGTTGACCGTGTGTCTCGTCTCGGCCGCAATCAGTGTCATTGGGTTTCCTTATTTTACTGATACGCTCGAGAGCATGAGCTATATCGGCTTTAATGCGGGTGTTTTTATTTTTGCGGCGCTCTCTGGATATTTCGGCCTGTTTGCGGTCTCTTTTCCCTCCTCTCTGCTTGGCTCAGGTTCGGGTTTGGTTCTCGCTATCGGTCGAGGTGGCGCTGTGCTGGGTCCATTGATCCCGGGCTTTCTATTCACAGCAGGATTTACCATCAAAACTGTCGCTCTTGTCATGACGTCAGGCGTGATTTGCGCGGCTTTTGCCGTAGCCTTGTTGAGGGCTCAACGCAGCGCACTCGCTGTGGTGCAACTCGGTGACTGACGGCATCGTGTTGCGCGACTATTCGCTAGGGTCCGCCAGCACTTAATCGTTTTGAGCGATAATGAGGCGGGATTGGCTGGTCGAGGCAGTCAGCATCGTCAGAGGCTAAAGACTGCCTTTGAGCCGCACTTTAGAAAGAAGGGAAAAGTTCCATGCTCGATGTAAAAACGCTTCAGGCGGCTGTTTGCGCCAATGTCGACGCAGCGTTAAACGAAGATGTGGGCACCGGCGATATTTCCGCGCTGTTGATCCCGGAGAGTAGGTCTTCGGTTGCCCGCATCATAGCGAGAGAGAAAGCTGTCATTGCTGGTCATCTCTGGGCGGAGGCTGTATTCCGGCGGTTGGATCCGACCGTAAAGATAGATTGGCGGGTGCAAGAGGGGGACTGGGTAGAGCCAGATGACGCCATTGTTGTGCTCGAGGGGAATTCGAGAGCACTGCTCACCGGAGAGCGTCCAGCGATGAACTTTCTTCAGACCCTCTCCGCAACGGCTACCGAGAGCAGACTGCTCAGTGACAGTGTCGCGGACACCCAAGTAAGGCTTTTGGACACGCGCAAAACGCTGCCCGGCTTACGCATCGCCCAGAAGCATTCGGTGGCAGTGGGCGGCTGCTCAAATCATAGGATCGGGCTCTACGACGCTTTTCTGATTAAAGAAAATCACATCACTGCCTGCGGTTCAATTGTCCAAGCGGTTACTGCCGCCCGAGCGCTGGCGCCGGGCAAGCCTGTGGAAGTGGAGGTGGAGACCCTTTATGAATTAGATCAGGCATTATCCGCAGGTGCGGACATCATCATGCTGGATAATTTTACACTGGAGGATATGCGCGTAGCGGTGTCTCGTGCCGCTGGTAAAGCTAAGCTCGAGGCTTCGGGCGGCATCAATGATAAGACGCTACGACCGATCGCGGAGACCGGTGTGGATTATATTTCTGTCGGTGCGGTCACCAAAAACTGCAGGGCCATCGATCTGTCCATGCGATTCGAGTGAATTGCCCCCTTTCGGACCGGTTTTGTTACTGCGCTAAACCTGATTCGAATTTGGGACCCCGAAAGCTTCACGGAAGTACAGAGCGGATATGGATTACATCATCGAACCGCCAAAAACACCATCAGTCGCTATCGACGGCAGCGACGCGCGGTTCCCTGTTCGGCGCATTTTCTGTGTTGGCCGTAACTATGAGGCGCATGCGCGGGAAATGGGCGGGAATCCCAATCGAGAGCCCCCCTTCTTCTTTACCAAGCCGGCCGACGCCGTGGTGGATAGCGAACTCACGATTCCCTTTCCGCCTGAAACGGCCAATCTTCATTATGAGGCCGAGCTGGTGGTGGCGATTGGCAAAGGCGGCTTCCGTATTGGGGAAGCCGACGCGGCGGATCATATCTTTGGATACGCGGTCGGTAACGACTTAACCCGCCGTGATCTGCAGTTTGTCGCGCGCGAGGCGGGTCGGCCCTGGGATTGGGGCAAGGCGTTCGATCGATCAGCACCTTGTGCTCCTATTCACGCCATCTCTGATACGGGAGAGATGACTGCGGGCGAGATCAAACTCGCGGTCAACGGAGAGACCAAGCAGCGGTCTGATCTCTCGCTGTTAATTTGGAACGTGAGGGAAATTACCTCGATACTATCGCGTTCCATGGAGCTGAAACCGGGCGACCTCATCTACACGGGGACGCCCGAGGGGGTGGGTCCGATCGAGGTGGGAGATACGATAGTGGCCTCGATCGCCGGTCTTACGGATCTCGTCACGCATATAGGAGAGCCGGTCTGAGCAGGAGGCTTGCATATCGTGTTAGTGTGAATGTCCCACAGATTGGCCCACAGCGGCAGATATCCGCAGATATACCGTGAATGCAGAGAGGTATACAGAAATGCACGAGCTCGATGCCCATGATGATGAGTTTGAAATACAGCTCATTGATGGTTTCGAAGACTGCTTGCTTGGATGTATTTATGAAGAGGACGGGTCACCCGTCCCGTGCTACAGCAGTGCGAGCGTCCTATCAAAACTCAAGGCGAGAGGCATGACAGAGGATGAGGCGGTGGCAGAGCTGAACGCACTCACTGCTGGTGTGACCATGCTGTGGGTGCATCCGTTGGAGATTGCCTAGCTGAGATAGTTACCCACCAGGGTTTGCGGCCGTATCAGAGCCTGCGCGCTGGACCTGGCCTTACGGATATAGTTCTTATTGTTGCACGGCCTCAACCACGCAGTATTTGGCAAAGTCGGCAACCTCTTGCGTGGTCCACTCACCTTTGGGCTTTTCTTTGAGGTCATTACACCAGGCTTCGCTACCGATGGTCGTGCTTTCAATGAGGCAATGTGTGGCGTAGGTTTTCGTGTCAGAACCGGTCCACTCGCTTTTGCTCTTCTCGCCCATGGTTTGACACCACCCCTCGCTACCGGGTTTGTCTGCGCATGCGGTAATGATTGCTGATGCGGTAAGTACGCCAATAATCTTGAGAAGCGCGGGGGTTGTTGAGCGCTGCATGATCGGGGTGCTCCGTAAAAGTGAAATGCCAAACAAAAGCTATCAGAATTTTTGCGGGGTCATGGTGCAAATCGTGACAGCGCTCATGGATTTGTAGAGTCTTGCTGTTGACCCGGAGAGCCTCTGCTTTAAGGTAGTGGAGGGCGGGGTCGAGTCGATTATTACTGCCCCGCATTAACTGTTTTTTTAAAAGGGGATGAAAATGATCACGAGATGGGTCGTTGCTGTTATCGCAGCGCTTTGGTTGCCGCTCACGTTAGCGCAGGATTTGGATTACGGAGAGGGCGAGTTCGTAGCGAACTTTGACATCGATTCCGCACATACAACTGACGGCACCAATTACAAGATCTCAGCGTCGGGCGAAGCGGGTGAGTACGGTCGCGTTTGGCTTTCCTATGAATTTACCGACAAGCTTGGGTTGGGTGACGCCGGAGAATTCACCGGCTTTGCCTGGACGCAAAATGGGGAGGAATTTGCCACCGCAACCTTGCAGGGCGTATATCGCCGAAAAGGCACTATTTTTCAGATGTACTCCCTCGATATGGTATCCAACGGCATCATTAATATTGTTTCAGGAGAGGCAGACTTTGTAGGCAAGACGATGACGTTCAAGGTATCGCCTCTCAAGTAGTCTCTCAAATAGCAGTACGGGGCGGATTTTGATGACGCCCCGACCATCAGAAATAAAAAAAGGGGGCGTAAGCCCCCTTGGAAGACATTGCACAGAAGTCTGAAGGTCAGCTGTTATCCCATTGGGCAAACAGAAAAACGTAGACGGTCAGAGCAAAGTTGATCACCACCTGCACTAACGATAACGCCATCATCCAGCCAGGTGGATTGATGGTTTCTCCAATGGGCAGATTGGCCCCGTTAAGAAAGTCGGTAGCCATTTCAGAGCCATTCCCAGCCATTTCACTGAGCGTCGATAGCATCATAAAGAATGCATTTTGCGAGCCCATGGTAAAGAAGGTCAGCATCACGACGCCGATAAGCGCAGACACCATTGCTGCTCCCCTGATCGTGGTTGAGAAATTTCTGAAAAGGTAGGCCACCACCACTACGGACAATGGCATCAGTACGCCACACAAAAACAGCGTGGAAAATACCGATCGATTAACCCCAATGAAGCCGAAAACGTCGAGTTCAGACATCTTTTTTCCCCCAGGTTTTTGTTATTGTCGCGCTAAAGCGCACCATACAAATTACCCTGATGACAGCGGTGATGCAAGCCTTGGGATTGTTGGTGAGGCGCGTCGGGGATGACGCTGGCGCTTGCCTTTGTGACAAGATGGCGGGTGACAACTGCTCGGCGAGGATGCGCACATGAAAACGTTTCGTTCGATAATACTGTTGCTACTGTGTCTTATGGTGTGCCAGCCAAAAGCGCAGGAAGTCGTGACTGACGCCGCGGCGATGGCCACCCTGCAGGGTTTCTTTGACGCGTTGTCGGTGGAGCATCATCCCAATCCACGCATGAACGACTGGATAACCCATGACTTTCTGATTTTTGAAATGGGCACGTCTTTCAGTTGGGCGCGCTTTCAGGATTTTTTGAATCAAGCTGGATACGGCACGTGGACCTCCACGAAGTGGCGTTTCTCAGAGGTGCGTGTGAGTTCGGCAGAGTACTCGGCACATATCAGCTATGTGAACACCGGGGAGTTTGTCTA
>Ga0181596_10000875_pt1 | contig 31268 bp, 28 predicted proteins | sample 041ome_6_FD_148655 | JGI IMG/M metagenome (GOLD analysis project Ga0181596, IMG submission 148655) | Coastal salt marsh microbial communities from the Groves Creek Marsh, Skidaway Island, Georgia - 041402US metaG (spades assembly) | ecosystem: Environmental > Aquatic > Marine > Intertidal zone... | reverse complement strand
TGTGGCAACCGGCGAGCGGGTGGCGAAGGTGAATTGTGAGGAGGAGACGGGCACGGCGGGCGGGCATGATGGAGCTGGTAACGGAGCGAAACCGGTCTCCGGGCCCGGGGGTTACGGGAAATTTTGCGTTTTTGCCGTCGGGCCCCACCGTGGCGGGGTGCTTCGCCGGGAATTCATGCGCAACCTCACCTGGGCTGGAGGTTTGGCCTGGGCGGGCTGGAGCCCGGGCCGGGCTCAGGCGGGCGCGGCGTCCGGCGGTGGGTTTCGGCCGTTACGGCGGGATATTGGCATCTACCTGGGCCGGGGTGGGGTCATGGGCTGGCTGGTCAGCGACGATGCGGCGGTGGGGGTCGACTCGCAGTTTCCCGAGTCGGCGGCGGATTTTCTGGAGCGGCTGCCGGGGCGGGCCGGGCGCGATCTGAACGTGCTGATCAACACCCATCACCACCCCGATCACGTTGGGGGTAACGCGGTGTTTCGCCCCCACGCGCCGATGATCATGGCGCATGCCAATGTCGAGGGCCTGCTGCGTGCCCAGGCCGAGGCCCAGGGACAGGCGCTTGATCCCGCACTGGTCCCCAACGGTGCCACCACGGGCGGGCTCCGCCTGGGCTACGGCGACGAGACCGTGCGGCTCGACTATTTCGGCCCGGGTCACACCAGCGGCGACCTCATCATCACGTTCGAGCAGGCCAACATCGTGCATCTCGGCGACCTGTGCTGCAGTCGGCGCTACGCCCGCATCGACCGGCCGGCGGGGGCGAGCATCCGCAACTGGATCAGGCTGCTGGACCGCGTCCTGCGTGATTGGCCCGCGGATACACTCTACATCTGTGGACATGCCGGCGACGGTTTCGACCCGGTGATCGGGGGCGAGGACGTGCGGCGGTTCCGAAACTACCTCGCGGCCGTGGTGGAGCAGGTCGAGCGAGGCATTCAGGCCGGCCGCTCGCGCGCGGAGATCGCCGCGCTGGAGAACCTGCCGGGGTTTCCTGATTTCCATGTGCCGGCGCCCAATCGACTTTCCGGCAATTTGGAAACCGCCTACGACGAGCTGACGGCGGGATAGGGGCCAGGCCTTGGATGAAGCGGCGATAGAGGCGGTGAAACTCATCCCAGCTGGAATGGTCGGCCCAGTCCCGCAAACGGAAGAGCAGGCTGGGGCGGGTCAGCAGGGAGGATTGGATGGCGGCTTTCATTAACATGGCCCCTGAAACGGCGGCGGAGACCGGTTTCTTGCAAAGAAGTGGGACAATCGAGGACTTTCCCTCCGCCAGGCGCGTTCCAAATCTTTTTAAGAAAAATTCGTATCGCCTGAAAGATCGGCCCGGCGGCGGGCGTTTCAGGGGGTGATTTGCACCTCATGTCCGCCGCTTCCGCCTCCTCCGATTCGTCGCCCAGCCACTCCCAGGGCGGCTGGCCATCCTGGCGCACGATGGCCGCGAAGGCCCCGGCCGGGGAGGACGCGGCCGACCGGTTGGCCCAGCCTCCCGGTCCGGCCAATGTGCTGCCCGATCTGCCCAGCAGCCGCTTTCGCATCCGCTGCGTCCTGAGCGAGCCGTTTCCCACCCTCCGCGAACGCATCGCCACGGAGTGCCGCGAGCAAGGCCTCCACGGCCTGCGCCTCTCGTCGTCCTTCAACCAGGACGGCCGCGTTTTTCTGGTCTTTAAACAGTTTTGATTCCGGCCCCGTGCCGGGATGCAGCCCTTTGGCGAAGCCGCTCGCGGTGACGTCAAAACCCAAGTCAATGCCGCCGGCGCAAGAGCGCCGCGCCGGCGGCTCTTGACGGAAGGCCGATGAGGCCGGGCTTCCATTTTTGGATGATTGATTTGAGTCGAGTCACCTATCATCCAAACCGAGGCCGCCAACGCCAAGGCCAGCGCGTTGGCGGCCTCACCCTTTTTCGGGGAGGAACGACTCAGGCTGACCGCCGCAGGTGCGCGCAGACGATGCCGCCGGCCACCGCGGCGTTGAGCGACTCGGCGCCGCCGTGACGGGGAATCGTGACGCGTTCGGTCACGGTCGCGGCCACCGCGGGCGAGAGGCCCCGGCCTTCGCTGCCGATCACGATGACCGCCGCCGCCGGCACGGGGCAGGCGGACAGGTCGCGGCCGGCGAGATCGCAGCCCCATACGGGCACCGGGGCCGTGCGGAACGCCCCGGCCAGATCGGTGGCGATCACCCGCATGCGGGCGAAGGAACCCATCGAGGCGTTGATCACCTTTTGGGAATAGAGGTCGGCGCAGTCGGCGGACAGCAGCACGCGGTCGAGGCCGAACCAGTCGGCGATCCGGATGAGCGTGCCGACGTTGCCCGGGTCCTGGATGCCGTCGAGCGCGAGGGTGTAGCCGCGCGCCAGCTCAGCCGGGGCGAGATCGGCACGGGTGATGCGGCCGACGGCAAACACCGGGCCCGGAGTAGGGAAGTGGCTGATACGCGCCATCTCGGTGGCGGTCACGGTGGTGACCATCACGCCGGTGGGCGGCGTCCAGTCGGGCGTGGCATAGACGGCCTCGAACGCATGTCCGGCGGCCAGCAGCTCGATCACGACCTTGGGGCCCTCGACCACGAACACGCCGGCCTCCTCGCGCTGGCGTTTGCGCTGGAGGCCGCGCAGGCGGGTGATCTCGGCCTTGGTCAGGGGCATGCCGCCGAGCCAAGGCCGGTGGCAGGTCGTTGGCAATCGCCGCCATGCCTTCGTTGCAAAGATTACACCCGCGTCACCGGACGGGTGACCGGACGCGGCGGCCGGACTGCCGGTGGCGCGCTGAGCAGCCGCGCCACTCCGCGGATTGCAGGTTGTGTCGAACGCGCTCAGATTCGGCACGTGCGTGTGCTTCGGTCAGCGTGGTTTGGCCTGGTGGTCCTGCTGGTCGCCGGCTGCCAGAGTATCCCGGAACTTGTCCGGCAGGAGGGGCCCGTGCCGCCCGCGGAACGGGCGGAGACCATCGATCCGGCCGATTTCGACCGGGAACGGCTGGCGACGGCGATTTTCTTCGAAACCAACCGGGTGCGGGAGTCGTTAGGTCTCCGCCGCCTGCGGGCGTTTCCGCGCCTCCAGAACGCCGCCCAACTCCAGTCCACCATGAACGCCCTGCGTGGCACTGCGGTGCATGACAACCCGTTGCGGGGACGCCGCGACGTGCACGCGCGGATCGCCTACGAGAACATCCGCGCCGGCGCCGCGGCCGAGAACGTGCTCTTTGGTCCGATTCGGACCGGGCCTCCGGGCACGCGCATCTACGCCAAGCGGGACGAGACGGGTCGGTGGGAGCGTTTTGACGGGGCCACCCATGAGCCTTTGGCGTGGCCGAGCTACGGTGAACTGGCGGAACGTCTGGTCCAGGGCTGGCTGGATTCCCCGTCGCACCGGGTGAACCTGCTTTCGCCCGAGTTCAGCCACCTGGCCTGCGCGGTGATGATCGCCCCGGTGCTCAATGGAGCGGTCAACGTCTATGCCACGCAGGTGTTTTTGCGGCCCCGGCGGCGGGAATAGGGGATGAGCTCGGTCCCGGCGTGGCTTTTTGCGGTGCAAAACCGGCGCAAACCCCTTTCATCGTGCCAGCTTTCGATCTGCGTATGAAACGTATCCCCCCTCTGATCGTGGCGGCCTGGCTGTTCGTCACCGTCGTCAGCCCCCTCCCGGCCGCTACCACGACTGAATTGCCGACGGCGGACCGTTCGCCCGCTGCGGCCGTGGCCGGGGCGGTGGCGGCGGTGACCGGCATCGCCATCTCGCCCTTGCTCGGCACGTCGGCCTACGGGGCCTACCTGTATTTTGCGGCCCCCGAGGAGGCCAAGGAGTCGCTGCCGTGGTTTGCCAAGGTGGGCTTTTGGCTGCCGGCTATGCTGCTGGTCGGGGCGGTTGCCGCGAAGGATGCTGCCGGCGCCGTATTGCCGCCGGGTTGGAAGAAACCGCTCGATGTCTTGGAGACGGTTGAAAGCAAAGTCACCGGCCTGGTTGCCGCCGGGGCGGTGGTGCCGTTCACGATGACGGCGCTGTCCCGGATAATCACTTCCGGCGACATGTTTGCCACCACGCCGGCTGCGCTGCCCACCGGGCTGGCGACGATACAGCTCGGGGTGATCGATTGGTCCTGGCTGCTCAATATCCTCACGGTGCCCTTCGGGGTGGCGATCTTTGCGGTGGTCTGGATGGCGTCGCACGCGATCAACGGCCTGATCCTGCTGAGCCCGTGGGGCGCGATCGACGCTGCGCTGAAGGCGGCGCGAACCTCCCTGCTCGCGTTGATGGCGGCCTCGGCGCAGATCAACCCGTGGATCAGTGCGGGACTCTCCCTGGTGGTGATTGTGATCGCCTACTTCATTGCCGGCTGGTCCTTCCGCCTGACCACCTTCAGTGCCATTTTCAGCTGGGATTTCCTTACCGGTCGCAGTGGCCGCTACCGCGTGAAGCCGGACGGCAACAAGCTGTTTGCCGGCATCGGTCTGGCGGGCGTGCCGCAGCGCACCTATGGTCGTCTCCACCGGCAGGCCGACGGCACCTTGCTCTTCCGCTACCGACCCTGGCTCGTGTTGCCGGAGAAGGAGATGAAGGTGCGCACCGACGAAATCGCGGTCGGCCGCGGAGCGTTCTTTTCCACCCTCGTGCGCAAGGGCGCGGAGGTCTGCGTCCTGCCGCCGCGCTACCGCGGGCATGAGGAGGATCTGGCCGAGGCCTATGCGCTGTCCGGCGGGGTACAACCCATCGGACTCAACAAAGCCTGGAGCTGGCTGACCGGCGCCACGCGCGGCGAAGCCGCCGTGAACCTACCGGCCTGACCCCCTAACCTGAGGCGCCGATTAAGACCTGCTTGTTGAATTGGCGCGATGGCGCGTGGACCGGCGATACCGCCGGCCTGACCGCTGCGCAATTGGTGCTGATTTTCGGTGACCGGGGCGTCCTGGCGGAAGGGGCGCCCCTGCTGGCAGGGTCGTGCGGCGAAGGGGCACGATGCGAACCGTTCAGCGTCAGTTGCCGCGGACGTGGGTGGAGTGGTCCTCCGGCACGTAGTTGCCATACACGGCGTCGCGGAAGCTGTTGTGGAGCCTGATCTGGTCGTAGGGCGAGAGCTGCACGAACATGACCGCGGTCAGGTCGTTGACCGGATCGACCCAGAACAGGGTGCTGAACGCGCCGTCCCAGAAGAACTCGCCGACGACACCGTTGTTCTCCTCCTCGTCGATCGGGGTACCGGTACGGACGCCCATGTTGATGCCGAAGCCCATCTGGCCGCGGGTGGGCAGCCACATGCGTTCGGTGATGTTGCCATCGAGCTGGTTGGTGCCCATTAGCTTCACCGTTTCCGGTTGGAGAATGCGCACGCCGTCGAGTTCGCCGCCATTGTCCAGCATGCGGGCGAAGCGCTGGTAGTCGTCGATGGTCGACGTGAGGCCGAGGGCACCGCGGGTCATCGGCCAGTGGTTGAAGTTCATCGACTGGGTCGATTCGTCGGGCGAGCGGGTGAGCTCCCCCGTGTCGCGGTTGTAGCGGTAGGTAGCGGCGAAGCGCTCGCGCTTCTCCTCGGGGATGAAGTAGCCGGTGTCGACCATGCCGAGCGGATCGAGGACGGTCTTTTGGAGATACTCGGCGAAAGGCATGCCGGAAATGCGCTCGACGAGAAAGGCCTGCACGTCGCAGGACACGCCGTAGGCCCAGCGTTCGCCGGGCTGGAAGGCGAGCGGCTGCTGCCCCATGATTTCGGCCATCTCCTGCAGGGTGTGGGTCAGGCTCTGCGGGGAATCCTCACCGCGGAGAGCGGGCACGCCCTCCATGCGGCCCTCGAAGCCGGCGGTGTAGCGGGTGAGATCGCGGATGGTGAATTTGCGCTTCTGCGGCTCGAGCAGGACCTGGTCGTTCGCGGCGTCGTAACCGGCGTAGACCATCATGTCCTTGAATTCGGGCGCGTATTTTTCGACCGGGTCGTCGAGGTCGAATTTGCCCTGATCGTAGAGGGTCATGAGCGTGACGCCGACGATGGGCTTGGTCATCGAGAAGATGCGCACGATGGTGTCGCGCTTGAACTTCACCCCGGCCTCGCGGTCGCGGTAACCATACTGCTGGTAATAAACCTCCTCGCCGTCCTCGAAGATCAGCGCGGAGATGCCGCCCACCTTGCCCTCGGCCACGTAGCGGGCGAGCGTGGTGTCGAGCCGCGTTTTCGCCGCATCGGTGATGATGTCGTAGTCGTCAGCCGCGCGCATAGGGGCGGCGGTGGCGAGACCGAGACCGAGACCGGCGACCGGCAGGGCGGTGGCGAGGCGCAGGATAGAGAGCGATCGCTTCATGGGGTGGGTGGGCTAACAGGGTAACGTTACGGGGAAGAAAATATCAGTGGGCGCCGCCCGATCCGCAACGACGGACCCTGTTTGCGTTAACAGCCGCCGTGGGGTCCCGGAGGAGGAAAGGAATCACTCCAGGGGCAGCAGCCGCACGATCTCGCCGGTGCGGCCGAAGCGTTCAATCGAGACGTAGAGCAGGCCATCCGGGCCGAAGCGCAGATCGCGTACGCGTCCGACGCCCTTGAGGAGCGATTCCTGGTGGACGATTTGGTCGTCGACGACCTCCAGCCGGATCAATTCCTGTGAGACCATGGAGCCGAGAAACAGGTTGTCGGCCCAGGCCGGATACCGGGCGCTCTCCGCCACCGCCATCCCGGTGGTGGCGATCGACGGCACGTAGACGGTTGCCGGATCCTCCATGCCGGGCAGGGAGGTGTGCTCGGACACCTTCTCGCCGGTGTGCTCCAGGCCGTGCGTGGTGAGCGGCCAGCCGTAGTTGGCGCCGGGCTCGATCCGGTTGATCTCATCGCCGCCCATCGGGCCGTGTTCGCTCGACCACATCGTGCCGTCGGCGGTGATGACGAGGCCCTGGGGGTTGCGATGGCCGTAGCTCCAGATGGTGGCCAGCGCGCCGGGTCGGTTGGCGAAGGGATTGCCCGCCGCGGCAGTGCCGTCGGGGTTGACGCGGTGAATCTTGCCCAGCTGGCTGCCGAGGTCCTGGGCGGCGGGCCGGTCGTCGTGGTCGCCCAGCGAAAAATAGAGCAGCCCGTCGTGGAACAGCAGCCGGCAGCCGTAGTGGATGTTGCTCTCGGTGTAGAGTGCGGGCGGAGCAGCCCAGACGATCTCTTCGTCGACCCAGCGATGGTCGCGGACCCGGCCGCGCACGAGCTTGGTCATCGAGGTGCCCAGCTCGGCTCCGGCTTCGGAGAAGGACAGGTAGATCCAGCCGTTGGTCGCGTAGTCCGGGTCGAGGGCGAGGGCGAAGTAACCACCGTCCTGCCGGACCCACGGCTCGGGGGTGCCGGCGACCGGCGGGGACACCACGCCGTCGTGGATGAACCGCAACGCGCCCGGTCGCTCCGACACGATCAGGCCGCCGTCAGGCAAAAAATCGAACGACCACGGAATTTCCAATTCGTCCGCGACCGATTCGAGGCGGAAGCGCATCCGTTCGCTGGCCCGCGGGTTCTCGTGGGTGTTGGCCTTGCTCTCATCGGCGCGGCCCTGGCGCATCGTTTCAAACTGCCGCATCAGGCGGACGATGCCACCGATCTCCTCGCCGGAAAGGACACTGCCGAAACCCGGCATGCCGGCCTCCACGACGCCTTCGCTGATCACGCGGGCGATCTCGACGTCGCTGCCGCCGTACTTCCAGTTGCCATCGTTGAGGGCCGGCGCGCGCGCGCCCTGCATGCCACTGCCGTGACACGTGCCGCAGTATTGCCGGTAGACCTCGAAGCCGGGGCCGAAGCGGCCCTGGGCAAATAGGCCGGAGGTGAGGACGAGCAGGGCGCCGGGCAGGCGGACGGCCTTGCGCAACGAGTGGAAACGGGAAAGTGGCAAAGGAAGGGAGGGCACGGTTATTGCGCAGGACGTTGTCAGCGCGAATCCGGCCGGTCAATCGAGCGTGAGGGCGTTCGGGTTATCGTTTCGTTGCGAGCGGCCGAAAGGGACCGTCGTCGCTTCGGGTTGGCCTGCTGGCGCCGGCCGCGTGCGGCGAGGCGCGTCGTCAGCGGAAAAAATCCGCCAGGTTCACCGTGATGTAACTGGCCACGGGCACGCCCTCCGCCAAAGCCGGCATGAATGTGGTGCGACTTACGAGATCGGTGATCCGGTCCGGGATCCGGCCGGATTGGTCCAATTCCCGTACTGTGCGCGGCGGGTTCGCCGCGGCCAAATCCTCCACGCCCCGCAGGGGAGCCGAGGTAGCCCGACTGCGGATCTCATCGGCATCCACCACCTGAAGCGAAGCCCGGGCCTCCTCCGTGGTGGTGTGCACCCCCATGACCTGGCCGTGCTCGTTGAGGCTGACCACCACGGGATAGTCGAAGGCCTGGCCATGGGCCGCGGCCCACAGTTCGGCCGGAGCGAGCTCCCACACCGGCTGGGCGGCCAGGGTCTCCTGCTTGTGATCGGCCAGATGAGCCAGCAGCAGGAATCCCCGCGCCTCGTCGTTGGTCAGGGACTGACTGCGCTCGGATAAATTGGAGCCCAGCTCGATGCCGTGGGCGCGGACCTGCACGGTGATGTCGGTCAGCTGGAAACCCGCCGGCAGACCGGCCTTGCGCACCCGGACGCGATGAGGGCTTGTATCCAATCTGCCGATACGCTCGTGAAAGACCGCCGGATTCCCCTCCGGGTTGTCGGGCGTGGTGATCCGGGCCCAGATGACGGCCTGGGCGTCGGCGATGGGTTCGCAGGAGGTGACATCGAAGAAGAGCTCGAAGCTGTCGTAGCCCTGGGCCTGCTTGTCGTTGGCGATCTTCTCCTGGTAAAGCTCCCAGGTGGGGACCTGCAGCGCCTCGTCGTAGGTGTCGAGCATCACCGACATGGCGGCCTCCTTGACCTTGCCCATCATGTCGACGTTGCCGGACGATTCGTCCCCCGTCTTGAACAAGCCCGCCTGGAGGTCATCGGCGTAGCGGCCGTGGTCGGGAGCCTGCATGTCGGTCCAGCGGCCCGCCCCCACGCCGTAGAGGCGCTTCAGGGTCTCGGTGTTGGGACCGGCGAGCGGATCGGAGACGAGGCGGCTGTATTCCCCGGAGGTCAGGTCCTGCCGCACCGCCTGGCGGTCGTTCAAGGTGGTCTGGATGTTGTGCCAGTGCGGGCCGGGTCCTGGCCGACCGAATACATCCGGGCGTGGTCCAGATTACTGATGCTGACCGGGGCCCGGCTGACCTTGGGGCGGCGCTCCCAGCGGACGTTGGGCATCTTGGGCAGCACCACCGGCTGGTCATCGCCGTCGCGCACCACCACCCGGGAGCCATCGAAGCGGGCCACGTCCACATAACCGCCCTGCCATTCGACCTGCAGGTCGGTGCCGATGTAGAGTTGGTGGGTTTTGACCGGAGCGACGCTGGACGATTGGGCATGCGCAGCCCAAGGCACAACGAAGGCCAGCAAGAGGCGTGACCCGGGGGGTAATGACGGGAGCATGTCGGGGCGGTATGCTGCGGGGTAGTACCCGCATGACCACGGTACCTGCCAATAGTTCCATTGGCGGGCTCGTTTATGGCGACTGCCCGCGTTGTCCGGCCATCGTGAAATGGATGCCGTCGCCCAGCGTCACCCCGGGCCGGATGGCGCTCCGGCCCCGGGATGGCGTTGACTTCGCGTCGCCTCAGCGTGGGTCGATTTTCCGGGGGCCGGAATGGGTCAGCAGATCCGCGAACGGCCCGGCCGTCCGGGTGCCGGAGATCGGCTTGCCGTAGAAATCGGCGGTGATGCCGCGATGCACCGGCACGCTCGGCACGTCACCCTCCACCGTGAGCGTCAGCTCCAGGGTATCGGGGTCGAGTTCGGCGGTGACGCCGGCCTGGGAACCGTGCTCTTCCCAGCCTTGGTCTTCCTGGGCCGAGGGCAGGTTGTGCCACACGGGTGGCTCCGGGAATTTGACGCGGATGAGGGTGGGCGAGCCGAAGCGACCGCCGCCGCGGGCAGCACGACCGTAGAGATTACCGTCGAGGAGATTGTCGGTGTTCATCAGCTCGATCGGGCTGTGGTCGGCCCCGCCGCTGTTGAGAAACAGGTTGCCGTAGATCTCGAGGTTCTTGGCCGCCAGCGTCCGACCACGGATGGGCCGCGGGCCCCCCAGGCCGGAGGCGGTGGCGATGCCGGCCTCGGCGGTGTCGAGGATCAGATTGTGCGCGATGATGACGTTGTTGGTGTCGCGGATGAGGATGGCGCTGGTGAGGTCCGAGAAGATGTTGTTGTCGATCATGTTCAGCTCGGAGCTGCCCTCGATGTGCACCGCGTGCGGGTTCACGTCACCGGGGATGTCCGCGAAGAGATTGCCGGTGATGCGGGCGTTGACGTTGGCGATGTCGATCCAGAGCCCGTTGCCGTGGCGGATGTGGCGCAGGACGTTGTGGCGGAAGAGCAGGTTGACGGAGTTGTGCAGCTTCATGCCGGCGGACTCGGACATGCGCGCGGCATCCTGCCAGCCGATCCACTCGAAAAGGTTCCGTTCCACCAGCAGGTCGGTCGGGCCGCCGGTGCCGCCCAGTCCCTCGATGCCGCAGTAGCGGAAGGTGTTGCCCCGGACGATGGTGTGACCGGTGGGCGTGGGTGGCCGGGCGGCGGCCCAGTCCTCGTTGCCCACGTCGAGCCCGACGCTGTTGGCCCACTCGAAGGTGTTGTCCTCAAAGATGAAGTGATGACCGCGGTTGGTGGAGGCCATGCCGCGTTGCGGGACCGGAAACCCGTTGGCCGCGTGCTGGAAGTGGAGGCCCTTGACGCGGATGTAGGACTGGTAGCGTTGCGCCGGGGAAAAGATCTGTTCCTGGGTGACGATCTCGATGGTGTGGTCGGCGGGATTCGAGTCGTCGGCGAGCCGGATATGCAGCGACATGCCGTTGGTCTCGATCCAGACCTTGCCCGCGTAGGGCATGAACTCTTCGAAGAGCGGGGTCCAATGCACCTCGCTGAAGAAGTTCATCGAGCGGGTGGACGGCGCGGCGAGATACGAAGGCGACTCGACCGGCTCCAGCGGCTTGCCGTCGACGAACACCATGCCGCGGCGGCGGAAGTAGTTCGCCATATTGTCGCGCGCGTAATTGATCCAGTAGCGGTTGCCGATGACGTTATCGACCTGGAAGGAGTTGTAGCCGTCCGGAAAAAGATCGGGGGTGAGCTGCAGGGCCCACGCCTGCACGGGTTCGCCCGTGTCCGGGTCGATGCCGGTGTTCCAGCCTTCGCTGGGCACCCAGTTCGTGACGACTTTGGAGCCCTTCACGACCACGTTGGCGCCCGGGGCGGCCTCGTAGCTGATCATCTGGTCGGGACCGGTGCCGCCGCGGGCCGGGCGGATCATTTCGCGGTAGACGCCCTCGGCGATGACGACGCGCTCGCCGGGCTGCAGGACCTGGGCGGCTTGGTAGATGGTCTTGAAGGGTCGGTCCGACGTGCCGGGGCCCGTGTCGTCGGCGTTGGCCGCCCGGTTGTTGACGTAGTAGGTCTTGGTGAAGTTCTGCGGCTGTTCCCACATGGAAAACTCCGTGCCGTCAGGCAGGGTGGAGTCGGAAGCCGTGGCGACGGGTGCCGTCGCCAAACTGAGGACGAGGGCAAGCGCCGTCGCCAGACGGGGGAAGGGAAGGGATTTCATGACGTGTCCGGGGTTGAGAGCGACAGCCTAAGCCCGGACGCGGCTCGGTTCAAGTGCTCCGCCCGGACGGGTCCAGTGGCATGTTAATCCGCCGGGGTGACCGAAACGGGGGGCTGCTCAATCCGGCAGCAGACGGGTCATCTGTTCGTTGCTGGCGGTGAAAGGCACGTCGAGGTGGCGGTCGGCAAGGCGGGCGGTGCCCATGCGGTTGGTCAGGCGCTTGACCTGGCGGTATTGCTCGCGCGCGGCGGGTCGGTTGCCGTCGAGATCGAGGAGGTAGCCCAGGTGCAGCAGCGCCCAGGTGCCCCAGGGGTCGGTCCGGTCGGCGTGCTTTACGGCGGCCAGGAAATCGGCGTGCGCCTCCGTCCATTCGCGGGCGCGAAAGTGGGCGAGACCGCGGGTGAAATCGACCTGCGCCGCGCGGTTGGCGGGGAACCGGCCTTCGGCCAATAACTGTGCCTGCAGCTCGGCCTCCGCGGTGAGCTCCGCGGGGCGATTGAGATCATAGAGCGCAATGGTGCGCAGGCTGCGGAAGAAGGCGCTGTCGGGGTAGCCCGCGAGGAGTTCGTCAATCAGTGCCAGCGCCCGGGTGGGATTCAGTTCGTTGCGCAGCTCGATCAAGGCGAGCGCGGCCTGGGTGCCGACGACGGTGAAGCGGCCCTCGGCCAGGGCGAGGTCGATCTCACGCCGCCCTACCTCCGGATTGTTCTCCGCGCCGCCAAACGCCACGAAGCGCACGATCCCCGGGAGTTTGGCCACGAAGTAATCGAAGATGCCGATACCGGCGTAGGCATCGATCAGGCCCGGGTTGATCACCAGCGCCTCTTCCAGCGCGGCCTTGGCGCGTTTGCCGACGATGTAGGATCGCCACCAATGGTGGTTGGTGATGTGCCAGCGGCCGATCAGGCCCAGGGTCGCGCCTTTGACGAGATTGGCCTCGCCGGTCGGGTCGCCGGCGTCGATCCGCGTCTCCGCCTCGGCGAGCACGATCTCGGCGGCCTCGAGCATGGGTTGGCTGGCGGTCTCGTCCTCCTCCAACACGGCCGCGGTGAGCTCCCACCAGGCGTTGAGCAGGTGGCCGAAACCGATCAACGGATGCCGTGCGCGCTCGGCCTCCAGGGTGCGCAGGATCGTCTCAGCGCGGTCGAACTGCAGTCGGTAGTTCGCCGTCAGCGCCGCATCGATTTTCGCCTCCACCTCAGCCGGCAGATCGTAGGGATCGGGCCGCGGCTCCTGCGCGTTCACCGGCCAGACCAGGGTGGCGAGGCAGAGCAGGGCGGTGGCATGACGACGGAGCACGTTCAAGGATCGAGGCGAGGAGTTCAGACAGAAAGGGACCACGATTTCGCGATCAGGTGCCAGCGTCAACCTGGGCATCTTTGGGTTGTCCCCGGGCAGGGAGCGTGCTGGGTTGCCCGGACCGCCCCCGGCTTGTGCGTCGGAGGACCGACCCCGCCGCCATGCGAATCGCCGTTTTTACCGACAGTTTCCTGCCTTACATCTGCGGCGCCACCTTCGCCCTCATCAACCAGGCCAATGCGCTGGCGGAACGCGGTCACCAGATCTGCATTTTCTGTCCCGGTGGTTCGAAGCGCAAAAAGCATCTCGCCCGCAGCATCGAGCTGCATCCGTCGATCGAGGTGGTGCGCGTGCCGTGGTCACTGCCCTGGGGCGGGCAACCCGACCTGAACATCGTCATCCCCTTTTGGTGGCCGACGCTGCGGCGGGCGCGGGCCTTCGCTCCGGATGTCATCCACACCCATACCGAGTGGAGCACCGGCTGGGTGGCGCAGTTTGTGGGCTGGCGCCTCCGGGTGCCGGTGGTCGGGACCTTCCACACCTTCTGGGACGACGAGCGCTACATCCGCCACTTTCCCGTGCCCAACTGGCCGGTCACCCGCCGGGCGATGGGGGCGTTCTCGGCGTGGTATTACCGGCGCTGCGCGGTGACCCTGGCCCCGTCGAAGTCGGTTCAGTCCCACATGGCGAAACGCGGCCTGTCCGCCGCGATCGTGTCCAACGGCATTCCGCGGCCGACCCGGGTCGACGACGCTCAGCTGGCCGCCAAGCGCACGGCGCTTGGCCTCGGCGACCGACTGACCTTCCTCTACCTCGGCCGCATCTCGTTCGAGAAATCACTCACCGTCTGCCTCGATGCCTTCAAGAGCGTGCTGGCGACGCACCCGGATGCCCGCTTCGTCCTGATCGGCGGCGGCCCCGACGAGGCGCGCATCGACGCGCACGCGGCGGCGCTGGGACTGGGTGACACGGTGGTGCGCACCGGCTCGGTGGTGCACGAGCAGCTGATGGCGGAGAACCTGCCTCGCATCGGCGACATCTTCATCACCGCCAGTGAGACCGAGAACCAGCCGATCAGCGTGCTGGAGGCCATGGCGTTCGGCCTGCCGGTCATCGGCCCGCGGGCGCGGGGCGTGCCCGAGCTGGTCGAGGACGGCGTCAACGGCCGCATCTTCGCCCCGGGTGACGCCCAGGAACTCGCGGCTCACATGCGCGAACTGGCCGATGATCCGGTGAAGCGCGCCCGCATGGCCGCCGCCGCGGAGGCGACGGCGCGGCATCACTTCATCGACCACTCGGCCGTGCTGCTCGAACAGGTCTACACCGCCTGCCTGGCCGAACTGGGCCGGCCGGTCACGGCAGTTCCGGGTAGCCCAGCTGCCGACGCAGCGCCATCGCTGCGCCGGAGCGCTTGATGGCGCGCAGCAGGTTCTGGTCGGCGTAGGTGATCTGACGGGTGCGGCGCACGGTGAGTGACTTGATGTGCTCGCTGCCGTCGTCGCGTCCCCACCTCCAGTCGTAGTCGGCCGGGGCCTCGTAGGTGGCCGTGCCCTCGGTCTGTTCCGATCCCAGAAAGGCGAACAGCCGCGCGGTCTGCTTGGTCGGATCGGCGACGACGTCCTCGTAGCGGACCAGCACCGTGCCGGCGGGATCGGCGGCGGCGAGGCGGGACAGGCGCGTGGTGATGCGCGACCAGTAGTTTTCGACCAGGAAACGGTTGCCCAGATCGAGCCGCTGCAGGAGCGGCGCCTTGCGAAACAGCATGCGCCGGATGGAGAGCACATTGGCGTAGGCGTCGCGGATGAGCACGATGCGGCGCAGGTCCGGCAGCTCGGGCAGCTGTGGATAGCGGTTCAATTCGTTGAACCACGCCGGGCGCTTGAGCAGCAGGATCGGTTCAGGGGCGAGCGCGTAGAGCCGACGGTGGGTGCGCGGGTGGCGGAAGCGTTGAAAATTAGTTTCCGGCAGGTCGCTGATGTCGGGAGCCGTGGCGAGCAGGGCCTTCAGCAGCGTGGAGCCCGACCGCATGGTCGAGAGCAGGAGGGCGACGGTCTTCGTTGCGGGGTCGGACATGGGCGGAAGGGCCCACGCTGCAGGCTTTGCCGGCCTTGGCAACCCGGGGGGGGATCTTGGTTCAGTGCGTCCGGTCGGTCCGTTGGCCGGTCAGCCGGGCGGTGGCGCGGGCGCATTCCGCCACGCGCTCGGTGATCTTGGGATTGGCGATCGCCCCGTCGGCGAAATCGCCCGGCACGGCGTAGACGAAACGCGGCACCACCACACAGCGGAAATCGAGCATGAGGCTGTTGGCCAGGGCCATGATCGACATGTAGGACGAGGCGCCCCCGGCGGCGGTGAGGAAGGCGACGGTCTTGTCCTCCCAGGCCTTGCCGGTGAGCTCGACGAGGTTCTTCAGGGTCGCGTTCACGTCGTAGTTGTAGATCGGCGCGGCGAGGATGATGCCGTCGGCCTCGCGCACGAGCTGACCGGCCTGGGCGACGTTGGGATGGCCGTAGGCGGCGCCTCCGTCGCAAAGCGGAAGAGGCAGGTCGCGCAGGTCGACCAGGGTGTGTTCGACCCCGTCGGTGGCGAGGGTGGCGGCAGCGGCCTGGGCGAGCAGGCGGCTCTTGCTGTCGGGATTGAGGCTGGCGGAAACGATGAGGAGCTTCATACGGTGCGCCCAGTCATGCCTCAAAACGCTCCGCGTTCAACCCCGGCGGGCATTCTCGCCGCGCTGCCGCTGCTCGTCGTTGGCTTGGCGCCTCTGACCGGACCGGCCGCCCCTCGTCCCCTTGCCGAACTTGCTCTGGCGGAGACGCGGGTTGAAATCGCCGAGGTGGCCACGGTCGACGGCCTGCCCTGGGAGCTTACGCTGGGTCCCGACGGATGGCTCTGGTTCACCCAGCAGGCCGGCACGGTTGTGCGCCTCAACCCCGAGACCGGTGAAAGCACCACGGTGCTGACGGTACCGGATGTCTTCTACCGCAAGTCGCAGGGCCTCCTCAGCCTGGTGCTGCATCCGCGGTTCGCAGTCGAGCCGTATGTCTACTTGCACTACGTCTACGCGGTGCCGGCCGACGATCACCGGGAGCACTTCGAGTCGCGGGTGGTCCGTTACCGCTGGACCGGCGCGGAGCTCGTCGAGCCGCAGATGATTTTCAACGCCATCCCTGGCGCGACCTACCACAACGGTTCCCGGCTGGTGATCGGCCCGGATTACAAACTCTACGTGTCGACCGGCGACGCCGGCCGCGGCGGCACCCAGGATCCGGCCCAGCTGAACGGCAAGATCCTCCGCCTCAATCTCGATGGCACCATTCCCTCGGACAACCCGTTCCCGGGCAGCCCGGTCTGGTCGATGGGCCACCGCAACGGCCAGGGTTTGGTGTGGGCCGCGAACGGCCGGCTCTATGAATCCGAGCACGGTCCAAACAACGACGACGAGATCAACCTGATCCGGCGCGGCGCGAACTATGGCTGGCCGGAAGTGGCCGGGTTCATTGACCACGACAGCGAAAAGGCGCACGCCGCCGCGCACGGGCCGATCACCGAGCCGCTCTTTGCCTGGACGCCCACCCTGGGCAATGCGGGGCTCGATTATTATGGCGCCACCGCGATCCCGGAGTGGCGCCACAGCCTGCTGCTGGTGAACCTCAAGGGCCGCGCCCTGCGGGTGCTGGAGCTGAGCGATGACGGCGAGTCCATCGAGCGCGAGCGCATCTACTTCCAGAAGATATTCGGCCGCCTGCGCGACCTCTGCGTGGCGCCCAACGGCGACGTTTACCTGTCGACCAGCAACAACGACTGGCATCCGCGCTTCCAGCCCTGGATGTATCCCGAATTGCCGACCGGCCCCGACCGCATCCTGCGCCTGCGGGCGCTGGATCGTGACACCGCGCCGGCCACCGCTGCCGAGCGCGTGATCTATCGCGAGGATCCCGAGCCGGTGTCGTTGATTCCGGAGGATTGGAGTTTTCCGTCGACCGAGGAGGAGCTGATGGTGGGGCAGGGAGTCTACGTGCAGAACTGCCTGGCCTGCCATGCGCCGGATGGGGGCGGGGCCAGCGATCTCATCCCGCCGCTCGGCGGCACGGACTGGGTGACGGGCGACAAGAACCGGCTTATCCATCTCGTGCTGGCCGGCATGCGTGGGCCGGTGGAGGTCAACGGCGTGACCTACAATCAGGAGATGCCCGCCTTTGCCCATCTGCCCGACGACGAGATCGCGGCGGTGCTGACCTTCATTCGCCAGAGCTTCGGCAACGATGCCAACGCGGTCATCCCCGGTGAGGTGTTCGAGGAACGAAAGACGTTATGAAAAATCTGCTCCGCCTGATTCTGGGTGCGCTGCTGGCGGCGGGTCTGACGGCCCAGCCGAAGCTCACCGTGTTGTCCACGGACATCGCCACCGACATCGATGACACGTGGGCGCTGGCCCACCTGTTGCGCTCACCCGAACTGGATCTGCGTTTCGTGCTGACCGAGACCGGCGAGGCGCGCCACCGGGCGGCGGTGGCGGCGAAATTGCTGGAGGTGGCCGGCCGCACGGATGTGGACGTGGGTTTGGGCGTCGACTTCGGCGTGATGGGGGAGGCGGAGCGGCACCAGGGCCCGTGGGTGGCGGATTACGATTTGGCGGCTTATCCCGGAACCCTGCACGAGGATGGTGTGGCGGCCTTCATCCGTTTGATCGAGGCGGCGGAGACGGAAGTCACGGTCATTGCGATCGGGCCCGTGCCGAGCCTGGCCGAGGCGGTGCGGCGGGCGCCCCACATTGCGGCCAAGTGCCGGCTGATCGGCATGCACGGCAGCGTTGATGTCGGTTACGGTGGGTCCGCCGAACCCGCGGCGGAATACAACGTGGCGAACAACGTGCCGGCGTTTCGCACCGTCATGGCGGCGGCGTGGAAATCGATTGAGCTCACGCCGCTCGACACCTGCGGCCTCGTCGACCTCGACGGCGCCAACTACCACGCGGTGTGGCGCGCGACGGACGACCCGCTGCTGCGGGCGGTGATTGAGAATTACTGCATCTGGGCGCCGCGCGTACCGTGGATGACGTGCGATTTTTTCACGCAGCGTTCCTCAACCCTGTTCGACGACGTGGCGGTCTACATGGCCTACGCTTCCGATCTGTTGGAATACGAGACGGTGCGTTACGACGTCACCGACGCAGGGTTCATGCGCCGCGATTCCACGGGACCGTTCGAGGCGCGGTTCGCGTTGCGCTGGCGCGACCTGCCGGCCTTCGAGCGCCACTTGGCGGATCGGCTGACGGGGCGAGCCCTCCCGTAGCGGAGGGTAGGGACGTCTCACCGAGACGTCCGGTCCGGCCATGTTCATCCGTGGACGCCTCGGCGAGGCGTCCCTACCGTCGGCCCAGCAGCTGCACGACGGCGGCGCGGCCGGAGTGCGCGTGGCCCTCGATCACCTCGCGCTCGACCTCGTGGGCGATTTCCCACGTGAGACCGGGGAACTCATCCCGCACATCGCCCAGCGACATCAGTCGGCTGGGGTTGTTCACGGGCCCACCGGTGCCATGGGCGACCTGCTTCGGCGTGTAGGCCTCCAGAATCACGACCCCATCCGGCCGCAGGCCGGCGGCGGCCTGGGCGTGAACCCGGCGCCGCATTTCAAGGGGCAGGTGGCAGAAGATGGAAACGATGGCGGCCCAGGTGCCGGGGGCGATGGCGTAGTCGCCCAGGTCGGCCACGGCCGTGGTGATCGATACCCCCTGGGCGGCGGCCAGGTGTCCGGCCTTGGTCAAACCGGCGGCGCTTTGGTCGACGGCGGTGACGGCGTGGCCGCGCCGGGCCAGGAAGACCGCATTGCGGCCTTCACCCTCGCCGAGACAGAGCACGGGTCCGCCGGCGGGGATGCGATCTGCGACCTCCGCCAGAAAGTCGTTCGGCGCCGTGCCGAAGACGTAGTCCTGCGCAGCGTCGGCGTAGCGCTGGTCCCAGAAATCGGGTCCGTAGTTCGGCTGCGTCATGGGTGCGGTCAGGGGAGCGCCGCGGGTTCGTCCGGAGTGCGCGTGGGCAGGCCGGCGGCGGACCAGTCGCGGAAGCCGCCGACGTTGCCGACGGGGTAACCCTCCTGGGCCAGCACGGCCGCGGCCTGGCCGGAACGATTGCCGGTCCGGCAGTATAGCAGCACCTCCTTGCCCTCGGCCTTGGCCGACTCGAGCACGTGCTGCCATTTGCGTCGCGGACCCCGCAGGTCGCTCAAAGGCAGCAGGTAGGCCGGGGCGGCTACGCCGGCTTCCCATTCGCTGGGCTCGCGCACATCGATGAGCACGGCCTTTCCGGCCCTTACCCGGGCGGCTGCCTCGGTCGGATCAATCGCCGGCGCGCTGGACTGGGCCCGGGCCGTCCGGGCGAGACCGATGAGGGCGAAAACAATGGCGAGAAGCAGTAGGAACTTCATAGGGCTACAGCTTGCCACCAGCGCGCGCCGGCGCAAGCGGCACTCCTGGTGACCGCTACTCCGCCTCCAGCGGAGCGAAGATGGCCTCGACCAGCTCCGGGGTGGCCCCGGGGGTGGCCAGCCAGGTCTCCCGGCGCATGTGGCCGAGGCTGCCGGCGCCTGACTCGACCTCCAACAGCTCGGCAATGAGTCGCAGCGAACCGGCTTGATACGTGGGATCGGCCGCCGGCTGATGGCGGGTGGTTATCAGGGCGGCCGTAGCATCAACGTCCGCCACCGCGGCTCGCTACCCGCGATGGCTGGCAGCCAGCAGGGTGGCCAAGGCTTCCGGGTGAGCGCGGCGGTTGGCCTCGCTGGTGTAGTAGACCTGGGAATAAGTCCGGTAGCCGTGTTCGTGCCCGGCGAACACCCGCATGGGATGACCGGCGGTTTCGAAGGCCACCTTTTCGTCGATCACGTAGGCGACCTGGGCGTCGATCAAGCCGGTGGGCAGGGAATGATGATCGTTGGACAGCACGACGGGCGTCACCTCCTCCAAGGTCAGCCCCACGCTGCCCAGCATGATGCCGAGCTGCGGCCGGTTGTAGGCGTGGATGCCGATGCGTCGCCCGCGCAGGTCGGCCAGCTGGGTGAAATCGTTTGAGGCGAGGGTCAGGACACCGATGGGTGACGCTTGAAAAATGGTGGCAAAGGCCTGTAGGGGCACGCCGTCCGCGCGGGCCTTGAGCAGGGCACTGCCGTCCGCGATGCCCACCACCAGTCCCTGCGCCGCCTGCACCCGGGCGATGCTGTCGGGAGCGGCCGGGTCGGCCGGCACGAGAGTCACCGCCAGACCGGCTTCCTCATACCAGCCGCGTTCGGCGGCCAGCAGCAGTCCGGCGAACTGCACGTTGGCGATCCAGTCGAATATCACCGTGACCGGCGTGAGCGTGGCCGGCGGAGGCGGGGTGGCAGTCGTTGCCGAAACGGGGGCGAGAACCAGACGGAACCCCAGTTCATCATTCCGCGTCATGGCGAACGTCGGGTTGCGCTTGGCGAGCAGCAGGTAGGCCGGCCGGTCGCTGCCCCAGCAGCCGCCGCGAATCACGTAGGCGAGGGCGGAGGTGGTGTAGGGTTCCTCCACCCATTCCCAAACGTTGCCGGAAAGGTCGAAAAAGCCGTTCGGGTTCGGGGCGAAGGAGCCCACTGGCGCCGTCCGGGCAAAGGCGTCCGTATAGCCCCCGGGGATGGTGCCCCACCAGGACGGTTTGCCGGCGGCCGATTCGGTGCCGGCGTAATTGCCAAACTCCGGCGGAGGTGGCCAGTCGTGGCCCCAGGGATAGGCCGAGTCCGCCCAGGCCAGGCGCTCCTCCGGGGTATCGCCTTGTTCCTCCGTCAAACCGGCGGCGAGACTCCACTCGCGGTCGGTCGGCAGCCGGTAGACCTGGTCGGTGCTGATGTGACCGCTGGCGCGGTGGGTCGCGGTCAGCCAGGCGGCGTAGGCCCGGGCGTCGTGCAGGTTCACGCCGACGACCGGATGAGCGTCGGTTTGCGGAAAGCCGGGATCCATCCAGGTGTGCCCGCGAGGCAGCCAATCGTAGTCGTCGGCCCCCAGCGTGTACATGCCGCCCACGGCGTCATGGCCGGTGGCGGCGACAAAGGCCCGGAACTCGCCCACGGTGGTTTCCTGCGCCGCCATCAGCACGTTGCCGGCCGGGGTCGGCAAGGGGATGAAATCCGCCGCGGCGGCCACGCTCGTGGCCGCGAGACCCGTTATCAAGCGAAGCGAGGACCCACGGTGCATGCCCGACACCATGCAAACGCCACGCCAGTGACGGAGCGATTACTGGTAGTTTTGGGCAATCCGCGGACTCGCGGTCCGCTCGCGCTTACAACCGGCCTTCCTCCATGTCGTAGACATCGAACCAGACGCGCACGACTTTACCCTTGGGGATGAACTTCGGGATGTAGTCCTCGAGGAACATCTGCAGGGGCACGGGCATCTCGCTCAGCCGCAGGTCCCGCATCTTGTTGTTCCATTGTACGACGGTCTCGCGGTCCTTCACCTGCGAGTGCGCTTCGATCCACGCGCCTACGGCGGTGTCATCCGCGCCGGTGGCGACGAAGGCCTTGAACGCCTCGTGGTCGATGCCGGTGAAGTCGAAGAACTGCCGGTCGAGCGGACAGTTGTAATGGAATTCGCCGAGGGTGCCGGCGACGGCGGCGCGGCATTTGTCGAGCAACCGGCCGGCGTGGATGTACCCGCCGAGGGTTTCGCGCGGGCTGCGGGGGAATTCCTTGGTGAGGTCGAGAGCGAGGTCTTGCACGGTGGACATGGGACCACCGTTAAGCGAGGACGCCGCAAAGCGCAATTGGTCCCGGATGATCCGCCAGCGGTGCGCCCAGCTTTAAGCGTCCACCCAGATGCCGCCGTGGGTGAACGCCGTGTGCACGGCGGTGGTGAAGCGCATGTAGTCGAGGCCGTCGACGAAGTTGGTGTGGGTCACGGGGCGACCGTCGCGAATGCTGGCGATGAAATCGGACTCCACCTGCCAGCTGCCGCGGTCGGCCGCGGCGACCTCGACGAGCGATTCGCGGCCGCCGTGCGGGGTGAGGCGCAGTTCACCGGCGGCAAAGTCGAGGGCGAGGGTGGCCTGGGTGCCGTTGATAACATAGCCGTCGCGGCCGCGGCCGGACTCGATGCTGTTGAGGTAGCCGGTGAGGACCGGGCCGTCATGGCATTCGGCGACCACGGTCAGGCTCTCGGGTATTTCGATGGGCCGGGCCTGGCCGGTGACGGGATCCGGGCGCTCGGCGGTGTAGACCTTGCCGTGGGCCCAGATGCGGTGCGGCCGGGCGGTGACCCAGCGTTGGATCGGCTCGTAGTAGATCCCGAGCATCATGGTGTTGTGACCGCTGAGGGCGGCATCGGAACGCCAGTTGATGGGCGCGGCGCCGTGGGCGGTGGCGGGCAGGGTCTTGATGAAACTGATTTCGCGCAGATCCCCGAGCGTACCCTCGGCGATGAGGCGGGCGATGGTCCGGTCCCACGGCAACGTGAAGGGCGAGGGCACGATCTGGGCAACGCGGTCGGGATGTTCCTGCGCGGCCTTGTACATCTCGGCCGCTTCCGCGGCGTTCATGGCCATGCGCGCCTCCGTGAGCACGTGCTTGCCGGCCGCGAGCGCGGCGATGGTGATCGGGGCGTGCAGGTAGGGCCAGGTGCCGATGCAGATGGCGTCGAGGGCGGGGTCGGCCACGACGTCCTGCCAGGCAGCGGCGATGCGGGGCACGTTGAATTCGTCCGCCGCGGACTGTGAGGAGGTCGCACTGCGGTTGCAGATTACGTCGACGGAAACACCGTCGATGGCCTGGAAGCCGGGGATGTGTTTGGCCCGGGTGTTGGCGCCGGCGCCGATAATACCGATACGAACAGGGGAAACGGACATGGTTGAAAGCAGGGAGCCTTCAACTCAGGCGCTCTCGTTCCAGAGCGCAAGGGTGGTCTCGCGCAGCGCGGTAATGGCGGGGTCGTCCCGCCGGGCCGAGAGGTAGCACAACGACAGCGGCATCTTGTGGCTAAAATGCGGCCAGGTGCACACGGCGTTGGGGTCGGCGAAACCATGTCCCTGCAGCGCCTCCTCGGTCGTGAGGGTGAGGGCCTGCCCGGCGGCGACGAGTAGGCCGAGGCCGAGGAGAACGCGCAGGACGCGGTCGATGGATCCAACGTTGGTTTTCATGATGACGAACGATGCGGGGTTTGGGTTTTGGCCGAGGCCATGAAATAGAGCACGGGCACCGCCATGCGGCTGATCAGCAGCGAGGCGATCTCGCCGAACATCAGGCTGATCGCGAGGCCCTGGAAGATGGGATCGGCCAGAATCACGCTGGCTCCGACCACCACGGCGAGGGCCGTCAGCAGCATCGGGCGGAAGCGCACCGCGCCGGCTTCGACGACCGCGTCGCGCAGGCTCAGGCCCTCGCGACGGCGCAGCTCGATGAAGTCGACCAGGATGATGGAGTTACGCACCACGATGCCGGCGCCGGCCATGAACCCGATCATGGAGGTGGCGGTGAAGAACGCCCCCAGCGCCCAGTGCGCGGGCAGGATGCCGATCAGGGAGAACGGGATGGCGGCCATGACGACCAGCGGCGTCACGTAGCTGCGGAACCAGCCGACCATGAGCATGGCGATCAGGATCAGCACGGCGGCGAACGCGATGCCGAGGTCGCGAAACACCTCCAGCGTGATGTGCCACTCGCCGTCCCACTTGAGCGCGGGCTGGGTGTCGTCGTCCGGGAGGTTGAGGTGAAAGATATCGAGCGTCTCGTCGCGGGCGCCGTAGTCACGCGCATCGAGGTCAAGCAGCTGGAGGTGCAGACCGAACAGGGCATACGCCGGGCTCTCAACCGCGCCGGCCACATCGGCCGTGACATAGGTGACCGGCTTGAGGTTCTTGCGGTAGCGGCTGCGTTCGCCGGTTGTGCGTTCGACATGCACGAGCTCGGACAACGGGACCAGCGGGGCGAGCGGATTCTGCTCCGGGCGCACCTGCAGGGCGAGCAACTCCTCCGGGGTCGAACGGGCGGCGTCGGGCAACTCGAGGCGAATTTTCACGTCCTCGCGCTCGTCGGGCAGGTGCAGCAAGCCGGCGTCGTAACCCTGGGCGGCGAGCCCGAGTGCGCGGGTGATGGTTGCCGTGCTGATGCCGTGCAGGGCGGCCTTGGTCTTGTCGACCATGTAACGCACCTTGGGTTGCGGTGCCTCGACATACCAATCGAGGTCCACCACACCCGCGGCGGCGCCCATGAGGTCGCGCACGGCAGCCGCCAGTGCGACGCGCTGCGCCTCGTCCGGGCCGTAAATCTCGGCGACGATGGTCTGGAGCACGGGTGGACCCGGTGGCACTTCCGCCACGGCGACGGCGGCACCGTGCTTCGCGGCGATGGCGGCGACGGCGGGGCGAATACGCTTGGCGATGTCGTGACTTTGGTCGGCGCGATCGTGCTTGCCGACGAGGTTGACCTGAATGTCCGCGACGTTGGGGCCGCGGCGCATGAAGTAGTGGCGCACGAGGCCGTTGAAATTGAACGGCGAGGCCGTGCCCGCGTAGATCTGGTAGTCGCGCACCTCGGGCGCCCGGCTGATGGCGGCGGCCATCTCCTGGGCGATGGCGGTGGTCTGCTCGAGGGTGGTACCCTCGGGGGTGTCGATGACGACCTGAAACTCCGACTTGTTGTCGAAGGGCAGCATTTTGATCTTCACCGCGCCGATCAGCACCAGCCCGGCGGCGGCGGCGAGCAGGGCGATGATGAGGGCGAGGAATCCCCAGCGCCACTTGGCGGAGTCGAGCAGCGGCTCCATCACGCGATGGTAGAGCCGGGTCGACCAATCGTCGGCGTGACCGTGTGCGGGCGTCGATTCGCTCGTGGTGGATAGGGGGCTGATGCGACGGCGCAGCACGCGGACGGCCGCCCAGGGCGTGATGGAGAACGCGATCACCAGCGAGAACAGCATGGCGGCGGTCGAACCGATCGGGATCGGCCGCATGTAAGGCCCCATCAGCCCGCCGACGAACGCCATCGGCAGGATGGCGGCGATGACCGCCCAGGTCGCGAGTACGGTCGGGTTGCCGACTTCGTCCACGGCCTCGAGCGCGACCTGCGCGAGTGGCTTCCGGTGCGCGCCGGGCAGGCGCACGTGGCGCACGATGTTCTCCACCACCACGATCGCGTCGTCGACCAGGATGCCGATGGAGAAGATCAGTGCGAAGAGCGTGATGCGGTTGAGCGTGTATCCATAAAGATAAAACACGAGCAGCGTGAGCGCCAGCGTCGAGGGGATCGCCAGCAGCACGACCAGCGACTCGCGCCAGCCGAGGAAGAACAGGATGAGCACCGCCACGCCGAACACGGCGATGCCCATGTGGAGCAGCAGCTCGTTGCTCTTTGCGGCGGCGGTGTGGCCGTAGTCACGCGTGACGCTCAGCGCGACGTCGGCCGGCAGCAGGGTGCCGCGCAGCGTGTCGACCTTGGTGAGGATGGCGTTGACCACCTCGATGGCGTTCGCGCCGGGTCGTTTGGCCACGGAGAGGGTGACAGCGGCTTCCAGTTCAGTGCCGGGCGCGCCATGCAGCACGTAGTCGGCCGGTTCTTTGGCGGCGTCCGCGATGATGGCGACATCACGCAGGTAGACAGGTTTGTCGGCATGTACCCCGATGACCACGGCGCCGACATCGCCGGGGTCGTACAGGAAGGAGCCGGTTTCGAGCAGGATCTCGGAATTGGCGAAGGACCGGGAACCCGCCTGGGTGGCGCGATTGGCGGCGGCGAGCGCGCCGGCGACTCGGTCGACATCAAGCTGGCGGGCGGCCAGCGCGGCGGGATCGAGTGCCACGCGAATCGCGCGCCGCACGCCGCCGATCAGAGTGGTCTCGGCGACTTGGTCGATCGACTTGACCGCTTCCTCCACCTGGGCGGCGAGTCGCCGCAGAGTCAGGTGATCCTGCGTGGCGCTGTGCAGGGTGAGGGCGAGGATGGGCACGTCGTCGATCGTGCGCGGCTTGATGAGCGGCGGGGTCACGCCGCCCGGAATGCGGTCGTAGTTGCCCGACAGTTTCTGGTTCAGCCGAATGAGCGCGGCCTCGAAGTCGGTGCCCACCTTGAAGCGCACGATGGTGAGTGCCTGGCCGGGGCCGGAGGTCGAGTAGAGGTATTCGACGCCGGGGATTTCCCAGAGGAGTTTTTCCAGCGGGATCGTCACGCGGTTCTCGACCTCGGAGGGCGAGGCGCCGGGCATGGCGACCAGCACGTCGACCATGGGCACCTTGATCTGCGGCTCCTCCTCGCGCGGCAGTTGCAGCACGGCGAACAGGCCGAGCAGGATCGAGGCGATGACGGCGATGGGCGTGAGCTTAGAATCGATGAACATGGCCGCCAGCCGGCCGGCGAAGCCGAAGCGGGCGGAGGGAGGTGTGGTGGTGCCGGGGCTCATCGACGGCTTTCCACGGGTTGGCCGTCGCGCAGCGCGGCCGGGGGCGAGACGACGACCGTTTCACCCGGATTGAGCCCGGCCGGGATCTCGACCGCGCCGTCCACGGTGGCTCCGGGCCGCACGAGACGCAGGGTGGCATGGCCGTCGGCGACCACGAATACCCGCTGCATCTGGCCGAACGGACTGACGGCTTCGGCAGGGATTGAGAGCACGCTGCCGGTGCCGGCAGGCACGGCGACGCGGGCGTATTGACCCGATCGCACGGTGGCATCGGCCGGGAGGTCGATCTTGGCCAGCACGGTGCGTGAGGCCGCGTCGGCGGCCGCGGAAAGTTCGGCCAGACGCCCCGTGAGTTCGTTCGTATCGAGGCGGATCACCAGTGGCGCGCCGGGAGCGAGCTGGGCGAGCGACTCGGGCAGCTCGGCTTCGACTTGGTAGGCGCCACGGCCCTCGATGTGCAGGAGCGGCTGACCAGGCGTGGCGAGATCGCCGACGTTGACGAGCTTGCTGGTGATGACGCCGTCGAACGGCGCGGTCACGCGGGTGTAATTGAGAAAGGTGCGTGCTTCGCCGAGGGCGGCGGCGAGCTGACGTTGGCGGTCCTCCAGGTTGTGCACGGTCTCGGTGGTGCTGGCCCCTTGGGCGAGCAGGGAGGTTTCGCGGGCGAGGTCGCGCTCCGTTTGGGCGAGGGCGGCCTCGGCTTGGGTTACTTGGGCCGAGATCTCATTGGCGGTGATTTCCACTAGCAGGTCACCGGCCACGACGGCCTGCCCGAGCACAACGTCGACCCGCGTGACGGTGCCCATGACCCGGGGCGAAAGGGTGGCGCGATCGACCGGCCGCACGGTGCCGGGCACCTCAACCACAGGCTCGGTTTCCAGTTGGCGCACGGGTGCGGTCTGTACGATCACGGTGGGGAGATCGGCGGCGGTTGGTGCCGGTTCATGGCGACTGCAGGCGGTGATCGTGAACACGGCGACGGTGCCGAAGAGACAGGTAAGAGGACGTTTCATGGAGAAGAGGCTAGGGTAGGAGCGGCAGTCCGGCGGCGTGACGGAGTTGGGCAGCGGCCACCTGTTCGGCGGCGATCGCCACGGCGCGGCGAAAGCGGGCGCTGGTGAGGCGTGTTTCGGCGCCGATCAGTTCGGTGGAAAGCAGCCCCCCGGCTTCGAAACGTGCGCGGCTGATCCGTGCCGCCTCCTCGGCTTGCTCGACGAGCGAGGCGGTGACGGCGAGTTGCTCCACGGCGAGTTGGTGGGCCAGTCGGGCCTGCTCCAGCTCGAGGTCGAGCGCGAGTTGGAGTTGGTCCAGGCCGGCCTTGGCCTCATCGAGGCGGGCCCGGGCCTCGCGGACGCGGCTGGCACCGGCCTGGCCGTCGAAGACATGCCACTCGGCCTGTACGCCGGCCATCCAGCTGTCGCCGCTGCCATCACGACGCCAGCCATGGTCAAGCTGGTAGGAGGCGAATGCGTTTACGCCCGGGCTTTGCGATCCACGGGCGACCACAAGCTGCTGTTCGGCGGCAGCAATGCGGGCGGCATGGGCGAGGCGTTCCGGGCGCGCGGTTGGGGCGAGGGCGTCGGGAAGGGACAGACCGGCGTCGTTCTCGCTGAGGGCGACGGTTTCATTGATCGGTTGACCCAGCAGGAAGAGAAACTGGCGGGCGGCGAGCGCGGCCTGGTGGCGGGTGGCGAGTTGCTGCTCCCGGGTTTCGGCAAGCTGCACCTCGAGGTTGAGCACTTCGCTGCGCAACAGTTGTCCGGCATCAAACCGCAGCCGTGCCACCCGGAGGGATTCGTCGTAGCTGGCTACCGCGGCGTCGAGGGCGGTTAGGCCGGCCCGGGTCTGGCGAATGCCGTAATACGCGCGGGCCACGGCTAGGTCGAGTTGGGCGAGTGTGGCGTCGCGGTCGTGAACGGATGCGGTGGCGCCGGATTCAGCGGCGGCCAGCCCGGCGGCGGTGCGACCGCCGTTGTAAAGTGGGTAGGCGATCGTGCCGGTGAGGTTGAAATTGTCGGTCTGGCCGGGGTGGTTGAACTCGATCGTTGGGCTGAAGGCGCCTTGGTTGAGGATGGCACCAAAGGCCATCATCGGGTTGTTGGTCTGGGTGTAGCCGGCGGTGAGCTTCACCTGCGGCAAGCGTGGCGAGGCGGCCTGCCCGAGCAGGGCGGCAGCGCGTTCGATCCGGGCGGCGGCCATCCGGGCCTCGGGGCTGTGAGCGCGGGCCTCGGCCACGGCGGCGGCGAGCGTCCAAGGCGTATCCTGAGCGGCGATCGGAGGGGGGCCACTCAGCACAAGCAGCGGGAAAAAGAACCGCAACGGGCGCATGGTCAGCGGGACTTATCCTGGCCGCCCCAGGCGATGGTGCCGTCGGGACGCACCCAACGCAGTTTCTCCAGCAGGAGGGTCGGCGGGCAGAAGCCGGTGAAGGCGGACTGGATGAGGTTCAGCCCAACGAAGGCGCTGAGCAGCACCCACCACGGGTTGACCAACACGGACAGCACGACGCCCAGGAGAACGAACACGCCGGCGAGCACGCGGATGAAGGATTCGGTTTTCATGATTGACGACTAATAACTAAATGCGCATATACGCATATAGTTGCATGTCATGTCAAGCGCTTGTTTCATTGCTGCGATGGGTAAAAAGCCACGAGTCCTGACCGAGGAGGCCCTGGGTCTGATCGCCCGGCGCTTCGCCGTACTGTCCGAGCCCATGCGGCTCAAGCTGGTGCACGCGCTGTTTGAAGGAGAACAGCCGGTCAATGCCTTGGTGAACGAGACCGGGGGCACCCAGGCCAATGTTTCACGGCACCTGCAGACCCTGGCGGATGCGGGCATCCTGGCTCGGCGCAAGGAGGGGCTGCAGGTGTTTTACCGCATCTGCGATCCGTCGATCTTCAAGCTTTGCGAACTGGTCTGTGGCAGCCTGGAAAAACAGCACGCCGAGCGTGCGGCGGTCTTCGGCGGCTGACGGCGTCGGCGCGAACTTCAGCAGCAGCCGGTGCCGGTCTCGCTTGGAGCGCAGCCACAACCCGCGTTGGCTTCCTCGGCTGACAAGCCGCAGGCGTCCGCGGCGAGGCACTGCGTCTGCGGGAGGGCAAGGCGGACGGTGATCTGTTCGGCGGTGGCGTGCAGCTCACGCACAGGAAACGCGATCGTGCGGCAATCCTCGTATTCGAACACCAGCGGGAGGGCGTCGTCGCCCAACACGGGTGCGCTCAGCGCGACAATTTTCGCCAGTTTTCCGGCGGTGAGCCGATGGTCGGTGTCACCGGCGACGAGCAGCTGCAGCTGGCAATGGGTGCTGCTACGCCGGGTTCCGCCGCAGTCCACGAAGTCCTTCTGCACCCGGCCCACTTCGGTGACGTGAAAGTGCGGCGGCACCACGTCGTTGTCCGGCAGGACGACGTGCAGCGTGGCATCGGGGTGGGCGCGCAGGGCGGTGAGAAACGAAACGGTGGAAGGGCTCATGGGCGAAATCAGAGTGGGTATCGCAGTCGCGGCAAACGTCCGCGCGAGAAAGGCGCTAGCCGTGCTTCAGTTCGTACAGCGCGTAGCCGGCGAGAAGGTTGGGGCGGAACGTGCAGCGCGTCTTCCAGTCCCCGCGCAGGTGCATGCGGCGGGCGATCCGATGGCCCTGACCGGCGCAGAAGTCCTCGAAGTCGGCGATGGTGAGCGGATTGGCCGGGCGGCTGTTGCCCCAGGCGGTGGTATAGACATCGTTGCGCGGCTTGCGGCCGAGCAGGAAGGCGTCGCGGCGGTTTTTCCAATAGCCATGATTGGCAAAGCCGATGGTGAGGCTCCGTCCCACGCGCAGCGCCTCGGTGATGACGGCGGCGGGGTCGTCGACCTCCTCCAGGGTGCGCGAGCAGATGACGTGGTCGAAGAACCCGGCGTCGAAGTTGCGCATGATCGTCATCATGTCGCCCTGGTAGGCGGGGATGCCGCGCTTCACGCAGGCGGTGATCTTGGCCACGTCAAGGTCCACGCCGAGGCCGCGCGCCTGCTTTTGCTGGGCGAGCTCCTGCAACAGCACGCCGCGCCCGCAGCCGAGGTCGAGCACGCGCGCGCCCGGGGTCACCCATTCGGTGATGACCTGCAGGTCGACGGTGCGTTTGGCGGCGTGCGGCGTCATGGATCGCAAAGTCAGGCGGCGAGGAAGTCGCGCACGAGGTCGTAGAGTTCGGGTGACTCGAGCAGGAACGAGTCGTGGCCCAGGTCGGTGGCGAGCTCGGCGTAGGAGGCGCGCTTGCCGGCCCGCAGCAGGGCGGTCGCGATGGCGCGGTTCTGGTCGGTCGGGAACAGCCAGTCGCTGGTAAAGCCGACGATCAGGCTCTCGGCGGTCACGGGCGCGAAGGCGGCCTCCAGCGAACCGGCCTCGGCGGCAAGGTCGAATTGGTCGAGAGCGCGGCTGATGTAGAGGTAGGAGTTGGCGTCGAAGCGGTTGATGAAGCTCTGGCCCTGGTAGCGCAGGTAGCTCTCCACCTCGAACTGGACGTCGAAGGCGTGGCCCGACTTGGGCGATGCCGGGGGGTGGGGGGCATTGCGGCGTTCGGAGACCTGGCGGCGGCCGAACTTACGCGCCATGGAGGCGTCGCTGAGGTAGGTGATGTGCGCCATCATGCGGGCGATGGCGAGGCCCACGCGCGGTCCGCCGCCGATGGGGTAGTTACCCCCGGCCCAATCCGGATCCTGCAAGATGGCCTGGCGGCCGACCTCGTTGAAGGCGATGGCCTGGGCGCCTTCGCGCGCGGTGGTGGCGAAGGCGAGTAGCTTGCCGACGAAGTCCGGGAAAGTGACGCCGAACTGCAGCACCTGCATGCCACCCATGGAGCCGCCGATGGTGGCGTGCAGGCGGGTGATGCCGAGCGACTGCAGCCAACGGTGCTGGGCGCGGACCATGTCGCGGATGGTGACGAGCGGGAAATCCACCCCGAAAGGCCGCCCCGTGGCGGGGTTGGTCGA
>Ga0181596_10000870_pt1 | contig 31443 bp, 31 predicted proteins | sample 041ome_6_FD_148655 | JGI IMG/M metagenome (GOLD analysis project Ga0181596, IMG submission 148655) | Coastal salt marsh microbial communities from the Groves Creek Marsh, Skidaway Island, Georgia - 041402US metaG (spades assembly) | ecosystem: Environmental > Aquatic > Marine > Intertidal zone... | reverse complement strand
GCGGCGTATCAAACCCAGCATTGCGGCGCGTTGTTCGCCATGGCGGATGGCTGGCACTAGCACTTGGGCCAAAGCAATTGCCGGAGCGCATGGCCAAACTCAAGGACATCGCAGCCGCTGAAGGTCGCCGATTCGAGGACTTGGACCTCGTCTATAAAATCTTCTTGAACCCAGGCGAGCCAAAGCGAGGCCCGTTTGGTGAGCGTGACATTGGCAGCGGATCAGAGGCGCAGATCACAGATGACCTAAAAGCCATCCTCGATGCAGGCTTTCAGAAAATCATCATCCGCTACCGGGGCGAAAGTGCTGCTGCCCAGATGGAGCAGATGGAACGTTTCGTCGCCGATATCGCACCCAAGCTATAAGGCGCGCCGCCTTTAGGCCCGGCGCTTCGCCCTCGGGCTTTCATCCATCAGGTCCGCCAGCATATGGTTTAGCTGCAGCGATAAGTCTGCTTTTATGCTTGCAAAAGCTGGATCATCCCAGCGGTTATGGGTCTCGTTCGGATCATCCGCTAAATCATACAGCTCGCCCCACGGCTCGCCCTTATAGAGCGTGAAACGATATTGATCTGTGATGATGGATTTGACCCGCGATGGCGACTTGAAGCCGAGGCGCGGGCCGCCGTCATTATATTCTGTGAAGATGGCGGGCCGATGCGCCGCCGCCTGCCCGTTCAATACGGGCATAAAGCTTTCGGCCTGCATGCCTTGAAATGGTGCCAATCCGGCCCGATCAAGGATCGTTGCCGGAAGATCAATCGTGCCTGCCAGCGCATCAGTAGTCCTGCCTGCGCGGTCAGTGGGATCAGACCAAATCATCGGTACCTGACTGATAGAGCGAAACGGCATGGCACCCTTCAGCAGCATACCAAAATCACCAAGGTAATCCCCGTGGTCCGAATTGAAGCAGATGACCGTATTCTCATAGAGCCCTTGAGCTTTCAGTGCGGCGACGATCTCACCCACGCAGTCATCAATCATGGTCAACATGCCAGCAGACAGTGCCATCGCTTCCTGAAGCTGACGTTTGGAGGCCATTGTGGCCGTTTGCGGCGAGAATTGCTTCGCTGCGGACTGCCAAGCGTCATAGACATACTGCATTGGCGGGATTGGGTTCTTATGCGCTTCATAGGGCAAATCAAGATCGAAATCCGCCGGGTCATACATGTCCCAATATTTGCCGGGCGGATTAAATGGGTGATGCGGATCTGGGAATGAAACGAAGCTAAAGAATGGATCAGCAGCGCCGTTCCGGCTCTCCAAATAAGCGATTGTCTGATCTTTGACATAGCTTGTCGGGTAGAGATGCTCTGGCACCGGCGTGCGATAGGCCTGTGGGCAGGTGTAATCGTGCGGCAGCTGGTTTGCGGAATCATGCAGCGCCTTCCAGTTCTGCGCTTGCTCTTTGAACCATTGCGCATAATGGCCGCCACATTTATCGCCGTGGCCTGTCACCATATCCACATGCTGATACCCGTAATACGGCGTTTTGAACGCGCTCCCATCATCGGCAAAGCTGCCGGGTTCCTCCTGCGCATAGTCGCCCCCATCGGGGCGCCAGGCTTCATCAATCAGGCGTTCCAGATCAGATGTTGCATTCAGCGGCGGTGCTGTCGTAACGGGCTGTAGGTGGCTCTTGCCAATGGCGGCTGTGTGATATCCACCCGCCGCTAAGACATCGACGAATGTGTTGGCATTGGTCGGTAACGCGCAGCCATTATACCGGAGGCCGTGGGTGGACGGATATCGGCCAGTTAAAAACGTCGCCCGGTTTGGCATGCACACTGGTGAGGTCGCATGAAAATTCTTGAACCGAAGCCCGGTCGCCGCCAGCGCATCAATGTTTGGCGTTTTGACAACTGGATGTCCGGCGCACCCCATCCAATTTGCGCGCAATTGGTCGGTCATGATGTACAGAAAGTTCGGGCGGTTCGTCATCGGTTTATCCAGTGTTTTATAGGCGCAAACCAAAACTATGCCTGCTCATTCAGCGCCCCGCCAGTACGCTGCGACAAGCAAACGCTTGAGAAGATGGCCCATAGTTCGCTAAAAACCTTAGCCTCCATCATCGACCCATTGCCGGAAACCTGCAGCATGGCGAAAGACACGGCCAAAAAGCCTTCCAAAGACACCACGCCTACCAAATCCGCCGACACAGCACCCGCCGCCTCTACCACAGACGCACCTAAGGCAGACACAGCGGACAGCAGTGCCACTACGGAGACGGCGAGCCCAAAGAAGTCATCGGGCAGCAGTCGGCCGATTAGCCACTTTTCCAGTGTCACCACGCCAGAATACAGGTCTGGATGGGCAGAAATTTTTGGGCCAAAAGAAAAGGCCGCACCATCTAAAAAGGCCAAGCCTAAACTGCCCGCTAGCCTTAGCATTTCCTGGGATGATCTGGATACAGATGGACAGGCTGCACTTGAAACCATCGCCCGCAAGCTCGCGAAAAAGAAGCGCTTGAACTACGATAAGCTAGAAGCCAATGGCCAAATTGATTGGCGCATTAGCTGCGAAATCGGCGACGACTAAGCCCGCCTCGAAAACGAACCAGGACGCTGCGTCGCGTCAGGAGCATTACAATGTCGAAGCCCATTGTGGGCGTCATCGGGTCCACGCATTTTTTGAACGACCGCTTTTATGTTCAAATGACGGGCTCTCGTAATTTGTCAGCAATCGCTGATGTTGCTGACGCGTTGCCGCTCGTATTTGCAGGCGACCCGAATGTAACAGACATCGGCGCACTGCTGGATGCAGTGGATGGCGTCTTACTCACGGGCGGGCGCGCAAATGTTCACCCCACATATTATGGAGTTGAACCAGATCCTCGTGCAGAACCCTATGATCAAGAGCGTGATATCGTGGCACTCGAGGTCACAAAAGCTGCGGTCGCGCGCGGCATACCGCTCTTCGGCGTATGTCGTGGATTGCAGGAAATGGCGGTTGCGTATGGCTGCGCCTTGCATCCTGAAATTAGGGACCTGCCCGGCCGAATGAACCATCGCGCACCACGAACTGAGGACGGCGAATTCCACCCAGATCCATTGGTCGTGTTTGCAGACCGGCATGATGTTGATCTCCTGCCAGGTGGTCAATTTTCTCGCATTCTTGGCTGCGATAAGATTCGGGTTAATTCCTTGCACGGACAAGCCGTTACCAGCTCTGGCAAGCGGGTGATTATCGAAGGTGTGGCGGAAGATTCCACAGTGGAGGCCATCAGCATTGCCGAAGCGCCCGCATTTGCTCTCGGCGTTCAGTGGCATGCGGAATACGACCCCCAAACCAATCCCGTAAATCGGATGTTATTCGAGGCCTTTGGCAAAGCGCTCCGTCAAAAAAGAGCGGCGGCTTAACCGCGCTATCCTCATCCAGCGCATCCTGCAGCAGGCCGTTCGAACGATCTTTGGGCCAACCAATCGCGAGGTTGGAAATCCCGAATGGATGAGTGGTGCTGTTGAACTCGCTGGCGGTGTGTTGCTGACCTACAACCGCATCTGGATCATCGTCTTCGCGCTGGCTGTGTTGGCGGGCGTATGGGCACTGATCCGCTTCACCTCCATGGGCCTGGAGATGCGGGCAGTGACGCAGAACCGCCGCATGGCGAATTCCATGGGCATCCGCTCTGGCAGGGTCGACGCGCTTACTTTCGGCCTCGGGTCCGGCGTGGCTGGCATGGCGGGCGTAGCCCTTAGCCAAGTCGATAACGTTAGCCCAAACCTTGGCCAAGCCTACATTATCGACAGTTTCATGGTCGTGGTGTTCGGCGGCGTCGGAAATCTCTGGGGCACGCTCGTGGGTGCGTTCAGCCTCGGCATCGTGAATAAATTCCTGGAGCCTGTTTCCGGTGCCGTGCTCGGCAAGATCATCGTGCTGGTGGCGATCATCCTCTTTATCCAGAAGCGCCCAAGGGGGCTGTTCGCCCTCAAAGGCCGAGCGGTGGAGAATTAGGATGCTCAGCCTCATAGACGGCAAAGGCCGCATTTTCCTAGCCATTGTGGCAATCGTAGCCATCGGCGCCGTGGCGCTGAATGCTTGGGCACCGGTTGGCTCACCGTTCCATGTGCCGAACTACATGGTGTCATTGATCGGTAAGTACCTTTGCTATGCCCTCCTGGCGCTTTCGGTCGATTTGATCTGGGGTTTCGCTGGGATTTTGAGCCTTGGGCACGGGGCGTTCTTTGCGCTCGGCGGCTACGCCATGGGCATGCATTTGATGCGTGAGATCGGCGACCGGGGCGTCTATGGCAACCCGGACCTGCCAGACTTTATGGTGTTCCTGGATTGGAAAGAGTTGCCTTGGTATTGGGCGGGTTCAGACAGCCCCCTTTTTGCAATTATCATCTGCATGGCTGCACCGGGCGCGCTGGCGTTTCTATTCGGCTGGCTGGCCTTCAGAAGCCGCGTGACGGGTGTCTATTTCTCCATCATCAGCCAGGCCATGACCTTCGCGCTCATGCTGGCATTCTTCCGGAACGATATGGGCTTTGGTGGCAATAACGGTCTGACGGACTTCAAGGAATTCCTAGGCTTGGACCTACAAGCAGACGCCACCCGCGCCGGCCTCATGCTGGCCTCTGCGGTAGCACTTGCGGGTGGATACCTACTTTGCCGTTGGATGACGACATCGAAATACGGGCGCGTGTTAACGGCCGTTCGCGATGCCGAAAGCCGCGCCCGGTTCATTGGCTTCAGGGCTGAGCACTACAAGCTGTTTGCTTTCGTTGTCTCAGCCATGATGGCTGGCGTCGCGGGCGCCCTGTACACGCCCCAGGTCGGGATTATCAACCCAAGTGAATTCCAGCCTGCCAACTCCATCGAAATCATCGTTTGGGTGGCCGTCGGCGGGCGTGGAACGCTCGTTGGCGCGGCGTTAGGCGCCGTTCTGGTGAATTACGCCAAAACATATCTGACGGGTGCAATGCCGGAATTCTGGCTCTTCGCACTCGGCGGCCTATTTGTTGCCGTAACACTGTTCTTCCCCAAAGGCATTGTTGCTGAAATGGCGCGGTTGCGGGAGGTGATCGTGCGCAAACAAAAGCCGCCCAAGATGGCATCTGCGGAGGCGGGCGATGACTGATACCCCCAAACTGACCGATGCCATTTTGTATGTCAGCGGCGTCACCGTCACATTTGATGGCTTTCGCGCACTGAACCAATTGAGCTTGTTCCTGGAGCCAGGCGAACTCCGTGCGATCATCGGCCCGAACGGGGCTGGAAAATCAACGATGATGGATGTCATCACCGGCAAAACGAAGCCTGATCGCGGCGATGTACTGCTGCACGGTCGCCATGACTTGACCAAGCTTGATGAGGCCGCCATCGCCAAGCTTGGCGTTGGACGGAAGTTCCAGCGTCCTACCGTGTTTGAGAACCATACCGTCTTCGAGAACTTGGAGCTTGCACTTGCAGGCGACCGGCGGGCGCGCTTTTCCTTATTTGCGAAGATCCGCCCGGACCAAAAGGCGCGAATAGACTCTATTCTCGATGAAATTGCTTTGACTGCCCGTGCCAATGAATTGGCAGGCTATCTCAGCCACGGTCAGAAGCAGTGGCTGGAAATCGGCATGGTGCTCGCCCAAGACCCAGATGTTATGCTGATCGATGAACCTGCCGCCGGTATGACCGATGCAGAGACAATGCAAACCGCTGCCATGCTGAAGCGCATTTCTGGCGGCCAGCGCTCCGTCGTCGTTGTTGAACACGATATGGAATTCGTCCGTGCGCTGGATTGCAAAGTGACAGCGCTGCACGAAGGCTCCGTATTGGCAGAGGGGACACTGGATACTGTGTCTGCCAATGAGGCCGTCATCGAAGTGTATCTGGGGCGCTGACATGTTGAAGGTAGAGAATATCAATCTTTATTACGGTGCCAGTCAGGTGCTGAAATCTGTTTCCATGTCTGCGATGAAAGGCCAGGTGACCTGTGTGCTTGGTCGCAATGGCGTCGGCAAAAGCAGTTTGATGCGGGGCGTCGTTGGCCAAACGCCAATCCGGGACGGCGCGATCATGTGGGAGGATAAAGATATCTCCCGCATGGGTGCTGCAGACCGTGCCCGCGCAGGCATCGCTGTCGTGCCCCAGGGTCGTGAGATTTTTCCTTTGCTGACGGTTGAAGAAAACCTCAAAACCGGGTTCGGGATGTTGCCTAGAAGCGACCGCACCATCCCTGAAGAGGTCTTCACGCTCTTTCCCGTATTGAAGGATATGCTCGGCCGCCGCGGCGGTGACCTTTCAGGCGGCCAGCAACAACAGCTTGCCATTGGCAGGGCGCTGGTGATGCGACCACGGCTGCTTGCCCTGGATGAGCCGACGGAAGGAATACAGCCATCGATCATCAAACAGATCGGCGCGGCGATTACGACGCTTGCAGAACGCGGTGATATGGCGATCCTATTGGTCGAACAGTATTTCGATTTCGCAAAGGAGCTGGCGGATCAGTTCATCGTCATGGATAGAGGCGAAGTCGTTATGTCTGGAGCCCCCAGCGACCTGGACGAAGCCGATGTTCGACGCCGTCTCAGCGTCTGATAGCGCGCTCCAGCGCAGCCATGGCGAAGCCCGTCTACGGTTCGCAGCCGATGCAACCGGCCAATCCCGGCTCAAAGAACGCTATGCGTCTAGCCCTGCTCGCCTATTGACGCCCCGCACCCATGGCGAAGCCCCAGAGGCTGTGCTGGCAAATACAGCAGGCGGCGTAGCGGGCGGGGATAGTTTGTCCGTTTCGGTGGAGTGTGGTCCGGGCGCTGATGGCGTTGTGTCAGGGCAAGCGGCGGAGAAGATCTATCGTGCGCTGGATGCACCTGCAAAGATGCAGACTAAACTGCGGCTTGATGCAGGTGCTACGCTCGAATGGCTGCCGCAGGAGACAATCCTGTTCAACGGCGCGCTTCTAAACCGGCAGATCAATGTTGACCTTGCCGATGATGCGCGCCTGCTCATGGCTGAGACCATCGTGCTTGGTCGCAAGGCGCACAATGAGACCTTCGCTTCTGGGTGCCTCACAGATTACTGGCGGATCGATCGCGCCGGTCAGCCCTTATGGCGAGACCGGATGTTGGTCGAAGGCGGCGGTGATAGCCTATTTGCGGCAACCGGGTTCCGCAGCGCCCGGGCGCTCGCGACGATGATCTATGCAGCACCCGATGCTGCGGCACACACAGAATACCTGCAAACTGAGATGGCCAATCTACCTATTTTTGCTGGTGCCACTCATGTGCGCGGGCTGCTAATTGCCCGTATGTTGGGCGATGATGCTGGCGCGCTCAAAAGCATGCTTGCAGATGTGATCGGTGCTTTCCGCCATCGGACGCTCGATCGTCCCGCCACAGCCCCCCGTGTTTGGCTTTGTTAATGGAGAAATCATGCGGCTAACCCAAAGAGAACAGGACAAGCTGATGATCGCCATGGCGGCGATGGTCGCCCGCCGACGCCTTGAGCGCGGGGTCAAGCTGAACCATCCGGAATCCATTGCGCTTATCACGGATTTTGTCGTCGAAGGTGCCAGGGATGGCCGTCGCGTCGCAGACCTGATGGAAGCTGGCGCCCACGTCATCACCCGCGATCAGGTGATGGAGGGCATCGCTGAAATGATCCACGACGTTCAGGTTGAAGCGACATTCCCAGACGGCGTTAAGCTCGTCACCGTTCATGATCCCATCCGCTAAGGAGCTATCAGATGATACCAGGTGAAATCATCGCCGCCCCTGGCGATATTGAACTAAATGCTGACCTCGAAGCGCTCAGCATGGATGTCGCGAACACCGGTGACCGGCCGATCCAAGTCGGCAGCCATTATCACTTCGCCGAAACCAACCCAGCGCTGGCCTTTGACCGGGCGGCTGCCCGCGGTATGCGGCTCGATATTGCCGCTGGAACTGCTGTTCGCTTTGAGCCGGGCCAGTCCCGCGCCGTTCAGCTTGTGCCATTCGGCGGTGCACGGCGGATCATCGGGTTCCGGCAAGAAGTCATGGGCGCTTTGGACGGGAAGGATTGAGGTTATGCCAGTAAAAATCTCACGCAATGCCTATGCCGATATGTTCGGCCCGACTGTCGGCGACAAAGTCCGTTTGGCTGATACGGAACTCTTCATTGAGGTTGAGAAAGACTTCACGACCTACGGCGATGAAGTGAAGTTCGGCGGCGGTAAGGTCATTCGCGACGGCATGGGCCAATCCCAGGTCCGTCGCCGCGATGGTGCGGTTGATACCGTCATCACAAACGCTGTCATTTTGGACTATTGGGGCATCGTAAAAGCGGACATCGGCATCAAGGACGGTCGGATCGTCGCCATCGGCAAAGCGGGCAATCCCGATGTTCAGGACGGCGTCGATATCATCATCGGTCCCTCGACCGAGGCCATTGCTGGCGAAGGCAAAATCATCACAGCTGGCGGGTTCGACTGTCACATTCACTTCATTTGCCCACAGCAAATTGACGAGGCGCTCTATTCTGGCGTCACCACCATGCTCGGCGGCGGCACCGGCCCGGCGACGGGCACCAATGCCACCACATGCACGCCCGGTGAATGGCATATCTCGCGCATGATCGAAGCGTCAGACGCTTTTCCTGTGAATTTGGGCTTCAGCGGCAAAGGCAATACCTCAGAACCGGAGCCGTTGATCGACCAGATCAACGCGGGCGCATGCGCGCTCAAACTCCATGAGGACTGGGGCACAACGCCAGCGTCGATAGATAACTGCCTCAATGTTGCGGATGAAATGGACATCCAGGCGATGATTCATACCGATACGCTGAACGAGAGCGGCTTTGTTGAGGATACTGTCGCCGCCCTTAAAGGCCGCGTCATCCACGCGTTTCATACAGAAGGCGCGGGCGGTGGCCATGCGCCAGATATCATCAAGGTCTGCGGGTTGGATAACGTGATCCCGTCCTCCACCAACCCAACGCGGCCCTATACGGTCAACACAGTTGATGAGCATTTGGACATGCTCATGGTCTGCCATCACTTAGACCCGCGCATTCCGGAAGACGTGGCCTTTGCCGAAAGCCGTATCCGCAAGGAAACCATTGCAGCGGAAGATATTCTGCATGATATGGGCGCGTTCTCAATTATCGCGTCCGACAGTCAGGCCATGGGCCGGGTCGGCGAAGTGCTGATCCGCACTTGGCAGACGGCAGATAAAATGAAGCGCCAGTTTGGGCGAATGGATGGTGAGACCGGCGACAATGACAATCTCCGCGCCCGCCGCTACATCGCCAAATATACCATCAACCCGGCCATTACCCATGGCATGTCCGAGCATATTGGCTCGGTTGAAGTGGGCAAGCTTGCGGACCTGGTTGTTTGGTCACCTGCCTTCTTTGGCGTGAAGCCTGATCTGGTGGTGAAAGGTGGCATGATCGCGGCTGCCGTCATGGGTGATCCGAACGCCTCCATTCCAACACCACAGCCAGAATATTACCGGCCCATGTTCGGCGCTTACGGCAAAGCCAGAACAGCGACCAGCGTTTCCTTCGTGAGTGAGGCCGGGCTGAATGCTGGGCTCGAGGTGGATAAGGCGTTGGTCGCGATAAAGGGCGTGCGCGATATCTCAAAAGCCTCGATGAAATTGAATACGCTGACGCCTGATATCGATGTGAACCCGGAGACTTACGAGGTCAAAGCCAATGGCGCATTGCTCACCTGTGAGCCCGCAGAAGTCGTCAGCTTGGCGCAGCGGTACTTCCTGTTTTGAGCCAATCTTTGCCAATAAAGCCAAACGTTGCCATGCGGTTTCCTCTCCCCTCTTTGGGGGGCGAGAGTTCTAAGCGGCATTTGTCATGTTGACTGCATCAATCCACGCGACAGCGGGGCACTGGCCTGCAACTGATACAACGGCTGAAATCCCGCTTGATTTCGACGCCCGGCATCGTCGCCGCATCCGCCTACACGCTAACAATGGCGAGCACCTTCTGCTGGATCTCCCGAAAGCCGTTGCTATGGCGGAGGGTGACGGATTGCAGGCGGAAGATGGACGCTGGTTTCGGATCAGCGCCAAGCCAGAACCATTATTGGAAGTGACCGCGAGCGACCGGTTGGCGTTAATGCGTCTGGCATGGCATCTCGGCAATCGGCACACTCCGGCGGAAGTGCAAGCGGACAGGATCCTGGTCCGCCATGACCATGTGCTGGCCGCAATGGTCGAGGGTCTTGGCGGGGAAGCACGGAACGTAGAGGAACCGTTTCAGCCAGAAGGCGGTGCCTATGGCGATCATGGCCATGCGCATGCCCATGATCATGATGACGGACACAATCACGGCCATAGCCATGACTGATATTGCCGTCCTCCTGCGCCTGCAAACTTGGTTTTCCCCCGCGTTCCCAATTGGCGCGTTCTCCTATAGCCACGGGCTTGAGAGTGCGATTGAGGCTGGCGTCGTCGCCGACCCTGAAACTTTGACGGATTGGTGCGCAAGCCTTTTGCGCTTTGGCACAGGACGCACGGATGCTGGGTTTTTCGCCGCTACCCATGGCACAGCGCCGAATGTGGCTGCAGCAATGGCAAAGGAAGCTGCCGCTTGGGTTCCAACTGCTGAATTGCTGCTGGAGGCAGAGCATCAGGGCGAAGCCTTTCTGAAAACCGTTCGCGCCGCTTGGCCGCATCCAGAACTAGACGCGTTCGCCGCTGAATTAGGCGCGCGGCCCGTTCTCCCCGTCGCAGCGGGATTTACGGCTGCCGTTCATGGCGCTGCGTTAGGGGATGCTCTACCGTTATATCTACAAGCCGTCGCTGCCAATATCATTTCAGCCGGTGTGCGCCTGATACCCCTTGGCCAGACCGATGGTCAGCGCGCGATCGCCGCGCTAGAGGCAGTTGTCGCCGAGGCCGCGCAATCTGCGCCCGCCAGCCTAGATGAAATCTGGACATCAACCCCGGCGCATGAGATCGCATCCATGCGCCACGAGACCCAATACGCAAGGATATTCCGATCATGAGCGTTTCCCCAAACGGCCCCCTTCGCGTTGGTATCGGCGGCCCGGTCGGCAGTGGCAAGACTGCTCTTTGTGAGGCGCTGTGCAAGGGCATGCGGGATGCGCACGACCTATTTGTCATCACCAACGACATCTACACCAAAGAAGATCAGATGATCCTCACACGCTCTGGCGCCTTGCCAGCAGAACGGATTGAAGGCGTTGAGACCGGTGGATGCCCGCACACCGCCATCCGCGAGGACGCTTCCATCAATCTATCCGCTATCGCAGATATGTGTGGGAAATTCCCGTTGGCAGAGCTTTGCTTGATCGAGTCTGGCGGTGATAATCTGGCGGCCACGTTTAGCCCAGAACTCGCAGACATTACGATCTATGTGATTGATGTTGCTGCGGGCGAGAAAATCCCGCGCAAAGGCGGCCCGGGCATTACTCGGTCAGATTTGCTTGTAATCAACAAAATCGATCTGGCGCCGCTTGTGGGTGCAGATTTGGACGTTATGCGGTCAGATACGCTAAGAATGCGCGGCGAACGCCCATTTGTGTTCACAAATTTGAAAACTGGGGTCGGGTTGCGAGTTATTATTGACTTTATTCGAACCAGCGGCGGTCTAAAACATTAAGAGACAAGCGATCTGACCGAATCAAGGACCACCCCATGCCTGAAACGACTGCCGACCAGCCGATCAATCCAGCAATCGGCAAATGGGCCGGCCCCTTGGGCCTGCCAGAATTTGGCAAGATCAGCGAGGCGGACCTTGAGGCAGCGATTGATGTGGCATTGCCAGCGCATCTAGCAGAAATCGACGCAATCGCCAGCGCCAGTGCTGCGCCTACGTTCGAGAATACGGTGATTGCCCTCGAACTGGCCGGCCCCCTGCTCAGCCGCGCATCTGCAATCTTCTGGAATATTGCTGGTGCCAACACGAATGATGCGCTCCAAGCGCTTGAGCGGAAGCTCGCGCCAGAAATGGCACGGCATCACTCAGCCGTCACAATGAATGCAGCACTCTTCAAGCGAATTGATGCGCTTTATCAGGATCGCGCGAACTTGGGGCTAGATGATGAAGCGCTGCGGGTGCTTGAGAAAAAGTGGAAAGGCTTCGTTCGCTCCGGCGCTAATCTCAACGATAAAGACCAAACCCGGCTTGCCGCCATCAACGAACGGCTGGCGACTTTGGGGACAACGTTTTCGCAGAACATACTGGCGGACGAAAGCACCTATCTGCTTCTGCTCGAAGATGAGACTGATCTCGCTGGCCTGCCCGCCTCTCTCAAAGCCAGCATGCGGGCTGCTGCTGAAGAACGCGGCCATCCGGGCAAGCATGCCGTAACGCTCGGCCGATCCATCATTGAGCCATTCCTGACGTTTTCCTCCAAGCGCGCCCTCAGGGAACAAGCGTTCAAAGCCTGGGCAGCGCGCGGCGAGACGGATGGCGCGCGGGACAATCGCCCCATTGTCGCTGAGATCGTCAAATTACGCGCCGAGAAAGCTGCCCTCCTCGGCTACGAGACCTTCGCCCACTTCAAGCTTGATGACACCATGGCGAAAACGCCAGAGAACGTGCGCAATCTGCTGGAAACCATGTGGGAAAAAGCCAGTGCCCGCGCCGCAGAAGAAGCTAGCGACCTCGCAGACCTCATCCAAGCAGAAGGCCAAAACCATTCCGTCGCCCCCTGGGACTGGCGGTACTATTCAGAGAAAGTACGCGCCGCACGATTTAATCTGGATGATGCAGAATTAAAGCCATACCTGCAGCTGGACCAGTTGATCTTAGCGGCTTTTGACACGGCCAACCGTCTGTTTGGTGTTAGCTTCGTCGAGCGAAAAGAAGCGAAAGCCTATCACCCTGACGCGCGTGTGTTTGAGGTGCTCGACGCCGAGGGTGCCCGCAAGGCCGCCTTCATAGCTGACTATTTTGCCAGACCATCCAAGCGCTCCGGTGCGTGGATGAGCGGCTTTCAGGAGCAGCATCGCCTTGCCAATGACCAAGGTGGTGAAGGCCAAACGCCCATCATCCTGAACGTCATGAATTTCGCCAAAGCGCCACCAGGCGAGCCTGTATTGATCACCATGGATGACGCCCGCACACTCTTCCATGAATTTGGCCATGCCCTTCATGGCATGCTGTCCGATGTCACATATCCATCGATCTCTGGCACTTCCGTCAGCCGCGATTTTGTGGAATTGCCGTCGCAGCTATACGAGCATTGGCTAACTGTTCCCGAAGTCCTGCAACGCTTCGCCCTCCATCACGAGACGGGCGAGGCTATCCCTGAAGCCTTGCTGCATAAAATGAAAGCGGCGCGCACGTTCAACAAAGGCTTCTCGAACGTAGAGTTCACAGCATCAGCCTTGGTCGACATGGCATTCCATGCGCTCACGCCAGAAGAAGCTGCAGATGTTGATCCGATGGCGTTTCAAGCCTCCGTGCTGGCGGATATCGGCATGCCTGAAGAAATCGTCATGCGCCATGCAACACCGCATTTTGCGCACGTGTTCTCAGGCGATGGGTATTCAGCCGGATATTATTCCTACATGTGGTCTGGCGTACTGGATGCAGATGCGTTCCAGGCTTTCGAGGAAGCCGGTGACGCTTTTGATGAAGCCACGGCGGAGAAGCTACACCGCTATGTGTATTCATCCGGCGGGTCTATGGATGCAGAGGCTGCCTACCTCGCCTTCCGCGGCAAGCTTCCGTCACCGGATGCACTGCTGCGTAAAGAGAACCTCGCTTAAGGCGTGACGTTTCAAGCACGACTGGGAGACATTACGCATGCGACAGGCTGATTGGTTTTTTGACGTTATTTCGCCCTATGCCTATTTGCAATTCCACCAGCTGCATCGGCTGCCAGATGATGTTGAGGTGCGGTTCCGTCCGGTTCTCTTTGCCGGGCTTCTCAATCATTGGGGCCAGCTTGGTCCGGCGGAGATTGAAGCTAAGAAGCGCCACACCTTCCTGCTAACGCGCTGGCGCGCCCAGAAGCTTGTGCTGCCGTTTAAGGCTCCCCCGCGCCATCCATTCAATCCGTTAACATTGCTTCGCCTGGCGATTGCGCTTGGTTCGGATAGCGCCGCCATCGGCGTAATCTTTGATCACATTTGGGCCAATGGGCAGGACGGCCAGGATCCAGACAGCCTCACCCGCCTCGCCGAACAGCTCGGGATTGATGACCTCGCCGCCGCAACCAGTGATGCAGCGGTCAAAGATCAATTACGGCTGAACACAGAAAGTGCCGTATCAAACGGCGTCTACGGCGTGCCGACATTCCTGATCGAAGGCCAGATATTCTGGGGCGACGATATGTTTGAGCTGATGCTGGAATGGCTAAACGGCTCCCCCTTCATGGCAGAACCCGAAAGCCAGCGCATCATGGCGCTCCCGCCCGCATCAGAGCGGAGGCGCTAGCGCCTCACATATGATCTTCTGAAGCTGCAAGGATCATCGCCGCACATTTCTCACCGATCATAATGCTTGGCGCATTGGTGTTGCCGCTGGTTAGCGTTGGCATGATCGAGGCGTCTGCGATGCGGAGGCCTTCAATGCCGTGTACCCGCAATTGAGCATCAACAACGGCCATCGGGTCCGATCCCATCTTGCAGGTGCCGACCGGGTGATAGGTCGTCTCGGCGTTGTTGCGCACCCATTCCAGCAATTCTTCGTCCGTCTGCTTATCGATGCCGGGGGCGATCTCCTCTCCTGTCATTTCTGCGACCGGCGACGTTGCCATAAGCTCCCGCCCTTTGCGCATGGCAGCCAGCAGGCCGTCTCGGTCGTGCTGGGAGGAAAGGAAATTGAACTTAATGGCGGGCGGCTCTGCCGGATCGGCTGACTTCACGTGGATCGAGCCAAGACTTTCTGAGCGCAGTACGTTGACGTTCATCGTGATGCCTTGGCGCTTTGCAATCCGTCGTTGGCGACCGACCATTTCGTAGAGGAATGGCAAAATAGAGATCGTTGCATCCGGCGTTTCCAGCCCTTCGCGGGTACGGAAATACATCCGGAGCGGAACCGACGTGCGCGCCAGAAACCCATCCTTGAAGAGTGCATATTTGATAACCTCCCGCGCAAGCCGCCATCCACGGGCATTGTCATTGAATGTCGCGTTCTTCTCTTTGATGGCAAACTTCACACGGGGCGAATAGTGGTCCCGCAAGTTCTCGCCAACGCCCTTTAGTTCATGCACAAGCTCGATACCAAGACTGCGCAGCAGGTCCGCCTGCCCAATCCCAGACAGTTCCAGCAGCTTGGGTGAGTTGATCGACCCACTGGATACAATCACCTCCCGAGACGCCCGCGCCTCCCTGGCTTCACCTGCGACCGTGTAACGGACGCCGACGCAGCGCTTGCCTTCGAGGATTAGCGTCTCCGCCATGGCATCCTGCTGGATCGTGAGATTTGACCGGCTGCGCGCCGGGTCGAGGTAGCAATATGCGGTTGATTGGCGCCGGCCTTTTGAGATCGTCACCTGGGACATGCCAATGCCCTCTTGCGTGGCACCGTTTAGGTCCTTGTTGAATGGAACGCCAATCTTCTCCGCCGCGGCGATCATTTTTTCCAGCAGCGGCACTTGATGGCGCGGGGTATCGTCAACACGCAGCGGGCCATCGCGGCCACGGAATTCATCTTCCCCGCCCGCGTAGGATTCCATCTTCTTGAAGGTTGGGAGTACATCGTCATAGCTCCAGCCGCGATTACCAAGCTGTGCCCAGCCATCGTAGTCCCGCGCTTGGCCACGGATAAAAACCATGCCGTTGATGGAGCTAGAGCCGCCCAACATCTTGCCCCGCGGCACTTCAATCCGCCTGCCGCCAGATCCTTCATCTGGTTCTGAGGAATAGCACCAATTGACGGCTGGATTATCGATCAGCTTGGCAATGCCGACGGGCACGCGAGACCAAAAATAATCGGACCCTTCCTTACCCGCTTCCAAGCAAAGCACTTGATATCGACCACTTTCAGATAGCCGCGCCGCTACAGCAGCCCCGGCAGACCCTGCGCCGACGACAATATAATCGTAGTCTGATGATCCAACTTCTGGCATCGCATTTGCCCCACATATTTCTTCTGATGCGGGGAGTATGGACTGTTCTGAAATCCTGGGTCCAGCGCGACGCCGCTTAACTAGCAACGCGGGGCTGGCTTAAGGAACTTTCTAGCGCTGGTTCTGCCGGAAATGTCACCCAAAATGTTGAACCTGCGCCAAGCACACTATCTGCGCCAATCTCGCCGCCCATCATTGTTACCAAGCGCTTGCACAATGCCAAGCCAATGCCCGCGCCTTCAATTCCGGATCGCTCTGCGCCGAGGCGATTGAAGGGGGCGAATATTTGCGAATGAAGCTCTTCAGCTATGCCATTCCCAGTATCCTCAATGGATATCCGGATAATTCCATCAGCTTCCGACAGCGTTACATCAACGGTCCCGTTGGGCTTATTATACTTGATAGCATTCGAGACCAGGTTCAGCAGGATTTGCTTGAGCCGCTTAGGGTCCGCCTTGATGCGCTGCTCCAATACGCGTGCGTCAAAATTCAGTTTGATGTCCGCCTTAGCCGCAACAGGCTGCATCGTTTTCACAACATCTTGAGCAATGTCTTGCGGGTCCAAGGCTGTCATGGACATGCGCAGCTGGCCGGCTTCGATAGAGGCAAGGTCCAGTATTTCGTTTATGAGCGATAGCAAATGATCTCCGCTCTGCATGATCATTGCCAAGTATTCACGCTGTGTTGCAGACAACGTGTTCTGACCTTCTAACGTAAGCAATTGCCCGAACCCAAGGATGGCGTTCAACGGTGTTCGGAATTCGTGGGACATGCTTGCCAGGAATTCAGACTTTGCACTGTCCGCAGCTTCCGCAGCAATCCGGGCTTCTTGTGCGCTGTGCGCAAGCTGGCGCGCCTTGGCTTCACTGCCCTCAAGGGCTTGCCTGGCTGTAACCAGTTCAGTGACGTTTCGGCCGACACCGCGATACCCTGCGAATTGTCCATCGGGTGCAAAATGGGGCACGCCGCTAATCGCAGTCCATAGAAACGGCCCGTCAGCAATTCGGCGGCGAATTGTAAACTCACGAAATGGTTCGCGACGCCCGATAGTATCATTATGGGCGGCCCATAGCGCTGGGTCATCCGATGTCTCTGCAGTTTGATCGCGCCGCTTGCCGATAATATCGCCAGGGCGCATTCCCGTTAGACGTTGTATATTTTCAGATACGTAACTGAACCGGTGGTCTGCATCTGTTTCCCAAAACCAATCTGCTGCCGACGACGCAAAATCCCGAAACTTCTGCTCGCTTTCAAAAGCAGTTTTCTGGGCGGCCTTTAGGGCGCTGATATCGACACCATAGATCACAACGCCGCCTTGGTTGGTTCGACGTTCGCTGACGAGATTCCAGGAATCTTCGCCCATTCGAATTTCGAATGCGCCAGCCGGTTTGCGATAGTGCTCAAGGCGCTGCTCAATCCAGCCCTCCGCATCGTCCCTCGATTCTGGGACCAACCCATTCTCAACACGTGTTCGAATGTAATGCTCGAAGGTAGAGCCCGGCGGAACAGCGCCAACTGCATTCCCCAAATCATCTGCGAAGCGTTGATTGAAAAGAACCAACCGTCCTTGCTCATCCCAGAGTGAAAAGTTGCCCGAGATTTGGTTGATGCCGCTGACTAATTGCCGATTTCGCTGGTTTGCGCGCACCAAAGCAATCCCCAGCATTAAGACAATGCCGAAAATTAGGAATAGTCCAACGATTATCGCCGGATCATTCATCGGAACTCACTGCCGCTCATGAACATAGGGCTCTCAGTTCAACAAAACTCATTTCTCTATCTAAACCGACTCAGCCTAAGCGCACGTTTACGAAACTGCCCAAACCGCTATTTCCAGATCACACGATCCGCTATGGGATTGAACGCAGGAATGTTCACGACTAGCCTCAAATCAACCCACTTTTCACCGACCGAAAGTCAGGACTGCCCCACCATGTTGAATATCTATCACTCCACCGGAACCCGCGGCTTTCGTGTCATCTGGGTGTGTGAGGAGCTTGGCGTTCCTTATGAAATCAATCCGGTTGATTTCTCTGCTGATTACCGCGCAAGTCCAGAATGGCGGGCGTTGAACCCCGTGGGCAAAGTCCCGGTGATGACTGATGGCGACATGACGATGTATGAATCCTGCGCCATGATGCAGTACGTGCTGGACCAATATGGCGAAGGTCGCCTACAGCCCGCCAAGTCGGACGCACGCTATGCCCATTACCTGCAATGGTGCTGGTTCGCAGAATCCACATTCGCCCGCCCACTTGGCGAAATCACAAATCACCGCCGCGCCTTCCAACCGCAATTAGATGATGTCGTGGCCGAAATGCAGGGGCGCGGCACAGCTTGTGTTGAAGCGCTGGACGCTGTATTCAGTCGCCAGCCCTACCTGCTTGGTGACGAGATGTGCGCCGCAGACCTGAGCATGGCTTATGTCATGCGTGGCTATAAGAAAAACGTGACGGAAACCCTCCCCGCCAACGTGCAGTCCTTCTTTGATCGCATGACGGCCCTGCCATCATTTGCGCGCACACTAAAAGCAGATACAGCGACCGCAGAGCGGCTGAAAGCCTGAGATGCAACACATCCACACCAGTCCTAAGGGCCTAGGATACCGCGTATTCGATATGCGCGATCCCTGGACCAAGCATGAGGGCGCAGTTGCCGCAACGCCTATCGTGTTCCAGCACGGTCTTGGCCTGAATGGGCTGGCGTGGCTGCCTTGGATCAGCAGGCTTGCTCCTGATCGCCAAATGATCGCGATAGATATGCGCGGCCACGGAGCCTCCAAAGCGATGTGGTCTCAGCCAAGCCTTGAAGTCAGCGATTATGCAGACGATGTGCTTGACGTGCTGAACGTGTTGGAGATCGACCGCTGCCATTTTGTCGGTGAAAGCTTCGGTGGCACGGCAGGCTTGTATCTCGGCATTCATGCCCCGGAACGGATCGCGTCTATCACAGTGGCATCAACGGGCTGGCGCGGCGATCTGGTCAACAATATTGGTGGATGGCCGGAGGTGCTGGCGAAGCCCGGCGGCATTGAAGCCTGGGGCGATATGTTGACCGAAGGCAGCTTCGATCCAGCACTAATCGACCCGGCGCTTATCGCATGGGCAAGTGCATTGCATGTTGACGCCATGCCGGAAGCCGTTGCCGCGGTCGTGCTGAGTTTGCGCGCGGCTGATCTTGGGCCAGATTTACATCGCCTGACCATGCCGATTTTGAACATCGTCGCGGGCAGATCACCGTTCGTAGATGCTACCCAGCACCCAATTTTGGCTAAGCGGGCAGCGAACTGCACTCAGCTGGACTTTCCACAAGCCAAGCACCGGGTTTTCCTGACGGATGCGGCGGCCTGTGCCAACGCGCTACAATCGCGCCTCACAGAATAGAACTAGCGTTGGCGATGAACGGATTGGGCGTTATCGTAGCCGCAATTGACACCGCACGCATCAATGCGGCCCCGTGGAGAGCATTGTAGGACCATGAACCAGACCGCTTTGGCTGAAAACAGCACACCCAACGCTGACGCACTCGACTTTGACGCCATCGTAATCGGTGCTGGCATTTCGGGCATGTACCAGCTGTACCGATTACGCGAACTTGGCCTCAACGTGCGGGTGTTGGAGACTGGAACAGGCGTTGGCGGCACGTGGTATTGGAACCGATATCCTGGCGCGCGCTTTGATTCCGAAAGCTACTCCTACGGCTATTCCTTCTCGAAAGAGCTGCTGGATGAATGGGATTGGAGTGAGTCTTTCTCTGGCCAGCCAGAGATCGAACGCTACTGCAATCTGGTCGCCGACAAGTTTGACCTCCGCAAAGACATCCAATTTTCCGCCCGCGTCGATGCTGCCCACTATGACGAAGAAGCCTGCTGCTGGGCGGTCACTTTGGCCGATGGCACGACCTACCGCGCGCGTTTCATCGTCAGCGCAATCGGCCTGCTCTCCACACCGACAATGCCAAAGTTTGAAGGCATCGAAGACTTTAAAGGCCCGTGGACCCATACCGGGCTTTGGCCAAAAGAAGGCATAGACTACGCAGGCAAGCGCGTTGCTGTGGTTGGCACTGGCGCCAGCGGCGTTCAGGCGATCCAGGAGATTTCCAAGACGGCCAAGCACCTAACTGTGTTCCAGCGCCGCCCCAACTGGTGCACGCCGCTCCATAATCGTCCCATACCGAAGGACGAGATGGAGGACATTCGCAGCCGCTACCCTGAGATTTTCCAGCGCTGCCTGGAGACTGCCGCATGCTTCATACACACCGTTGATTTGCGCGGCACATTTGAGGTGACGGAAGAAGAACGCAACGCCTTCTGGGAAAGCCTTTATGCCGGTCAGGGCTTCGGCATCTGGCAAGGCAATTTCCGCGACATGCTCGTGGATCGTGAGGCCAACCGCCTTATGTCAGATTTCGTCGCAGACAAAATTCGTGAGCGTGTTAAAGACCCGAAAACAGCAGACATGCTGATCCCAAAAGACCACGGCTTCGGCACGCGCCGCGTGCCCCAGGAGACCAAGTACTACGAGGTTTATAACCAGGATAACGTCAAGCTTGTCAGCATGTTGGAAGAACCTGTTGAACGCATTACTGAAACTGGGATCCGCACGTCCGCCCAGGATTACGAATTTGACGTCATCATCTACGCGACAGGTTTTGATGCTGTCACGGGCGCATTCGACAAGATCGACATTCAAGGCAAGGGCGGCGCACGGCTGAAAGAGAAATGGGCTGGTGGGCCGCGCACGTTCGTTGGCGTGATGGTCGATGATTTCCCAAATATGTTCATGATCATGGGACCGCACGCGGCGCTCGGTAATAATCCGCGCAGCATTGAATACAATGTGGACTGGATCAGCCGCTTGATTGGCCACGCTTGCGACAATGGCGTTCGCCAAGCGGAGGCGCCAGCGGAAGCCGTCGCGGAATGGCACAGCTTTGTCTCAGAGAAGGCGGAAGGCCTGCTTTCGAACGAAATCGATTCCTGGATGACAGGCATCAACCTGAATGTTGAAGGCAAGCAGACCCGCACCATCGTCCGCTATAGCGGCACGGCGCCGGAATATCGCGAGAAATGTGAAGCCGTGGCTGCCAGCGGATATAAGGAGCTGAACTTAGACTAGCCGTTTGCCGCCCCCGGATGCGGGTGGTAGCGTTGACCGATACACACAGAAGGAGATGCAGATGCGGATCGTTAATCCGTCCTTCGGGCTGGCCCAGGAGGCCGAAAAGCACGGGGACAATCTAACCCCGACAGATTGGTCCAAAGACCCGATCGCCATTATCTCAAACTCAAAGCCCAACGCGCAGGAACTCTTGCAAGGCGTGCGCTCGATGATGGGCGACTTCCGGTCCACCGATAATATCGACTACCTGTTCAAGGATAGTGCAGCGCAGCCGGCCCCGGCAGCACTGATTGACCAAGTCGCAGCGAATTATAAAGGGGCCATCGTCGCTTTAGCGGATTGAGGGTCGTGCTCGTCGTGGAGTTTCCATGACAGTATCGACTTAGAGGATCGCGGCGTAGAGACCTATATCGTCATCACCGAAACCTTCCTGCCGCTTGTCCGTGCGCAGGCTAAGGCCCGGAATGCTGACCCCAAATTGCTGATCGTCAAACACCCCGTAGGCGGACTGAACGAGGCTGAACTTGCCGAACGGATCAAGACAGCATTCAGTGAACTCAAGCGCTCTGTGGACGCCTAAAGTGCTGTCACACCGGCGATAATAACGCGCCCGGCGCTCTTGCAGCCGCCGGGCGCACTTATGTGAGAAAAGAGCGATGGCGGATATCACGACTGACCAAGTCCTTGAGCTGGAAAATCTCGACCCGGACGCTTGGAACGATTACGCCATGGCGCAGGGCTGGGGTGATGGGTTTCCGCTGGTAATGCCAACGGAAGCGAAAGTCGCGGCCTTCATGGAAACCGCACATGGCGACAACGAGCCGTTCTTGCCCATGTCGCCACGCCGGGTTGTGCCAACCTTTGAATCCATCGCCGCCAATGCAGTAATGGCTGGGTGTAAGCCAGAGTTTTTTCCAACAATTGTAGCGGCAGTACGCGCCGTTCTTAACCCTGACTATAATCTTCATGGAACCCTGGCGACGACGCATCCTTGCGCGCCGATGCTCATCTTGAGCGGGCCGATCCGCAAGGAACTTGGCGTCAACTGTGGCAGCAATTGCTTTGGCCAAGGCTGGCCTGCCAATGCGACCATCGGGCGGGCGCTGCAACTCACGCTGCTGAATATTGGCGGCGCGAAGCCCGGTGAAATGGATCGCTCGACCCAAGGCTCACCAGCAAAATATGCGTTTTGCTTTGGTGAGAACGAAGAGGAAAGCCCGTGGGAACCCTATCATGTGCGCAAGGGCTTTGCAGCGACAGATAGCGTCGTCACCGCCCTGCCCTCCGAGCCGCCACATAATATCAATGATCACGGCAGCACCACTGGTGAAGGCATCCTGACGACCATCGCTGGATCCATCTCCCAGACGGGTGCCAACACGATCTACGGCACCGCCCCCTATACCGTGGTTTTCGGTCCGGAACACGCCGCGACCGTGCACCGTGATGGCTGGTCGGTCGAAGCCGTGCAGGAGAAGCTGTACGAAGATTCAGCGGTGCCCGTGGAGCGCGTATCCATCGAGAACCAAAAGAACTACGAAGAGCGCGAACAGGAAATTCGGAACGGCCGCTATTACCTCTCCCGGTCGCCGGAGGACATTCAGGTTCTTGTCGCAGGCGGTGCTGGCAAGCATTCAGCTTATATCCCGACCTTCGGCTTCACAGAGGCCTCATCGGTGCGGTTGCCCAACCGGTGAGCGTGTTCGGCGCAGACGCAGCCTTGCCGCTCGTCTCAGAAACGATGGGTTTTGACGAAACCCAGGCCTTGCTGGCAGCCGCGGAATTGTCTGACGGCCTGCCGCTGACACCACCCACAGATCGTCACCTCCAGGCCATGCTTGAAGGCGTTGCAGAGCCAGATCGATCTCACGGCCTGCTGCCCCCACTCTATGGCGACCTCACACCTCGCGCCGTGGCCTATCAGTGCATGCTTGCAGGCTGCATACCGGCAGAATTGCCGGTTGTCCTGACGGCAGCGACAGCCTGCCTAGACCCAGCATTCAATGTCCTAGGATTGCTCACGACGACCGGGACACCAGCCATCGCCACAATCGTACATGGCCCCGTCGCTGCAAAATTAGACATGAATTCAGGCACCAACTGCCTTGGTCCTGGCACCCGCGCGAACGCTGCGATTGGCCGGGCTGTGTCGCTTGTCATGCGGAATATTGGCGGCGCACGTGAAGGCTCCGGCGATATGGCGACGATGGGGCAACCCGGGAAATACAGCTTCTGCTGTGCTGAAACCCTGCCAACAATCTATCCTGGCCTCGCGGAACGCCAAGGCCTCGGCACAGATGCAAGCGCTGTCACAGTGCTGGGTGTCTCCGGCACGGTGGAAGTGTTGCCATTGGATGACCGCGACATGCCCGAAGCCATCCTAACGCCCATGGCCGCAGCCATGATTGCAACGGGTGCCGCCGCTAGTGCGGGACGGGCACGCCCACCCGGCCAACAGGTGTTTCTGCTACCGCCGGAACTTGCGGCAGGCGTAGACAAGCATGGCTGGAGCATCGGCGACATGCAGACATTCCTATTTGAAACCACATCCATTGAAATACCGGGCGTTATGTCAATCAATGCGGCCAAACCTATTGCTGCATCCCCACAAGATATTCTGCCGATTATCACCGGTGGGCCAGGTGTGAAAATGACCTATCTGCCGCTATGGGCCGGCGGGTCTGCCATCCAAACGCGCGCACTGAAATCACTTGAGGATCAAGACCTATGACAGCGAACGGCGGAACCCACGGGGCCATAGTCATTGGCGCTGGCGTTGCAGGCCTAACCGCCGCCGCTGAACTGGCAGAACGCGGCATCGCGACGGCCCTGGTCGACGATGGCTTCCTCGGCGGGCTAATCACCAATGTCGGCAAGCTGGAGGGTGTTGAGGGCGAGGCTGAAAGCGGCCCAGACCTCGTGAACACACTGCTAGAACGGGCGCTGGTCGCTGGTGCCGATTATCGGATGGGAGCCGTCACCGCGCTTCAGCAGGATGGTGCGCTTTGGCACCTACCAGAGCAGGAAGCCGCTGCCCCCGCCATTATCTTCGCGACAGGTGCCGCGTTGAAACAGCTTGGCGTTCCCGGAGAGACAGAACTAGCAGGCCGCGGCGTATCCCAATGCGCCTTCTGTGATGGTGGACTGTATCGTGACAAAGATGTTCTTGTAGTTGGTGGCGGCGATGCTGCTTTTCAGGAAGCGCTGCACCTGGCGGAACATTGCGCCTCAGTCACTGTCGCGATCCGGGGGCCAGCGCCGCGTGCGCGTGTAGACTTCGTTGAACGGATTCGGGCTCACAGTAATGTCCACGTTCGAACTGGCATAGATGTTCGCGCAATCATTGGCACCGAAGGCGTGGACGCTATACGGCTCCACGATCAAGCCAGCGGTTCAGAGAAAGATCATCCAATCGCCGCGGTTTTCCCGTTTATTGGCCTGACCCCACAAACAGCGCTAGCGCCGCCAGAAGCCAAACGAAATGCGGATGGCGCATTAACTGTTGGCGCGACCATGCAGACCACCCTTCCCGGTCTCTATGCCATCGGTGCCGCCCGGGCTGATCACGGTGGGGCTATTGCAGATGCTGTTGCAGACGCTGTGGCGGCAGCCCAGGCCATCGCCAGTTAATCCTGGATTGCCAAATGCGCCGACTATTCCGCATCATGACGACCGGAAACGCACCATGAGGAGCCGCCACAATGGCAATGAAAATCTCGATTTATGTCGGCGGCGCTGCGGGCAAGGATATCAAAACCGCATCTGAAGTGGTTCAAGCAGCGGATAGCATGGGCGTTGATTGCGTTTGGTCGGCAGAGGCATGGGCGCAAGATGCGATCACGACTCTGGCCTATCTGGCGGCGAAAACGGAACGCATTCATCTTGGCACCGGCATCATGCAGATCAGCGCCCGCGCCCCGGCGATGACGGCAATGACCGCGCTTTCGCTCAACGAGATTTCTGGTGGCCGGTTCCGGCTTGGCCTTGGCGTGAGCGGGCCGCAAGTGGTTGAAGGCCTGCACGGTGCGCCCTATGCCAAGCCGCTCACACGACTGCGCGAAACAGTCGAAATCTGTCGCATGGCATTCGCCGGTGAGAAGCTGCAATACGACGGTGACGTCCACGTGCTGCCCCGCCCTGGTGGCGAGGGCAAAGCGCTTCGGTTGGACGTCAATCCCGCTGACATCCCGATCTATCTGGCGACACTCGGCCCGCGCGCGCTTGAATATACAGGTGCGGCCGCAGATGGCTGGCTCGGAACCTCCTTCTCGCCAGATCACGCGGAAGCGCATTTCGATTACATGCGCAAAGGGGCAGACAAAGCAGGCAGAAACCTAGCCGATATGGAGATATCCACCCAAGTTGCGATGTCTATCGGTGAGGATGTTGAGGGGATGGTCGCGACTGCAAAGGCAGGAGTTGCATTCCAGATGGGCGCGATGGGTTCCGCCAAAACCAACTTCTATAACGAAGCATTCCAGCGGGCCGGGTACAAAGACGAGGCCCTGGAAATCCAGCGCCTATGGAAAGCAGGCGAGCGGGATGCCGCTGTCGCTAACGTCCCAGACGCAATGGTGACAGAGTTCCAAGTGCTCGGCACACCCGACATGGCCCGCGCACGGTTCCGCAAATACCGCGATGTCGGCGTCAATTGCCTGAACGTCCGCTTGGACGACAAAGCCAGCGCTGCCGACAGGATCGCGACGCTAGAGCAGATTATGGACGTCGCTAGCTCTGTGGACTAGGCAGTTTCCTTGGCAGCAGGGAAATCAGCAGTAGCGCTAGCCCGCCCATGATAGCGAGGATTGTGAATGCGACGGCGTAACTGCCTGTCCAATCGAAGATAAAGCCGGTCATGATTGGACCAGCAGCACCACCGAGCGATCCGAAGAATAAGATGGTGCCGAACAGCGCGCCGAGGGACTGAACGCCAAAATACTCGGCGATTGTGGGCGAAACGACTGTGAACATGCCGCCATGGCCGATTCCATATAGCGCCATCACGCCATACAGCATCCAAGGCACATCAATCGCCAACAGCGCCAGAAGGCTCAGCACCAGCGGCGTCAGGCCAAGCATATAGGCGCGGCGACCGCCGATACGGTCAATCAAATTACCGACAATCAATCGCCCAGCGATGCTAGCCGCGCCGATGGTTGAAACCAGCCCTGCTGCTTGCGTGACAGACAGCCCAAGGTCTGATCCATGTGCCACCATATGCAATGGGATGGCGCTAAGAATCGGGAAAAATAGGAATTGCGCGGCGCATAGCATCCAGAAAACCCGTGTTCGCACCGCGGCCTTGTAATCAATCGGGGCTGGCGCTGGGGTTGCCGCTTCTTCACTTGCCCCCGTCGCCTCGCCCTCTTCAGGTCGACGCACCAGTTGGGCAGCGCCAAACAGCAAAATTGCGGCAGCGAAACCTGTGACCATGATGGCATCGCGCCAGCCAAACGCTGCGATCAAGGCAGCAACGACAGCAGGCAAGCTGATCTGGCCAATTGCTGTCGCCACTTTCACAACGCCAGTCATCATCCCCCGCCGCCGCACAAACCAACGCGCGACGGTCGATAATGTCACCACATCATGGGTCGCCATGCCGACGCCGATAAACATCGTGAAAATCAGGAAGAGATGCCATGGCGCACTGATCTGCGAGATCGACGCGACGCCAATGCCGAATACGATGCCGGAAACGCTCAATACGATGCGCGGGCCGTAGAGATCGCTTAGCCTCCCACTAAACGCCGCCAGGAACCCCATCGACAGCACCACAAGCGACATCGCACCGGAGAGCACCGCGCGCGGCCAGCCGAACTCATTTTCGAATATTTCGAAGAACAGGCCATATGCGAATAGCAACCCAATAACGGCAAACTGCGTCACGCAGGCACCGAATACGATCCGATAACGGGGATCAAAAGATGGGGTCAAAAGGGGGTATCTCCGGCTGCGTCAGGCCGCATGCCTATACCGGAAGCCGCGCGGGTGAAAGGTGGGTGCAGCTACTGCCAATCAGGTAGTAGGCGATTGGCCTGCATTTCACTGAACCAATAGCGCAGGCTGTCCTCTGTATCATAACAATCGCCAAACCCTGCCTGCCGAAGCTTGATGGTCGAAACCAGGGATGGCGGCGTTGCTGCACCGCCGGCCCGTACGGCCCGGTCCAGAAACTGCCAGGAACCGCCGACCAATTCATCCAGGGAATGCGACGCTAGATTATGGGTGCGGACGATGTCTGCCCATTCGGCCTCTAGCAGAGGCATTGTTTCAGCCAGGGTCTGTGGCTCAGGCTCCCCCGGCTCTACGCCAAAATGGTCACAAACTGTTGGCCACAGATTAGGCCAAAGCAGGACATCGCCGTTAGCAATGTTGAAGGTCTCATTCGCAGCGCCATCTGCTGCCGCTGCCCATGCGACTGCGCGCGCAAGCAAGCGGGCATCCGTGGCTTCTGTCGTAACGGGAATGCCGCCGGGGTATCGACACGGTTCGCCCCGCGCCCGGCAGATGGAGGCATACACGCCAACCGCCGCGATCAGGTTCATCGGGCTACCAAGTCCATGGCCGAATACGACCTGTGGCCGCCAAATCGTATACCGCCAGCCGCCATCAGCCGCCCGCGCCTTCAGATGATCTTCCTGGTGCCAGTAGAAATTCTCGTGGTCATGGCGCGGCCAACGTTCTTTGGCGGGTGCTTTCATCGGCTCAACATGGATGCCGTAGGCCTTTGTCCCCTGCAACAAATGCACATGGGCTAGACCGGGTGCCGCATCCTCAACCGTCGCTAGCAGTGTTTCGAACATAGCCGTATTGCGCTCAATCTGCTCCTGGTGCCGCCAACCGCTGACGAGGTCATCCATTTCAAACAGCGCGGCGTAAAGCACATCCGTAACGGGCGCGAGGGCGGCCTTATGCCCGGCAACCGAAGCTGGATCCATCAAATCGGCCTTTAGGTGCTGGACGCCTGAAATATCAGGTGCGCGGCGGGACATGCCGATCACATTCCAACCGGCCAAGCCTTTGAAATGCGCCAATGCGGCGCGGCCAAGCAGGCCAGTAGCGCCTACGACCAACAGTGTGCGATCCGCCATGAACAAGCTCCGAGCGATTGCTATCGATGCAGCCATCGTAATCGCTGATGCAGCGAATGCCAGCATCTATCCCATACCCTTTGGCGGCTGTTAGCATGGCCTGCAAACACGCTTCAGAAGGAACGACCCCATGCCAGCAGAGACCATCCGCGTCGGCCTAATCGGTGCCGGCGGCAACACAACATCCCGTCATATTCCAGGCCTAAAAGCACAGGCTGGCGTAGAGACTGTGGCCGTCGCAAACCGCAGCCGTGCATCAGGCCAACGGGTTGCTGACGAATTCAATATTCCAACCGTCTATGATGACTGGCCATCTCTTCTGGCCGCCAGTGATATTGACGCTGTGTGCATCGGCACCTGGCCGAACATGCATAAAACGCTGACCGTCGCATCATTGGCTGCAGGCAAGCACGTTCTGTGCGAAGCGCGTATGGCGCTGGACCTGGGCGATGCGAGGGCCATGCTTGAAGCCTCCAGAAACCACCCCGCCCTTGTCGCGCAGATTGTTCCAGCCCCCCACACATTGGCGTTCGATCAAACAATCCAGGCAATGATCGCAGACGGTTACATCGGTGAGCTGATTGCGATTGACGCCCGTATCGCTGCCAACAGGGCCTATCCAGATGGCTCTACCCCTATCCATTGGCGCCAAGACCGGGCGCTTTCAGGCATGAATGTCATGAATATGGGTATTTGGTATGAGGCGATGATGCGGTGGGTCGGGCCAGCGCGGTCTGTGATGGCTGTCGGTCAAAGTATCGTCAGCCACAGAGTTGATGAGACCGGTGCCCGCCGCGCAATGGAAATTCCTGACCACATCGACGTTATTGGCCAGATGGAGCAAGGCGGTCAAATGCGCTTCAACGTTTCCAGCGTACTTGGCCACGTCCCCGATATGGCGGACGTGCATATCTTCGGGACGGAGGGGACGTTGCGCCTCCGTCACCCTGTTGGCGGCGCGCTTGGTCTGTCGGCCGGAAAACGCGGGGACGTGGAGCTGGCACCCGTTGAAATTGAAGCTGCCAAGCGCGGCGGATGGCGTGTCGAGGAAGAGTTCATTAACGCCATTCGCGGGACAGAGCCTGTCACACATACAGACCTCGTAACTGGCTTTCGCTACATGGAATGGACCGAAGCCGTCACTCGCTCGCTCCGCCAAGGCCAGTCAATTACGCTACCGCTTTGAACGCCCGCAGACATATTTCGCATTTGAAAGACTATGGAGAGACACATGGAACACGGCAAAATCACGCTTGAGGTCAATGACGGTATTGGCCTTCTGACCCTGAATGACCCCGGCTCACTGAACGCCTGGGGTGTCAAAATGCGGAGCGACTTCACGGCTGCGATTGATCAGGTGGAGAACGCTGGTAGCGATCTGCGCTGCGTCATTATTACCGGCGTTGGCCGGGCGTTTTCATCTGGTGCCAACTTGAATGATCCCGATGCACCACCTCGTGACCGCGCTGCAGAAGCCCGTGGCGAAGTCCTTAGCAGCTTGGAGGCCTGGTACAATCCGATGTTCCTCCGCTTGCGTGAACTGGATACGCCGCTGATTGCCGCCGTGAATGGCGTTGCCGCTGGCGTCGGCATGAGCTTTGCGCTTTCCTGCGATCTCGTTGTGATGGCAAAGTCTGCCTATTTCCTGCAAGCATTCGCCCGCATTGGCCTCGTGCCAGACGGCGGTTCCACCTACATTCTGCCACGATTGATTGGGGCGAAACGCGCGCTGGAACTCTCATTGCTCGCGGACAAGCTGCCAGCAGAGACCGCCCGCGAATGGGGTCTCGTCAACCGTGTCGTTGAAGACGGAGATTTGATGCCCGAGACCATGAAGCTCGCCACGCGGCTTGGTCATGGGCCACGGTCACTTGGCATGATCCGGCGCATGTATTGGCAAAGCCTGGAGAACGACTACCCGACACAAATGGCGCTTGAATCCACAATGCAAACGGAAGCCGGTATGTCATCCGACCATGCCGAGGGCATTGCCGCCTTCCGGGAAAAGCGCGCCGCCAAATTCACCGGCTCGTAAACCACAGTTCTGGCTATGCCGCTGGCCGCCGCACTTTCGCTGGCGCCAGCGGCAATCCAGGAACTACCGCGCGCGTGACAAATACGCTGCCGCAATTCTCACGGGGCCCGCCTCTGCTACCCGTCACGACATAGAGGTCCTGAAGGTCATCGCCGCCAAAGCACACACTGGTCACCATTGGCAGCGGTACGGGAATACGTTCCCGCAGGCGTCCATCTGGCTCATACACTGCAACAGCACTGCCATGGGCGAGCGCCACCCATACAGACCCATCCGCAGCGACAGCTAGACCATCAGGCGTTTCACCCTTCGCAATCTCCGCAAACGGGCGCCATCCGCTGACCGACCCATCAGCCAGCACATCATAAACCCGCACAACATCAGCCCGCGCATCGGAGTGATAGAGCGACTTGCCGTCTGGTGAGAAACCCATGCCGTTCGTTAGCATGATCCCGTCTGAGATCACGCGATCCGTGCCATCAAGGTCAATCACGTGCAGGAATCCGGGTTTCGGCGCGCCGCCACCGAATACGCTGAAGCCCAAGTCACCAACGTAAATTCGACCGGCACTGTCAGTCGTAAGGTCGTTGAACCCGATGCTTGCTTTGGTTTCAGCACCAGCTAGCAAGACACCCATGGCGCTGCCATCGATGTCACTAGCGACGATATCTCTGCCACCCATGATGAGCCCACCATCGACATGAAGTGCCATGCCGCCGATACCACGCCGCTTCGGCACTTGCTGGCTGATCGTGCCATCTTTGGCAGCCCGAAACACACCGCCATTCAAAACATCGCTGTAGAGCAAGCCGAGTTCGCCATGCCAAACAGGCCCTTCAACCAAGCCGTACCCTGTCGCCAATTCCCGCATCTGCTCACTCCCTCTGTATTCACTGGCTAAAAGCTTATGCTGATGACAGAAGCACCGCCAAACGTTTTCCTGCTGGACCAGCGCGCGAAAGTCCGGCACGTTTCCTCGAACCATTCCAGACCCGCACGCTGATCGAGGCCCCAATGACCGAAGACCCCTACCCGCTATGCCAAGGCCCGGACCCGGACCCGATCGCGCCAAGCTTCGACGTGCCTGAAGGTGCCATCGACAGCCACGCCCACATCTTTGGGCCGGACGACACCTATGATTTCTCACCGAGGCGCGGATACACCCCACCAGAAGCGCCACTTGAGCGTTACTTAGCACTCCATCGCACCCTCGGCG
>Ga0181596_10000866_pt1 | contig 31482 bp, 25 predicted proteins | sample 041ome_6_FD_148655 | JGI IMG/M metagenome (GOLD analysis project Ga0181596, IMG submission 148655) | Coastal salt marsh microbial communities from the Groves Creek Marsh, Skidaway Island, Georgia - 041402US metaG (spades assembly) | ecosystem: Environmental > Aquatic > Marine > Intertidal zone... | reverse complement strand
TCCCACCGGCAAAGGTGTTTCCGGCATCGTGCCGTCAATGGAGCTGCACTACACGTCTTCGATTGATCCTTGGCAACCAGGAACTCAACTCGCAACTCAGTTTGGACAAACCGATTTCTTGAACATGACAGCCGCGTTAACAACGATCATCAACGATAAAGATACCATCGCATTGGCCTATGCCTTTCCGTTGCGGACCAACCATCTGACAAATCCCGTTCAGGGAATCAACGGACCGACCGACCGCATGGGAAATGGAACAATGCTCTTGCAGTATAACCATTACTTTGGTCGTTGAGCCGACTCGGCCAACGCACTAAAAAAGTAACGATGTGAGCGCATCGAAACTCCTGAATGATGAAAGAACCACAGCCTAGGCTGTGGTTCTTTTTTTTTCACGCTCGTCACTCACTCATACGTCCATTTGAGTTCCCAAGGATCTTTCGTTTTCTTCTGGAAGGCTTGCAGCTCTTCCTGCATCGACTGCAACAGTTTTTGGTGGTCGAGATCAGTCGCCAGATTATTGAGTTCCAGATAGTCGTCCTTGATATTGTACAACTCAAACCGAGGTCGATGCAGATAGTCGTACACAGGACGCTTCCCAAACATCTCACCGCCATTGCTCAAGACGCTTTGCCAAGTGGGAGACCTGTATAAATCCGAGGCAAACGGGTAGGGGAGCTGATGGGCGATGTTGAAGATGAGCTTGTAGTCCCCTTTGATATAAACCCGCATCGGGTAATACATGGTGATTTCATGGAAAGTGTGCGACGCGAAGACCGCATCGAATCCTTGGGGATCTTCATGTTCCAAGGCGGGCAAAAATGATTTGCCGTGAAACTTCTGAGGTTCTTTCTTCCCCGCGAAATTGGGTTCTCCCCGGTTCTCTCCGACTCTGACAGCGGGCACCGGTTGCGGGGTTACATCGCAGAAATCAAGAATTGTGGGGACCATGTCGGTCCAATTGACTTTTGCATTGGTGGTGACTCCCTTTTTCTTTTGATCGGGGGAACGAACGATGAGCGGCAAGTTCATCCCCGGATTATAAAGACACGTTTTCGCACCGGGGAACGGGGGACCATTATCGCTGGTCACCATGATGAGCGTGTTATCATAGACGCCCAAATCTTTCAGATGCTGGACTAACTTGCCCACTCCCTGATCGAATCGATTGATGGCCTGATAGTATTCGGCTAACTCGGTTTGTGTCTCGATGGTTTGTGGTAACCATCCGGGTGGAGTGATGTCGTCCGCTTCGTACAGGACCTGTTCGATGCCGGGGTAATGTTCGGGGTCGTCGTTGAAATTAGAAAATCCTCCCGGTCCGCCCCCTCGATGTGGGTCGGAAGAGCACCAGTACAAAAAGAACGGTTTCTCAGGAGCTTCGGCAATCCACTCTTTGGCGTTATCGGCCATCACTGCCGAGTTGCGATTTCCCTGTACGCCTTTATTGCGATATTCCTCAAAGTGATAAATGTATTCAGGAGCCAGATGGTATTTCCCAATGGAACATGTGCGATAGCCGGCTTCGTTCATCATCACCGGTAACGATTTGACGCTTTCGTAGGTACTGAAATGATTATATCCGTGGGCGTGGCCGTAGTGGCCGGTCGTATGGTTGTGGAGACCTGTCATCAAGACCGAGCGACTGGCCGAACAACTGGCCGTCGTGCAATAAGCATTCGTAAACTTGGTCCCTTCCGCGGCGAGTTGATCCATGTTGGGAGTGTGAATGACTTTGTTGCCATAGCATCCAATCTGGAAACCCATATCGTCGGCCACAATCAGGACCACATTGCGGGCCGGTTTTTCCTCGGCTTGAAGCGAACAGAATGAAAGCAGAGAGCAACAGGCGAGCAAGAGGATGCGAAAAGTCATTTGAGCCTCATAGTGAGCGGTTCAGAGTTAATCGAGTTCATAGTATGCCGGGAAATCCCACCTTGATGCAAGGAGTGACTTCTCAATTGATGGACCTTCTGTCAGTCGTCCATCGTCGTTTTAGAAATACTATACGTCGCTTCCCCTTTGAGAGTGTTGGCCACAATCAATTCAGAAATGAAACCGAGAGAGATGGCTTGCGCTCCCAACAACGTTGAGGCAATCGAATATGCCAATAACGGTCGATCACCAATGGGGGCGGCTTCGATGACGCCGAACACATTCATCATCAGCCACACGAACAGCAACCAGGAAAGCCCCAGCGATCCTATTCCGAAAAAGAAGAGACCCACCGCACCCAGCATATGACTGGGGCGTTGTCCGTATCCAATCAGAAATTTGACGGTAAACAGATCGAGAAAACCACGCAGGAATCGTTTCACTCCATATTTGGAATGTCCATGTTCACGAGAGCGATGATGCACGGAGAGTTCTGTCACTTTGAAACCGCGAGAAAAGGCGAGTACCGCGATGAAGCGATGAAGTTCGCCATAAATATTCAGTTCATTAGCGACCTCTTTCCGAAACAGTTTCAGCCCACAGTTGTGATCGTGAAGATGTAAACCGGTCAGCTTTCCCACCATCCAGTTGAACACTTTACTGGGGTAAACTTTATGCCAGGGATCGAGACGCCGCTCTTTCCAACCGTTCACGACATCGAAACCTTCATCCAGTTTTGCGAGAAAACCGGGAATCTCGGCGGGGTCATCTTGCAAGTCGGCGTCCATCATCATGATCACATCGCCTTGGGCGGCATCCATGCCGGCGGTGAGGGCGGATGCTTTCCCGAAGTTGCGTCGGAATCGAATCCCCGAAACAAATGAGTGTTCCCGAGAGAACTGATCAATGAGATCCCAAGAGCCGTCAGTCGAGCCGTCATCGACAAAGATGATTTCCAGATCGATATGTTTCTGCTGTTTAACGGCCATGATCTCCTCCAGCAATTGTGGAAGAGACTCAGACTCATTCAGCAGAGGGACGACAATTGATAGCATATAACACCTTGGGAATCGTTGGAGTAATCCAGCGCGGCATTGTAACCGCAACCAATTTCAGGACTCGTTACCTCCTCACCCCGGCCCTCTCCTCCTGAGGAGGCGAGGGTGGCATGCAGGTTGGAAAACTGATATTCGCATGAGCATTTGGCTTTGAATTGTGTTCGAGAAGAATTTTTGATGAGCGTTGATCAATGCCTTCTCCTCTTGGAGGAGGAGAAGGTGCCCGAAGGGCGGATGAGGAGGTCGATTATTATTGATAGACTCTCATTTGATCAAGAAATATGCGCACCCCGCAAAAAGCTTTCTCCTTTTGGTCAATTCGCATAGTAGCGAAAAGTGACCAAAGATGCTTGTCGCGAAACAGTGTCACAGAGACAACTACAAAAAACTGTTTACCCGATCTTGGCGTCACTCAAAAAACGGGAACAGTTCTTTCAACTCTTCTTTGTTTGGTTTCTTGCCATACTCGCAAACTTCAAACGCTTCACAAAACTTGACCGCTTTACCCTCCTCTTCGCCGTACCATTCGACCAATTGATCGCGAAACCGGTTGGCGAGTCCTCCCTGCCGACGTTCCCACGCTTTTCTCAGATAGAGTTTTCGAGCTTGTGGATTCTCGGCAGAGCGTTCGATGAGTGTTTCAGGCGAACCCAGAGCGCCCCCCTCATACACCTGCGATTCCAATGCATCAATGGCGTGCAACTTCTGATCGAACACATCATCGACAGAAATGGCGATATCAGCTTGAAATGGATACGGACGTGTGAAGTTGTCGGGAAAGTACATGAAGACCGGGTTGTGTTTTAAGTGGGGTGTGTCGGGAACATAGAACGGCACTCGTACCATGAATGCCGCATCGCGAACTAATAACCCGACGTTGCGATGATCGGGGTGATAGTCATTCGGTCGATGTCCGAACACAATGTCAGCGTTCCACTCGCGAATTAATCGCGCAAATGTTTTTCGATTCTCCAGATTTTGAATCAGTTCACCGTCGTGGATATCCAAAACTTCCACTTCAATCCCCATGCGCTTGGCGGCTTCTTTGACTTCCGCAGTGCGCCTTATCGCGAGTGGACCACCCGCCATGTTCCAGTGACCGATGTCTCCATTGGTCGAAGAGACGAATTTCACTTTGTGTCCCAGCTTGGCCCATTTGATAGCACAGCCACCAATCTGAAACTCGGCATCATCGGGATGCGCTCCAAAGGCAATGATCCTTAAGACTTTTTTGGGTTGGGGAGTTTCTTGCTCTTGAGCACTGATTACGTTGGGATGAAAATGAAGGCAAGCAGCGAGACAGGCAAGTGCGAAAATGAAACTTTTCATGGTGTAGTTTCCTCTGTTGAGAAGGAGGGTCTGCAAGAATACCGGTATATCGCGCCAGCTCAGAAGATGCTCGAAAAAAGTGCGAAGACATCGGTTTCTGTAGCACTGCGCATAAAAAACGGGAGAAGCGCTGGGAAACGCTCACTCCCGTCTGTGAATATAAAATTGACTCTTTGATTATTTCTCGCCGTTGATGGCGAGCAATTCCACTTCAAATATCAAAGTCGTGTGTGGTCCGATTTTCTGTCCCGCTCCACGAGCACCATAAGCAAGGTCAGAAGGAACGTAGAGTTTATATTTGTCACCGACGGTCATCAGTTGTAGTGCTTCTGTCCAACCTTTGATGACTCCACCCACACCAAAATCAATCGGTTCACCACGATCAACCGAACTGTCGAAGACGGTTCCATCGAGTAAGGTGCCGTGGTAATGAGTTGTCACGGTGTCGGTTGGTTTGGGGCTCACTTTTCCGTCGCCTTCTTTCAACACTTCATATTGCAACCCGCTTTTGGTCGTCTTGACACCTTCACGCTTCGCGTTCTTTTCCAGAAATTCTTTACCGGCTTTGATGGCTTCTGCAAATTGCATTTTCTGCTTCTCTTCCGCAGCGGCACGTAGCTGAGCTTGCAGTTCGATCATGGCCTCTTGGATCTGACGCTCGGTCATTTTAGATTCTTTGTCACGCAGTGAGTCTGCGAAACCTTCGATGACGATTTCAAAGTTGAGTTCGAGTTGATCGTTGAACTTGATTTGAGCAGCCAGATTTTGGCCGATGCCGTAACTCGAACGGTCTTTGAGTGATTTAAACGGCGATTCTTTTTCTGCAGTTTTCGGTTTTTCAGCAGCCGGCTTTTCGGCAGGTTTTTCATCTTGTGCGAATGTGAAACCGGCCGTCATCAGGAGACAAAGGATAGACATCAAAAAAATACGCATGGAAGACCTTTCTGGTGGGATTGCGTAGGTGGGATGTACTTGTGTGAGGAATTCAGTATGAAGATATTCGAGAAGTCTCACAAGGGGGCTCAGACTCAGAAATGCCGTTTTTTCCCGTTGCAACAAGCATTTTATCTGATCTCAGGTGAAATAAAAGATGATTCTGGTGATCATACCCGGTCCGGATTCAATCACAGAGACCTGCCAAATTCTTAATAACTCGTTGCCAGCAATCAGGTTCTTCGGTGTCAATCTCGATGATATTCCAGCCCTCATCATGACGTAACGGTTCTCGACGACTCAATTGCATTTCGAGGACTTTCAAATCGGCATCGGAGGGATCGTCTGCTTGTTGCCGACGTTTTTGTATGCGTTTTCTTAGAGTTTCTTGACGCGCTTTCAAGTTTAGCAGGTGGTACGGAATGTTGCTTCCGGCCGTCAACTTTCGTGCTTCCGACCGAAAAGACCTTTTGAGGTACGTTGCATCGAGCAGAATTGGAAAACCGGCTGTCAAACCGATCGATGCCAGATGATGCAGTCGATGATAAGTGGCAGCGGTCATGGCAGGATCATACAGTTCTACTTCTTCTCCCTCATCGTTGTTGCTGCCAGTTCGTCCCGCCAAACGTTTTCGTTCGATATCAGAGCGTATGCGAATCGCCCCCAACGAGTGGACGATCTGTTCGCCGCCATACGATTTCCCCGTTCCGGACACGCCGTGAGTGATAATCAATTGCGGCTTCCGCTCGAACGCATATTGCTCAGCGAGCGCGATGTATTCTTTAAGTTCCTTCCACAGGGTCTCTTCTTCCTCTTCGCCGGGATGTTGTTGAACCCGTAGCCAGGTGACCTTCGCCCGGACCATCGCCCGGTAACAGAGATAATAGGGCAGGAGCGGTAACCCCTCATAATCACCACTGATTTCAAGATAGCGATTGAGAAAGTGGTGGGCTAATTCGGGATGCCCCCGATCAGCCAGATCCATTGTGCAGAAAGCGACTTCGCTGAGTACATCGATCCAACGAAAGCTGTCGTTGAATTCGATGCAGTCAAAAATTGTGATTGTGCCATCGTCGAGAATCATATTTCCCAAGTGCATATCGCCATGACATTCCCGCACAAATCCAGCTGCTTTTCGTTCCGCGAAAGTTTGCGAGAGACGTCGATGTTCCGACTCGCTCCAGTCGCGGAGTTCAACCAATCGCTTATGGAGTTTGTCGGGCAGATCTTCGTGCAGCAGATGACGGAAGTTTTCTTCCACCGGCAAACAGAGACTCTCCGGTTCGCCGAACGGCTTGTCGCCCGAAACGCTCGGGCACTCCGCATGAAAGTCGGCGATCAACTCGGCGAGTTGATCCATGTGAGAGAATTTGAGTTTCCCCGCCTGTTCCACGTGGATCATCAAACAGCTTTGATCGAATCGTTCCATCTCAACTGCGTAATCGAGGATGACGCCATCGCCGGCAAACTCCGCTCCCGTGGGAGAGTCGGTGATTTTGACGATACCGAGGTACAAATCAGGGGCAAGACGACGATTTAAGCGGAGTTCCTCTTCACAATAGTGTTTTCGTTTTTCGAGTGTGGTGAAATTCACAAAACCCAGGTCAACCGGTTTTTTCAGTTTATAAGCTCGATTCCCGACCAGATACACCAAAGAAATATGCGTTTCGATCACTTCAACATCCCCCGGTTGCGGCCAGAAATCGGGTTGTTGTAATGTTTTTTTCAGGTCGTCCCAGTTCATTGAGGTGCTGCTCTCGCAAAAAATGTAATCGACTCGATCCAGAATTGAAGGTGTAGAGAAGTGACCTTTTATTTCACCTCCTCATCCGCCCTTCGGCCACCTTCTCCTCAAAGGAGGAGAAGGACTTATGTAACGAACAATTAGTTAATTGACCTGGCCACTTGCATGCCACCCTCTCCTCCTTTGGAGGAGAGGGCCGGGGTGAGGAGGGAAATCTGCGTTGAAGTTTAGTTACAACGATAAGACGCATCTGGATATCCACAGTATTGTGATAGTTTCGCGGTCGGCAGAGTTGAAGATTTGCCGCCGATCCTTGAATATCTGTCTCTTGTCTAACCGATTGAACGAACATTTACAAAGAAGAGTCCCGATGTCGAAGCCCGATCGTTTTGAAAAAGACCGCCTGGTCAAACTCGATAAAATCGTCGAGCTGGGACACGATCCCTACGGCCAGAGGTTCGACGATTACTCTCCCATCAACGAAGTTCGTGACCTCTGTCCTGAAGAATCAGGGACTGAAGGCCCGGCTGTTCGTGTGACCGGACGCATCATGCTGCGTCGCAAAGCGGGGAAGTTGTGGTTCTTCAATATCAAGGACGCCACTGCCGACATCCAGTTGCTCTTCTCTCGCGGCGATCTCCCCGATGAACAAGTGGAATTGATGCGACAACTCGACCTGGGCGATCTGGTCGGCATCGACGGCAAGATGAAGCGAACCAACACCGGGGAAGTTTCGATCTTCGTTGAGAAGTTGACGATCCTCTGCAAGTCGCTCGCTCAACCTCCCGAGAAATTTCATGGAGCCAAAGATACCGAGATGCTGTTGCGTCAACGGTACATCGATCTCATCTATAACGAAGGTGTTCTCGACAAGATGCTCAACCGCTCGAAAATCATCGACTCGGTCCGGCAGACATTACGGGACGAACGATTTACCGAAGTCGAAACACCTGTGCTGCACAGTATCGCCGGCGGTGCCGCCGCCAAGCCATTCACGACGCATCACAATGCACTCGATATGGAACTCTACTTGCGCATCGCGCTGGAGTTGCATCTCAAACGCTTGATGGTCGGTGGGATCGAGCGAGTTTACGAAATCGGTCGCGTCTTCCGGAATGAGGGGATTGATACCACCCATAACCCCGAATTTACGATGATCGAGATCTATCAGGCCTACGGCAATTACGAATCGATGATGGATCTCACCGAAGCCATCGTCTGCAACGCCATCAAGAGTTTCAGCGAGACAATGATCTTGCCGTGGGACGACGGCGAAATTGATTTCACTCCACCGTGGCCCCGCAAAAAGTATGGCGACCTCTTCAAAGAACATGCAGGCTGTGACATGTCAGACAGCGATGCCGTCAAAGCGAAGGCCGTCGAACTCTCACAAAGCGGCATCATTGCCGACGAGTTTATTCAGCGGATGAATTCCGAAGAAATGCATCCCGACGTGATCGTTAACGAAGTGTTCGAAGCGACCGTCGAAGATCATCTTGACGGACCTGTTTTCGTGATTGATTACCCGGCCAGTATTTGTCCATTAACCAAGCGGAAGCAAGACGATCCGGCCATTGCCGAGCGGTTTGAGCTGTTCGTCAAAGGGATGGAACTCGCCAACGCTTATACCGAATTGAACGACCCTCGCTTGCAGGAAGAGTTATTCAAAACGCAACTCGCTGGCATGGACGAAGAAGACTCCATGGCCAAGATGGATCACGATTTCATCAAAGCCCTCAAAGTCGGCATGCCTCCCGCTGGCGGACTCGGCATCGGCATCGACCGTCTGGTGATGCTGCTGACGAATTCGCAATCGATCCGCGACATCATCTTCTTCCCGTTGTTAAGGCCGGAAGAGTAGGGGGCGAAGGGTAGAAGTAAGAACACGGATAAAACTGAGAAAACGGAAGCCCACGGATTTCGCGGATGACTCGGAGAGAGAAACGGTTCACAAGGACCGAATCTTTGACCAAATCCTTCGATCTACGAGTATGCCGCTGATTGTGCGCAGAATGCGATCATGATAGTTTAAGATCCAGCTGCTTGAGTATTCATTCTGAATTTATGAAAGAGGCATGATGAGATTTCCGTTCATTGCGTTGCTCGCTTTTGGTTCCCTGCTGATGACTTCTCCCGCCATGGCTCACCCGCAGCATTCCTTCAGTTCTTCAGGAGGATTTGTCGCAGGATTCTCTCACCCCTGGTTCGGTCTCGATCATTTACTGGCAATGATGGCCGTGGGACTTTTGGCGGTTCGCATGAATCAACGCGCCATTTGGATGCTGCCGGCAAGTTTTCTCGGGTGCCTGGGGTTGGGAGCCATACTGGGCCTGAGTGGTGGAAGTCTGCCTCTGGTGGAAGCGGGAATCGCATTTTCGGTTGTCCTGCTGGGTGCCCTCTTGATGCGACGAGCCGATTTGCCCCTGCTTGCGGTGGTCATCGCAGTGGGAGGCATGGGGTTGTTTCACGGACATGCACACGGCACCGAAATGCCGACCTTGGCAACCCCCGCTTATTATTTCACTGGCTTTCTCATCGCAACGGCAATCCTTCTCTCGCTGGGCATCGCGTCTGGAAAGATTTTCACTCAGAGTGAGAACGGTCTAAAGTTCCTTCGCTTGGCAGGAGTCGCAATGTCCTGCGTGGGAATCGTATTGCTGTCGAGTTAATGAATTGAAGTCTCGGTCCAATGTTTTGCTGAGTCTCTGGATGATCCAGAGTCATTGAGCGTTTCGACTTCAAACCCTTACCACACACCCGGAGATTCCTATGCTTCGTTTCTTCCTCTCTGCTGTTCTGTTGTTGGCCCTTGTGCCTGTCGCGGGGAATGCAGCATCTCCTGAAGAGATCAAAGCGCGTGGTGAGCTGATCTTCGAAGACAGCTTCGAGCGGGACGAATCAACGCCCGGCAAAGAAGAAATCGGTAACGGCTGGACGAGCAACAGCCCCTGGCGAGCCAAAGGGAATCAGCAGGTTGATCTCGTCGATGGGGTGATGACGGCCGAACGGCACAAGGTGGCCGATCACGGCGTCGCCATTTTTCAGAAGCTCGACTTTCAGGACGCGGCCGTCGAAATGCGAGTGAAGCTCGGCAAGGGAGACAGCCTGGGTCTTGATTTCGTGGATCGAGAATTGAAGACCGTCCATGCCGGTCATTTGTGTGTAGCACAATTGGCATTGAACAAGATGACGATCATGGACTCCAAGACAGGCCACATGGACAACAAAATTCGCGACCGACGACAAGCCGGTGAAAAGTCCCCCGAATTAACCAAACTGATTAACAGCAAGAAGAAGGTTTCCACATTAGAGTTGAAACTGGAGACCTGGTACACGTTCCTGGTAGTTGTTGAAGGTGATGTGATGACGACCTACCTCGACGGTCATCTGGTGAGTGAATTTCAATCAACGGGCATCGCTCATCCGACGAAGAGAATGATCACTCTGGCCGTACCAAAGAAAGCCTCTGTCGATGATGTGAAGGTGTGGAAACTGAAGTAAGCGACCTCCATCGTATTGTTTTGTAGGGTGGGTTAGCGTAGCGTAACCCACCAGGTGATACTCGCTACGCTCGGCTAACCCAACCTACCTCCTGAATCAAGCATGAGCCCGTCTCAAATATATTCCCGACGGCTGCGCTGCCCGGATAGACGAGCTATAAAGGCCACTCTGTAGTTGGTTTATAACCGTGGGCTAGCGCCCAGCGGCTGATGAGGTCATACTTGTGTTCGACGAAATCAGCCGGAGAAAGGAGATGCTATTTCTAGCGCCTTCGCCCTTAACACTTCGCTATTGCGAAGCGGGCTCCGTTGCTCGCTAGCGTCCGGTTACGTTGCCCCTCTCGCGGGCTATTGTTTTTTCTTCACCACCGATTTAAAGGTGAACTCATTGCCGCGCGGTTTGCCAATCATCAAGCTCAATCCCCACGAGAGCAACATCGATAAGCCGAAGCCAATCGGCCAAAACCAGATCGAGAACCACTCATCGAATGCGACCATCAGGTACAAAGTACTTGCTGCAGAAATGAGTGTCCCCAAGAAGACTCCCGGCGTCGTCACTTTGGGAGAGAAGAATGCCAACAGGAAGACGGCCAAAAGCGGTCCGCCAAACGCGGCCGTCAACATCTTGCCGATCGTAAAGACATCTCCCAATGGTCCGACAAACAGTGCCAGCGTCACGGCGGTCGCCCCAATGCTGATAATCAGAATGCGAATCAGTCGCACGTCATCTTTCTCATCTGCAGGTTTGAGATGAGGCAGTAGTCGGTCACGGAAATCGACGACAAATGCTGTGGTGACGGAGTGAATTCCTGAATCGATGCTCGACATAATCGCCGCCATCAATGCCGCCAGAAAGAGGCCTTTGAAACCCATCGGGAAGTGGCTTTTCACAAAAAACGGCAATGCTTTGTCCTGCAAATTACGCGCGGCCATCTCTGCATGGATTTCTTCGGAACTGAGAGAGGCCAATTGAGCTTCCGTCATGCCAGCTTCAGTCAGCAAGGGATGTAACTCGGTGGGGTGTTCGCCGTAATAGCCGAAGAGTCCCACGCCGATGACAAGCAATGCCGGAACCACCAGCCAGATGCCGATGATCGTCAACACAAAACCGCGTTGCGATGTCTTCTCGGAGTCAGCTGCCAGATAGCGTTGGACGGCAACCTGGTCGGCTCCGAATCCCGAAAGAGCTTCGAGAAAGATTCCGAACAGTACCACCCAGCTACCAAATTGAAGTGTCATCGAGGGTGTGAAGTCAACCAGCATGTGTGGGCGGTCAGATGTGTATTTCTCAAACATCTCAGTCACGCCGCCCGATTGCTGAGAGATCAACAGGCCCAATGCCATGAGGATCGTGATCGAGAAGATGAAGAACTGAATGACATCAGTCCACATGACGGCCCGCAATCCTCCCATCATTGTGTAGAGAATCGAAACAATTCCCAACGCGATAATGACAACGTGTTGATCGACTCCCGAAACAGCCGCCACGACCAATGACGCCGCGAATGTCGCCGACGCCATCCAACCGATGCGTAACAGAATGAACAAGCCACTCGCCAAACAGCGAACAGACACATGAAAACGGCGTTCGAGATATTCATACGCAGTGGGACACTTCAGCCGCGAATACATGGGGATGAACACCCAGACAATCAGCGGGAAGATCGCCGTGTGTGCGATGAGTGTCAACCAGATTTTCAGGCTTTCGCCGTAAACGATGGAAGGGTAGAACACGAAACTATTGGACGAAAAGAGAGTCGCCATCACGGAGAGTCCGACCGTGAACCAACCCATCGAGTGGCTGGCTTCGAAGAATTCGTCGCGGGATTGATTGCGTCCAAACCAGACGCCCAGCCCGACGGTCATCAGGAGATATGCGAGAACGACGAGATAATCGAGTGGTGTCATGGGCGGGATTCAGGTGGGAGGCGGGAATGATTTACTCACAATAGAGAAAACTCCTGCACGAAGCGAATAATATATTAGGCAGAGTATGGACGTGAGAATTCGGAACCAGCACATTCTCAAAGTGAGCAATTACAAGGAGATGTCCGCCAGGAAAAAATTGCGTGATTTCACATTCATTGATTGGTAGTATGTGTCTGCTGTTGTTTTACCAATCAGAAATGTGAGTGTTTCATGTCGATTCCTCTTCTGAAAAATCTGGTGATAATCACAGGTGTTTTCATCTCAATCTCGGTTGTTACTTGCGCTGATGAAATTCACGAAAAGGCTATCGAACAGTCTCTGGAGAAGTATGCGGAGGAGTATGCTGAAGCTGGCCAGCAACTCCTTGAAGAATTTGATGATCAAATCACATCTGCGTTGAAAAATCGCCGGTTGAATTCCGATCAGAAGGATCTCATCGTCAAATCGCTGGAGGCCGAACGAGCCGATTATAAAAAATACGGCACACTCCCTTTCTCAGCGATGATGCGAGATGGAGCGATTCGTTATCTCAAATCTCTCGGGGCAATAACGATCAAAGCAGAAAAGTCGTTTGATGAAGCCATTGAGTTTTATCAAACAGAGGAAGGTGATGGTGACGCCGCTGACAATGTTCGAGAGTTGCGACGCGAGAAGATCGGCCGAAAATTGATAGGAACCTGGAACTTTCCCGGTTACTCAGTTCCGCTTTACAATGATGGAACAGCCGGTCCAGATCGCATCTGGTCACTCTATCCTAATCGGATGGTCATTCGACACAAAACTCAGAAAGCGCCAAAAGGGGTTTGGGTGGATGTTGGCATCATCGAAGTCTCCGGGAAAGAATGTCAAATCAAGAACCAGAAGGGAACTGTTAAAAATGGAGTGTTGGTGAATCCATCTGCTCTCGATACTGGCTCAAATACTGAACCCTAAAACCTCGCTTGCCGTTGTGACAGATATTCCAACAACGCTTTGTCGAACGGCATGCTTGTATCGAGTGCCACATAATCGGCACCGATGGAGAGACACTCTTTTTTGTAACGGTTGCGAAGTTCTTCGACGGCGTCCAGATAATCGCCCCGCATGCCGTCAGCATCGAGGATGAGGTTTTCGTTGGACTCCGGATCCTTCAGATCGACCATACCCTCAAACGGGAAAGAGACCTCGGCCTCATCGAGGATGTGAAACAAAATGATGTCGTGCCCGGCGAAACGCAATTGTCGTAATGAACCAATGACTTCATCGGGGTCGGCCAGCAGGTCCGTAAAGATCATTAGCAGGCTGCGTGTGCGAATCATCGCACCGATGCGTTTCAGGTTGGCGGCGAGTTCCGTTTGGCCGGCAGGTTTTGCTTTGGCCAACATGCCGAGCAAGTTACCCAGTTGTGACCGTTTGCTTTTGGGCGGCAGCGAATCTCTGAGCTTTTCGTCGAATGTGATCAGGCCGACCGGATCTTGCTGATGAATCATCATGTAGCCCAGTGCGGCAGCCAGGCAGATTGCATAATCGAATTTGGTGAGGTCTTGCCGATAGGTGTACCCCATACTTTCCGAGAGGTCCATCAACAGATAGCCCTGAATATTCGTCTCGGCTTGATACTTCTTGATGTAATAACGGTCGGTCTTGGCATACACGAGCCAGTCGATGTCTTTCGGGTCGTCTCCCTGTGTATAACGGCGGTGTTCACTGAATTCGACCGAGAAGCCGTGAAAGGGAGAGGCATGCAGACCTTGCAGAAATCCTTCGACGATAAACTTGGCGCGTAAATCCAGCCGGGCCACCGATTGGATGACAGACGGTTTGAGATAGGATTCGGCGGTCCTTGTCATGCGTGCTTTGTACTTTGTGTTTTGTTTTTTGAAAACATGACGATTTGCAAACTGTTAGTTCATCGATCTGATGTAAGCATTTAATCGAGGGGCGAGTTCATCAATAATTGGTTTTAACAGATCTGTGTCCTGTTTGGTCAGCAGGTTTCTTCGATAAGCTCCTCTCAACCAATGTTGAGTTTCATTCAGCGATCCCCTTGCAATTCTGGCAAAGCGTCGAGTATCGGGTTTTGTACCTCGTCCGGTGCCTTCTGCAATATTGGCTCCAATTGAATCTGCAGAGCGCACGATTTGATCAAACGCCAAATTTCATCCGCAAGCTTTTCAGAGAGCTGATAAATTTCCAGATTTTCAAAATTCGTTCGTGGCATATTGAGACTCACTCGATCAAGAAAGTGGATGTGATCAAATGTTCAGTACCGGCTCTCCTTTTTCAAACACTAAGAACAAAAAACAAAGTACAAAGCACAAATTTATTCATACTTCGGTATCGTCGGTTCCGGTACGGTTTGAATCAATCGTTCGATGATTGTTTCTGCCGTCATTCCTTCGGCTTGTGCCTGGAAGTTTGGTGAGATGCGATGGCGCAAAACGGGAATGGCCACCTTGCGAATGTCGTCGAGTGCGATGCTCGGACGACCATCCATCGCGGCGATCGCTTTACCTCCTGCGATCAGATATTGTCCCGCACGCGGGCCGGCTCCCCAATCAATCATTTCCTGGATGAAGTCGGGTGCGCTGCCGTCAGACGGGCGTGTCGCACGAACGAGTCTGGCAACATAATTGATCGTAAGAGGCGATGCCTCAATTTGATTGATTTGATTTTGCAGATAGAGAATCGACTTCGCAGAGAGGACTTTTCGGACCTCGGCTTTCTCGCCGCGGTAGGTGAGATCGAGGATTTGTTCTTCTTCCTCCAGATTGGGATAATCGACTTTCACATTGAACATGAACCGGTCGAGTTGTGCTTCGGGAAGTGGATAAGTTCCTTCCTGTTCGATCGGGTTTTGCGTGGCGATGACAAAGAAAGGATCGGGAAGGTCGTAGGTCGTTTGACCGACCGTCACCTGATTTTCCTGCATTGATTGGAGCAGGGCGGCTTGTGTCTTTGGGGGTGTGCGGTTGATTTCATCAGCAAGCAGAATGTTCGTGAAGACCGGGCCTTGAACGAATCGAAATTCGCGTCGGCCTTCGTCGTTTTCATCGAGAACATTGGTCCCCGTGATGTCCGAAGGCATCAGGTCGGGAGTGAACTGAATCCGTTTGAAAGAGACATCCAGGATACGGGCGAGCGTGCTGACAAGAAGAGTTTTGGCCAATCCGGGAACACCGACCAACAGACAATGCCCACCGGTGAAAATCGCCGCGAGCAATTGCTCGATCACGTCTTCCTGTCCGATGATGACTTTGCTCAGTTCCTCGCGCATCAATGCGCGATGCTTGCTGAACTTCTCCAGGAACTCGTCGAAGTCTCGTTGTTGCTGATCCGCCAAGGGACGCCTTTCCAAATGGGGGTCGAGATCAATCAGTTTGAACAGAATATTCTCAGGGAGTAGCGTACCGAGAATTCACAGAGAATTCGATATGTCCCAGTCCGGATCGAATGAGAGAGGGGGAAATCTGCCGAATTATGCGAGCGATTGACCCATCTCGACAGACAAAACGCTCACTCGATTTCAGGATCAGGAGCACCATATTTGATCGCCGGCATATCGTAATCGCTCAGATCCTTGGTTCCGAGCCGTTCGGGATCGAAAATGTTCCGATCGCGGAGAAATGTGACTAACAGCTCTCCGATCGGTTCGAGATCGAACTTGTGAGCTTCGCTGTAATCGATTCGGTACTTCTCGAAGAAGGCTCGGGCAGTCACATACGAATTATGTGAGCCACTTAAAAGACGCAGGGCACCATCTTCGGTTTTATCGTTGGTGAAGCGGATCCCGATGGCCCGTTGCACGCGATCAAAGAAGAGAATCACGTATTGGTATTGATGCAAGCCGTATTCCGAACGTGCGTCTTCATTGAACATCAACTGACCATTTTGTCGGATGGTCAGAGAGGCACTGAGCCGACGATGAACGTCCGTAAATCGTTCGAAATTTAAGGGGCCAATAGACCTGTAGCGATTATGAACGCTACAGGTATTTCAATGCAGTCGGTAATCTGATTTCATGGAAACGATTCCACAAATGGCGGTCGGATTACCGATTTTGACGATCTTAAGGTCTCACGCAGCTCGGCGTGTTGTCTCTTCGTTCTGATCGGTTGCTGGTGTTGGCCGTCGATTCGATCCTGGGCCTCCACGAGGAGGGTAGCCGTACTGTCTCAGTTTTCCTGACAGTGTTCGGAGTCCGATGCCGAGGGCATGTGCCGTCTGTTCTCTGTTGCCTGCGAACCGATTAAAGGTCGCTTCAATCAGTTGTCGTTCCATCTCGGCCAAAGACATTAAGCCGACCGTAGACTCGACCTGTTCCGATTCGCTTTCGAGCCAGGTACTGAGCAGTTCTGGTGAGACTGTCCCGCTATTGTTCAGCAGAGTGATCTGAGACAAAACCCGTTGTAACTGTTCTTCATTGCCGGGCCAGTCATAATTTTGCAGAAGTTGCCAGGCATCGAATGATAAAACGGGAGGAAGCTGAGCAAGTCGAATGGAGTGTTCGGCGAGTGATCGCCCGATCAATTCGCGTAAGTCGTCTCGTCTCTCGGATAACGCGGGAACTGTGACCTGTTGGATATCGTTCCGTTCTTGAAGATACTGACTGAGAGGCGAGTGTTGAAGTGCCCAGTTTCCCTTCTGAAAGGAGAAGCACCAGCGAATATTGATGTAGCGAAGAGAATGGCTTTGGGGGCGTGAGATCGCGGGCGATTCAAGAAAGCGAATCAGTTTTTTTTGTGTCGTTTGAGACAGGGTGTCCGGGTTTTTCAGCAGGAGTGTTCCGCCATCGACTTGTTCGAGGAGGGGAGGGATCTGACCATCGCGATCACTTCGATAATCGAACAGTTCTTGCTCAAAGGCGGTCGAAGAATAACTTTCGCAGTCCAAAGTGAGGCACGGATTATCGACTCGCGATCCAGATTGATGCAGTGTCCAGACTAAAGTCCGATCGTCGGCGCCCGGTTTCCCTATGAAGATGAGCGGTCTGTTTTGGTCGGCTTCTTCAAGGAGTTGTTTCTGAATTTGTTTCATCGGTTCGCTATTGCAAACGAGATCGCGAAACAGTTGCCGAGTGAAGCGTCCACGCCAGTCGTTCCGTTCTTCGCAGAGCAACGAACCTTGGATGATATGATGGATCAACGATGACAGAGATGCCTGGTCGGAAGATGCCGGGAGACGTTCGGCGACTTGAGCAATGATCGGAGGAATCTCTGCAGCGGCGACCCAAAGAATTCGCGAGATATCTGAGGCCGAGTCGGCGATCAGATTTAACTGGGATTCCGAGAGATTCGATCCGCAGAGAGCCACGTTCCAGGATGAGTCAGACACCAAATCTGGAGTGATATTGGAGTCATTCCAACGGAACGCGCGATGGCCGAGGGACAGGACCGTTTGACTATACAGAGTGGTCGAATCGTCTGAGCAACCAGCAATCAGGACCGAAGCCTGACCGGGCTGCTGTGTACGCAGCTTGGGCAGATTCATAAGATCGAACTCGATGTGATAGGGTAATTTGGCGGGCCAACCAATCAGGGAGGAAAAAGTGCGGTTGGTGCCGGTGTGGTGTGCTTCAACAGAACTGTTGAATTCACAGAATAGGATGGGATTGCCTTTTTAGTCTCTCTGGAAAGATTCTGTCAAGGGGAGTTTTTAGTCGTCAAAGCGCATAAAAAAAGACGGCCTCGGAAAATCCGAGGCCGTCGAAAGCGTCCCTAAGTAGACCAACTCGGTTTAGGGAGCCAGACGGAAGAGGTTAGCCAATCCGCTCTTGCTGGCAGAGCGAATGTTCAATTTGCTCTTGAAGTTAGCTTCTTTGTCAGCCGGAGGGGCTGGAGGAGCTGATTTCTTCATAGGAGCAGATTCTGCAGGAACTTCGTGAGAAGCTGGTGCACAACCTGGTGCACAAGAATCACCACAAACGTCGCCGCAGGTGTTGCAGCAGCCATCAACGATTTCATATCCGCAAGCTTCCAATGCTTCTTCAGCTTGTTTACGGACATCTTTGTCGCAATCGCCGAGAGCACAAGTCAAAGCAGCCACAACTTCAGGAGTGCAGCAGCAACCGTACTTACGGATTTGATCGCCGATTTCGTCAGCAGCTTCTTTACGAACACGTTCATCGGTATCGTTCAGAGCGTAAACCATGGCACAGATGATTTCTGGATTGCAACGACAGTTGTAGTCGTCACCCAGTTCGTCGATGGCATCTTTACGATCTTTAGCGTAACAGGCAGTTTGCGATTGGTAGATAAGCTTGGCAATTTCGCAAGGATCAGCATCGCAACATTCGGTTTGACAGCAAGTGTCGCCACAAGTATCGCCGCAGCTAGTGCCGCAGAGTTTCTTGCCGAACAGTTTACTGAAAAGTCCGCAACCTTTTTTGCTCGAGCAGCAAGTTGAACCACAGCTGTCGCCACAAGCGTCAGCAGGAGCACAACATTCAGCAGCAGCTGGTGCACAGCATTCAGCAGGTGCACAGCAAGCAGCATCAGCAGGAGCACAGCAATCAGCTGGAGCACATGCATCACCGGCACAAGCGTCGGCGGGAGCACAGCAAGCAGCATCAGCAGGAGCACAGCAGTCTGCAGGTGCACAGCATGAAGATTCGGCAGGTGCACAGCATTCAGCAGGAGCACAGCAGTCAGCGGCAGCAGGTGCACAACACTCAGCGGCAGCAGGAGCACAGCAGTCGGCAGGAGCCGGGCAGCAGCACTCAGGAGCACACTCAGCGGGAGCACAGCAAGCAGCTTCAGCAGGTGCACAGCAAGCAGCTGGAGCACAAGCGTCGTCACCACAAGCATCAGCAGGAGCACAGCATGCGGCGTCAGCCGGAGCACAGCACTCAGCAGGTGCACAACCACTGTCCGGGCAACAAGTATCGCAACAAGGCGGCTTGATGTTCGAACATTGGCGTTGGTAAATGTAAGTGTTCGTTGTACAGGGCCGTGCAATGGTTGGCTTACAACATGTCGGTTGACATGTTTCGGCACAACCGCAGCTCTTCTCAGCCCCGCATCCTCCGCCCTTCATGAGATTACTGAGCAAGCCACCGGCGTCGGCGGCTGAAATGCTCATCATTAGAGCGGCCACAGCAGCGGCACACATTCTGAAGAGTTTCATAAAATCGAGTCTCCTTCCCTTGGGAAAAATTTTTCGGCCGTCCTTACCTAATATTTTTGCCGGTTTGAATATCGTGATCGATGGACGAGTCTCTTATCTCGTCCAGTTGCGGCCTCCTGCCGCGTGTTCGTGTCATATCCGACAGTGTCTTTTGAGTCCGACGGCTTGACCATTTCTGGTCTGACTTCTCGAAGATGATCCTTGCCGGGGTGATCTCCTCACCACCCATAAGTCCAACGGCAACTGCATCCAGATAGAGTAGACGGTCTCTGGGACTGCAAGAAATATCGGCGTGTTCCCAAGACTGCTTGAACCTCTCAAGTCCCTATTCTGTAAAATGGTTACGACGATTGTTGTGCAGATCGTAACGATTGGTCCGGTTAGGAAAGCTTTGCGGACGAACCCTGCCTGAAGCTTTTTCCTAACCGTTACATCTTCTGAAATATGGGTAATATAGAAGCGAATGGGTAAAACAGAAGTGATCTGTCTACATGCGCCGATTGAGGCCTTGAAGAGTCCGAAAGCAACACCTTTATAAGGTGCATCAGTTGCTCCAGGCGAGAATGGGGGAATCTCTCAGGCGTCGTAAAAGTCGCGATACCATTCAACGAATCGGGAAATCCCCAAAGCGAGAGGAGTTTCCGGGCGAAAGCCAGTGTCCCGAGAGAGAGCCTCGATCTCCGCATAAGTTTCCGGCACATCACCCGGTTGCATGGGAAGCATGTTCTTTTCAGCAGTCTGACCGAGAGATTGCTCGAGAAGATGAATCATCTCCATCAATTCTTCGGGCTTGTTATTACCAATGTTGTAGACCGAGTACGGGGCCGCGATGGAGTCCGTTCCGGCGGGAATCAGATCGGCGGTACGTAACACTCCTTCGACAATGTCGTCGATATAGGTGAAATCGCGACGCATCTTGCCGTAATTGTAAACGTCGATCGGTTTGCCTTCGAGAATCGCTTTGGTGAATTTGAACAATGCCATATCTGGCCGTCCCCACGGTCCATAGACTGTGAAAAACCGAAGCCCCGTGGTGGGAAGTTGATAAAGATGGCTGTAAGTGTGGGCCATCAATTCATTCGCTTTTTTTGTCGCCGCATATAAGCTGATGGGGTGATCGACATTGTCCTCGACCGCGAAGGGGATCTTTCGATTAGATCCATAAACGGAACTTGAGGAGGCATACACGAGATGTTTGACATCTCCAAAGCGACATCCTTCGAGGATGTTTCCAAATCCGACCAAGTTACTATCGATGTAAGCGGCAGGGTTTTCGAGTGAATAGCGGACACCGGCTTGAGCTGCCAGATGGATGACCACATCGAACTTCTGTTGCTCTATCAGAGCAGGGACACGGTCCCGATCAGCCAACTCCAAGTGTTGAAATTCAAAACCAGATTCCGATTTGAGAATTTTGAGCCGTGCCTCTTTCAACGACACATCATAGTAGTCGTTGAGATTATCGAGTCCCACGACGGTGTCACCACGCTCCATCAATCGCCGACTCACATGAAAACCAATGAATCCGGCGGCTCCTGTCACCAAATAACGGCTCACGAGTTCTCCTGTGCCAGTAATTCGCGGTAATAGGTGATCGTCTTTTCCAGTCCTTCAGCGAGCGGAACTTGAGGCTCCCATTGGAGTTTCGTTTTGGCTTTTGTGATATCCGGGCATCTTTGCTTTGGATCATCTTCGGGAAGTTCGACGTGGCTCAATTTCGATTTGGAACCGGTCTGTTTAAGAACTTCGTTTGCCAGTTCGATCATCGTGTTCTCGACCGGATTACCGATATTGATCGGCCCGGTCTCTGTATCCTGATCCATCAATGCCATCATGCCGGCAATCAGATCGGAACAATAGCAGAAGGAGCGAGTTTGCGTTCCATCACCGTAAATGGTGATCGGCTCTCCCCGAATTGCCTGCGTGATAAAGTTCGAGATGACACGGCCATCGTTGGGGTCCATACGTGGTCCGTAAGTGTTGAAGATCCGAATGAGTCGAACTTCTGTGCCATGGTCGTGATGGTAATTCATCACCAAAGACTCGGCGACCCGTTTTCCTTCGTCGTAACAACTTCGCGGACCAATCGGATTCACGTTCCCCCAATAATCTTCAGTTTGAGGGTGGATGGTCGGATCGCCGTAAACTTCAGAGGTCGATGCATGGAGAACCCGAGCCGAACATCGTTTGGCAAGTCCCATGACATTCACAACACCGACGGTCGATGTCTTGATGGTTTTGATGGGGTTGTATTGATAGGCGACCGGAGAGGCGGGGCAGGCCAGATTATAAATTTGATCCGCTTCCACATAGAGAGAATGAACAATGTCGTGTCGAATCAATTCAAATCGGGGATGACCGACCAGATGGCGAATATTGTCTTTGCGACCTGTGAAAAAATTATCGACGCAGATGACTTCATCTCCACGTTCGATCAGTCGGTCGCACAAGTGACTTCCAAGAAATCCGGCACCGCCTGTCACCAGAATAGTTTTCATCGCTCAAATCGCTTTCATCAGCGCGCAAAATAAAATCTCACCCGACAACCGGGGGATGACTGAACTATCCCAGAATTAGGGAGAGAGGCAAGCGTGCTCCTCGGAAATTCCCTAAATCATCGCGATTCCTGTAACGATTATACAAACAATTCGCGAACAGGTTGTCCCATGTCGGTGATGGGAACCGGACGATCTCCGTCTGCCGTAAGTTCCAATGACGGGTCGATGCCCAGCGCACAATGCATGGTGGCGTGCAGATCGGGGACAGAGACCGGTCGAGAAACGATTTCCTGACCAAGCTCATTGGTCTCGCCAATCGCGACACCCGTCTTCAACCCGCCTCCCGCCATCGCGACAGAAAACGCTTTCGATTGATGACCGCGGCCACCACCGCCATCAAATCCTGGCGGACGACCAAATTCGGTCGAGACGACAATCAACGTTTTATCGAGCAGCTTCTTCTCTTCGAGATCTGTGACCAGCGTCGACAAAGCCGAGTCGAGTTCTTGAATCAGGAGATGCTGATTCAATTGTCCTTCATTGTGCGTATCCCAACCGGTTCCGTTGACGAAGTTCAAGTTGTGTGACACTTCAATGAAGCGAACGCCCGATTCGATCAGTCGGCGTGAAAGCAAACAGCGTTGACCGAACTCTCCGCCGTAAGCATTCCGCAAGTCGGCGGGTTCGGCATCGAGGTTAAAGACTTTCATGAAGTTCGGACCCGAAAGTCGCAATGCTTCGGCGAGCGTGTCGTCATAATCTTTGACAAACTGATCCTGTGACATTTGCTGACGATAGCCGGCCCGCATCTTTGCCAGTAGTTGCTCACGTCGTGAACGACGTTCTTTTGTAATGTCGGTGGGACGAGACAATCCATTCGGCCCAGAGCTGGTGTCGGTCAAATAGATGTAACCCGCTTTTGCTCCCAGAAAACCGGGGCCGCGTGTGATGTTCGGGTATCCGATCAAAACATAGCCGGGGACGCCGTCACCTGCCGGTCCGCGTTGATGAGAAACAATCGAACCGACAGACGGATAGACAATCGTTCCACTTGTCGCACGACCTGTGTGCATGCGGTTGGTGGCGGCAGCGTGTTCGTCGATCACCTCATGATGAACAGATCGCATCAGCATGAAGCGGTCGAGTACGTTAGCGCATTTGGGAAGATGTTCGCAAACCTGAACGCCGTCAACGGCTGTGTCAATGGAGTCGTAACATGATCCAGGCTTGCGTGTTTTCGCATCCCCTTTCTTTTTCGGATCCCAGGTATCAATGTGACACGCTCCACCACCCAGCCAGATCATGATGCAGTGTTCGGCTTTTCCCATCGGGAAGGGAGTGGCCGGTTCACTGCCTGTGAGCATGCCGGGAGTGATGATTGAACTGGCGGCTCCTGCGAGAGCCGAAGTTTGCAAAAAGTTCCGTCGTGTGAAATCGTTCATGAGCTTGTCCGCAAAAAGGATTTGCTTTAAGTAATAGTAATCGTAATTGACTTGCTTAGTTTTCGGTGATCTCTGCCGACGTTTCGGCAGGCATCTCTCCGACAATGGGATGTATGTTTCGTACCCAGATATTCCGATAGCGAACCGGGTTGCCATGGAATTGTAACGAGATCGGTCCGGTTTCCTCATGTTTGACGTAAGCCGGCGGCTTGTGCCAGTGAGTCGCTCCCTGCAACTCGTAATTGTTTTGAATGACAACACCGTTATGAAGAACCGTGATGACGGCGGGAGATTTCACACTGCCATCGTCGTTGAAACGCGGTGCTGTCCACATGATGTCGTAGGTTTGCCATTCTCCGGGAGGCCGGCAGGCATTCACCATGGGAGGTGCCTGCTTGTAAAGCGATCCCGCCTGGCCATCAAAGTAGGTCTGGTTTTCGTAGCTGTCAAGAATCTGTACTTCATATTGCCCCATGAAGTAGACACCACTGTTGCCGCGACCTTGTCCATGACCACTGACTTTCTCGGGAGAAGCCCATTCCAGGTGCAACTGAATATCTCCAAACTTCTCTTTTGTCACGATGCCACTCTTCTGAGAAATCGCGTAGCCCTCTTCAATCTTCCAGTTTTCTCCACCCTTCCAGGCATCGAGGTTAGTGCCATCAAACAGAACAATGGCATCGGAAGGGGGAGTATTCGCGTCACCCGGATTGATGACTTCGGGTTCCGGCCAGACGATTCCACTCTTCCATTCCTGCGAGACGGCGATCATACCTACTACAGCAAATAGAAGTGTGCATAATCCCGTCGCAAAGAGTTGGTGTTTCTTCATGGATGAGGCTCTTCCAAAGGTGTGTGATTGCTATCAGCGTGTGAGGAAATTACGGAACGACAATAAATTCGGGGGAATTGACGATGGCCCACAGCATATCTTCCATCCGTTCCCGCCAGTCGGCCTCCAGCCGAACAGTGGGAGGATCCCCTTTGCGAACTTTTGCTTCTTGAGCAATTTTGACTTCTGTCGCTTCCGGGTCAAGATGATTCGACCAGGAGACGAGCGTCGTCTGCGGGTAGTGATATTTGATCTGTTCGGGAGGAACATCAACTCGGCGTGATTCATAACCCTCTTGCAATAACTCTGTGAAAAGTGCGAGCTCATCTGGCCGGGGTGGGCGTGTCAAAGAGCGTTCGAACACTCGTGTGATGAGTGTTTCCAGAGGTTGGCTGTCGAGAGCCAGTTCGGTGAAAATCGAATCTTCCGACATGCGGGTAAAACGCTTGGCGACGACGCCGTTCGCTAAGATCGCCGGTTGTAACACAGTCACAGTATCGTCTCGCTGGGTGAGCGGATCTTGACGCGAAGTTCTCCAACCAAATGCTTGCATCATGGTCAGGAAATTCTCTGACAGTGGCAACGAAAGACTCGGTCGATCCCGTTCGTTAGAACTCGAAGTGAACATCCAGGCGCGATGCGGGCGACCCAGGTTGAGAGATGATTTGTAAGATCGTGAACCATCGACATCAATGTTCATCTGGCCGGCATGCAACTGTTTGCCCGCCGACGCGAACATGGTATCGACAATTTGCTCGGCAGACAGGTGACGTCGAACAGGGCCAGCAAAGCTAAACCAATCGCTGTCATTCAGAGGAGCTTCTGCGACGGCTTCGCGCTGATAGACGTTTGAGTTGAGAATCAAGCGGGTAATCGCTTTGAGATCATATCCCGAGAGGACCAGTTCTTCTGAAAGTTTCTTCAACAACGTGGGGTGTGTTGGGTAGGCGAATTCCCAGTCATCGACCGGCTCGACAAGTCCGCGACCGAGATACCGTTTCCACAAGCGGTTCACGATGACATTCCGAAAGCGTTCGTTCTGACTCGAAGTGACCAACGCCGCCAGTTGCTCGCGACTGTCTTTGTTGTCAGCCAACAAATGTTGAACATCATCGGAGGAAACAAGTTTGTCGAACGTCCATTCGACCGGTGCGGTTTGTCCCGGTTTGAGAGAGACAACCACGATCAGATCTTGTAGTGCTTCGTCGCTGAGGTTAATGGTACTGGTTTTCGGGACACTTTGAGGTTTACGCCCCAACATCGCAGCGAGCGAGAATAAATCCTTTTGGCCGACATCATGAAACGGGGCATCGTGACAGCGGGCGCATTTCATTTGCACACCCAGAAATGCTGTCCCGATAATGTGGGCCTTGGCGGCCATCGGCACATCGTTTTGCGACGCCATCTCGAAACCGCCCGGTCCGCCGTAATAGGTCGAACCTTGCATGCGGATTAATTCTGTCACAAAGCGGTCGATTGGTTTGTTGTCATAAAATGATTCGTGGATCCACCAGCGGAATGGTCCGGTGTTGTTAAGTGTTGGATTGACAATGTTCGGGTTTTCGGCCAACACGTCTTGCCAATATCCGACCCAGTTGTCGGCCCAACCGGGATGGTCGAGCAAACGATCAATGTAATGAGCGCGTCGTTCGGGAGATTTGTCGGCGAAGAATTCGCGAATTTGTCGCGGTGACGGGTTGGTCCCAATCACATCCTGTGTGACACGTCGCAGGAAGGACCAGTCATCAAGAACTGGTTGCGGTGAAATCTTTTCCGATTTGAGACGAGTTTCGACGATGTTGTCGATCTCGTTAGCAGTCAGTCTTTGGGAAGCACCAGGCGATTTCGCCAGTAACTCCTTACGGGATTCTTCATGCCGTTGATCCCAGCGTTCGGCTTCTGCGAGGCCGATTCGCAATCGCCGCTCGGCGTTCAATTCGGTCATGAAGATACGATGCTTATCCAAGAAAGTGAACCAACCATGATCGGTCAGCGGAAAATATTCTTGCGGACTCAACACCGCAAAGGTTCCATTTGATTGCTGAATGCTCAGCGAGACTTCTCCTGTCTCCGGGCGTTTGTCGCCACCCCCGACAAACATTTCCATCGTGATGCGAACGGGAGCACCATCGGTGGTCAGTGTGGCGAGCTTTTCGTTTTCCCCCGTTTGCAACTTCCGGATTTCGACATCTTTGACCTGAGCCACTTTACGGATGTGGCCGTGTGCCGAACTCGAAATCGTGTGGAATGGAGTCTCGATCAGCTCTTTACCATTTGCCGTGACACGCACACCGTTCAAAGAGCGGAGGAGAATGGTATGTTCGCCGGCGGGTAGATCGAGCAGACAATGGGCTCGCATCACAAACGGGTTACTGCGGTCAACCTGAACTCCACGTTCGTTGTATTTTCGAGGGACTTCAGGGAAGGTCAACCAGTTCGTGGTGAATTGGTCGTTGGCTTCGGGCAGGCGGAATTTCCAATGTTTGACGTTGGGGACACCTTCATGGATTTGAACGAGAACGCGACCGGGGGGAATTTCGTCATTGGCAATTTCACGGGCGGCCGGTTTCGGAGGACAGCGAATTTCGATCTGCTTGTCAGTCAATGGTGTTCGGTAGAGGGCCAGTTCATCAATCTGGCCGGTAAACGAGTTGCTTGAAGTGAGCGCTCCGCTGGCCCCGATGCGAATTTCGTCATTATCGACGAGCGGAGCCACTTTGGTTTGCTTCCCATAATCCCATTTTCCTGCCGAGGGATAACCGTCGATCCAACTTTTGATCGTTTCGGGTTTCCCGAAGGTGTAGGTGAATGCGACGTGATGCCAACCCGATTTCACAGAGATACCCGAGTTGGAAGTCCAGCGATGCCAGTCGGAGGTATCGTTCCCGCGGTTCCGTTCATTGCGAAACAGAAAGCTGACGGCACCTGTGCCACCTTGTTCGCGCAGTCGGACGGCCCAGTTCTGATTGTTGGCCGCGAACTCTTTGTTGCCGGTCCGACCTTTGCCGATGATGTAGACATTGGCGCCACCAGCCAGCTTCGTGCAATTCACCCACGCTTCCACGCTGATGGTGTCGTCGTTGGTGAAATCGAACAGACTGTCATCGCCGGGATCTTGAATCACAAGAGCCGATTTGCCATCCAGTTGCAGCACACGATTGTCTGACTGCATCAACGGAGACTCTTTGGCAGTCGGGCCACCGTTGGTGTACTTCGGAGATCCTTTTTCGACAGACTCCCATTGTTGTGAGTCGGGTCGATCTGCATCGGTATCCGATTTCTCGAAATTCCAGTAGGCGACCGGTTTGTCGGCGAGGATCAGTTCCGAGTAGTTCTGAAACTGTACTTCTTCCGCCACGACATCAGTGTCGTTTTGGGCAAAGAGGAAAGAACTGGTACCAATCAGAAAAGACGTGCTGAACGCAACAATGAGAGTCAACGTACTCAGAACGATTTTGCGAGGCGAAATCTGCATGATATTGATCTACTAAGGAAGGCATATGTGGTGGGAGGCGTGCAAACAGGCACGAGGTTCCAGTATAGCATGTTCAGGTACCAATTGCATGAAAAATCCTTCACAGATGGAGTCTGCGGCTCTCTCACTATATAATAATACGCTTGAATCTCGCTCATTTTGCACCAAGGTCGCGTTCCATGAAATTCTTCACATTGTTGACTCTCACTCTGCTGGCCTGCACCTCTTCTCTCTATGCGGCAGATCGTCCCAATTTTGTCGTCATTTTGTGTGACGATTTGGGTTACGGTGACCTTGAGTGTTATGGGCATCCTCACATCAAAACTCCGCATTTGAATCAATTGGCGCAGGAAGGGGTTCGTCTGACCGATTGTTATTCGTCGGCGCCAGTTTGTTCGTCTTCCCGCGCAGGCTTGTTGACAGGACAGACACCCAATCGCGTCGGCGTTTATGACTGGATTCCGTCTGGCCATGTCATGCATCTGCCAAAAACCGAAACCACCGTGGCGACTTTGTTACAGCAATCGGGATACAACACCGCGCATGTTGGCAAATGGCATTGCAACGGAAAATTCAATTCCGACGAACAACCTCAACCCGATGATCACGGCTTCGATCATTGGTTCTCGACTCAGAATAACGCCATCCCACGTCACGAAAATCCGAAGAACTTCGTCCGCAATGGAAAGCCGGTCGGACCGCTCGAAGGGTTTTCCTGTCAGATCGTTGCCGATGAAGGAATCCAATGGATCAAATCGCAACAGGATTCGGACAATCCTTTTTTTCTGTTCGCCTGCTTTCATGAACCGCATGAGCCAATCGAATCCCCCGATGACTTGGTGAAAAAATATCTGCCAGTCGCGAAGGATCGCGACGAAGCCCAGTACTTCGCGAATGTGGAGAACATGGATGCCGCTGTCGGCAAGATCATGTCGGCGCTCGACGAGATGAACCTGGCTGAAGAGACGCTGATCTTCTTTACGTCAGATAACGGTCCCGAGACTCTGGATCGATATCGCACTGCCAATCGCTCGTACGGCTCTCCCGGTCCCTTGCGAGGCATGAAGTTGCACATCTACGAAGGAGGAATTCGTGTGCCGGGAATCGTTCGCTGGAAAGGAAGGATCACGCCAGGACAAACAAGCGGTCAGCCTGTCGGTGGCTTCGATCTTCTGCCGACCCTGTGTGATCTGGCCGGCGTGAAAGTCCCTGCAACCATTCCATTGGATGGATGTAGTGTGGAGCCACTTCTGCATGGACAACAAATCGAACGTCCGCTGCCGATGTTCTGGCATTATTATCGTTCGATGTCCGAACCCTGTGCGGCAATGCGAGACGGTAATTGGAAAATCGTCGCCCGTTGGGATGCTCCGCATGTCTATAAAGCTCGACTTCCGGGGGGAGGCAATGTGACTCCCACCACGATGGAAATCATCAAAACAGCAAAATTGACAGAATTCGAATTGTACAATTTGAAAGATGATCTCGCCGAGAAGAAAGATCTTTCCACGACAAATCCTGACATCCTGAAACGAATGAAAAAACAGATTCTCGCCCGGTACAACGAAGTGCAAGAATCGGGACCGACCTGGACTTTCCCCAACAAGCCGGCAGGGAAATGATCATGGATGCCAATGAATCACTCACCCAGACGGCCACTGAAAAGAAAAAAAGGTCCATCGTGCGGATGCTCGATCCGTACGAGCGATTGATTCTCGGGGGATTGTTGTTGGTCGTGTTGTGCAGTTGGGCGTTCATCTCTCTCTCGGCAGACGTGATGCGCGGTCAGACACAATCGGTCGATGAGCGTATCCTGCTCGCGTTAAGAACGAACGGCGATCCCACCGATCCCATCGGTTCGGAAGTCTGGGAAGACATTGGGCGAGACATTACAGCGCTCGGCGGATATGCCTTCTTGATCCTGTTGTTGTTCGGCGTCTCTGGGTACTTGTTTTTGGCCCGTAAACGGGAAATGGGATGGTTCCTCATTGCTGCCGTGGTGAGCGGCTTTATCATGACGATGACATTGAAGTCTGTCTTTCAACGTCCGCGACCCGATGTGGTGACACACATTTCGTACGTCGCGACGAGCAGCTTCCCCAGCGGACATTCCATGATGTCGATGGTTGTCTTTCTGACGATGGGAGCGTTGTTGGCGAGGATCTCCAAACGCCGACGGTTGAAGATCTATTGTATGACCGTTGCGGTAGTCTTGAGCTTACTGGTCGGTTGCAGCCGAGTGTATGTCGGCGTCCATTATCCAACCGATGTCTTGGCAGGTTGGTCGGCGGGAGTCGTCTGGGCGACGATGGCCTGCTTGATTGCCAGTTGGCTCGAACGCAAAGGAGTGATTGGACTGCACGAGCCTGTGAAGAGTGGGGATGAAGCAACATAGGTCGTGGGGAGTTCTCACATGGCGAGGTTGTGATCGTCGCAGGATGGACCGTCTTCCAGAGATAGAACTCAGGAATAGAACACCGATAAGACTGTTTTGTGTGGCTGGGGCTCTCTCACGTCAGCAATCAAGATAACTGAAGTGGACATGCAGATGGTCTTGTAAAAAACAATACGGGTGAGCCGCCCCAGATAAGAAACCGATAACATCATATTCTGGGGCCATGAACGCGTACGTTTCTGTCAATGAACTATCTGAGATTATCGTGCGTTCTAATTTGAGTCATCGTTCACGCCCCAGCCACACTTCGTTAGGGCCGCTGGTCTTACCCGATAATTTTGAGTGAACGCTTTGTGTAGGCCGACACTCCGTGTCGGCATCTGTGATGTGAAGGAGGTCATTGTTTGTAGCACACTGACATCCCTGCCGATCACAATAACTCATTCACATTTTCCGGTGGGCGACCGAGGATGGCCTTCTTTCCTTTGACAACAATCGGTCGTTCGATCAGCTTTGGATTCTCGACCATGATCTTCAAAGCCTGCTGACGAGTCAGGTCTTTCTCTTTCAGTTTCAATTCTTTGTAGACCGCTTCGCCCTTCCGCATGACATCTTGAGGTTCGAGCTTCAGCTTCTTGAGGACTGCGTCCAGTTCGTCAACGCTCGGCGTCTCTTTCAGGTATTCAATGATCTCCGGTTCGATGCCGGCATCCTCAATGATCTGTAGCGTTTCGCGACTCTTACGGCAGCGGGGGTTGTGATAGATTTTCATGGGGTCATTTTCGCAATGAGAACAGTGTCGATGTGCAAGGCATGTGATGATACCAAGACACGACTGACAGCGCAAGCGGCTGACAATGAGAGTTTTTCGGAGCCTTCCATCTCAACCCTCATCAGGTACATTGAAACTCATTCGCGAAAATCAGTGTTCCTGTTTTTTTGAGTCAGGAAGACAGGAACGCAGGAAAAAAAAGCCACGGATGAAACGGATCAAAAACGGATTTTCACTGAAAGAAAAGTATTGTGGGATGGCTGGGAGTAAGGTCATCTGCCGAGCGAATAGCGATGGCAAGAGGATGGCCGCGCTAGTGTAGTGTCTCATTTATGCGAGTGATTATAATTGCAATTCGCGACTGCTGAGAGGTCAATCAATGTTTGATGATCTTGCCAATTTGCATGCCACCCTCTCCTCCTTGGGAGGAGAGGGCCGGGGTGAGGAGGCGATCAAGCTCAGTTCAACGACCTCCTCATCCGCCCTGTCGGGCACCTTCTCCTCCTTAGTATATAAGCCGGTTACATGGGTAACAGGTGTTCGGAGACATGGGTGGCGCGCTTCATCTTACTCCCTCGCCTCTCGTAGGTCGA